>Ga0179593_1660197_pt1 | contig 18406 bp, 26 predicted proteins | sample CZODoug2_1_08_16_FD_185931 | JGI IMG/M metagenome (GOLD analysis project Ga0179593, IMG submission 185931) | Vadose zone soil fungal communities from Angelo Coast Range Reserve, California, USA - CZODoug2_1_08_16fungal (PacBio error correction) | ecosystem: Environmental > Terrestrial > Soil >...
AACGCTTTCTACGAATCAAACGCTCGGAGAGAATGGAAAAAAAAGAGAAGGGCGAAGATGATGAATGCTTTTAAAAAGGATGACCAGGCCGGCGATCACAACGTTAAACAAGAACCACGTAACAAGACAAAACATTTTGCTAAACTGGTGAAGTCAAGGAGGGGGGGGGGGTCGTTTTGGGGAGGATTTGTAGGGAGGGATTGGTCGCGGGAGTGCCAAAACTATTTTCGTAAACGACGAACAACACATGATCACCGAGAAAAGACATATAATCCCCGCCTAAGGAAGGGGGGGGGACGCGGCCGAGTTCCCCCGTTGAAACGAATTCTTTTTCGACTTAAAAGTTAAAAGGGGGGCGTGAAAAACGTAAGCAATCGGGGGAGTAAAAAGGGGGTTCAGGCGTTGGGTGCCACAGGGGGGGACGTGATCCTTCCTGGCTTGAAGAGAACTTGAATGTTCAGCGTCTGCAGGGAAAGAAGAGGCGCAAAAACTTAGCGAGTCATGAATCCAGAGTGGGGAAAAAACGAAGAGATGAACCAGGGGAAAGGCTTGGAGCAAGGGTTCGACAGTGGGGGTCGTGCAAAAGATTAAAAAACATTCGAAAAGGGGTGGGGGAGCTGATTAGATTTATCGGCAATCAACAAAGGCTGTAGGGGTTGGCATACGTTTTTCTCTCTATCGTCTTGTAGAACTCTTGTTTGGAATAAAAGGAAAAAGAAACAATGGAAAACGGGGGGGGTTAATCCAGGGGGGAAAAACGAGGGAAACAATCCTCCCCTCGTCCAGAAAACGTCACTAGAGGAGAAAAAAAAAAGACTACTAGGGTAGAAGCAGAGGGACAGCTTGCAACACGGTCCCTAATAAGGAGTAATCCTTATTGGATCATTTTTAAGTCCAGAAAATCGCGTTCCGGGACGCCGGATGGGGGGGAAAAAACAAGGGGGAACCAACTGATTGAATCAATGGTACGGGGACGTGAGTACGTAAAAAAAGGGGGAAGGAACGCGAACAACAACAAAACGGAAGGTGGATACAAACGAATTCGGGGCTCAAAAAAGAGGCATCTTCCCGAGGATACGGTTGGGGAAGAGTGAAACAGGAAAGGCTTACAGGAGTAGAAAAAAAACGTTCCCCCTTGGAATAACTAAAAGCGCGTTTCGTATGAGAAAAAAGCTGCAGGGAGGGAAAAAAGAATCAGCCGAAAGCTTTCAAACACAGTGAAGTTTGAAGAAAGCCTGGAAAATAAAGACTGGAGAAAATCCAGAAAAGGGGGGGGGGGAAGGGGAAAGAAAAAAGAGAAAGTAATAGAACCGCCACACCAACTGAAGAATCAAACAAACATCTAAAGGAATATGGGTGAACATCTATCAGCATTCTAACATCGTTCAAGCCGGGGCCCAAAATGCGGGGAAAAGGTCCCTCGGGTTCTCAAAGACTTTCCCAGCGGGAGGCGTGTCTGGTCCCAAGGGGAGACCGTAAAAAGAGCCTAACTTGCAACGGGCAGAGGTCGTCTGGCCAAAAAAGATTGCTTCTACGGCCAAAAAAAGAAGGAGGGGGGGGGGGCAAGAAACCGTACAAGGGGGGGGGGCTCCAGAGTTGTGAAATTATCAGGGCAACACACAGAATCGTCTCTGGGGGAACGCACGGTAACAACAAAAGGACCCAACACCTGTCACTTCTCTACTTCCCAGGTCTTGCGGGGGGGGGGGGACAAGGGGGGTGTCGTCGTAGCTGGTCAAAAAAGGAGAAAAAAATAGGACACAAGAAGGGGAAAAACGCCCCCAAGGAATGTGAAAACTGGGGGAAACGGCAATATGTGAATTAGGAAACTGAAAAGGGGGACTCGACGGAAGTCCAAAAAAACCTGCCAATCACTTTTGGTCCCTTCTAGAGAAAGCAAAAAAAAGGGGTGCAGTTCTAGAGAGTGGGTAAACCGGGGAGGAGACGAGAGGGAAAGTTGTTTTGTCGGGAAGAAAACAGCTAAAAAAATCCAAGAGACTGGTTGCTCAAGTAAGGAAAGAAGCAAATCAGGGAAGGAGAAGGAGGTACTGAGAAAGGTAAAGGAGTAGACATTATACCATCTCCCTGAACTATAAAGGGGTGCAGAAACAAAGAAACAAAAACGAAATGATCGGGGTATAAAAGAAAAAAGGAGGAAGAGATCTACAAAGCGAAGTTCGTTTTTGGTGTCTGCAAAAAAAGGGAAAACCGTTAGGATGAAAGAGCCAAGCGCTTAAAAAAAAATAAAAAGGGGGAAGCGGACCGCGAAAAAAAAGTGTCCTGCGGTACTACAGGCCAAGAAAGACTCAGAAAGAATGGGGAGGGTTTGGCTCAACGAGCTCGAAAGACCAAAAAGGACTTTCCAATGGGAAAAGGACAACGCAGGTAAAAACAAGGACACAATCGAAAATAAGAGGGTAGTAGCTGCTCCGTTCAAGCAAAGAGAAGGGATCAAAAAGGGCGCAGGAGGGACGCTTATGCCTTGTTCGACAGACCAAGAAGATGGAAAGAACCGTGAAAAAAGTACCCAATTGTGCCTCAGGTAATGTTTTGAGGGGGGGGAGAAAATGCAATGTCTGGGGAGGAGGGTTGGGGACGCAGAGACGACGAGCTGTGGGCGAACAGAAACCACATTGAAAACACAGCATCAGGAGGGCGTCAAAGACCAGAGGTGTTGGGCTACTTTTCCGGGAGCGGGAACAATTTTTGAAGCATGAGAGGAAGTAAATGGATCTGGGGTGGCTAAAAACTTGGTAATACCCCTCCGTTGGGTGGAAAGGGAGTGTCCAGGGCTGATTGGTTGGGAAAAATGAAGGGGGGGAAGGGGTTCGGGAAAGAATGCGGCCCTGATTAAGATTGGACATGAATAACGAACGAACAGAGGACTGCAAGTGAATTCAATTGAGAGAAGAAGAGTACCGGGATTTGAAATGGCGCAACGTGACGGTTCTCCGGTTGGGAACCGGGAAGAAAGCGAAAAAAGTGTAATGAGGACTGGTCTCGCTTTCCAGCACAGGAAAATGGTGGGAAAAAGGCAGGGGGGATGGATCTGGGTATCTTTGTGAGGGTGGCCCGGCAACATCCCACCTTGCCCGGTTGGCTTTAAAAAAGAAAAAAGAACGTCCAAGACTAGAAGCTGTGGGAAGGGGCGTAACACAAGTCTAAAAAGGAGAAAAAGCCGAAACACTCATGCGGCTATCCATACGGGGAAGGGTTGAACGGGTATCAAGAACCATAGGGGAATGAAAGGGATCTCAGGAGGGGTCTGTAAAACGAAAGCGGTAAGTCCGGTGGGGAAATCGGGGGACAAAGGATTGATGAAACACAAGGAAGGAGGAAAAATTGAGTGATAGACGAAAATGCTTTTTTAAACTGAGGAGCAAACCACAACAACTTGAAAACGATCGTTTAACGACCTAAAAAAAATAAGGGGGAACGATAAATCAACCAATCTTTGCCTCCGAAAGTTGGGTCCCTCGTAAAATGATGACTTACCTTTGAAAAACAGAATAAAAATCGTAAGACTACTTCTTGGGGAGATAACCCTTTGAATCGGAAGAGAAAAGCGTCGCGTGGGTTTCTCAACCAGAGGTGGAACAGGGGACGACTGATCGGGCCTGCTAAAAAAAAACCAAAAATGTATTATGGGGCCGGTTCCCCGAATAGGAAGACCTTAACCAAAAAAAATCTAAAACAAAAACCCTCATGGAAGTGGAATCGACACCGGCTATCCCAATAAAAGGATTGAGGAAAAGTTCAGGCATCAAACATGCTCCAAGGAAAGTTGGAGGGGGACTGCAACTAATTAGCTGAAAAGCCCACAACTTGAAGGAAGAAAAAAAAGCATTTCGTTGTAAGGCGAGGGGGAGGTCGAAGAAGAACCAGGGGAAACTGGAGCTGAACAAACATCAGGAAAAAAACCGGAAATCATCCGGTGACTCAAACCAATGGGCATCCCAAGAATTGCAACCAGGGACCTGGAAAATAAACGCCTAATATAGTCAAAACCCGGGCAACCGGAGACGACCACGTAGAACTGTACGGGGGGAAGGATAGGATAGATTCCAAGTGAGGAGCTGTCCGAAAAAAGCTGGATCCCCAAAGAAAACATATGTCAACCAAAATTCCAAAAACAAGCGAAGGTAACAGTCAGCGAAAGGGGGAAGAGGCAGGGGAAGAAGGTCACGGTGTGTGATCGAAAAAAAACAAGCGAGAAAAAGAACTGCCCTCTCTAAAGTTTGAAAACGCAAGAGAGCCGCTACAAAGTCTGCACGAGGGCTGTGTTGTCAGGTAAGAGAACGATGGCAGCCAGTGTTTAAAAAGGGGAGATGAAAATTGAACGCCTAATCAATCCAATCGGGTCTGTGTCTTAAAGAGAATACGCAGGCAAGAAAAAATAGTAGAGAAGGAAAGGAAGGCATTAGTCAAAAAATATACATCTCCCAAAGGCCGAGAGGCATCCTGGTTTCATCATGGGAAGGGACCAGAACTAGAAAGGGGTTGTAGATAGAAAACAACAACAAAGTATTAGAGAAGAGGGGGGGGGAGAGGGGATTCTTAATGTTAACCCTTGAGTGCCCAAAAAGGAAAGGCGGCCGTTCATGGAGATTGTCCTCACATGGCGAAAGAAATTACGGGGGGGGGGGACCGTACCCAGAGCGAACGCGGGAGGGGGTAAGGCGATTGTAACTGCAAGAGTACCAGAAAAAGTTGGCTTGTCGCGGTTCAACGAAACGCCAAAAAAAAAAAGGGAAACTGAAAGGATTCTCCGACAAGGACTTATCAGTACAGCCTCACTACCGGCTCGTATCCTAACCGCGCAAACTCAAAGAAAAAGGGCCAGGTAGGAAAGCGGGGAAAGGAATTGAGGAGAACAACCGGTACAAAACGTCTAATACGCGCCGGCCGGGGGGAATGATAGGAGGAAAGGTGGAATTGCGAAATTGGCTTTGTTCATTCTGACGTGGTGAGGAAGATATTTGGGGAAAGACGAGATGTGGGGAGGGAAAAAGCTCGCTAACAATTGACGAAAAAAAGGAACGGAGAATCTCCAGCCGGACCAAAGGGGAAGAGGGGAAACTCCGTTAAAAGGGGAAATATGCTGGGGGGATGCCAGAGGGAAGGAGGAAAAGTGTAAGTTAAGAAAATAATTGCAGGGGAGGTTGCCAAGAGTGAGTTTCGTGACAGCAAAAGGGAAGGGGGGTCGAAAGTCGACGAAGGCTCCAACAAGATACTTTCATAGAAATAAAAAAGCGCAAACATGGAGCGACATCACGCTGGGGAGAAGAAGATAGAGAAGGTGGGTGTATTCTGGGGGGAAAAAACCCGGGAAGCCAATAGGGTGGATTCAAATAAGGGAAAGGGGTGGAAAGGCTGAGCAGGGGGAACCGACACCTATTTAATGGGAAGTTTTGGGGGGAAACTGTTGGGGGCGAGCAAGGGGTCTATTCCGGGGTTCTGTGCCCAGGGCACAGAATACAAGGTTTTTGTGCAATGGTAGGGGAAAAAAGGAAAAAGGGGGAAAATTCACCAAAATCAAGGGGGGGCAAGGGGTGCGTTCAAACTGGGGGAAGAGGGGGGAGAAAAGATACCTACCTCTTTCTTCAGCCAACTGGGTTGGACACTGGGAAAAAAAAGGGGAGGAAGGGGTGAGTCTCAGGGGAGGGGCTTCCGTTTGTCCAAACGCAAATAGGGGGAACTCGGAGGTATGCCATTGGTTCACCGACTTTAACGAACAGCTTGGCCTCTCTCTGGTTAAAGGGCAAAGTAAAAAAAGTCCTGGGGGTTAACTCGCTAGAAACCAAACCACACAGCCAAAGGGAACCCAATTGAGGAAAAACTCCGACAGAGGGAGCCAGGGGTCATAGGTGAGCACTAGGGACGTTGAAACATCAGGATACAAAAAGGAAGAGTTGACCAACACACCGTTGGCCCCCGAGAATAAAAGCGGGAAAAAAGGGGAATTGGGAAAGGGGGGAGAAAGAGTCAAGCGTGCAGGAGTGGACTTTCTCCAAGAGAGTTACATCCACTGAAAGGGAAGGAGGAACTAAAATGGGAAAGGGAGAAAACGGAAGTGGAAAAGGGAACGAAAGGCGGGGGGGGGGGGGGGGGGGGGGGGGAGGCCACTAGCACTAAGCAGGAAAAAAAAAAAAAAAAACCCGGTCACACCAAAACTGACGCTGAAGGAAGGACAGTCTCTATAAGAATGTCACCACAACTGAGAAGGGGAACTTTCATCCAAAAGAAGGGGCAAGGGCAATTGTTGGTAAGAAGGGAAACTAAAGGTAACGTCGGTCACCACTGAGGTAGAAAAAGAATAAGAAGGTCAAATTGCCAAACTATTTTTCTGGTCTTAAAAATACTAAGAGGTTCAGGCACCTGGGGACTTCGAAAAGGACGAAGAAAATATCAACTGGGTAACGGCCCAAGAGAAATATCAGGAACAGGGGGCATCCGGTAAGAAGAAAACAATGCGACCATAATAAAACTGGGCACTTCGAGAAAAGTAAAAAGAAGAGTAAAGAGGAACTAGAGAGTTAGGGGTGAGAGTAAGGTTTGTCGAAATAAGAAAAAAGGATGTGGCCGGGGGGGGACGATAGACTAGTCGCGCAACAATAATAAGGAAAAGAAAAAGGGCTATGGAACGAGCTAAGAACCATTTTTAAATAATATTAGAAGTCTCCGCCTTTATGGGTCAAAAAGAGAAAACGCAGAAAAACTAGACGGGAAGGGGATAAGCCTTGAGTCAAAACCTAAAGGAGAGGCGAGAAATCCGCTACCTAAAAAAGTCTGAAAGCGTTGAGGGAGCAGGCGGAGGGGACGAAGGGGGGGTGGGAGGGGCTCTTTAAACACCTACGCTCAAGGGCCTTATAAGTCTTGAGATTTTCCTCAAAATAGGAATCAAAAGTGCGGCTCTAACTCGAGTTCATCAAAAAACACTTAGGGGGGAGGTAGGCCAGTGTAGCGACAAGAACTTCCAAAGACTGAACTAAATCAGCAATGCCTTACTCAAGGCAACAAAGGGGCGGGGGGGGGAGGAGCGATCAACAAACGTAAGGGTACAAAATCATTCGTTTTGGGTGTATATGGGGGAGTCTCGTGCAAAGTGAGGATGAAAAAAAGACGCGTTTCATGGGAAAACGTTTAGAAAGGAAGACAGGGAAAATTAACTCGCGGGGGGGGAAGCTGTAGATGGAAGTACACGGAAGGAGTCACCTTCCAGAGAAAAAAAGTCGTAAAGGGTGGCTACGAAGCCATCGCCAAATAAACAAAGAGGGGGAAAAGAGGGAATAAGAAAAAAAATATCAGGTGTAATAGTATCCCCGCACGGAAAAGGGAAGGGTAAGAGCTATCTCCTCTGCAGAGAAGTGAAAGTCATTATTATTTTAGAAGCAGGGGTGGAGAAAACAGGAAAAATCCATCTCCATCCCTAAAGTAAAGTGCCCGGGCTCGCTTACTGTGGGAAATTAGATTTGGGGAATTGTGCAAGGACGTGGGGGGGGGGTCCGAAAGACTCCAGTTTTTTCGAAAAAACGTAGGGCTACAACCATTGATATCCAACAGAAAGATCGATCTAGCAATAAAAGGACGGGGCGAAGGGAAAAAAGACGCCCACTTTGAACATGGGGGAGGAGTTGGTCGGAGGGGCGAGAGTTAAAGAATCGAGGAGTTAGAGAACCGGTTGGGTAGAGGGATTCCCAGGAGGTGGGAAGAAGAAAGAAGTTTTTCGAGAGAGGACTTCCGGAAAGGGAGAGGGACTAAAGGCGGAAAAAAGGGGGAGGATTAAAAAGGAAAAACGAATCTTCTGAGGGTTCAGGGCGCAACAGAACTTAAAAGGGACAGAGTTGGGTTTATGCAAAGGGAAAGTTGCAGAGGAGGGGAAGGGGCTAGAAGGGACCAAAGAAAACCGCGAGACGGAGTTTTTGGTGTTCATACGGGGGTTGTAAAAGTGGGGGGTCGATTGTCCGTTGAGGGGGGAAAAAGCAAACATAATACAAAGGAACGGGTATGGGGAATAAAGCCACAGCCGCACCCCTCAAAGAAAGGTGTTGAGGTAAAAACTTAAAGGATAGAGGGGGATCCGAAAGGCGAAATATATTTTACAGATAAAAGGAACGGTGAGAATACATACTCGAGTATGATTAAGGGAAACGTGGGCCACGTCAAACAGAGAGTAGGAAAAGGGGAGCAGGTTGGGGGCAACTCGGAAAGAGGTGAGTCTCGAGATTGATATTGGAGAAAAAAAGGGGGAAAAGAAAAAGGAGGGGGTTTCTCGCTCTAAAAAAAAACTGAGGGGAGAGGAAAAAAATTCGTCAAAAGTCAACCGTCAAAGGGAGGAACAGAGCTAGGGGCATCCTAAGGGTTTGTGAAAAAGTGGAACTCCGGCAGACAGCAGGGATTAAAAAAGAACACACCTGAAAAGAGAAGCAAAAGCATACTCGGGGTAAGGAGGATAGTGGCGCAAGGTGAAAAGCCGAAGAGAGCAGATTGGTTAAAAAGTCTATGGAAGCAGGGAACCAAATTGGGACACGTTTAGTAGGAGTAGTTTAACTTATTAAACGTCCCGTGAACAAAAAGTTGATTGGGCAAAGGGTGTGTTAAGGGGCCAGAGAGCCCGTGGCGGGTGGAGAGAATAAACCGGGCCCCCGGGTGGGACAAAAATATGAGTAAGCTGCTGTTCGGGATGAAAATGCGGGCCTTCCCAATGAGGGAAAATTACCCATCCAAACTATGGGCTCAAAGTGGGCAGAAGATGCAAAGAATATCTTCGGACTTGGAAAAAGTAAGAAGGATCAGAAAAAAAAAAACAGAAGTTCCGTTTCAGCCAGGGGGAGAAGGAAATCGAGAAATCTAGGGAAGGCAGAGAGGAGAAAAAAAAAAAAAGGAATGACATAAAGAAGAGGAAGGGGAAAACTCCCCCGGCCAACTCTTTTAACTAAAAAAAGGGAAGTTTGGGGGGGAAAAAAAGAAAGGCAAAGAGAGGAACCCCGGGGGTGGCCAAAGGAGGGATCAAGGAAAAAGAACTAAAGCAAGGGTCAAGGTTCAAGAAGGGATCGTGTCAATGGGGTTGACTAATAAAACTCGAAAAAAAGAAAAGAAATACAAAGAAAGGAATATCCCCAAAAATGAAAGTCCGCGGAGCAAAAAAGGTGTCGCGGGAAGGCAGCAGGTGGGTAACGGGGGGGGGGACGACCAGCTGACCGCTCAATAACTCATACCAGTCAAGGAGCCGTTTAGGCGGGGCTTCAAGAAAGAGAAAAGACAGGAAGAATGGGGGGAGGGGTGAGACCTGCGTACCTAAGGAGACAAACAGTCAGGGGTGTGGGGGGGGCTGTTGGAAAACGTGGGAACCGCCGAAAGAAGAAAGTAAGGAAGCGGAGGGGGAAAGGGGGAAGTGGGGGAAAAGGGAAAAAAAAAAGAGTTGCGCAAAAGGGATGAAGTCGCACTTATTCACGGGAAAAGTGGGAACAGGCCAATGAACGAGAGAGAGTTAGAAGACTGGGGGGATAGGGACTCAAAGACACCAAAACTTACGCTTCTGGTAAAAAGCAAAAAAAAACTTAGGAGATTAACATATATATCTAAAAGAAGGGGGTTTGGGGGAGGTGGGAACCTGGGAGAAAAAGGGCAGTAGGAAAGCAGGTACAGGATTGTTATCCAACACGGGAGGAAAGTCAATGAAGAACCGTGTTGCAGGAAACGAAGGGACTTGGAAGGGGGTTTGGGAAAGGAAAACGGCATCGAACCGTTCGACTCAAAGTATTGCTGAGGTTCCTTGGAAAAAGAAGCTGAAACAAAAACATCCGAGACGGGGAAGGTAATACGCAGGGTATAAACGATTAAAGAAGAAAGGAGCGGAGATTAGATGGATCGCCGAACTAGCAAACAAGAAGAGGAATTATATTTGATGAGGCCGTGGAGACAACAGTGAAACCGAAAAGAGATGCCGTTCAAAGCCTAAAACGGGGGGAAAATTATCTTGGGGGGGGTTGGAGGGTGGGTTCGAGGAGGACTTGGTTCGGGGCTGATTTTCGAGGTCGTGAGGGTGGGGAGGAGCGACGACAAATTGACGATACAGCATCAATACTAGAAGAGCAAGACGGGGGGAGTTATTTTGTGGACGGGAAAAAAAAGGACCCGTGTAAAGGTAAAGGGAATGTCAGTTCTAGGGGGAGGAAAGATTCCATATTGGTAGAAAGACTGGTGGTCTCGGGGGAGGGGGAAAACACGGGGATGTCCTGTTTGTCAGGGGGGGGGAAAAAGATCAAGGGAAAAAAAGGGGGAAAAAAAGTGAAACAAAAGCGAAAATAAGAGATCCGTGTTGAGAACTCATATACATCAGGGGAAGAGAAGAAATTTGGCCCGGTGCTCAAAGAGGGGGTTGGGAGAAGGAAGAGAATTTTTCTCAGGACTGCCTTAAAAAGGCATCCTCTATTTAGTATGGGGAGGGGGTCGGGGGCGGGGAAGTGCACGGGGTTGGGGGGGGGTCGGTGGAGGGTTTACCGAAGATACCAATTGCCAAGTATTTTCCTCAAGCACCGGGGAAAAAAAAAGAACAAAAAATTTTCCGAGGGGGGGTGTGAAAAAGTAAAAGGATTGCTACCCTAGAAGGAGGGCGGATCCCTCTTGACAATTGAGAATTTAACGCGGTAATGAGTGGATAGGGGGGGGAGGTGGACCAAGTAAAGGCTAAGCCCGGAACACTGGGGGCACCTAATCGGATGAAAAGGCACAATTGGGGAAAAAGGAAGTGGAGTGAATATCGATCGGGGTCATCGCTAAGAGGAGGAAAGAGAATTAAACCACGGGCAGGGGGGTCGTACAAAACCAGTAAGGGGAAAATACAAGAGAGTGCAGGGCCGGGGGGGGTCCCGAGGGAAATCCTTCAAGAGAAAAAGTAGTTTGAGGGCCTCAAAATAAAGTAGAGGGGAAGAAAATGGTATGAAAAACTGTCAGGAGGAAGTGGACATGGAGAGAAGGATTTACTGAAAACCATGTGAAGCTTGACAAAGGACAGCTTTTATTAGAGGAAAGGATTTATAACCCTACAAAGTAGGGGTGGCCCGTGACCCACAACCATCTAAAGGAATGAAAAGGCGACACCCCTGATCAAGCAAAGGAATCTCTGAGACTTGAAAAAAGGAAGAGCCCGGCAACAATTAGAAAAACTTCCCTTTAAAGGGGCAGACGATGGGGGCAACACTTAAACGTTTGCGAATAGGAAATGAGAGAGGCTTCAGGGAAAATGGAGGCTGACTAGGGGAGGGGGAATCCTTATTGAAGTATTCCAGCTTACATCGGTACAGGAACCTTTTAGGATAAAAGGGACGTAATGGCAATCGAAGAGGTAGCAAAATGACAACTGTAAAACATGAGGGGGGGCGACAAAATGTCATGACTGGTGGCCGGAAAAGGAAAGGAGAAAAGAGTGCAACCCAAGGGGTGCAACAGAGGGTAACCCGTAGACACAAACTACTGCCCGGAAGGGTTAGAAGGGGGGGAGGAAGGAAGGAGGGTTGGTACATTTTTGTGTCTCAAGAGGAAAAAAAAAACATCGGGGGTTGACAGGGTCCAAAAAATGAGTGAGAAACGCCAAGGACTGAAAAAGAAACAAAAAAGTTTCAGTCCTGTCAACGTTTTGAAGGGAAGGAGGGGCAGTTATTTGTAAAAGGGGGGTTTGCTCGAAGGAAGAAGATGAAAAAATTAATTGAGGCCGGCGGACATGTCGGGAGGGGAAAAAACTGGCGCGTCGGGAATGCGTCAGGGACAGGTTTCGATGGCGGTAAGGAAGGGATCCTAGTGAAATTGTACGGAAGGAGGGGGGGGGAAAGCAGGTGGGGGGGGCCCAAAAGGGGGGGGTGGAGTTTGTCGATGCAGATGGGGGTTAGAAAGACACAATCCCAGAGGGGATGAGAGTGGGGCGGCTGCAACGAGGGAAAGGACAGGCAGCGGACAAAGTTGAGTACCTCTCTGGTGAATCTTCAAGGGGAACTCGATTTGGATGTAAAAAGAAAGTAACGGCCGCGAGGGGCACGGTGGGATCAGTCAGGGAACCAAAACAGAAGAAAACCAAACAGGAGGTGGGTAGACCTCTCAACAAAAGGGTAGGCTAACAAAACTATCAGTCGGTTTTTGGGGAGACCGAAAAGGAAAACGGACTCATCTGCAAGGGAGGGGAGAAAAGGGGGAAAAATGTGTGGGGGGGGGGGGGGGGGGGGGGGGGGGGGGGGGGGGGGGGGGGGGGGGAGGGGGGGGGGGGGGGGGGGGGGGGGGGGGGGGGGGGGGGGGGGGGTGTGGGGGGGGGGGGGGGGGGGGGGTGGGGGGTTTCTAAAGGCAGATTTGTTTCAGAAGGTACCGAAAATATATGGGAGAAAAGACTAAAAGAGAAAAGGGCGCTAGGTGTCAACTTAAACTCTGAAAACACATCAAAAAATCCTAGAACACTTGGAGTAGGAGGGGGATTCAAACGGAAACAGACAAAGCAAAAAAATAAAAGGGTCTCCTAAAAGGTAAAGGGAATAACCAGGAAACAAGATAGCAAAGCACGTTATCTGGGAAGGAAAAAAGAAAATGAATCTCGCAGGGACTGACAATGAGTCAGGGATAGAGGTAAGGATGGAAGGGGTCGATAAAAGGTCACCTCCTAGCCAAAAGAGTTAAAAAGTGGGGCCTCGATTACTGTGAACGCGGGGGTGGGGAGTAGAAAGGGGGTGTCGGGGGTCGGTAGGAAGTTTCTAGGGGGCGGCAAGAAGGGGTGGGAGAAAGCTCGAAAGGACAAAAGAAACAGAGAAAAAGGACTTCTATCGACAAATCCCGGACGCAAGGGGGTTTAGAGAGGGCGAAAACCTTTTGAAACGGTGGAAAGAGTGCTGGGCTCATTGGAAGGGAGATAAAAGGAAAATGGGGGGTTTCAATATAAAAAGAAGGGGGGGTCAGGAGGGGGAAAACGGACGATTTCTTGGAGAATCCTTTTCAGGGAGAATCAAGCTGACCATAAATCGAGCAAAGGGGGTGCCTCATTAAGAAGCTCTCAAGAGTATGGAAAATGACATGGTTTACAAATCAGAAGTTAGGGATAAAACGGTCAACCAATAGGGGTTTTGCACCCAACATTCTCAAAGTGGGGACTTTCTGTAGTAAAGAGAGAGGGCCCTTTTAAGGTTTTCGGGACCTACGGGGGGTTGGGTAAGTAGTGAGATTCTTGAGGGAGGGGTGCTGGGGGGGGGGAAACCGGAAACCCATGCGCGGGGAGTGGAGAGACCATTCCACAGGGCACAAAATCAGAACTGGACATGATGGGGGCAGTTAAACTGCAGGGGGGGAAAAAAACGAACCTTAGAATCATCAGCGTGAGGTCTCAACGCAGACCAAAAGTCTTCAAAAAGTTTATAAGCAGGGACACGGTGTGGACGAGGAAAAAGAGGAGGAACTCGGAAGGGGGGTTTCAAGCGGGCCAAGATAACCTCTGCTATGGTAAGAGCTATTTGGAAAGGAATAAAAGAGGGGGGATAAAAACCACAAAGCAAGGTCAGAAAGAGATATATGGAAAACCTGAAAAAAGAGTGGAAAAAAAAAAGTCTATCATAACGACTATAACGGAGAAAGAGGGATGTCAAGATTTGGAATTAAAAGACTACGCTTTACGGACTAACCGAGGACAGGAGAAACAATAAGAGGGGGGGTATAGATAAAAATTGGAAGAAGCTGGCCCCAGAAGGGCCGAAGTCTTAGAAAAAAGTTCTAAGAGGTCAGGGGAAATGCAAGAGGGAAGCTTTGAGGAAAAAAAAGGCTGTAGAAAAAAAAAAACGAAAGGGGAAGGGGTAACAATCCCCCACAAAAAAGAGAAGAGACTTAAAACTTGAGACACAAGTATAAAAACTCATAAAAAAACGGGATCGGAGGGAGTTGAACCTAGCCCAAGGAGAAAACAATTGGAAAGGCATCCAAAGGGCGAAAAGAGGGGGAGGAAAAACGGAAAGAAGGAGATGAGCGGACTTGACATAAACGGAGTGTCAGGACTAAAAAAAGGGGCCGAAAAAAAAATTTCGTCTTCAAGGGGAAAGCTTAAAGAGGGCAAGCACTGAGATTCGGAAAACGGAAGGGGAGAAAAGTCAAAAATAGCCGGGAAAGACCCGGAAAACGCGGTTGGGCGAACCCAGGGGGCAGCCGTATGAAACAACTGAGGAACCAAATAAGAGCTCCAAAACCTTGAGGAAGGAGCCCAAAGACTTCCTGGGAAGGGGCTGGGTAAAAGGCTGTGATCGGCAATTTGGGAGGGGGCGAAAAAAGTTCCCAAACCGGGCCAAGGAGGAAAAAAAGGCAAAAGAAAAAATCCGCTGGCCCCAACGAAAGTGAAAGCAAAACGGCAGATGGCGAATGCCGACGGAGGGTTGAAAGTGGTGGGCTCGGAAAAGGCCTGACGCGCAACTGCAACTCTCTCGCCTTTGGAGAAAAACGTTAAGGAGCAATCCGAGAAAGAGCATGGAAGAGGGTGGCGGGATAAGAAAGAATTGTACGAGAAGAGTGACAGGGAAAAAGTGAGTTGTGGGGGGCGAGGAAAACCAAGAAAATCAATCGGAGGTACTCATGCGGAAGGAGGGGAGGAGGGGGAAAGGAGAAGGAAAAAGGGGTGGGCCCGATCAGGGAGGAAGAAGGAAGGAAAAAAATGTGTGGACAGGCCTGACGGCCAAGGCAGCTAAAGGGGGGAAGGGGCGAAAAGGGAACAAAAAAAACCAGGGATCGGGTTGGAGCAAAAAACCACAACGGAGGAGGAGAAGGAGAAGAAAATAGGTGGTGTAATTTGGATAAGAGAATGCCAGCAGACCTTTCAGGAGCTGGTATCACAAGAAGTAAAGGACATACCGTGAAAGTACAAAGCATCGGGAAAATCGGGGGTAAAAGGAAGACTTCGAAAACAAAATCAGGAAACCCGATGATGGAATGTAACTGGGGGAAAAAAGCACCAAGGGGAAAAACGGAGAAAAGGAGAAAATAAGGGATCAGTATCCAAAACGAAATCAGGGAAAAAGGCTGGGGAGGGTCGACCATGCCTTCATCGGGAGGAGGGCATGTATTAGTTTAAGCGAAAAAAAAGGGAGACACAAACCCAACGAAAAAGGAGGGGGGGAACAGACTGAAAAGAAAGAGTCCACCGGTAACTCTCGGGGAAATGATTTTTGGGGGTTTCGGGGGGGGGGGGGGAAGTGGGGGGCGTATTATTGTGCGCAGAGTTAGAAGCTCGAAGAAAGGGAAGAAAGAAAAAAACGAGAAACGGACTACTATCAGAAAAACCGGGGGCTACGAATCTCCGGGGGAGGGGGGGGGGGTACTAGGTCGGTCAGGGAGAAGTAAGAGCCAAGGTGGGAGCGAGAAGAAGTGCAGGTTTATTGCATAGGGCTTACTGGGAAGGGAAGAAATAGGGGAAGTCCGTGAAAAGGGACGAAAATAGAAACTCTCAATTCAAAACTGACAGAGAACCTGGAAAGGGTGGGAGCACTCGTCTCATGGAACCATGGAAAAAAAAAAAATGTCATATTAGAAAAGACGTGAACGTTACCAAAAGGTTGGGGGAGTCCCAAGGGAAAAAAAGTCAGGAAGATGCCGGAGAAGCCCAAGGCGAGGAAAAAAGGCATGAAGAAGAAGTGTTCTGTAGGATGGTAGGTATCTTAATTTCTGAAGGAACGTGCAAAGAAGAAAGGAAAAGTAAAAGGGGGGAGGGAGGGAAAAAAAACGTCCAACCGAATAAGCGCTAGAACAATGGCGTATGCCGGGAAGGGAACTGCAGGAGGCAAAAAAGCGTAGTAGAAAAAGGAGCAGGAGGGGGCAGAAGAAAGCGTAAATTGAGCAGGGATTTATCGACAGGGGAAAGGGAGAAAGCAAAAAGAGGGTAGGAGATGCAAAAAGGGACAAGAAAATACGCAAACGGTCTGGCACAAAGGGGGAGTATGATGGAACGTTCCTATAAGGGATTGGGGCAGCAGAAAAAAACAAGGGGAGGGATTGAGGAAAAGAGAGGGGATTAAAAGAAGCTCGAAAACAACCGACTGGTGACGGTCAAAGAGGAGGTGCATAAAGGGGGGGGGACAGGGTTGAAAAATCCCGTAAAATATGAAAGGGGTTGGGAAAGGAAGGAAAAAACCGAGTACCTAAAAGGATCAAACGCTTGTTCGGAGAGTGAAAAATACTTCAAGAGGATGGAAAAAGTCAAATTGTCGAAAACAACCTCTATTTAAGATTGCAAAAAGGAACAAAAAGGGGGCAGGGAGGAAGGAAAGGGACGGCAAAGCCTAAAGGGATGGTTGAAAAACCCGGGCAAACACCCGAAGATAGGAAAAGGTCTAACCCCATTTGGCACCAGGCCCAACTCCGAGAAGCGATCAGAGGGAATGGCCACCGTATCGAAACGGGAAGATCACTGACGCACAACGATTCTCCTCCTCTCCCCGAGGGAGGGATCGAACAAGCGCTGGAGTAGCACACAACGTTTCAGAAAGTGGGGGCTAACCATACACGGGGAACGAGCATACCGGTCAATCGATGGCGAGATGTTAGAACAAGAGACTGTTCCTCAACTACAATAGGAGTAACGGGTTATACCTTTTCCAAAGGGAAAGGACCAGGGTTGAAAGTTAAGAGGGAAGTTGTACGAGACTCTTCGGTGCAGCAGAGGCCATTGCTCGGGCGGCAGGGCTTTAAAGATGCTCAGAAGTGGTGTAGCTAAATGGGCCTTTCTACGAAAAAGCCCAATCCCAACACCCAAGATGATGGAGAAGGAGAGACCACTTAAAGCTAGCCCCTCACATACGGGATGGGGGGGTCCGAGACCAGAGGGGTACAAAGTTAGGTACAAAGAACGACAAGAAGAGAAGGAAACACGTCAAAAAGGGGAAATACCAAGAACCCCACTAAGGGTCAAATGGGTGGAAGAATCGGGGAGAGTCAGGGAAAGGAAGGGGGGGGTTGGGATCTGAAAAAACTGGAGCCTCCTCTTAAATCATAGCACTCCAAAACGGACTCTATCAAAACAAAGAGAGAAATGTACCATTCATCTATCAAACTGGTGGAAAGAAAACGACGTTAGGGGTCAATTGTGATAGGGAAGGCAGAAAATAAAGAAAGGGGCCGTCATCATCATTGGGAGTCCTGCAAGCGAAGAGAGAGGAGCATAAGAGACCTATCGGTCTTAGGCTGTATGAAGAGGTAACTTGGGAGAGAACGAGAAGGGAAAGACTGGGGGGGATTTGGATCTCTTTTGAAAGCAGACGACAATAGGCTGAGGGGGGAAAAAGGGGTGAAAAAAAGGGAATAGTTTTACCAGACATAGGATCAAAAAGGGAAGAACGGGAGGAAAGTTCAGGAAATTTGGTGAAAAGCACCCTGAACGTAATCGAGAATACTCACTAAAGGAAAGAAACCAAAAACTACCTGGGGTCTGGGAAGAATCAAGAAAAAGTTGAGGAAAGAGAGAAGAGAAACCTAGAAGGGGGGGGGTTAGAGGGGTCCGGCTGATGAACCGAGGAGCCCAAGGTAAAGGGGAGCGTGTCTAACACGGAGATTAGGAACAGTTCAAATACCGGGAGGATAGGGGAACAAACCACTCTGTGTACAGGAAGGTCCTTAACTGCAATCTCCCCTAGACCAGCAAGGAGGTGTAAGGGGAAAAGAGTTAAAAGACCGGGGGGGGAAAAAAAAACAAAGGGGGTCACTCTCGTTCATACCGTAGCAAGTTAAGACGCAAGTAGCATACAGGACTTCTCAGTACAAAAATCTGGAACGAAAAATGGTCGCGAGGGGGAAAAGTGGCAAGCGGGCGAGCAAAAATGACAATAAGAATCAACATATTCCGTGGAACGCCCAAAAAAAAAAAAGGTGAACTTTGGGGCGGTTTGATGAAATTCGGAGGGGGGGGGATTTGCACGGCGGCGAAACTTTTAGAAGACGAAATTGACGATCAAGCAAGTAACTTAGTATGCAAAGAAAGGGCAAAGGGTGTTGGGGGACTTTTCATCGGTAAATGTTTGTACGGATATTAGGAGAGGTCTATGAAGCTGCAATTGGTTGAGGCTGAGAAAAGAAGGGGGGAGGGGGTCACGGGGGTATTTGCGGGGACCTTCCGGGGTTAGGGGGGCAAGCAGAAGGGCTGCAATGGGGCTATCTATCATGGGGTGGCCGATAAACTATCGGAAGGTACAGTAATTGGGACTAGGATTGTGGGGAAGACAGATCTCTCATGCATTTCCGTACTTTCAGAAAAAACGGGGAAAAAATTTGGGAAGACCTACTTTTGGGGATGCAAACAAACCAGGTAGATCCTTAAGCGCTCTCAATTTGAAAGGACCAGGATTTCGCTCTGATGGGGCGGTGGGTGGAATCCTTTTTTGGCGCCTTTCATGGAGTTACTGAGGAT
>Ga0179593_1387828_pt1 | contig 18405 bp, 34 predicted proteins | sample CZODoug2_1_08_16_FD_185931 | JGI IMG/M metagenome (GOLD analysis project Ga0179593, IMG submission 185931) | Vadose zone soil fungal communities from Angelo Coast Range Reserve, California, USA - CZODoug2_1_08_16fungal (PacBio error correction) | ecosystem: Environmental > Terrestrial > Soil >...
TATTCTTTCCTGCTACAAAGAGGTCATGAAAAATTGGATAAAGGCACTAAAGGGAGTGTAGAGATGCAAAATGTCTCCTTGCACATCGTGGGGGTAGATGCATACCAAGGTCTTGACAGCAACGATAAAGGAGATAAAAATACAATCCACAGATCTATTGTTGGGTCCACAGAAGGATTTGCATGTTTGGGCAGATTCTTCACCGAAAAAACAAGTACCCGTGAAAAAAAACAATTCAAAATTAAGCACAACAAGTTCCTGTCCCTGAGAGCCAGAGGAAAAGAAACTAGATCGTCATATCCGAGAAAGGTCGATACTTTAACAACTCGACGGAAAAAGACGACAACAGCCCGCGGTCAAGTCGGGTAGAGAAGCCCATTGGCCAGGCCCCACAGTGGAAAACGGCAGCGAAAAAAGGAAGACCTAAAAACTAGACTCAAGGAGGCGGGTCGACAGGGGGACCGCTTCAATAATTCCTGAGATATAAATCGGAGGGGGGTTGGTTGTGCTAGAGCTATTGGCGTCCCGGGCATAAAATTGGCAGAGGGGGGTATAAATAGGTACAACCTTGACACTTACCGGAATTGCAAAAGTCGGGAAGATCTGACAACAGGCAGAAAAGCATTGATACTATGCCAATGGGAAAGAAAATGGGAAAAGATCACAGGGGGTTGCATCAAATTCAAGAGACAATCCAGCAAGGAAAAGAAAGACTAAAACAGTTAAGATCCGGGTAAAGAAAGGAAGAATCCTGACAATCAGGGAGGGCTTGATGCTGGAACATCAGGAGATATAGAGGGATAGGGAAAAGGAAAATTAAGAGGAGAAAGATGCGGGAGCTTAAGCGGATAAATATTCGGAAAACCGAAGAAGTGCCAGGACGGAGACTCGGGCAATTGTGATGTCAGGAGGAGGAACCTGTCTTCGTAGGCTTCAGAATGGAACACTTCTATTTTCAACAAATATGCGAAAAGAGTATGTCAGTTCAAGAGCAATCTATAGTTAGAACGATAAGTCCCTCGGCGAACGAAAATCAAATAGATAGAGATAAGGATAAGAAAGTAAAAAAGGCGGCCACTCCTAAAAGAAACTTGATCCCCAATAACCAACATCGAAAACGCAAGAAAAAACATAAACTGTTCCTCGCTGAGGAACCAAAAAAAGAAGGCCCATCAGAAGACACTGAGAAACAATGGGGAGTCCTCTTGCTGGGAGGAAGATGGGAGGGGTTTGAAGTAGAATGTCAACCTAGAATGACCAATCGGGGTAACATGTCAGGTGCGGTAGGGAGAAGGGAAAAGTCGTGGCTGGTGAAAAAAGTTCACGACATAGGCAGAAAAAGATGGGTTCAGGAATCGTTTCAAAGGTCAAGTTTCCGGGTAGGAAAAATCAGGGGGAGAGGAATTTCTGTGGATGGTAGATACCATGGGATAGGAGGGAGGAATCAAGACAGAATTAATCCGTGAGCAGGGAGACAATCTCCTGTTGTACTGCGAAGGTCGGGTTCCTCAGGAAAAAAGAAAAAAAGCCGGGAAGACAAGGGCAGTGGCTTGCAAGGGTGGTTGGGGAGAATGAACGAAAGGGTGTATCACAAATTGGGTTTTTCACGAATACCCCTCCATGAGAATTGGATCAGCGAAAGCTCTCAAGAAAAAATGGGGGGGACCAACAAAGTATTGAGGGAGGGCCTCAAAAAAGAGGCAGCGAGCTGTACAGAGGGTTTAATTGCAAGAAAGCCATCCAGACCACCTAGAATTACTCCTGGGGAAAGCAAAACTTATCGGGTTTTTGGGATGCCAACGATTGACGAAAAGGCGAGAGGGTGGGGGAGCCCGAGTGAGGCGTAGAAGATGGGGTTCGATCATTGGAGTGCCTGAACTGAGGAAAAAGGGTCTTAAATCGCTAATTTGTTACACTGTTCCTACCAAAAAAGAGGGGGGAAACGTGGAGAAACTAAAAAAATAGTTGTAGGGTAATAGAAAGGGAAGAAAAAAAGGGGGGTGGGGGAGGGGTACTCTCTCAAAAAACACAACTGCAGGTATAAGGACCCTACGAATGGAATGAAGGAATTTTATTAAAAAAAAAAAGCTGTAAAACGTGAGGCATTGGGTAAGAAAATTAGCAGATGGGTAGAAAAGGAGGGGTGGCAAGGACGCAAAAAAAGGGATAAAACTCAATTATCGAACGATATACGAAAGAAAGAACTTAGCAACAAATCATTTCGTCTCCGATTTACCAAGAAGCTCAAGTCTTGAGGTGACATGATTAATGGCACAAAATTCAAGCAAGAGATCGCGGACCTGTCAGCAGGTTAGGGAAGGGAGACAAGACTCAGCGAATGATCTCACAAAATACAAGAGGGATGGGGGGGGGGGGGGGGGGGGGGGGGCTCATCGGAGACTATTGAGAAGGGGGAAATTATAGTAGGTTTGGTGGGATAACAATGTGAGGAATGTCTAAAAGGGGAGGAAAAAGGCAGCAGACGGGAAAGAAGAGGGATGAAAAAATTGAGGGGAGAAGTTACACAGGGGATTGGGGTAACTTCACTAAACTGATACTTTGTGGGGGTTTGTCCCTACCAATGATGGCGAAAATAACTGTGGTATATCTGTCGAAATGGAAGGAAACAGGAAAAAGAGGGAACGGGAAACTTGGGGGTTTGAAGAGGAATCAAAAAAAAAAAAGATAGTAACATATGGTCGTGAGAGAACACAAAGAGGAAAAAAAGTTTCGGACTCAAAAAAACTACGGTGTGAAAGGTCTCGAGAGGGTGAAAATGGGAGAAATAAAGGGCTTTTGGAAGAAGCTATAATCAACAACACCTGCACAGGGGCAGAGTCTAGGAATCAGAAAAAGAAGGGGGGTACGGATAGATTTGGGAATACAAAAGAGGGGGGGTAGGAAATAGTCTGCTGGGACAAGCGGTTGTAAGATTGGGAGATGTTGGATCATATCGAGGTGAGGGGAAGAAAGCGTAGGGGGGGAAAAAAATTAGGATCCAAACTCGGGGTGCAGGGGCGCGATTCAGTGGTGTTTATTGTACTAGGGAAGAAAATCTCATGGAGACGCACTTGCACAAGGGACCGACCTATGGAAAGGAAAGGCATAGAGAACGCCTAATCAATGGAAAAAAAGGCCGAGAAGGCAAAGGGGCAATACTTTCCCGAAGAACAATGGAATTGAAGACGAAAAAGGTATCGATGATCCCTAATTCTAACGAAAAAAACTAAAGACTCCACCGGGGATAAAGAAAACACTAGATCACGAGTATCATCAAAAACATCGCTCCTGTCCGAGAGGGGAAAAGGGGCAGCCCTAAAGGGATGACCGGAGGGGAAGAGACCAGGAGGGGGGGTATTAACTGAGATCTTTTTAAAACTGAGAGGGGGGGGCGATGGAGTTCGACTATTGAAGCGTTTTCTTCGAAAAAGGGCTGAGGGGAAAAAAAAAAAAAAAAAAAAAAAAAAAGACCAAGAAGAGGGGGAGGCATTGCTTGCATGGTAAAATAGTTTATCGTGAAAAACTGGGGGGAGGAAAAAATACCAAGGCATTTAAAGGGTACGTGCTCAAGCTGAAAACGACATGGCATGAAGTTGAGAGAATAAAAGGGGGGGTCCCTCCTGGGAAGAGACATTCAGGTTAACACTTAGAAAGTCTTATAGCCAAATCCCCAAGGGAAAAAAAAGAAATGCCGGAAGAATTCTAAAAAAGGAAAAGAGCCGGGCCAAGATTTGCTCCAGGGGAATATCTGGTGATCCAAGACCTGGCCGGGGGGGGACCCGGGGACCGTTGGTACACCATCCCTCGCGGGGGTCAGTTGGGAGTGAGTAGGGGGGGGAAGAGAGGAACGAAGGAGAAACGTTCTCGTGCCCGGGTTTTTCGGGGAGGGATGGATACTCAATTTGAACTCTGGGGGAGAATACGCGACATGGCGTATGGGTTAAAGTTGGGAAGTGTAAAAAAGAAAAAAAAGGGGGAAAAAACGGAGGGGTGTGACAAAAAAGAGCAAGGGTTGGATTGGAGAGAAGAAGACGTTTGAGGGAAAAGAATTGGGAATGCAAACATTCCAGTATCATGGAAAAGAGCTCCAAAGTGGACTGTTGAAGGATTATAAGAAAGGGTCAAGGTGAGGGAACCAATTGACCTAGGAGAGAAGGAAATACTCTCAGACAAGAAAAACGGAGAACAGATGAGAGGGGACCAGGGGAGTACCTAGGTGGGTGGGAAAAAAAAGAGGAGAAGTCATGATACCAGTAGCGAATTTTGGGGGGGAGAATCCAAATTCTCTGATCGTGGGCACATCTCATTCTTTGAAAAAACTAGGGGGCAGAAAACCGATTAAATGGGGGGGAAAAAACCAAGAAAGGGGGTGGGCAGGGTGGAGCGGGTGGAAACAACTGAAACAGAAGGAAATCAAATTACGGAGACAGGAAACGGGCCTTCGATCAAAGAAACAACATGGAAGAGGACGTAAAAGGGGGGCGAGAAAGGGGAGAGAGTAAGAACCAACAAAATTGGGTGGACCGTCGGAAGACACGACAAGTCTCCAGGGTAAGATCATAAATCCAAGGGAAAACTAACACTTTGAAAAAAGGAGGAATAAAGGGGGGGAAGCAAGAGATCGAACCGGGAGAAGGAGAATGAGGAGAAATCCTGTTTAAGAGATAAAAGAAGGGACTGGAGTCAGGGCTTGGGTTTGGGGAGTAAAAAGAAGAGTATTGCGGGTCCAGACTAAAATTGAGGCGAGGGTAGGGAAAGGGGGCAAAAGGAGCACTTAACTACCTTCTTAAAAGCAAAGGGACCTGAAGAAAAATTCCGTAAAAAGGGAAATCTAAAAAATAAGTAAAGGATAAGGAGAGAAAACAGGGCAAAATGACTCAAGGGATGATAAGAGAAACAAATAATAATCAAGCACAGAGAAAAACTAATAGCACGTAAAAACAGGGATTAGAATGGGAAAAGGGTGCACCCAGAGAGAGGGGGGGGGACGAGACTGACTTAAAACTGTTGCTGTGCCAGAGAGGGCAGGACGAGAGGAAAGGAGGGAGGGAAGAAATGAATCAAGAGCTTCGTTGAAGCAAGAACGGTATTATATTAAATGGGGTACAATACCAATCTATGAAGGACAGCTAGGGCCAGTTGGGGGAGGAGATGGAACATGAAGCCTAAATTTTTAGGATGGGTAAAGTGGGCAAACTGGGCTATGTAGGGGATAAGGGAACTAGAAAGGCCACTGTATGCCCTTCTCTTGAGAAGTTGATGGGGAATGCATTTTGAGAAAAATAAAGTCTATCTTCTACGGGTGGGAAAGGAGGGGCCCCCTAAAGCAAAAACTGGGCGATCTATTAAGTTATCCTAGAAGAAAAACCCGAAAAAAAAGAGAGAGAATCACAAGAAAATAAAGTCTAGACCAAAAATCTGCCACAGCAGACAATACCGCCTCGATAGGGGTCACCATCAGAAAAAAGGATCCTCTCGGGTGGCGGAAATGTGGAGGTGTGGGGTTATTAGAAGTAATTGCAAAAGACTTCTTCGAATTACACAGAAATGAAAAGGTGAATGGAAAGGGAGGTCGGTAAGTTTCTCTCGAGATTACACTACAAAGGGGAGACTCTGTGGGTGGTCATTGGCTTTCCTCAGGTCAGTAAAGAAGCCAAGGTGAAATAGGTTGCACCGGGTATGAAAAAATCTACTCTATTCAACGGGTTGAGTTATTGAGAGCGGAAAAGGGAGGGGGAAGAAATCCCGGAGAAAGGGGAAAATGAGCAATCGAAAAGCCCGGGGGGGGGGCTGATAACTGGGTCAGACCAATTTAATAAAGAAGCCCTAGTACTCCCGTATTTCTGGGGGAAGTCATACCGGGTGGAAGACTAAAGAAAGAAGAGTGGTGAGACCGGATAGACAATCGGCCCAAAAACGCTGCGAGCCGCGATGTCAAGGAAAAAAAAATGGGGGAATTTCTGGAAGAGAAGGCGCTGTACCGGTGGACTTGCAGGAGGGAAAGGTCAACTCAAGTTCGCGTGAACTAACGGGGGGAAAAAAAAAAGAAAGTGGGGGGGGGGGGTCGGTTGGTCAAAAACACCTTGAGGAAAAGAATGGCAGAGGTGTGTTTGGGCTAACGATAGGGGAAGAAAGGGGTAAACTTTGGTCAAAAGGAGGGAAAAAAAAAAAAAGAAGGGGCTACATCGAAGGAGGGTTGTTAGACCCAGGGGGCCTCAACTATGTGGATACCCGCTCTCTTGTGTGCTCAAACCGGGGAAGGCTATCGCAAACCGAGGTGACGGGGCAAGGGCCGGTCGGTGTTATTTATCGAACAACCAAAGGAAGGGGGGAAGGGGGAGAGGATTAAACATAACCCCTACGAAAAGATACGGGTTGATAAAAAGAAAAGGAGGTTTTGAGCATAGATTCGCCAGGGTCGCCACCGCTTTTAAGGAAAGACTCAATTGGCAAATAAATAACGAGGGAAAAAAGAAGGGGTGAAGGGCCCCAAAGGATACTCGATAGGGGGAAAAGGGGAACCACTCGGAGAAAACATGACTCGAAAGGAGGGCGCTCGGCAGACGCCACTCCCTCAGAAAAAAAAATTGGGGCAAGAGTTTTCAGACTAAGAGGGGGGAAAGGAGCATGCCTTTTTTAAAACTTCGGATAGAGGATTAATCTTGGGGAAAGGGGGAGAATCACAGAAATCCGGGGGGGTAAAGTGACGATAGGGGGAAGTATGCTCAGCTTTAAGGAAATCTCAAGGGGGGAACATTGATTTTGGAGGGTAAATAAAAAACCCACAATAGTAAGGGGGGAGAAAGAAACCGGGGGAAAGACTATATCCAGGGGGTGAAGGGGGTGAGAAAAGTTGAGGAAGGGGGAACCAGGAGGAAAGGCTCAAAGGAGAAAGAGAATCTTGGGGAGTTGTTGGCCGACAGATCCCAGCTCACACGTACCATTAGAGATAACGTGGATACCCGGCAACACTTACAGTTGTGAAAGTTGGGAAAGCCAATTAAAAAAAGTTAAACTCAAGATGGGAGGGGGGAGAGAGGGGGTCAACCTATAAGTGAATCGACTCATACTAAAGGGGAATACATGCGAGTGTGGGAGAAAAGAAGGGCATTGGTTCATGAGATAGGGAGTCAACACAACATTCAAATAGGTATACCCACTAGAAGGAAAGAGCATCATTGGCGGAGGTGGCTTGAAGGATTAAATTCTGGACAGGGGGAGAGTGCAGGTGTGGTAGAGGTTGTTGAACGGGGGGAGAAGAAAGCGTGGGTAGGTTTTATGGTAATATCTATTTAGTGGACATTGAGAAATAAAGAAAGCTAGAAGGTAGGGCTTTCGAGAAGGGAATGTTGGATGTCTACGGGGAAGAATTACTCCGGAATACGTCTGACAGCACTCCGTTGAAAGGGGTAAATAACCAATATTTCACTAGCATTATCGGGAAAATCTCTAGCACCACTCTGCAAAAGGGGGAAGCTTCAATTGTGTGAAAGAGACTCCCATGCAAGGGAATCGAGGCAGGAATGTTGCTAAAGCACGCATCTCAGAGAGGAGGATAGAACGAAGATCAGTCTCTCCTTAACGGGAGGGAGAAACGCACAATCGACTCGAACTGGAAACTTCCGGGAAACAGCTGACTTGCACGCTCCCAAAAAAGCCAGGAAGGGGGACATGATTGCTTCAGGCCAATGAAAGGGCCTTATATCTAGGAGATTGCTTCAGAGAGGGGAGGGCGGCGTTTCAAATCTTTTCTTGACTTGGGAGTGTCAGGAGGTGGGGATACTTAGATCTTTGATGCATGGCGCTGGAAGGGAAGAAAAATTGAATTTGGGGGGCGGAAGTGGGGCAGAAAGCGCATGCCTTGTCGGGATTTCGGGAATATAGGAAAAGGGAACAAAAGGGCAATCCGGTGGTAATGGGGATATCAGAGGTTTGGAACCGACTTTTCGAAAGAGGGAGAGGGGGGACGGCCCCAAATCGAGAAAGGCAAAAAAAGCACAAAAATTCTTCAAAACAGAAGAAAAGGAATTGTATTGGAAGCGGGCTACACCTTAGGAAATCATCCCTTCCGGAAGGAAAGGGACGAGGAGCTTTATAAGAAGTTTTCGGGAAAACTGTTGGCGGACAAGGCTGGGAATGAAAAAGAACTTGATCAGCGGGGAGGACTTTTGGCGTTTCTTCTCACGATAAAGGCTGGCGCCGTCTACTACCGGGGGTAAAGAGATTAGGGGTAAACTCTCTCTAAAGGGTTCGTTGCACAGTTTTGCTGCATCTAATTTTAACGCGGCAGAATAGGGGGAAACTAGAGTAAAAAGAAAAAGGGGGGCGGGGGGGTTAAAAAAAGTGCGGTCAGGAAGAGAAGGAAATCAAAGTGAGTGGGGTGACAAAAAGGATCAGAACGTGAAAGGGTGGAGCGCTCGGTAGGTCAAAATACTTGGAGTGCACATTTGAAAAAAATGCACTTAAAATCGTGTTGAAGATACAAAATTGGTTTGAAAGGGGAGAATGAAAAAGGGTCGAAAAGTTGGCGGGCCAAGGGGGAAATAGTAGTAGAGAACCATCCTAGGAAGGGAAAAAGAACACCAACAACGGTGGAAGGTCGCTCTATGAAGGTCCCGGGATCAAAAAAGCCTCAGTGCGACCCACACTCAGTGGGGGGAAAAATTCATGCGAAAACAGTAGATACAAAAAATTTTGGAAGGAGTCCCAACGGATGCAAGGGGGGAAAAATGGCATAAACCATATTGGCAAGAGGACTCGAAAAGAGAACCTTATTGGGGGACATTGTTTTAACAAGAAAGGATTGCCGTTGGGAAGATGGGTAAAACTGCAAACTGGAAAGAAGCCAGGTCGGGAAAGAAGAAAAATTGAGTATAGAACTTTCAAAGAAGAAAGAACCAGAAAAACCGACCGGATGATCAAAACGGAAATTACGAGAAGGGTATGAATAAGACTTAGCGTGACGACAAAACAACTCTCCGATTTAATCAGTAGGGTCATAGCAGAAAAAAAAAAAATGCCACCACGGAAAGGCAGGGACTACGTAGCGAAAAAATACCTGTAAGAAGGAAAATCCGCTGATAAGCAAACGTCTCTGAGCAAGAGGTGGGGGGGGGTTTGGGTTGTGCTATGATCAGAGGGGCGTCCGTACTAAAATTTGAGCTTATGGGGTTCTAGGGGAACCCGGTTAAGGAACACGGTAAAAGGGGGAAAGGGAAATTGTGCAAGAGACCAACAAAAAAAGAGAAGGAATCATGGTCTGATAGGAGAAAAAATGCAAAAGAATTGAGATCAAAGCCCCTTCCATCAAGATAAAAAGAACTAAAAAAAAGACTGCAAGGAAAGAGAAGGACAGAGAGGGATACATTACTTGAAAAAGATATCCAAAGAGGAGGCAAACAAAGAAATTAATCTATAGGGGAAGGCGTTGGCACGACCGAGAGAGAATGGCGTGAGTGAGCAAGAATTAAGAGAAAATAGTCGGGAAGAACATCGGCGAATTAAAAGTTTGGACAGTGTCGTAGAAAAAGAAAGCAACGCGCAGTTTTATGTCATAAAGGGATTTACCGCTTACAGAAGGCGGAAGGGCCAGGTGTCCACTAAGCTAGTAGAAGGTTAGGGGACGGAAGTAGGAGCATACGGGAGAAACTTAGGCTAAAAGGCACCCTCGTCGAAGGGGAAATGAAGCGATCTATCAGCCAGATAAAGGAAAGATTACCAAAACTAACCTAAACATCGGATATGATAAAAAGAAACCACATATAGATCCCAGCGACCATGCCTAAAAAAGGCCGCTGGATTTCAAAGGGAAAGCCCAAATGGACGCACTAAGGAATTGCGGGTAAAAGAAAAAGATGTGCAGGTGTGTTTTTGATGATCGTGAATTGAAATTCAACGGGAGGGAAGCAACCACTGACTGGGGTAAAGTCTTAGAGGGCACTCCAAGGAGGGTGTTCTGGAAAAAACAAAATCTGCGAAAATGTGGTTTTTGGCGGGGAGTGACTCTCGAAAAAGTAAAAAAAGTTTCATCAAGGGAGGGGGCACCTCTACAGAAAGTAAAGTACTGTGTTGCATACAGGAAGATAAGTAACAAGACTCCCGGGAGAAGAAGGGGAGAAGGGAACAATACCTAAACTTTTGGTAAGAGAATGGACTGAATTGTAGGCTCTCAAGGAACCTGGGGGGGGTCTTTCGAAAAGGGAGGTTGATTCAAAGGGGAGAAGGTACAAACTAAACCCTAAAGTGATCCTGATCGAAGAGGAGCAAGTGCGAAAAAAGACCTGAACAAGGAAGGATTCAAAGCATCAAAACTAGCTGTACCATTATGTGAATCAACGAAACCTGGCAATGAGCCGGCCGAGATGATGAAAAAGAGGGTTTTATAAAAGGGGCGGAGGTGTCGGGGGGCAAGGCCAGAAATTTGAGAGTTGCAGGGGGGGCGGGAGAGTTCGGGAAGGGTTATCCAGCCAACCAGGGCAAAAAAAAGGACTTGGCAGACATCGCTAAGTTGTTATATACCAGGAATCAACGCGGGGGGAAAACGCGCCGGTTGGGGCACCAGAGAGAGGAGGCTAACTTTCATACAAGTAAAGAAACGTGAGGGGTAGGGGAGAAAGACAAACAAAACAACGGAGGGGGAGAAGAGCGAATACAAAAAAGACGGATTCCGTATAGGGGGGGGTAAAACGAGGGTTAAGGGAGATCGAACAAGGAAGTAGGACCAGGAGGTACAACTTAAAAAGAATTAGACCATTGGGAAAGGAAGTTCAAACAGAAAATAAAGAAACAGAGATAAGCCTCACGACGTCGCAACCATAAAAAAAGTGCTGCCCGCGTGGACAGGAAATACACAAAGAAAGGGAGAGAACAAAGAGCATCACCTCAGGGGAAAAATGCATTTTTCGGTCTGCAAGGACAACCGCTGGTACAGCTCGCTGAGAGAGGGGACTTCGGAACAAAAAAATACGGGGTTTAAGTGAAAATGGAAGAAGAGTTAGACAGAGTCAATCATGGAGGGGAAGGGTTGAAAAAGGGTGGGTGGTCAAGTCTCAAAAAAGAAAGGAATTTAAGAATGAAAGGAGTTCATCTATATTAAAGTTGAGAAAGGGAGCAGGGTACAAAGAGGGGCGACCGCTGAAAAGCTTCGGAAATATTGGTACGGGGTGATTGTCCTATACAAGGGGGGTGAAAATCAAAGACACTTACTTCCGGGGGGAGTAACGCGGTACATAAAAAAAAAGCAACCTATGAAGTGGTCGAAACAGAATTCACCATAGGGAATGAGAATAAACAGAGCCAAGCATTGCACGGAGCAGAAAAAAAGCACTAAGTAAGGAAATGGAGGAGAATAGTGTTGGGAGGAGAAGAAGAGGGGTTGCAGGGAAATCATAACAACAAACAAACACTAAGGGAAAATCTGGCTAAGGGGAAAAAAAGGGACAAATCAAGGGGAAATAACGGAAGAGGCTGCTGGGGAACTAGGGGTGTTCGAGGGGGATTTGTAGAAGTCTGGGTGGTAGGGGGGAAAAGAGGAGGGTGGAAAAAAAGTTGTGCTGGAGAAAGGGGACCTGCATTCTGGACAAGATCCTGGGGGCTGGAGATCCCTCGGTTCAAACACTAAGTGAAGTAGCGAAGGGGGGGGACTCACTGGAATTGCAACAGAGTTCAATCGCATTATGTTGGAAGGACGTGCATCGCACCGAGCCGAAAGGGGAAGACTTGGCAACGGCCAGCACACAGATGGGGGTGACTCAGAAAGAGCACCCGAAAGGTCCTATAAACGCGGATTCGGTCTCAAATTCATAAAAATGCCGCTGGCTAAACACGCCTCTCTACTCAAAGCTCGCAGGGGAAAAGGGCTGGGGCGAAAAAAAGAGTCAGCTCGCTTAAGGGAAGGGCCATCAAAAAACTGTGTCGGAGAGCCGAAAAGGTCTGGGGGTGCAGACTGGATATATGAACAAAGACGCGGGTCAGGGCGTTCTCGAGGTGTCAGGACTTTGCCTGCAGTCGTGAGGGGACAGTCATCTGGGGGAGGCAAAATGTAGAATTTATGGGGGGAATCGTGTTGAAGAATGAGGACGGGTTTACGGGAAGGGCTTGATGGGGGAAAACTTCAAAAAATGACAGGTGAAAGGTTTAGGGGTCGAGAGGGGCCAGAAGGTTCTAAAAAGAAAATTTTTACAAGCAATGGCTCTACCAAAATCCCACCAAGCTCAGAGGAACGGCATGGGTATTTAAAGAGGGGACTAACCCGGGAGTCAGCAACGACTAAGAAGGACGACGGGGCGGAGCGGGGGAAAAGCCTGACGGAACAAGGGGGGCATAGGGAAGGAACAAAGAGGATAAAGGTTTTTCGGGGAGGAAAGCGTAAGTCCTGAGATAACTCGAAGTGAATAGAAATCGGAGAAAACCGGGTTGTGAGTTGTAGGGCGATTACGACAGAAAAAGAACGCTGGGGGGAAAAGAATACGAGGTAGGACTAAACGGTTGCGTAAAGTTGGCAGTTGGACGGGAAAACCATAAGGCTTGACAAATTTTCAGCCTTCCGTGGTGGAAAATGAATACGTTTAGGGGGATAGCGATTTGAGTGGGGAGGAACTTTGGTTAGCCATTAGGTGCCAACAAACTGAATATTTGTCAAAAACGATGGAGGTTAAAAAGCTGATAAAAGGGAGGAGAAAGCGACGAGTAAGGGAGTTTGGAGACATCGGTGTGAATTAATGAAGTAATGAGAGGGGGTAGGGGTCATGATGAGGTTGTCGTGGCGGCTTAACAACAGTACAGGTGGGTATGGGGAGAAGAAGGGGGGGAAGCAGTAAAAAGGTATGCGACCATAAAAGGCGAGACGGTTGCCAGGGGGTATGAAGGAAAGAAGATGGCGGAATTGAGTGGGTGGGGGCGGAAGTGGGAGGGGAGTGCGGAAGGGATGAGGGAAGAGTGGGGGAAGTGAGGAGTGCGAGCTGATAGGAAAAATTATTACAGAGCAGGGAGTAGGCGGGGTGGTGGGTGTGAGGGCTGGGGGAAGAAGGTGAAGGTGGGCAATGACCACTAGTTCAGATTGGGGAGGCGGGGAGGGGGGGAGGGAGTGTAGGGTGCAGGTGGGTAGGAAGGGTGAGGGTGACGGAGGGTGTAAGGGATAACGGAATGACAAGGGCTGGGGGTGGGGGTGGCGCAACACTGAGGAGGCGTCGGCTTCGTAGGCTGCGAAGGAGGGAGGGGGGGGTAGAGCTTTGAATAGAGGATGGGGGGTGTTGGAAATAAGGGGGAGGAAATAGAGGGGGCGGAAACAAGCCGGCTAATAGCGACTAGACAACTAGGTCGGGGGGGTTCTGGCTACGGTGGCGGCGGCGGGGGTGGGGGGGTGGGAAGAAAATGAGCATGTTACCTACTGTTGCGGGAGGGGAGGGGAAAGGGTCGTTACATAATTATGAAGAGGTAGCGGGGAGGAAAGCGGAGGACGTGGCGGGGTAGAATAAAGGAGAAGAATGTGTGGTGAGAAGGAGGTAATGATGAAGGGAAGAAGGGACTTAGTGCTCGAGGGAAGAGGCGAGGGATCAGCGCAAAGGGCGAAGATGAAGCAGTTGAACAGAGGGCCGGGATGATTTACAATAGGCGAGCGGAGGGGGGGGATGCGTCGGGGGGAAGAGGGGGGAGTCTAAGGGAGACAGGCTGTTGAAAGGTACCGGAACAGAGGAAGAACGCCTGAATTTAGCTTCTATTGGCAAATTGTTTAGAGGGGCGTTGATGACAGAAGAACGGAAGGAGTACTGTACGCGTAGGGCGAAGGACGGATGGTATTGGAAAAAAGGGATACATAAGGGTCAAAAGTTAAAAATACTTGAGGATGATGGAGACCAGTACGCAAATGTGGAGGGATAGGCCAAAAACTAGGAAGCTCCATTAACATAGGGGGGTGCGGGGGAAGTACAAGGGGCCTGACAGAGGGGAGCCACGACACTTGTATTAAGGGCAAGACAGAAAGGGGATTTGCAAAATTGGGGGACGATGTGAAAAAAGCCACTGGGAAAAGAAAACAAAACGCCGTAAACACTAAGAGTGATGGCTGGAAAGGTTCAAGGGGGGGGGGGGGGCGGAGAGAAGGGCGAGAAGCAACGAGAAATTGAGGGGGCTGAAAAGAAGGGGTGCTCATTACGGTATCAGGATGTAGACGAAGACATTTAAACTCTGGAAGGGACCTAAAAGGCCTATGGGGTCAAGTGGGGTGGAGGAGCATTGAACTTGACAAAGGGGGGGAAAAGAGAACTAAAGGATCAAATCGAGACCCAGAGAGATACGGAATGATCGGTCTACTAAGGGGTAGCCCGAGTAGAAATACTTGGGTGCTCATGACAGAGGGGCTTTTGGGGGGGGGGTGTTTGTCAAGAGTCTAGGGGTCGGCCGTGGGGGAGAAAAAAGGGACTCGAAGGGTGTATATAGGGGGGCCAGAGGACTATATCAATAACAGTTTGGGTCACCTGTCAAGGGGAAAAGGCACGGATGCAATTCAAGGATGAGTGTTGCATTGATATTCGAAAATTAAAATATAAAGGGAAAAGATCACCTGCAAGAAGGGGGAAAAGAAAGATTAGACTCTCACGCGACTCAAGCACGAAAACGCAGAGAACTGAAAAAAGCAGGGGAAGATATCAGAGGTAAAAAAAAGAGGGGGTCTAGGAATACCTTAAAAAGAATTGGGGGTGTAAGAGGACAAGAATAGGCATGAAAAAATGAAGGGCTTTATGGGAGAAAAGAACCGTTGTCTATATAATTAATTTCCTTACCTTATCGAGAGAGAGTGGGATAGAGCAAGACCGAGAGTATGAGGAATCGAGGGAATTTGGGGCTCGAAGGAAGACGAATAAGTTGAGGGGGGTGAAAGTCTGCAAAACCTGGCCGACTAAAGGGGAGAAATGGAAAGTCGAGTTGAAAAAGCTATAGGTTGATTTCATGAAGGAGTGGAGTAAAAACGATCGAGCGGAGACTTATGAACGAGAAATCCCCAGAATCGCATATGCAATTAAGAGAGGAATAAAGAGTCCGCCAATGAAAATCCCTAGCTCAATAACACCGGAAAAAAAGAACTACCAAGGTCTTTCCAAACACATCGAGACAACCGCAGCGGAACCAGCGCCGGTCCTCAAAAGATGATTGCCAAAATTCCATCGAAAGATTAGAATCAAGGGGAAGAAGGAAAAATTGGTGGAAAGGGAAAAGGGCAGGTGGTTTTGGGAATTTAAATGCCCTCCATGCCACAACATACAGGAAATTGTACAGGAGGAGAAGGGGGCACGGAGTCGAACGTGTCAAGGATGGGGGGAGACTGTGGATGTAATAAGAAATATCGGAACTCGGGGGGTTTGCATGGGGAGGGAAGAGGGCTGGAAAAGGAGGAGTAACAAGAATGCCAGGGGGTATGCCACGGACTGAAAACGGACTAGACATTTTCCGTTTCTGGGAGTTCACACAAACAGGAAGAATTGAGGGAGGCTCACACAAGAAAAAGGATCTGAAGAGCCGCGAACTTCTGACAAGGAAGAGCCGAGACCGATGAACTCCGGTAAGGACTGCATTCTTGGGAGAAATTCATCACAACCGGGGTGAAAATTCAACAGAAGAACCGAAAGGAGTGATCCTTGATCTCCAACTAAAAATGGAATAGTCTCGTGAAAATGACAACAAGGATTGAGGGGGGAGACTTCAAGGAAATCATCATCTAAGGGGGGACCAGAGTGGTTGGAAGGGGAAAGGAAAAAAACATGCCATGCTCCAGGACGAGAAGACTATGAAAGTAGTTGGTATCAAAAATTCCTTCATGGCGTTGTACAGGACAATAAGGTCTACTGAGGTCGAGGGAAGGGGGACTGAGGGACCCGTAACGGATCGGTTTCGTAAAAAAAAAAGTGCAGGTGAATGACCCATGGGCCACAAGCCTTGATAAAAATCGCTAAGGGGGGGAAGTAACCTTCCTAAACGATTTGAAGAAAGGCATCCTGGTGGCTCCAGTTAGGATGAGGTCAACACCCTCGTGGAGGGGAGAACCCACAGGACAGCGGGGGGTGTTAGGGTATAGAGGAATCTCAAAAAAACAAAAGAGGAGGAGGGGGAAGAGAAGGGATGACAGCCATTAAGGGGTTGTTGATGAAAAGAAAACGAGGGTTTTGGAGGCATATCAGAGAACAAGGGAGACAAAAAAAAGAAGCATTGGAGGGAAAGAAAACGCGGTGGGCGATCTAAAAAGTAATCTGTACGACCCGTGATTGGGGTGGCAAGGGTGAAAAGGGATAACGCAAGGGATCGAAACAGATCATAAAAAAAAAAAAAAGGGGCACCCCAGCCGCGCCTGATCCAGTCTGCATGCACGACAATCGGAAGACAGGTTGGGGAGGCCAAAGAGGTTGGGTGTTGTGGGAGAGATTCGAGGGCCCTGGGAGCGGGAAGGGCGTCAAGGAGGATCTGGGGTCGCTGAAGGGATGGAGTCGCACCGCAATCATGGGGGTGGAGGGTGAAGATAGAGGAGGACAGCGGAGACAAAGGGAAGAGAAAGGGGATTATTGATGGGAGGGTTTTAAATTTGATTATTTCTCAAATACAGTGCAGAACTGAGGAAAGGTACCGCGAGGCAAGGAGGAAATTGAGCATTTCTCAGGGAAAACAGGAGGAGAAGTTTGCCTCAAGTCAAATGATACTCTTGGAATTGGGGAGTGATGGAAACACGGGGCACCTGAAACGTAGGTTAGAAAACGTGGAAATAACATTGCAAAAGAAAAAAAAACGGTGGGGGGGGGTGACGAAAGGGAGAAATTAAAAAAGGTCAGTTGGCTGATAATCTCATCACAGAGTCAAAACTGGAACAGTCACGGTGGCGAATCCACTACACATTTACCATTTAAATGAATAGTGGGGGGGAGGAGTAAGAAGGGAATTTTGCAAAAATTACCATCGAGAGAAAAAACACATGCACAATCGACCCTATAAGGGGAGTCATAGGGTATTCTTATTTCACTTCGTGGGGGGGGGGGGAATCAAGGAGAGATTAGGGAGGGGGGAGGAGGAGTGTTGTTCGGGGGGGTGGGGTCGGGGGGGGGGGGGAAGATATCGAAGTTTGGGGGAGAGGTGAGAAGCGAGCATTTCTTGAAAAGATCAGCTCTAATGGGGAGTCGGGAGGCGAGGCGGGGGTAGTTCGAGTTACCTCCTTTAGTAACATAGGTGAAGGAGTGGACGAGAAGACATTGCACATTGACTCTCAAAAAGAGATTTCCTAGAGGGAGGGGTCAATAAACTTGGAACATCGAAACAAACCACGAAGCAGGGAAATACGTTCCCCTGGAACAATCACGGGGGGGGGAAGATCTAGTGCTCAGAAAGAAAAGGAATCTCGCTTCCGGAGTGCGCACTCCCTCTCTAATCGATTCAAAAGGGAAAAGCTCACTCACGCTCTCCGTATGAGAATGCACGCCTCTCTCTCTCTGAACTGCCCTAACACCCCTTCATGGCCGGTCAGCCACTAAAGGAGCAGGTCCTGAGGGAAAGGACTCGAAAAAGAGGGGTGATACTGGCTTAGGAGCGTGATCGGCGTTTCTCTTGGGAGGTGCTTCAAAGGGGGGGCGAGGGATCAGCAGTTTGAGGCTCGGCAAATTGAAAGGTATAATTAGTGTTTGGAAGGAGGGGGGTGAAAAAACATGAAAAGGAACTTGCACGGGGCTTGGGAAGCTTCAAGTAAAGTGCAAAAGCAAGGTGGGACGGTTTCTATCAGAGGGGAACCCTTGTGACTAGCAATTGTGAGAAAAAGGGGACAGATGATCTTCAAAAGAAAAAAACCCCCCAATGGGGATCAGAAACTCCTTTGGTATTTTCACAAAAAATAACCGAGGGATCAAAAAGACCATCTACTTACTTCCCTTCTCGTGGGCTCCACTGGGGGTCGATAGCTTAGGGTTCGTTGTGCGGGAGTTTTGACCACCGGTGGGGGAAGGAAAGGGGATTAGTAACCCGACATGTATAAACGGGGAGCTTTGTCGGGAAGTGACTATAAAAGGGGATACGGGGGAGTAGGTCAGATCGAGAAAAGTTGTATGGAATGATTTTCGTCCACTGTTGTGCGGCTGTCTTTGATTTGGCTATCGCTGTGGGGTAACTGCTTGTGGATAATAATTGGGAGGTGAGAAGAATAAGTGGAGGAGTGTAAGGGTTTAATTTCCCAGATCAAAATTCAACTTTCTTGTGGGAAAACAATACAAGAACTGTTTATTGGGGATTAGGGCGCTAGGAGTTGAGGTCAATACTTTTAGACGGGGCGCCCACAATACCAAATATTGGAAATGACTCCAAGTTGGGGAGGCTACTGGGGGGGGGGAAGAAAGGATAACTAGTTTTCTTACCTTTGACCTAGTGAGGGGAGAAGGTCCA
>Ga0179593_1333017_pt1 | contig 18404 bp, 14 predicted proteins | sample CZODoug2_1_08_16_FD_185931 | JGI IMG/M metagenome (GOLD analysis project Ga0179593, IMG submission 185931) | Vadose zone soil fungal communities from Angelo Coast Range Reserve, California, USA - CZODoug2_1_08_16fungal (PacBio error correction) | ecosystem: Environmental > Terrestrial > Soil >...
AAGGAAGACGCGTGGCGGAAAACTCCAAGAGCGAAATTGCAGGAGAGAGAAAAAAAACAAATATATGGACACCAACGACCAAACGATCATGGCGTACCTGGGATGGAAAAAAACGGCTGGAATTAAAGATTGCGGGACCCCCAATCGCCGGGAAAAGTGAGGTTAGACGCGACACCAAGAATGTACGTGCCCTGGGCCCAAAAGTGAGAACTCATGGGGAATTCAAGGGGAGATTTGGAGGAAAGGAACAGCAGCTAACGCCGCGTCCTGTCAGGATTTAACCAGATCAAAAATCCGGAGAAGCCGGGAACCATCAAGCTAAAAGGGGATAAAAGTTCCCGAGTCAGCCTGACAAAAAAAAAAAAAGTTAAAGTTGGCCAGGAAGTCCCTTGTCCCGACAGTCTGGTTCAGGGGTCCGACTGACAAAACAGCGTGATGATCTATACAAGGCAAATGGGGTCCGAACCGGCTGCGGAAATGAGAAAAAATGAACGTCTGGGAAAGGGGGAAGAATACAGTTAAAGACTTGGAGACTGAATGTCTTTCTTGAAAACAGGAGGGCAACAGAGGAAAAGATCCGCGGAGGTTCAATTGTGCGGGGTGAAAAAAAAAAGGGAACCGAAACTTGTACGTCCAATTTTTCTAGGGCCGAGAAGGTGAGAAGGCGACGATGCGTTCAAGAAAGGGGATCCTCTTGATAATGAGGGGGATCAAGGGACCCGCCGCGGGCAATCGTCGAGGAGGATGGGGTGGGAAGATTGGGAAGGACTCGCAAAGGTGGAGGGGGTGCCAATCGAACGGAATAATCCTCTTATCGGTGCGACACACGCTGCTAACATCAAACCCGCCTCATTGTTGGGGAAAAAGTCACGGGGGTGAGAAGTGGATTTCGCCATTTGAACTCCATTACGAACTCCATGGAGCCGGAGAGGCCAACACACAGAACGAAAACCGTGGGGAAAACCCAGCAACACTTAGAAAAAAAAGTAAGCCATGAAACTGCAAGGGTGCGCAATAAAGCCGCAGGGTGACCTGAAATAAAAACGAAATGGTCCGGCTTCCCTCACAAAAAGGATAAGTCATGTAAGCAAAGGAGAAAAGCTGCGCTGGTCCCCAAGGTTACCCTGGGGAAGGAAAGCGGCGGTACCGAATGTGGGTGAAAAAATGACGACTGGCGGTGACAAAGAGGAAAGGGCCTTTCCCTCGGAAAAAAAGTCACGGAAACAGGCCGATTCCCCAGGGGAGGAAGAATGCAACAAAAGAGGGATTCTGGGTTAGTCTGCGCGGAGGTGTTACCCGCCAGGTTTTTTTCGGTGAAAGAGGGGCCGAGAAATAACTGAGCATAGGAACTTCACGTAATGGAGACGTCGCCGTCGACAACAGCAAAGGGAAGGTTCCATTGTATGAGAGGGTGACACTCGTCACGTTGCGGCAGGAATAAAAGAGGAGAAGGGATTAACGCTCAGAATGGGGTTCTCGGATTATTCAAAGCATGGCGAAACCAGGAGGCCTCCGACTTCAGCCCGGAACGGGGGGGGCCCTCTTGTATCGTTACAATAATCAAGCAGGGGGGGGTACGAGAAAAAACAGACGGACTTTCAGGGGGAGAGGAGTCAGAGAAGCCTACAAGAGAAAAACAGCGACAAAGATCACCACCAGCGGTATATGACCTCCCCTGCCCTGCTATGAAAGGAGGGGACAAGCTTACGGTAATGAAACAGAAGTGTTCGACCATTGCGAAAAGAAGGGAATTCAAGGGGTGAAGGAGCAGGAGCTTAAGTTGGAAGGAGGTAAAGGATACCTGGAGTTCACAGCCTGGCCCAGCTCAAAGGGCATACAAGGGGGAGAGAGAACAAAAAAACCCAACGGATGAGGGGGGGGGGGAAAAAAAAGATGCAATGAGGAGAGGAAGAGGAAATTAAAACACCATTCCGATCTGGAAAATATCTAAAAAAGAATGACTCTGCAGAAGGGACCGAGATTTGAGAGCCATGGAAGCCGGGGTCATTCCAGAAGCGGGGGAGGAAAAAAAAAAAGGAAAGAATCATAAGCAGACGGGAGGAAAGGGTTGGATTGTGGGGAATATTGACGGCTTTTCGACGGGGAAGGATTAGATCTAACCGAAGGAACCCCTTGCTGTGTTAGGGCGGTCACCACCAGCGGGGGGGATGGAGGGGGCAAGCGGAAAAGAAGGCAGCCATCAAAGTACTAGGACTGACGGGGGGGTCGAATTGAGACAAGAAAGTCGGAAGAAGACACAAGGATTTACCAGTACGAGCGGAGAAGAAAAGACTCGAAATCCTCAAGTGAAGAAGGAAAACAACCTGACCAGACAAAGAAAACGGACAGGGGGGCGGGAGGGTAAAACAACGGCGTCAATACTAGACCTCAATCATTGAATGAAGAACAGAGGGGAGTGTAACCGAACAACACCCTTGGGTGGGGGGCCCACCAACAAAACTTAAAGTCTTCAGTGAACACATCCTATCAGCAGGGACTTGGATAGACCTCTACGCGGTGCAACGCCGGCTGAGCAGCGAATGGGTGCACAGGGAAACGGCCTCCATTACCCCAAACGTAAAACTGCAAGGGCTCATTCCACAGGGAGGGGAAATACAAGGAACGGCCGGACCGGGCTACAAAAAGAAAAAGAACACGCCGGGGCCAGCGGACACATTTTAGAATATGCTGAAATGAAACGGGGACCGGGGGAACCGAAAAAATGAGGAGGAGAATTACGCCTGAGGTCCAGTGCTCTTGAGAAAAAAGTGAAGGTCGGCGGGCAGTGAGGACAAGTGGTGCGGGCAACAAGGGGGTACGGCAAACTGTGGGGGAGGAGGAAAAAAAGTCTGAAAGAGATTACGGTTATCCCGGGGGAATCATCTGCTCAATCACAGGGGGAAAACCATTTAAGGCCGGGCTGGTGGGGGGTCCGGAAGCCTGGCGAATAGGGAAATTTATCCTTGGGAGGGGATGGGCACACAAAGCAAGAAGTTCCACCGAGGCGGAAAGCATTCTGAAAAAACGACGCCATTAAATGCCAATAGGAGGAGGGGAGGGAACGAGGGGCAACTACCTTGCAGGAGGCGGCACTGAACGAATCGAGGTTCAATTACATGCTACGGATATGGAACAAGAAAAAGTGGGACGGATAGAAGGGTTCCGTTGGAACGTACCAAAAACAGCGTCGATACAAAGTCTCTAGGAGGAGAAAAGGAAGAGTTAATAAAAACGGAGGAAAAAGAAACTGACCAGGCAGGTCACGCTCCGAACAGAATTGGGACTGTTCATTTAAAGCGAGCAGCCGGATTCCGTGACAAATGTTGGATGGGGGAGAGAAAGATCAAATGAATGGGTGTTTCAGGATGTCCAAACGGAAAAAGAAAGAAGGAATAGGTAATCAGCCGAACTGGCCCGCAACGGTAAGATTCAGGCGTAAATCGAAACTTGAAATCATAAATTGGGGTCCGCTTATTGGAAGGAATCCCTAGTACGTAGGCGGTTAAAAGGAAAAAAGCAGATTAAAATGCATGCATTCCTTATACGACCAAAAAAAGGAAAAGGGCATAAGCTCCCCTAGGTGAACGGAAGTAGGGCCCGGGGTTGGTGCGTCTTGGGTGAGAGATACTCAAACGGAGTGTGTGAAAGGATGGTAGGAAGCGGAAGCAATCTATGCGGAGGGAATGGGGAAAAGGACATACGCTAACGGTGTTCTCGAACATAATTTGTCCGAAAAAAATAAGAAGGCAATTTGGGCTTCAAGGCTGGGGGAAAGCACGCTATAGTCGCTGGGCGCTCGAACAACACACAGGAGATATAGATAAAAGAGACTTCTCTCCGGCGGGAAAAAAAGGGGGGAAAGAAAGTAGGCCGCGAGACGAGGAACATACTGACAAGAAGGTTTAAACAGGGGAAGACCGTCAATCAGGGGGACTGAAAAATGCCGCGAAAAACGCTTTTCAAAGATTGACGAAGAAAAGGCAAAGGATTCCGTTCCAAACCATCAGGGTGCACACTCCAATAAGCGTTCGCCAGCAAATGGGCACACTGAGCTTCTGCGGGCGGACGTTTCGTAGGGAAAAAGGAGGAGGGGGATTGCCGAGGCAAAGGCGTAACAGGGAACAGTAGGCGGAAGCTGTACCTCAAGCTGCAAACTGAGTGGCGAAAGGGGGAAAGATTAACCATGAGGAGGGGGACCGAAAATCGACGGTGCAAAAGGGCGAAGGGGTTAAAGCGTCAGTAGAATGGAACTGATCAGCAATGAAAATTGAGATATCGCAAATCACCAGGGGTGTAAGAGACGGCCAAAGACCGAGACAGTAACTTCACTTCGTTAGGGGGGCCCTTGAAAGTCAAAGGGGAATGTAGGGCTCCGGGTTTTGAGGAGAGGGGGAAAGCGAAATTCAGCGCGTAGCGAAAAGGTGGAAGGTCCGGGCAACAAAAAGAAAACTCAAAGGTTCCGTCCAACTTTGCTTGGAAACAAATGGAAGGGAACAGAGTCTTTTAAGGGGCGAAGAGGATGAGATGGAACATTGAAGTAACGTAACGCCAGTAGAACCGAGGAGCATCTAAAACCGAATCGGGGATAATCTTTTGGAAGGAAAGGGGAAAAATGGTTATAAGGCCAAGGACACAGGACCGTGATCCCACAAGAATGCGTGGATCGTCACAACTGCAGAAAAGAACCCGGAAGAATGGGGACTTCTGCAGCGTGGAAAGAAGAGAGGAAGCCATTTGAGCACCGTAATCTCTTTCGACTCAAGAGGCGAAAGAAAAAACCAAGAAACGGGAGTAAAACACAGCACACCGCGACATGGGTGACCCGAAACGCAGGTTGCTCTAAAGCCCAAAGGGAACAACCGAATAGGTCGAGAGAAGTGTTCATCCCTCTAAAGTGAAAAATATCTTCAAAAGGAGGGGAGGGAGAAACAGAAAGATGGGAGGAATGGGGAAAAACCGGGCCTCTGCCGGTCAGCCGCCTGGGGGAGTTGGGACGCTGGCTGAGTGACCGCTGGGAGGAAAAAGAGGCACCCCTTGCGCGGACCGGAAAGGCCCCGCGTAGCTGGTACTATAGGGCGACGAAGCCTGGGGATTATTCAGCACCGGGGCAGGGTGGGGAAAACACCAGCTCTTTGGGGGGGTTAAAAAAGAAGGAAACTAGTCATCAGCTAGAGAACGTAATCTATCTGAAGAGGGTAATGAAAAAAAGCAACACACCAAGAAAGGGGACGTTTGAAAGCATTGGTTCTTCGTCGGAGGGCGGGAGGAGGGGTTAATGCGGGGTCAGAAAGATCCCGACGATATTTGGGGTTCTCGAGATGCGACGCAAATTTGAAAATGCACGTAGTCGACACCGTAAGCCTCCCGGAAATTGAGGATGGCCAAACTGGGTCGGACACTTAGCATCCACCAACCAAATTAACACAACACCTTGGGGAGACTGAGGGGGACACGAGAAGCCTAAACAGAAAAATGCCACCAGCGTCAAAGGGTTGTCCAACCCTGAAAAAAAATTATTGATTCTTCAGTTTTGGAAATCGGGGAGACAGAGGGGGATGAATCAATTGGGGAGCTCTGAGGAAAGGTATGCAACGCTGATTGAGAGTCCTAATCGAGGGGGCATGTTAAGGGGGAAAAGTCCTGAAAAGAAGAAATTCAGCGTTCAAGTGTGGAAAAACTCATGGACCTCACTTAAGGGGGCAGCCCAAAAACACAATCCACGAGAAAAGATGAACCATCGATTAATGACTTAACCATGGAAGGACACGCCTGAAGGAAAAGAAATTGGAAAATATCAACAACCTGCAACAGTACTATCAAAATAATCGGGGCATAAAGGAGGGTCGTGGGCAAAACAAAAGCCGTGGTCATGTACAAGCATAAAGCCACGTGACGCAGAGTAAATCATTTCTGCCGGAACGAAGAGTATGAAGCATATTTTGTTCATTTGGGGATAGGGAGCCGTAGCTTCAGCAAAACCGAAAATCACTCCGAAGACAAAAATCGGGGGGGAGATCCAAAAAGGTGCAGTTATTCTCTTGGGTCCTCACCGGGGAAGGTCCTTAAGTAGGAAGGGACGTACAGGGAAGGACTGGCATTAAAAACTTCGATCAAGAAAAAACTGGGGACGAATGCGGCTAATCCAAGAAGTTAAGAAATGACGAAGCACTCCCATCCCTTACGACAAAGCGAAGAAACTGGCCCGTAGCGCTGTTATAGACATCCAACAATCGAGATTTACGTGAAGACTGCTGAAGTTTCTTAAAGCAGGTCAAATATAAGCTGGCGGGTTTTTCCCTTAAAAAAAATGAGGAATGGGGACACCAACAGGGCCTCTGTGACGGGGGAGGGACGAAAGACCGGGGCAAAAGAAACGAAGGGGTGGCCTATGGAACGGAGCAGGCCCAAAAGGGCCCTCAGCAAAATTCGTAAGGGCATCCATAACCGAAAGGAAAAGGGAACCACGACAGAATTGCACGCCGTTAGCAACAGCAAGATTTTTAATAATATTTGAGGGAATGACAAGAGGTGAAGGGGTGGGTCATCCTAAAACCGCGCTGGACGCAAAAGCCATTTCTCCACGGGAAAAAATGGAGAGAATTGCCCCGTTTAAGCCCGGCAAAATAAAAAGGGGTTTCAACCGGGGGGGTCCCCGTGGGTGTGGATCGTCGCAAAAAGAACAAGGGAGGAAATATCGGAAGGTGAACCTGGAGGCAGAGAATCTGCTCAACGATGCACGCATTGAAAAAACAGACACGGGGCGGATTTTTAAGGAGCAAAGGACCAGATCATCCGGACGGGAAGGGAAAGTTCGTGCAATTGGCAAGAGAGAGCAATGGGCCACCGAGTCTACAAAACTGCACAACGAACGCAAAGGGGGGAAGAATGGCTTACTTTACTCAAGGGAAAGGGATTGGTATCAGCGGGAACTACGAAGAGAAGGCAGAGCCGGATATTACACCAAGAAATGGAAAAAAGGACGTAAAGGAGTGGGGAACGGACCCTGCACAAAGATTCTGAGGTAAGTCCAAGAGGAGGATTTCGGAGTGAGAAGACAACGTCTACAAGAATGATGCTGACATATTCACCCGGCTCACCGCTAAAGGAATTTAAAAAAGGGCGCTGCCACAATCGGAAGAGGGGAGAACAATGGGTTAGTAGAGAAACGCTGTTGTTCAAGTCAGAATAAAAGAAAATCAAATGGGGGGGGGGGGGAACCTTCTACCTGGAACGCCTAAAAACCGGAGCGGTCAGATCAGGCAGGGGAAGGAGCAATGGCAGGGGGGCGTTAGGTAAAGACAAAAACCAAAACGCGGGTAGAAATGCAGAAACGAAGGGACATCGCTGGCGTGAAAAAAATAAAGTCACACAAGCAGGCAGCCCGGCGAAAAACCATAATGAAACCGGAAAGGAAAGGTTGGGGGAAATCTTGCGGGCGATAACAAACCGATGGGGTTGAACTTCCTTTGGAGTTGATTTCAACGCAAGAAAAGGAAGACGGACGATTTCGGTATCAATGAAAAAAGGAGGGAAGGAGCTAGGTGCTAGAGGGGTTCGGACTATCACTCGCGGCGATGAGGGCTGAAAAAAGGTGAGTTGAGGAAATGAGATGGATCTCGACAGTCAACAACCAAACGAAGAAAGAGAGAAAAAAAACGCGGGGGGACGCCCTTGTGGGGACCCGCGATCGGGATAGAGGAGACATAGGTCAGACCGGCGCGATTCATTGGAAACGAAGAAACAGGCTGAGGGTCCCTCTTGCCTGGAAAAATCACCGCTCGTCCGGTCCACAAGCCGGTTGGGGGAAAACGCACACCAAAAGACGCAAAAGGAAGGTACCCGGGGCCACGGGACGAACAGGAGCGAGAAGGGGGAGCTGACGGTGGCTCAGGCAGAAGACACTAAAGGACTGTCTTTACCAAAACTTCCGACGGGGCGAACGGCCTGTATCAAGCGAAAAAAATGGAAGGGGGCCGAGATTCAGCAAACATACTCAGGGATTTCAAGGGTTAGCCGTTTTCCCGATTCAGGGGGCCGGGTTAACCCATATGTAGGGGATATAGAGACAAATGAAACCGTGTGTCACATCTTGTCAGCGCCGAGCCGAAAGGAGTCGAAGGGTCTCGATTCCCTGGTCCTTGGGGTAATGGGGGGGGAGAAGTGTATTTAAAAAAAGACATAAAAAGGAGAGAAGCGGCGGTGAGAAAAAGAAACGGCCTTTCCACAGGAAAAAATGATAACTTTCAAACAAGTTTAGGGAAGAGCCGAGCAATGAGAAACTCGCTTCAGTGGAACGAGAATGGAGATAATTCGTTAAATTGAGCCATAGCGGCTGGGCAATCGTCCAATGGAAGGGGGGAATCGTGTGGGGAGTTAAAGGGAGGGGTGCACCGAGAAAAGCTGGATCAAAGAGATGAATGATCGCCACAGGCCGGGGGAAACACCACCCCTCAGCAGGGGGTGTCCACATGACAAAAAAGCGGGGGAGCTCAAACGGGGGGATCACCGTACTTCTGACCGAAAGCTGAAAGGGGGAAGAATACTAAAAACAGAACGGTAACCCGGTGAAAACCCTGATTCCATTTTTGAACGGCCGGGCAGGCTCTAAGCAAGGGGGGAAGAAATGGTAGACGAAGGGGGGGGGAGTCCTCAAAGCGGAAGTCATGTCAAAATTCTGGGGCATGGCACTATCGAAAAGAAGTGATCAGGTACAGGGACGCTGCCGGAAAGTCCATCAGGGGCCCTGCACGGGAAATAGGGGCCCTAATATAAGAAGAAACCCCTTCGCCGACCGCCGTCGGGTGCAAGGAGTTAGGAGGGAGAAACAAAGCGGAGCGGGGGAAAGTTCTGAAATCGGTGGGGGTCACAGGAAACAACGCCAGCTTTGTGGGGGTGTTCGAAGACTTCAGAAGCTGCTTCTTCAATTAATCTGGGATTTGTGAAGCCCTCGATCAATGTAAGGCAGGGCATTGTCTGCAGGAGGGGGAAGTCAAACGGCGGAGGGGCGAGATTCGTACGCTCAGAAATTGTGCCGAGACGACAAAAACTTCTGGCTAATCGTCGTCGACCACCGGAGAACTCCAAAGGTCAGACCACTTTACCGGGGAATATCGGAGAGGAAGAAACCAGCCCTGCGGGGACGCGGCAAAAAGGGTCTTTCGGAGGGGGGGAAAGAAGAAGAAGAGGCTCAAAGCAGCATCAAATTAACGCAGCATAAAGGTGTTATGTTCAGCCCAAAACCCAAAAGGGAGTGGCGGATGGGGAAGCAAGGAGGGGGACATGAAATGCTGACATCAGGGGGGAAAGAAAAACGACGGAAGCAACTGAGTTTGAAGAAGTGGGGAGGTTGATAAGGGTTTCCAGTCTGAATGCGTAAAAAGTAAAACAGCCAGCATGGACTTACAGAGTACATGGGAGAGAGAAAAGGGGGAAGTCTCTCAGACACAAAAGAGACAGAGCGATGACAGAAAGAAAAGGATGGAAAGCCATGCTGGAACCAGGGGGGAAAGCTGGGAAAGCTTGGACATCTATCAACTCACCGCGCGAGTACGACAAACAGCACTTGATGGGAGAGGCCAAAGGGGGAAAAAAGGCAAAACCGGGATACCAGAAGGGGGCAAAACGTGACGCAGAATAGCGGACCTAACTTTATTAGACGAGGGGGGGAAGCTATTTTCGCACGGGCTCAGGGGGAAAGCAGCCTTCTCCAAAGAAAAGCAGGCTCAGGGTCACCAACATGGTTGGGGATGCTTTGATCGAGATAAAGGTGCAAAAACAAAGGGGGAGTGGTCGGGGGGAAGTACTATAAAGGACGACACAAGATTAAGGACTAAACGACACAATTACAGGGGAGAAAGGAAAATGCCGGGTCCGCCGGAAACTCCTACAGACCCTCCCCGAAGACAAAATCGAAAACGGACAAGCGGCTGTTTCTCGACGCAGAAGTAAATACAGTAAAAGGGCGGAAGCAGCAGATGCTGGGGTGTCGTGGGAGGAAGACACAAAGAGGGGAGGGGTCGGTTCCCTGACCAAACAAACGAATTTGGACAATAAAAAGGGGTGTTTGCGACACCAGTCAAAACTACGCGGGGCAAAAGACAGAGGGGCGCAGAAGGGGGGGGGCCAGAAGAAGTCCGAGGCGGCCCAGAAAAGAAACGGACCGTGCGAATGAAAAAAAAACAAATACCTTCAGCGAAGCCGAGTACGCAACTCTTGGCCTCAGGGCCAAAAGGGGGAAAAAGGATATTGCTTAGATGGAACGAGGGGAAATAGAAAAGGGGTGCGGCTATACGCGCAGAGGACACAGGGCTGCTTTAAGCAAATTTGGGCCTTAAACGAAAAAAATTGACTTTTAGGGGGTGGTTCACCGGACCCTGTGTGGTGGGGAAGAAAAACAGGACGAAAAGTACGGTTATCAAAATGCAACGATCAGAGAGGCGAATGTGGGATAAGAACCAGAGGACGGGGGGGTCCAGCATCCTGGGGAACAAGATATCAAAGTAATTCGGGCCGGCAGAAACCAATCGCAAGTGGGAACCGAGTTCCCTAGGGCGAAAAAAAGGAAAAGAAGGATTCCGAGAAGCGGAGGTGAACTGACAGCCAAAGATCAGCCCATTCGAGAGCAACTGACGACATGACTATTACCCCAGCAAGAAAAAGGGGGAAAAGGAATATCAATGACATTGGACAACGGCACAAGAGGGAGCTACCGAAGCCCGAAAAGGGGGGACTAAAGTTGTAAAAAAAAAAAAGAAAAAAAAACGGCTACCATAAAGTGCCAATGCTGGTGGAAGGGAAGCTGGCAAACAGGCGAAGTGGGGCGGGCGTGCACCAAGATTCGACACCACTGGTGAAATTTGGGGGATACCACCTGGTCAAAGGGCTTAAGCCGAACTGATACCGGGGAAAACAGTGAACTGGACCGCACGGAGTAGGGGAAATCTTCGCTGAATCGGGAAACCTTGGTGCAGAAGTACCTGAGGGAGGAAGGGATACCGAAGGGGCGTAAGCGCTGCCTGACGACACGGGGGGCATCATAAGCTCAAAATGAAGTCGACCTAAGGCGGTACCCCGGCATTGGGGGGATCTTGTGGTGAGGGAAGAAAAAGAACCGTTGGGGCAGGCGGTGGCGGTGGATCCCAAGGGGAAAAGGAGCCGTATCTGCTAAGGTCGGGCAAATGAAGAGATAAAGTCAAAAGGTGGAACGAATTATTATCGGAGCAGAGACAAGTGTCGCTTCAAAAAGGGCAGACCGAAATAAAATTCTCTTTGGACTAGAAAAAACAACACAAGGGGAAGGAAAGGAAGAGGAAAAATAGACGAGAACGGCTGGAACTGGTGAGCGAAAGGACGAGCTCCGAAACTGACAAGGAAGGTTATATACTCGGCAGCGATAGTTACCGAAGCAAAAAACGCGGGAGTTAAAGCTGCAAAACACACCGAAAAAGCGGAAGTTCACACCGGTGAGGTTAGACTGAAAAATGGGGATACCCGGTTCCAGTCCGGGGGCCGAAAAGACTGAGTCTGAAGTGGGGAGGGAACGGCTAGAGGCGTGAAATAACCGAGGAGGCGCGGGAGGTGATTACCCGAGGAAGTAAGACGCCTGTACCTCAAGCGGCAAAGAGTGGAAGATTCATCAGGACTGTGAACGTCAGTTCAGGGACTGTTGGGATCAAGTCGACGTTTGGTCCGATGAAAACAGGTTAAGGAAGGCAGCAAACAGCTGGAGGGATTCTGGGAAAAAATGGCCGATCCGGCTGGGGAAAGGGCAGCCATGAACGCAATGTGTCTGGGGAGAAATTCCCTGTTAAAGGACGGGGGAATGGGGGTCGCCGTGTGGTCGGACGAAGGGATCACAGCGAAAGAAAAAGGGGGGAGCTGGGGGAAACCACAGAAATGGGTTTGGAAATTCGGTGTAGTGCTGGGGAGGGGTAATAAACGATTCGTTTCAGTGAAGAAGTGTGACGGGGCAACACTTTTTTGGGAAAGAACGCCCAGGCGGAAAATCTTCGAAGTGGAGAGTGGGGGGAAAATCTCAGGGCGACGAGGTGGGGAAGGATAAAGGACTACCTGAACGGGGATGAGCGTTGAGAGCCCAGGCGAGAACCCAGGGAAAAAATGGGGGGAACGGAGCCATGGGAGCAATTGAATCGTCCCGTGTAAGACTTTTACGACTCCGAGAGGGGCCGAAATCAAAAACAGAACGGGAACCAGGTGAAAACCTGTACGGTCCCTTTTGGGGGCCAACATGACACGGGAAAGGTAAAAAAGAAAAGGGGGGTGCCGAAACTGTTATCGAGCGCGAAGTGTGGATTCCCATCAAGGGCGGTCAAGCATGTATATCTTACAAAACAGGCGGGGGAACAACGCTTCCATGGGGCTGAGTGGGGCCCGGGAAGGAACGGTCCCTGCCTTGTGGCAATGCAAGTGCGACTGGCGAGGGAAGCTGAGAACTTTGAAGAGGAAAAAACTTGCAGGACAGGAGCCACGTAGCGGTCTATAAAAACACGATCCGGTGGAAATCAGCAGAAAAGGAGTAATGCCAACACCGCCAGCTTTGGGTAGGGTGCCCAAGAAATAAAGATGCAGTAAGAAAAAATCGAGAAGGAGAAGTATTTACGCCAAGAGCAAGAAGAACGCTACGGGAAGGTTTTCATTTGGTCACAAGTAGGAGGGGGATCGTCACGTGCGGAGGGCACGGCGGGAAGTCGTAATCATATTGGGAAGAGGACTATTCAGGCAAGCCTTCGAACTAATCGACTGGCCCTTACAGAAAAGACTTAAAGAGCTAGCATCCACACCATTCTGGTGGCCAGAAGGACGAGGAGAGGTGCTGGCTGCGCCGAGGAAACGCAGAAAAACAGAGAAGGGCAAAAATGTAGGGCATCTCAAACTTTGTATAAAAAAGGGTGGGGGCCTCAGCTTCTTGTAACCACGGCAGATTGACGCCCATCGACGGTATTCAACGAGGAGTTGACAATCCGTCAGGGGGAGGTTGGAGTTTTGGGCACAGGGGAGGATGGCGTCCTTCAAGAAGGGTTAACCAGATCTATAATGGCAAATCAAATGAGCACAACCACAACAGAGGAGGGGAAAAGAGAGAGACCATTGGCCGATTGCCGGGAAAGCCAGAGTAACAATGTAGCAAAAAAATTAAGGATGGGGACGAAGATCAAAGACCTAAGATACGCAAGAGCTTTTGCAGAAAGCGCATGGCGATGATGCAGAACAAAAGGGGTCAAGAAGGAAAAGCCAAACGTGACTCCAAAAAAGAAGACTTACGAATGAGTGAAAAGCGGGTATGAAGGACGATGTGTGGTAGATGGGGTATGGTAGATGAGCGACGGTCGAGCCTTCTCCCGAAGACCACGGACCGAAGGGTTGATGCTATGGGGGCCCTAGAAGGAAAAAAATTGAAGTAGAAAAAGTGGCAGGGAACGGCCTAACAGAGCCTCCGATAACAAGCAAGAGAATGAAGCCTCCGCGGCCCTTAAAGAAAAACGACGGCCGCCCCTCCCCTGATCTAAAATCAGAAAAATTCCTAGCGGTGCTGTTGGAAAACTGAAAAGAAAGAAAGAGATCAGATTTAAACCAAGCGGGTCGGCAATAGAACAAGAGGGGCCCTGACTCAACAAACTGAAGTGCTGAGAGCGGTTTGTTGCAAGAACCGCTAGGCAGCGGCAGCGAATGGAACCTCTATCTTGGGAAAAAAGACTCCAGTCGTACTTGCCGACCTGCACAAGGAAAGGAAAGGAAAGGGAGCGGGCCCGGGCTTCCCGAAAAAAAGAGGGGGAGCCAAGCGCCAAAGGGGGGCATACAGAGACTCGCTGGGAAGGGCCGAAAACGCGCTAAACAGTGGCACACGGGGGAGTTAAGAAAAGGGCCAAGGGAGTTCAGCAAAATGGACGCAAGGGGTGTTGGTTGAACCGGGTTCCCGGGTTAGATGCGACCAGCTCGAAAAAAGGAAAGGTGACAACGGCAGGAAGATAGGAACGATAAGAGGGCACATACACCAATGGGGAACGGGCGGGCGGGGCGGGAGCTCAAAAAAAGACAGAAAAACGGGAGAAAGTTAAGGGATAATGAAGAGGACCCATAAAAATTAAACCCGAGTGGGACCGATCTCAAAAGGCCATTGACGATTTCCTCGATACGGGGTCGGAACACATACAGTGGGAATAAAAACTCGAAAGGAACGAATCGAGTTCAACAGAATGAGCGGCTGCAACGTGGGAAAGTTTCCGGCAAGTTGGCAGGGGCGACCGCTGACGCTACCGAAAGGATAGGTCGAAGGAATGGGAAGCCAGACAAAGGACCAAAAACAGGCTTTAAGCAAGGGGAGCCGCCAGAATGTGACGTTCATGGGCTCTAAAAACCCAGCCGGATGAGGACACAAGTTGAAGGGTGAAAAACAACGCGTGGGGGTTTAACGTCCGAAACCAGGTCAACTGTCGGAAACCGGACAGAAAGAAGCAAAAAAAAAGAACTAGTCGGGCAGAGGTCAACTAGGACTTTAAACTTCAGTTTGGGGAAGGAGGTTTAGCCCCAGGCGGGAAAGAAAAGAAGTGCAGACACGCGGAGGAGAAAGAGGGACGAATCCTCCAGCAGCAGCGCGCCCCAGCTGCGGCTGGGAAGTAACAGGGGGAACGTCTTGGCGGGGCGAAGAAAAAAAAGAAAAAAATGGGGAACGGCATATGTGCGGAGGGGAAGGAAGCAAGTTATAAGCGTGCATTGGGTTAGGATGTATCGCTGAACCGAAGGGTGGAAAAGAAAAGTGGGGAAGGGGCCGGAGACATCGATGCTCAAAAGACGGGTAACGGCACGCGATAGTCGAAAAAAAAACCCAAGGTGAGGAAAGAGAGAGAAGAAAAGAGGAACCGTGTCGGAAAACTCCCTTGGGGGACGCTCAAGAAAAACGGGGTCTCAACGACAAAATACAACAAAAAGAAACAGCAGGGGGAGGCGAAATGCCGAGCTACTGAGGGGGAGGGACGAGGCCTGGAACCTCCACTGATTGAACAAAAGCCGGTGGGGGGTTATCGTCTCACGAAAGACGAAAGGGGGGAAGGGTCCCCAGGCAAAAATGGGCACGCGGTGGGGACTGGGGGACTTTTACTTAGTAGGAGAGCAGTGCCGACACGAGGCAGCTTCACAAAGCGACGCCATGTAATAAAACAAAACAGTTTAGAGTGGTCAATTCGCCTGAAGGCCAGTCGATTTGCCCTGTCCAGGGTTCAGCGCGATTCAGAAGGGGGTCAGACAGGAAAAAACAGCAATGGAGAGTAGAGCAAATTCAAACAATGGGAGATCCGCTGCGGAGCAAGAAAGGACTTCTGTAGAAGGTAGGGGATTCAGTAGCGGTCATTGTGGGAAGCCGGGTCTTGGTCTTCCAATCCGAAGCTACAAGATCCGCGAGCGAACTGTTTGAACGGGGGAACGTATCAAAAAAAAGTGAAGTAATGGGGAATAGCAAAAAGGGGGAAGAGGGTCGTTAGGATGAATGGCTTATCGTTGCCATTAAGGAAAAACATAGAGGCAATCGAGCCAAGGTTGTGTGGATCATCGTTGGAATACTGGCCAAAAGGGGGGGGTCGGGACAAGGACGACGACATGCGCCTCTGAGCTTGGAATAAGCCAAAAGAGCTCGCACCAGCACGCCCGCATCAAATGGACGCCATCTTGCAGCATTAGGTTGGGAAAGCCGATAAGGTACTCTCTTTAAAAAAAAGGGCGAATAATCCACCACAAACGGGAACCAAGGGGTGGAAAAAAAAAAAAGCACACCTTTCGTCCCATGAAGAAAAAACGGGCACTTGGGCGTAAAAAAGGCGCGTATCGCGCGAGAAAGTGTTTACGTGCCCGAAAAATCAAACGGTCATGGGTAGCAATATCGACAAATGCTGCCCCAGCAAAGAGTTAAGCAAGCCGGGCCGCTGAACCGGGAGTACAATGCAACTTTTACTACTGGCGAGGGGGCCTGAGGCCGGTACCCATATTAACACCCCGCGCGCACCGAAACGTTGCCCGCGTAGCGGGGAGGCTCGCAACACAAGAAGATAAGGAGGAAAACAGCACCGCCAGTTTTGGTTTGCAAACACCGCCATTTTTGCGTGGGAAGGGCAGAGAAAAATTCACCCATCTGCTGCTCGATCATTAGGGTACTCCGTCGAGCAAAGCAAGAGCGGTGGTTGTCTGCATTGTCTAACGTCCGGGGAAAGGGCTAACTGCGGAGGAAGGGGCAGGGGAGTAAAGCTCAGAAGTAGGAAGGAGAAAAGAGGAGGCAATACATGAATGCGTAACTCCGACTTAATAAAAAGAAGGATGGAAAGCGTTAGCGAGGACAATCTCCACAAACAAAAGAGCTGACACCCGGCGTCTTTCGAGTAGAAGGTGACGCAGCTACAAGAGACAAAACAGCCATCAATATTGCAACACCAATCCTGTAAGTACAGGACGCCCTGCCCGCTGGATGGAAAGGCCACGGCTTGGGGCCCTCCAAAACTTCGGGGACTCTGTTCTGCATCATTGGATCGCAGGACAGGGGATTAAACCGTCGGGGAGTTGATAGAGTTTTCCAGCCGATGCTCCTTTCAAAGTGGTGCCAAAATAAAAAGCTAATGGGCCATCGAGGTTGAAGAAAAAACGAGTGGAAAAAGAGAAACATGGCCGACATGAATCCATGATTGTAACTGAAGGGAAATCAAACTCACTCAACCGGGCTTATCAAATCAGCGGAAAAAAGATGGGAAGCAGACAGAACAAGAGGTCATTCTAAGCTGAGGCCCAAAATCCAAACGGGCGTCATAAGCGGAGGTGGAAAGGAAAGTTTAGGAAAACGTGGGTGGTGATCTGGGTACTTCTGAAAGAAAAAAGCACCTCCGACCGAAAGCCCCGGGAGGTGTTCCCAAAAAGCGGGGGGAGGATGCTTTGTCCTCGAAGGGAGGCCCTAAAAGGCCGGCGACTTTACGGTGGCCGAAGCATGGGTCGCATCCTGCGCCGAAAGGGCGGGGCGGCCGCCTCCGTCCGGAAAGGACTCCGCACGTGACAAAGAAACCCCCGACCTGACGCGACAAGGAAAAAACGGCAAAGTATAGGCTACGGCGTCGTAACTCCTCAGATCAGATTTCAAAGAATCAGATGCGAGGAGGGTCGAGATTGAACGAAAACAAAGCTGGCGGGTGTGACCAACAAACTGACGGGTGCTGAATGAAAAATCTTTTGTTGCAGGACTTAGCTACGCGGGGAAACCAAAACCGGACGGAGCAAACCAGAGGGAAACGGCTCAGCGGGACGTCCTAAACCCTTCGGCCGCGACAAAACCGAAACAGCGGCCCGGACCCCCTTCAAGAGAAAAGGGGAGCAAATTTGGAGCTTAAGAGGGGGGGAAAGAAAAGCGGGTGGAATGCGAACTCGGCGTCGCAAAGGGAAGGGTACCTTTCGGCAAGAAGGGCCCTTTCCATGTCCTGCAAAATGGAAGGGACAGCTTTTGGGAAATCCAAGGGGGTCTTTGGTGAAGATCAACCCAACGAAAGAGTACGGTGATCAAAGCGGACGAGCTGCGAGCGCATGGGGGGGGCACAAGCCATGATGAAGGAAGTTAACGGAGAAAGAAGGGTCGAGACACAGGGGAGCGCCTTGGCATAGACCAAATAGAATTGGCCCCGAGTCCTTCCCGACAAATGAGAATTTCCCGAGGCCTGGCTAGGGGAAACGGGGGGGGGAGAAAAAGAAAGCCATTCGTGCAGAATCAATTTTCTAGGCGATGACAAAAAAGAAACGGAAGGAAAGTTTTCGGAGACTAAAGGTGACCCCCCTGAACACAAGGTCGCGACCGAGGGATATGGGGAGAGGGGAGCCTTAAGAGAAAGACAGTGCGAACATTCCGGCTTGTAACAGAAGGATCGCTAAAAATTAGAAGAAGGAGTGAAGGGGGTCTCTTAAAAGATACCACCGGAATCGGGACACAGTTGAGATAGATCCATCCACGAGGTTGTGGGAACTGAGGGACGGAAACCTTCAGAAAGCGGGGGGAAGGAGGACAAGGGCAAAATGCTGATCGGAAATGAAAGTCAGTCGGAAGGAAGTTACCCTTGGGGCAAGGCTTTTTCAGAGGAGGGGAGGGTTAGCGTAGGGTAGACCGAAGCAGACTCGCTGTGTCGCTGCCTTAGAAAAACCTAAGGAAAAAAATCCCTCCCCATGATCGTGGCAAGGCCCCGGGAAGGGGGAAGGGGTGCGAAAAGAAACGGAATTTGGTGATTGGGTTCGGGGAAATTCAGAAAGCAAGCCCGTGAGAGGCTAGGGAAAGTTGCGCTGCCGTCAAAGAGTGGAACTATAATGGTGAAAATTTGTCAAAAAAGCTAGGCAAGGAGGGGGCAAAAAGTCCGGCGAGATGAAAGGAGGGGGGG
>Ga0179593_1489004_pt1 | contig 18404 bp, 20 predicted proteins | sample CZODoug2_1_08_16_FD_185931 | JGI IMG/M metagenome (GOLD analysis project Ga0179593, IMG submission 185931) | Vadose zone soil fungal communities from Angelo Coast Range Reserve, California, USA - CZODoug2_1_08_16fungal (PacBio error correction) | ecosystem: Environmental > Terrestrial > Soil >...
CTGCAAACGGTTGGAAAATTGGGAAGTCGGGCCGGAGTCCGGAAAAAGAAAAGGTGGCGGAGGTTCCACGAAGTGTGTCTGCGAGCGGAAAGAAAAGAAGACAGAAAAGGCGGGGTAAAGACGATCGAATCCGGAGGGCGGAGGAAAAAAGAAAGGGTGTGTTGCTGGGAAAGGAGAAAAACACGCGTATGGACGAATGGGGCCTTGAAACGCGGAGGATCATCGCCATCGAAGTAGTGCCTCCGGGGGGACCGGAGTAAGCGGGGATTTGGGAAGGGGAAGAATTTTTGCGGACCTTCCTGATCCGTCCAGTCGGGTCGACGAGCAAGGGTGGCAATGGGAATTAGGGGATGCAAGGAAGGTGGGTAGCGTCAAACTGAGATAAAGAGGCGGAAAGAAAAACAAAAGGTCTCGTCGGGAGCAGAAACTGGAAGGAGTCCGAAGATATCTGGTCCAACTGTCAGAATGAAAATGGCGACCTCAGCAAGAGGGGAGAAGATGGGGTGGATGAAGTCCAAAAAGAGGGCAAAAATCGATTGGGGAAGAAGAAAAGGAAAGGAGAATCTTCTGGGCACGGAGGGGAAAAAAAAAAGAGGAGGGGATAAAGCACAAACAGGTTACTTGTAGGACCCGGGTAGTATGGGGACTCCGGGAGGAGGGGGGCTCAAAGAGAAAGACAACGACGAACGGAGAAATAACGAAACTCGAAACTCACCACTCTCCTTGGAGAGGATGTAGCTCCTTTTTCAACGGTGGGGCGCCGGCAGGCAAACAGGAGGGACGGGGCGACAAAGGAACCACGAGAGGTCGGCTCAGGGAGTCGTTGGCTAGAACGACCAGGTTGAAAAAAAGGAGGGGGGGGGCGATGAATTGACTTAAGGAGGGGGGTAAGCTGGCCGTCTAACCCCATATCTTAACGAGGAATGGTCGTGAAACGCGTCGGATAGATCCTTGAGCGGGTCGGGGAAAGAGTGGCACGGGGGAAGTGTAGCAAAAGAGTGGAAAGGTAGGACAGGCTTATAGTGTGGGTAAGGGGGACTCAGGGAAGAAGGGGCGAAGGAGGTACGGGGACGCGCGACCATGGAGGGGGTGCATCAAACCGGGGCGCAGGGAGCAGACAGTAAGAAAGGAAGGGGGTTAGAGGTTATGGGGGTTTAGAAGTGGGGATGGTTAAGGGAAGGAGAGAGGTGAGAAGGGGAGTTCCATAGCTTACCTGGAAAAGGGACGAATAGATAGCTCGGCACGGAAGAAAGACGCAACGCAGACAGCGGGGAGCTCTGAAATGAAGGCGCCGACTCAGGCCTCGGTGGGAGGGATACGCCTTGGGCTGGAACGAATGAGAGGGGGGATTCGCAAGACGAGAAGGCCACCGTGTCAATCCGGCAAAGAGCCGGGGAGGGGGGGTGGGTGGCGTCCGCTAAGCCATCGGGGGGTAGAGGGCGAGAGACGAAGCAATCGCAGAGGAAGGGATAGATCGTTTCCGAAAAGGATTTAAGGTTCTCGGTACGGAGGAAATAGACCCCTTTCGGGACCCATTCAGGTTGAAGGGGGAGGACGTGTCTTGAGGAAATGAAGGGGAGCCAGAGGTAGGATTCGTATACAAAATTGGAGGCGTGGCTCGAGAGTATAAAAGAAGGAGAGTAAGAGCGCGTATGTCGAAAAGTGAGAAGGTATAGGAACAAAGGAACGTCCGCTTAGGGAGGGGAGCTGGGGTAATTGGTCGGGGGTGGGGGAAACGAAGAGGAGGGAAATCTAGGGGAAAGTGACAAAAGGAAAGACTTGCTTCAGGGGATCGCGGAGGGAGAGGGAGGATCGTAGAGGAAGTTGCACAGTCCAAAAGGGGGCGGGGCTTGGGGAGCTGGAGGGGAATGAATTCTAGGGCCGAAGGGGTCTCCAAGCAAGCGGCGCGAGAGAAAAAAATCGGAGTTGCGGAAAGGGAAGGGAAAAGAGGAAAAAACGCGGGGGGGAGGGGGAGGGGGAGGGGGGGGGGGAGGATGCACGCGGAAGATGGGTGGTCGGACGCAAGGGGGGGGGAGAAAAGAATGGAAAGGGTACATAATTCCTCTTTAAAAAGTGCCGGGGGGAGTGTTGTGGGACAGGGGGGGGGATTGAAGGATCAGAAAAAAGATCGGGAAATAGGACGCTCTTTATTTTCAAGGAGGAAAGGGAGGATGAGCTTTGTGGGGAACGGTCGACGGAGGGGAGATTCCCTCTAGACTTAAGGGGATGCCCGGAGCAGGGGACTAGGAGAAGATGAGGGGGGCTTCGTGGAAGTTTCTTTATGCGGAAATTCGGGAGGACCGGGGACGAAGGGGAAGGGAAAAGTTGTCTGAAAGAGGCGTCAGGAGAACTGGTCAGCCGGCAATAGGGGGACGGACGAACTGGGCGGGGGGGGGAATTCGGGGTTTTTCGGGCGGGGGAGGTCGCGGGGGCCATAGGGGGACAAGGGAGGGAATCATCTCGCCGCAACGGGGCCGGTGTGGAAGACGCTGCAACCGAGAGGAAAGGTAGTGGGGTCCCTGGTGAGAAGCAATTTCCATAAAGGAAGGGGGGGGGGGGGGCAACGGGAGAGGGGGGGTAGCCAAAAAAAGGATTTCGTAATGGAAGCCAGGGGAAAGGCTCATCGGAGAGAGGGAGGGAGGGTTGAAGTTCTGGGATGGGGGACCTGGATCATCTTTAGCGCAGGGGAGCGGGGGATGAGGGAAGGCCCACGAAGAAACCTGAGGAAAAAAACAGAGTCCTCTCTGAAATTTTCAGGGGAAAGAGAGGGGAGTCGAGAGAGAATAAACCTCAGCCAGGAAAAACAAGAGGGAAAATGGGGCCGAGGAACTAAAGCCCTATTAAGATGGAGAGGAATCCTTAAGACTGCGGAGGTGGGAAGACTTCTTCTTCGTCTTAATGGGGAAGGGGTACGAAAGAAGGGCAACAACAGCGTTGTGGAATAAGAGTGGGAAGGTCGTTTCGGTAACCCGGAAGGGGGGAAGCTGCATCATGCACAAGGGCCGAAACAGGGAGGGGAATCCTTCCATCCTTCCTGAGTAGTGAAGAAGACACCAGAAAAGGACTACCTCATCAATAGGTGCGTGTGTGGGAGCTTCCCATTTAAAAGAGGAATCGGGGGGGGGGGAGTCGTTAGTTCACGCGTTGGGGAAGGGCCGGGGGAAAATAATGACTTCTTTGGAGGACGGAAAGGTGCACTTTCTGGGGGTCAAACCAAGGAGGGGGAGGAAGGGTCAGCTTCCAGTCCGGGATGCAGGTGTCTGCGACGGTATTTGTGGACGAAAAAGGGAAACGTAAGGGGAACTCCCCGATACGGCAGGGGGGATGCATCGCGAATCAGGGGACGAGTGCTTGTTGGGAGAACAAGGGAGTCTCCAAGGGAACTTAAAAGGGGTTAGGCAAGAGGGGGGGTAAGAAGCCAGCGAAGGTATAAAACAAGCCTCATATAGTGAGTTCGTGGCCCCTTCTTCTGGAGGCCGGGAATTTGAACCTCGGGGGTGTAGCGTGGGCCCGGACAAAAAAAGGGAGGATGGGCCGGGGGGTCCGGGTATCCTTCACCTCTTCGTAAGTGGCTTGGGGGGATGAGGAGGTGAAGGGTAGTCTGGAAACTCTGATTGGATCCAGGGGCACTCGGCTTGGGGAAAAGTCTCCGTTCTCCATGAGTAGAAAACCAGAGGACTGACGAAAAGGACCACGGGGGGTAGGGGTATCCAGGCCCAAGGGGGGGGCGAATGGGCCAGCCCGGAGAGTCCTTTAGGGGGGGTGTTTCAGGAAGTCTTGGAGGGGAAAAGGGAATTTGCAGTCAGCGAGGAAGATCTACACCTCCCTGAATTACAAACACAACTTATGGTGGAGAAAATGTAAGGCCTCTGGGTTCGGGGACAATATTCACGGGGTCCCCAAAACCTCTCGAAATGTGGTCCTCACCGAGTGGGTCATGGAAATAGCAAAACCTTTAAATTGTTGAGATGGAGCATGGCCGCGCAAGATAAAAGGCGGATTGGGAGGAATAGATCCATCCAAGAAAGGTCTACTATTGGAATGAGTGCAAAGGGGTGGGCAGGTTCAAAAGGGGAGGCCAAGCTCGTCAGCATGTCTATATCTATGAATAATCGTATTGGACAATAGGACAAGTGAAGAAGTTGGGGTCCTGGGGGAAGAAAAAAAATCGAAAAAGCCGCGATGAAAAAGTCGCCTCCCGACGCGGCTAGGATGATTCGGACATATCGAAAGAAGCTCCGGAGGAAAAAAGGACTTGAACACCTGAAAAAGGAAAAGGTGGTGGCAGAAAGGGCCGGAATGACGACCGCCCAAAGTCATGAAAAATCAAGACGTTGCACATCCGGGTAAAGAGAAAAAAAGCGCTGAAAGTGGCCGGAGTCCAGGAAGCACGAAATCGAGGAAGACACGTTAGGGGCAGTATGTTCGCGGCTATAATAAAAGAGCGATCCCGAGGGAAGATTCCAGGATCCACGATAGCCTTGCGATCCTTCCTTCCGAACGAAAAAAATGACATCCGAGGGATCGGGACGACGACTCGTCGGGAGCACACAACCGCGGAGATCAGGCCCAAGAGGGCCGGGAGGTGGTCAAAAGGGCCATCGCTAAAAGAATCTGATCGGCCTCCGACCGAAGTGTCGAACGAAACGTGCGCGCTAGAAGAAAAGAAGGTTCGACAGATCAGAGGGGAAAACCAATTCCGAAAGGTTACGGATCGGTCATCACAGAGGGGGGAACAATAGCATGGAAAAAAAAAAGGTGCAGCAAGCATGACACCTGCGGATTCGCGCGAGAACTGTGGCAATGGGGAGCCAAGTTTCTATAACACACAAACGAAGTCATACACAAAAGATAGTCAATAGGAACAGCAGTGACAAGTTAAAAGGACCCGTCAGTCCTAGGAATAAGGCATCACCTCCGTTTCGCGCTTGCAAAACCGCCATCCCTGCCTACTCAGATATAGGGAGATAAAGGGGAGCATGCAATGTTGAAATCAGTCGATCTGGCAATGCTGTCAACTTTAGGACCGCAACAAATACCGCCAGGGGGGAATGGATGAAATCCATATCAAGCATAAGAACGCAAGGCGATCAATGATCAAAGCAAAACGCATAAACTAGAGAGGAAACTTCGGACGGTGATGGCCGCATAAGTCGCCACCGTCGGACCGGGGGGGAGAACACCCCCAATAACAAGAGCGTCGGGAGGTGAGGCTTGGGAAACCTATCTCGGAAGGGGACAGATGCTAGCAGGGAAGAGCGTAAAGAAGAATGAAAAAGGCTCTGCGGCCAAGGAAACTAGGTCAAAGTAGAAACGAGGCCGAAAATGGGAGTCGTAAGTCTAGGTAAGCACAAGAAAATTCCGGACTAATGCAGAAAAAGCTGAGGTTGCGATTAAATAATAGACAGACTAAAGTATTATGTATTTGAAATAACTGGGGAGTCACACCATCCATTTCAGGAGGTAAGAATAGGAGGCATCGGGGTCCCAGTAGGAGCTCCGAGTCGAAGGCACCGAATTCCCAAGGCAAAATGTGCGCACCTTGGGGGGGGGTGAAAAGGAAATGATGAGGCACAATGAAAAAGGGGCCAAAAGGTTCCTTCTCTCTCTTTCTGGCTCGGAAGTTCGTCGGGATACCATCTCTCCGGGAATAGCAAACGGGGAAGGTCAAGATGCCGGAGAAACCGTTGTTGAGAAAGACCTAAAGAGCCTCTTTGCAAAAGGGGAATCTGGGAATCTCTATTGCAGTCCGGGTCTCGCTAAGGAAGAGCAGGGGGTGACGCTCCGAGTAATTAGGTTGTGAATGTAATCTCTTGCACCTTGAAGATTACGCACGAGTCAAGGAATAGAAAAAAAGCTGGGGGAGTGGGGCTCTGGATGAAATGCAGTAGAGACGGGGTAGAAGCCAAGTCTCGGGCGAGAAAGCTAATTAACCCTATGATAAAGTCAGATCGAGAGGCAGCTTTCGAGAAGGCGCGAGAAAAAGAGGATGAAAGAACCCAGCGAGGGTGAAAAAGTTTCACGACCCTGCACAGACCCACAAAAAAAAAACCAGGGTGTTTAGACGAAGCCGCAAGACGAAGAATCATCGACGGACGGGACAAGTCCGCGTCTTCCAAAAAAAAAGCCAGAAACTGCGTCTGAAAAAAAAGGGTTAAGGAGGGAAAAGGGACCGACGGCACGCCACCTAAAAAAGGAGCGCGACCAAAGAGGAACGGGGGGTCGGTTTACCGATCAGGAGGAGGCGGGAAGGGACGAATACATCGTCCGTGGGGATACTTACGCCCAGGACCGAAAAAAAGGTCGTCTTCAAAATCAAGGGGATGAGACTTCTAACTAGAGGGCGAATGGAAAATCGAAGGGGAGCGCGCAGGACACCAAGGAGAGGGAGCCAGTACAAGTGGGAATGGATTTCGGCAAAGTCGTAGAGGCCGAACTACGAATGGCGGGATCGTTTAATTAGACGTAGCACCGAGAGACGTTTCGACTCAGAACGGGACAAGCCTAGAAGGCACCCCGAATTGCCAGCCAGAATGAAAAAAACACGCCAACTGATCAACCGACCCTCGACGGGGGACGAAGAGACTAAAGTCTATTCGCTTATTGCAGAAAGAGCTCTTGAAAATGAGACAGTTGGGGAAAGCAAAAAGGAGGGGACCGGAACAGAGACGTTCGGAGGGGACACGGCACTTACTGAAGGAAATCGGAGGAGTCTGGACAAAGGCAGCACAAGGCGACAAGGGTCGGAGGGGAGCAAGGCCTAATGCCCAAGTAACCCCTACCAGGCGGAAAGGTACATCGGATCTCTCAAAAAAAAAACAGGGAGGGGAAAAGGGGGGGAAAACTAGAGGATCACGGAAAGGGGCGAAAGGGATTAAGATTAGGTCCCTTGCGAATCAGTCCGTCTACTCCAAAAATAGACAAATTGGTTCACTAGAAGTGGCGAAAAGGGGACGAGAAAGATCCTAGGCGGTGAACCCGTTTTCGGAAGACCTTCTGGCTTTGCCTGTCATACTAAGGGGTGGTCACGGGGAAAGGCACCAGAAAAAACCCAGGCGAATAGGCACTCGCTGGGTGTTCCTTGAAGACTCCAGAGGTAGGTCCCAGGAAAAAAGGGGTCACCCCTCACAATGGGGGCTGGGGGAGGTTGAGGGAGGGGACCGAAAGTTCCATGCGGTCGCCCAGGGACAACTGGCATGCCTCTGGGCAGGTTCAGGAGGTCCGCAGCAAGGAGCCCTCGAGGGACCAAAGAGAGGGGAGGGTCTGCGCTCTGGGATTGCGACCCAGGGGACCTCGACATCGGAAAAGGAAGGTTTGAACCGGACGCGATAAATATATCGAGGTGGTAAAAAGGACTTAGTGCTAATAATGATTGATCCATGGATAGGTGTGGTCAAAGTAGCAAGAGAAGGAAGTAAAGTACTAATCTTTCAGGTCAATGGAAGGGGAAGTAGGATGATAACCTGAAGACTCAGTCCCGAGCGCCCGTGCTGGGAGGGGGAGTCAGGATCTTTTCGATGTTCAGTTACTCAGTCAGTCATCGGGAGATCGCATTAGAAGTCCTGGAGGTGTCGCGGGAGGTTTTAATACGGACCTTCTTGGATCGGCCTTCCGATGAGAACTCCTTCAGTTTAGACTTTCCGTCTAACGGAGGGAAGAGATAAGTGGAAAATGGAGTCTAACCCTTGAGAGGGGGATCACCAGATGTGACAATCCGGGACGATAAAATATTTAATCGAGGCGGAGGGGTTCGGGTCATCGTCATGATGGGGCCATTTTCGCGGCAGAGTAAGCCCGGGGTAGCCTCGTCAGAAATTCTTCGAACGCTCCCCTCCCGCGGGACTGAAAGAGAAGAAATAAGGGCTCCATTCGCTGAGATGGGGAAAAGCAAAGCTAAACAACGGGGGGGGGAATAGCTGAATGCATAACCGAGTCTCCCGCGCACGCAAGCAGGGGCCGATCAAACTAAGACGGAAGAGTAAAATAGGGCTGGGTCAAGGGAATACAGAAGTTCTGGAACAGCTCTTCTTAGACAATCTTAAGATCGAGGCCCAACCGGGGGGCAATAACAGGGGAAGTTTCTAGATGCCACCACCGAATGGGGGTAATCAGACGGAAGGCGCGAGGAGAGGGAGAGGGGCATAAAAAAAAAGCATACCAGAGGAGAACCGTAATTTAGGGTTAAAACGGTAGGTAAAAAAAAAAAAGGTTCACCAAGGAGGGGAAAAAATTCAGGTAAGAGATCGAATGGAGCGGTCTTTTAGAATACTTAACGACAGAACCTAAAAAGAGGTAGGGGAGGTGGGGGGATAGAGAAAACCTCGTATTTAGCTCGAGGTAGGGGAGAAAAAAGGGCATCGGGAACCCCGACGGATAGGTGATCGAGGTCCAGTTAGGAGGGGGTCTAAATCTCTGTGACTGATCACCCTTGACCGAAGGAAGGAAATTACCGAGGTCTTAGAGGTCGGTGTAAAAAGCGAGGAATGGATCGAAAGAGTGTGGGCGGATGCCAAATCCATCAGCGGGCGACGATAGGTAAGGGGGGGATAGAAAGGGAAAAACACGAGGAAAGAAAGGGGAAATTGAGAATTGGTGGGGAGGGGGAACGCTGCCGAACAGGGGCTAAAATGGAGAGCATCGGGGGGTCTCCTCAGAGAAAGGGTACCAACGCGTGGGGGAGATTTTTGTGAGGGTGGTGAATGTGGGATCAACTTTTCCTTTCTGAATGAAGGAAAGGGGAGGGGGGGGGCACAGAGAGAACAGGGAGAAATTGGGGGGGCCTGTCACCTGATGTGCGACCTATTAGAGGTGCAAGAACGGGGGGGACATAGAGTCAAGAGGCGGATTTTGCGTCTGCCGGATCTGCAGAACCGTTTGATCAGAGGAGTTGTCAATGGGATGGGGAATGAGAGAGCCTGAGCTCATTGAGGCGGACCGGACACGGGATTTTGTGCGCTCGAAATGCAAATATTTTTCCATGGTAAAAATCGAAGGAAAGGGTTGATTCTAGGGGGTCGAGCAAAAGGGAATAGCCCTTCGGGTAAACGATGTAAGAATTGCCCGCCGTAGAACGGTGTCAAAAGGGTGGAAACAGACGAGGGATCGGAGTGAAAAAAAGGGAGAGGTAGGTCCGGAGCTGGAGCGACGGAGTCGAACAAAGACCCGAGTGGGGGAAAAAGAAGAGAGTAAGAAGTCGCCCTAGGACTTACCCCTGTGGACTTAGAAGAAAAAAAGCATGTTTTGGTCTTCCGACTGGAGGGCTCGTGGAGGGGGAAAAACGCAGAGGGGCGTCTCCTCACTCAAGAAAAATCTTTTTTTTGGAGGGAACGTTCTATGAAGGGGAAGGGGGGCGTCATCATTAAGGAGACTAGATAAAGACAAAAAGCAATGAGAGGGTAGACGTGACCTTCGAAAACTTGCAGCAGCTCACTTGGCGAGAAAAAGACTAGTGGCGAAAAGGTAACTTTCTGCACACTGTCAGGAAGATTTGGTAATTAGGAGTATTTCAACTTCTGTGAAAGGGTCTCGGGAAGTGGGACTTTTCTTTTGGTATTTGTTACGGTGGAATCGGTAACCAGGGGATAAACAAATAGGGGGGGGATGGAGAGGAATCGCGTCAGTAGCCAGTGGATCCGGGGAAAAGGAAATGGGGCGATCGGGGAGAAGAAACCGTCGATCAAGACTAAAAAAGGGGCAGCGAGACGGGAAAACAAAATCTACTGAAGTGTTCGGACAAGGAAAAGGAAAAAAGAAAAAAAAGGGAAGATGCAAACTTGGGGCCACGACGGGTCGCAACAGGGGAGATCATGGGAGGGTGTTCCCCTTCTTTCGCTAATATTTGCCGTCGGTAGTAGGGGCAAACTGCACACAAAGGATGAAGCCTAAAGAGGACTGAGCAGGATGTTAAGGGCAGGTCTTTCTTTCAAGATACGAGAGATTGATCCCCCGGGCAAAAAAAACCATGCGCCATTCCGAACGCAGGGAGGCAGGGCCACGGGTGAGGGAAACGGCCAGCACGTGGGAAGGGCTCCCTCAAGGGAGTGTTTCAAAGGGGGGGAGTGAGCAGACCTGGCGATAAGACCACGCAATGAAAGTCCTAGATCTCCTACACCAAAAACGGGAAAGTAGCTATGCCGGGTAGAAGCGGTTCTTCTCCGCTGGCAAACAAAAACCAAGCTTAGCCCAGCACAAAGAAAAGTAAAAAACCGTTCGTAAGCGCCAATGCATGGAAAAATGATCCCCCGTTGGGGGAACGGAATTAAGAATGGGACAGAGGTTCCTGAGAATAAACGAGTCGGATCTCGAAGGAATCACCATCCAAATGTCAACTAGGATGGTGAACCCAAAAGTTGTTTCCGTTCAGAAAGAAAAAAGAGGGCCAAAGGTAAGAGAGCCAGGGGCAAACACCGAACTCTATCGAGGGCCGGAAATCCATTTCCGGTCCAAAGGCGAAGTTGGCAGGCGGGGAACAACACCCCACCACAGAAAACAAAAAAAAAAGACCAACCAAACAGAACAAAAAAAAAAAAATAAACGTCATTGAACCCGTCAAAAAAAAAGAGGCCGTCTCGGGTAGAAAAGGGGAAAAATCAAAAAGAAGATAGATCCGGAGAATCACGGAAGCGGACGAGGGAAGGGAGATCTCGAAGACAAACCTCCACGATGGGGTTAAAGGGAACCGTTCCCATGACACCGAAAAAAAAAACAAAGAGGGGGGAAACGAAGGGAAAAAAAAACTAAAGACTTTTCTGAGGTCACGGAAATTTTCAGCACGTAACACGGGAGAAAGAGGAAGACGTACTGGAGTAAGGGGGGCAGTTAAAACGAGAAACTCGGAAGCTGTAGCTATCCACTAGTCAGAATGAAGGGATCAAGGATCCAGAAAAGGAAGGAGGGAAGTCACGAAACAAGGGGCGACAAAAAAGAGGGAGCCCCGCGGAGTATCCCTACAAAAGCTGAAATTAAAGAAAAATGTACGACCGGTGAAGGGGGATAGCGATAAGCTTGAGGCCCGAGAACCGGGGTTTTCGAGGGAAATGCAAAAAAGCGAGAAAGAACAAAACTTTTCCAGGGGATACTCGAGGAGTTCCATCGACGGGCGGAGATCTGGCAGCAAAAAAAAAAAATAGGCCGGGGGGCCGCCGCGAAACCAGCGCAGGATGCCGGAAGAGAATGAGGTCAGATGAAATATTTTCCAAGGGGCGAAAACCACCAAGAAAAAATGATCGTAGCAAGCGGATAATGCAGCGCCCTTACAGATCAGAAACCTGAAGGTCTATATGACAAGGTAACATATGGTGCGGGGGAGCCACAAACCGAGGGGCGATAGAGAACCTGCATTTCCATCAGGGAGAGATGAAAACCGGGACTCCACCCAGTCAAGAACAATATGAAACTGTCGGAGACCTGCCGCAAACGGCATAAAAAAGAAGCAAGAAGCAGATCAAAAGTCCTGACGAAAATCATAAGAGCGGATGGGCCAAAGGCAGAAAAGGTGCTGCTCGCGGAATCGAAAGAAAGAAATCGAAGGAAACTCAAACAAAGCCAGGGGACGAGCGGTGGAGAAAGACCTCCACACGTACGGGGCTTCGCCTCGAGGCAGGAGGGAGAAAAACTGCATCAGAACTCAGGAGTGCGATTGGCAAACAGATAAGAGAAAAGACGGGAAAGAATTCCAAGAGGGAAGTACGCGACTCAACCTCTACAAGGCGAACTTGAAAACTCAAAGGCCCGGCATGTGAGACATAACACTAACACGAGGAATGAATATAAAAGGGGGATAAAGAAAAACGGGCTCCGGTGACGAGTACAATGTACAAGGTTCCTCCCAGAATCGCTTCCAGGAGCGAAAAAAGGAACCTCAAGGGGCAAGGGTGGGGGGGGTAAAAGGACCGGAAGCAGGTGATCAAATTGGAATTCCTTCGCGAAATTTCGAAGAGTATCTCTGACTTCCAGGAACTGGCAGGAAATCGACTCAAAGCGCGGCCTTGGAAACAGGGGGAAACCGTACGACCCCTCGGTCGAAGGTCCAAAAAAAGAGGATTCTTGGTCGGTCGCCAAAGGAAAAGAGGCTGCAAAAGTATTGGCTCAGGGAGCTTTGAGGGGTCTGGCCGGCTAAGGTAAAGAGGTATTCGGGCACTTCGGTGATCATCGGGATCAAAAAAATACTGGGGTAATGGCTAAATTCACAAAGGAGGTATTTGCGGTCTTTTGGAACTGAGGGGGAAAGTTTGGAGGGAAAAAAAAAACGGGGGGGGAAGGGAAGAGAGAAAAGTCACAGGTCAAGTGAAGAAAAACAGAGGTACATTTAGAAAAGACACGAAGTTCCCAATTTTGGAACCCAGCGCATGTTACTACGCGTTTCAAACCAGACATCTGCAGATATGGGGGTGATCTCCGCCTGTGCATGGCTTGGGGAACGGGAATAGATCAAAATCAATGTCCTTAAACGCGGAATCGCGCCTAAAGGGGCGGGTCTGGTTCGAGTATTAAGATTCTTAAACTCAAGACGAGCGAAGTATAATCGGTACGTAGTTGCTTTTTGAGGGGGGGACGGAAAAACTTCTTGAACAAAGCCCGGGAGAGCCTTTTCAGGGGAGAGAGCTATCCGGCAAGGGTGAGCACACGGAGTCTTCCAAAAAGAAAGAGACGAAAGGGAGCACCGTCGACGGCACCGGGTTCGCGTCTTAAGGGGGATCAAGGGAAGGGTCAATTACAACGAGGGCGGTTGATGCCATAAGATGAGGAAAATGCTCCAATGACGCCGGGAGAAAATGGGAAATGGAGCTCTATTGGGGGTCTGCCGCTATCGAAGATCGAAGCGGAGGGCAAGCTCAGGCGACACCAAGGAGAAAAGCGAAACTGCCTCAACCGGGGCGAACCTAGGCAAGAGGACGGGCTAGGGATGGCAGTTCAAGAAAAAAAAAGCAGGCAGAATCAAAAAGTAAGGGGAAAGGAAGAAAAACACATGACTGACCCAGATAGTGGAGATCAGGAAGAGGGAAGACGCTCTTATCGAGGCCGCAAGAGGGAGTTCCGAGGTGGGAAACCAGGAGACAATGAGAAGATGCGATCGCGCCAAGGGGGAAGGACGATCTAGGATCCAAAGGGCTCGCTATAAACAACACTTGGGGGGTAGAAGAAGGAGGAAGAGGAAATATAGGAGAAACTCGGTGGGGGACGCCTTGGGGACGGGGGCGATCTTCAAGAGCCCCTGTGAAGAAATAGGTGAGTCGAACTGAAGACGGGGAAAGCAATAGTGAACGGGGTCCAAGTAAGGGTGCTTGGTCAGCCAGAAGGGGGGGGACGCACCCGCGATGAGGCCAAGGGGGACTTAGACGGCAAATCATCGCCCTCAAGTAGTGCAGAATAGCGGCGGGGGGAAAGTTGGGGGGTTTGGCATGAAAGGACATCGTTTTCAAAAAACTGGAGGGGGGAAACGATTGATATGGTCTGTCGGTGAAGACTCATCAGAAGAGGAAGAAGGACATCTCTTCAAAGGGGGGAGGAGGAGGGGCCGGGGAGAAGATGGTAAGGACCACTTGCCGAAGTGGATTGCCGGAAGGTTCCAGGACAGGGGTTTGCGCTTCGAAGGGGCAGGGGGAGACGTGGCGATCTTGGGTAGATACCAAGGCACTTTCGGGAACCTTATAAAACAAAAAAAAGAAAAGGCAGGAGTCCCGGTAGGGGGTTAATTCAAACAAGGAACACAGACCCTTAGTAAGGGGAGAATTTTCGACTTTCGATGGGAAAAAAATCACGAGAGACCAGAAAGATTTGGGCGCGAGCGTCTGGAGGACTCGGGATAAGACACTCATTAAAGTGAGACTGAAAAGGAATCGAAACAAAAGATGCGGGGGGCAAGACGCGTCATACAATCCTTGACTTCTGGACACTCATATTTGGAAACGGGTAGAAACAATGTACGCGAGCTGAATATTCACTGAGCAGGGACAGTTCCCGCGCGCAAATGTGAGGGGGTGGGGGGAGAAAAAATTCTCGAGGCATCTCTAAGACCAGGAATCAAATAAGAGTATGAAGAATATTCTACATTCTCGTATTTTACTTGAGAATGAGGACCGGGAGGAGGCATTGCAGGGGGGTAACCGCTGAATAGCCCGCAAGCTTGGAGAAGAATACAAGGGCTGCAAACTGCAATCCCTTGCCTCAAAGATCTACAGCCAGGGGAAAGGGGGCGTCAAGAGGTCGCAAAAGGCCAAAATGGAGGGGGAGTGAATCTGAGCAGGAGAGGGTCCGCAAGGTAGGGTATCCGAAAAAAGATCCCGCTCCAGAAAGCGGGGGTGGAGAGGTGAATCCAGAATTCCGATAGTTAACAAAGCCACCTGGCGCTCAAGCGGGCTTGAGAAAATATTTCCTCGATCGTGATATGGGCTACGCAATCTTCTTGACATGGGACTCAAGAAAAAGGGCGTTTGGACTGATCTGATAGCCGAACGGAAGGACGAAAGATAGGTATCTTAGTACGTAATCGAAGACTCCCCGGCTTTGATGAAGCGCGTTAGGGGGGGGCCGACGATCAGATAAGGAAACGTGGACTAATCTTTTGTCTTGGCCAGAGAGGGAAGGGTTCCATCGCAGCCGGGGAAATCAGGGGTCTTAGGCCGTAGATGGGCCTCCAGAAGCGAGCCCGTAGGGGGCGAATAGGGGGGAAAGAGGAGGGAAAAGGTCTCGCTTGAAGGAGGTGGGGGGGTAAAAAATATGGGTTCACTCTGCGAAAAGTTTAAGCCTAGTAGTAGAGGGAGGCCCAGTTCTGCTCTAATCCAGTTTGCCCCTATTTGATGATTTGGTGGTAGTTTGATTACTGAGACTGGGTCTGTTCATGGGAGATGGGCCTTTAATGCAGGTCCTCCTCCATGCTTGTTTTTCAAGGTCGACCGTCTTTCCGGCCAGGGAAAAAGACGAGATGCTTTTCAAGTCTGCCCTCTAAGGTCGTTGAGAATCGGAGCTCTATGCAGTCGGGGGTTGTTCTTTCTGCCGTCAGTCTGCGAGGGTGGGAATTGGAGACCAATGGAAGCCCTTTATGGCAGCGACAAACGTAGACTGTCAGGAGATGGCGTTGTTTAGGAAGGCGGCCCATCTTGGCGAAGCATCTAACAGAAAAAGAAAAAAAAATCGCCGAGGAGCGGCTCGGTGTACTTCTTCTACAGGGAAACGTGGGGGCCGTGATTACAGGAGAATTGGACAGAGTAGGAGACTTTGTCGTATGGTCGGAAAAGAAGAGAGACCTAAGAAGTTGGCTAAGCGTAGTAGGGGCGGACTGCAAGAAATCGGCCTCGGGTAAAAGAGAGTGAAAGAGGGCCCATGACTTCACAACCAGCCCTGGCGATGCCTCCTGGGGGGTTGTGGGGGGGAGCTCTTAAAATTAACTACGAAAGAGGGGCAGTTTCAGAAAAAAAAGTCGGGGGGGGGCGAGACGGGCATGAGGGTTCGTCCGTGAACAGAGGCAAAGGGGAGGACATTCGGCTTCCAGCCGGCGCGGGGGAAGGAGACCACTGCCCTGCCTCGAAAGGGGGGAAGGGAACTAAGATGTCGAAGCGTGAGAACCGCCGGTAAAAAGATGGTTAATGTCAAGGACTATTTCCGTCTTCAGGACGGAAATTACTGCTTGGGCGGATAATGGAATGGTGACCCTTAGAAAATCGGGTGGGAGCCAACGGCGAACATGGGGGGGAAAAAAGTCGATCGATGGGGGGGGATTGAGAGGGATTTTGGGGATAACCAAAGGTTCAGTGGTTCGTCCCGCCGGGGGGGACGGGTACTGGTCTCGTCAAATGGAAATCGACGGCTGTAGTGCGCCCTGACAACTAAAGCATGCCCTTTGTCCGGGGAAAAAACCCACGACTTCCTTAAACGGGCGTTTGAGTGGTGCCCATCGGGACTCCGTTGGCCTCGGTGACGGGGGTCCCGACAGTGAAGGGAACCCTAACCTCGGGAATGGGGGGACGGGGATGGATTTATCTGACGTCTCGCGCTCGAGGCGGTTCCTCTCGGCCAGTCGCCATGGAGAAGCCAGAAACTGCCTGGAGACGCCACCGTTAAGAAGGGTCGCCAAGCCGTGGAGAGCCCTGGCTTGTTCCGTAGGGGGGGAAATAGGGGACCTGCTGATACCCAGGCTAAGGGACTCGAAACCCCCTACTGGGATAAAAAAAGAAGCTCGCGCGTGGGGGAGGGTATCACCGTGGGGAAACCCGAACCTATCGGAAATTTCGGGCGCGACCGGGGGGAAAAGCACCAAGGCCCGGTGCGAAGGGACAGCAGCGAACAAGGAGAATGGAGAGAAGGGATAAGAAGCTCGAAAGAAGACCAATCAAGAGAGACGAAGTTTAATTTGCCAAGCAAGTAGGGTGTTGAAAGTCTAACCAAGGACAGAGGGAGCCTCCAAGTGACAAAGGGGGGGGGGATCTCAGAGGTGCCTACTACGTCGGGTATGGGAAATTTAGTCGAAGGGTCAGGGCGAGGGGCATTGTCTAAGGACTTTGGAGGGGTCGGACCGGAAAGCTGCCCGTGCCGTGAAACAAAGGGAATAATCATCCAGTGGAATGGGGTTGGAACGACGAAGCGATCTTATCATGCGAAACCTCCACATGGGAAGGAAACTCGACAAATGAAAAAAAAAGGATAAAATACAACAAGAGAAAATAGTCCGACTTCAGGCGGCCTGGAAGGCTTCACAAGCGAAACGTCGAGGAGACAAGTTCAAGGCTTTTCGAAAGGGGGAAAGAGAAGGGGCTTGAATTCAAAAACACGCGAAAAATTTCGCCGGAGGAACTTCTACCCTCAGCGCGGCTCCAGGCACCAAGTATATCGACTTTGTCGGCGGAGAAAAAAAGTCGGGCCCTACCAACTCGTAAAAAGCATAGGAGGGGAACGAGGGCTTGTGGAATACTATGGCAACGAAGAATATCTTCGGAGCCCGAAGGAGGGGGTCTTCTACGACGGCTAGAAGAACAGAGGCTACAGATTCAGGGGGTCGACGATGTTCCTTACTCAGTAGGGATAAGGAGGATTTCTTCAATCAAGAGGGGCAAAGATTTAAAAAGCTTTTCCGTGCCGCCTCATAACAAGGCAAGAAGGAGGCTAGATGCTGTTCAGCGATGTCCAGGAAAAGTCAAGCAACCCCCAAATCGCGAAAGGAAAGAGGGGAGTTTCTCGCTCTGACCAAAACTGCAGGCATATAAATCATCCACCAGAGAAAGGTTGAACTGCCAGAACGGAAATGCCGAAGCCGAGCTATGAGGAGCTGGTTGGAGCCATTGATGGAGGGAAAGAAGGGTGAAGAGGAAGTCAAAATATCCTACTTTAAAGGAAAAGGGAGAAAGAGGTCATAGCAAACCATCTCTATGAATTCCCGAGAAACAAAAAAAGAGGGCTTCTTGGTTCCCGGAGGGGAAGCTCGGGAGGTCTTCTCTATCCTCGTCGTACGGCTTGGACTCGAAAACACCAATCAGGAAAAGTAGGAAGTGTCGATTCCCAGAAAGGACAAAATCCTAGAAAGTCTCGAAACGAGGGGGAGTGATGCTTGCTCGCTCTGCTCTAGAAGGACGATGGACAGACACATAGAGAATCAGGACGTAACTAAGAATGACGTGGGGGGAACTACGAGAAGAGACCTCGAAAGCGACGGAAGCCAAGGGGGGGGTGTTCCATATGAAGGGAAGGCAAGCGTGAAGATGAACAAGGGTGATAAAAAGCAAAAAGGGAACGATGTACCTCCCCGACATCCGACTAGAAAGGAACTGAAGTCAAGAGGGAACCCTTGTTTTGTTTAACGAAAGGAAAAACCGAGCGGCGGACGGGCTACACTGTAGAAGGGGGGGGATTAATAGACTCAGGAGAAGTGAGACAACAAACCGATGACTGAAAGAACACAATGGGCGATGAATGGAATGTTGGGCCGCTGCGCAGGCGAGCGGCAGAGGGGGCCAGAGAAGTGGAGATGTGAAAATCGTGAGAACCGCCGGCATGCAGAAGATAACTTTTTGAAGGTTCGTGGAGGGAGGGAACCGGGTCAGGGTTAAAACTTAATGGGGGGGAAAAAGTGGTCTTTAAATCCGAGGATCAAGAAAAATCAGCGAATGGCTACATTTCAGTTGGGGGGACCAGTGGGTAATCAGGAAAAAACGGTAGCGGCGGTGGGGAACCGCCCTGATCGCGCGCCGCTCAGGAACGAGAAAGGAAAGAGAGCATCTATTACGGGCTCAAACACAGGGTAAAAAATCTGCGTGGGAAGCCCAAGTGGGAGGCGGGTTCCGGGGAAAGAGTCAGGAGCTGGGGGTTCGCCTCGTACCCAGGAGGGAACTCTTCGTGCTCAGCCAGCTTGAAAAGCCAGGGGGCGAAACGACGCAACGGGAGAGGGTACAAGGGTTCTAGTCTGAGAAGGGAGG
>Ga0179593_1408717_pt1 | contig 18403 bp, 16 predicted proteins | sample CZODoug2_1_08_16_FD_185931 | JGI IMG/M metagenome (GOLD analysis project Ga0179593, IMG submission 185931) | Vadose zone soil fungal communities from Angelo Coast Range Reserve, California, USA - CZODoug2_1_08_16fungal (PacBio error correction) | ecosystem: Environmental > Terrestrial > Soil >...
TCGACGAAGAAACTCCACACATAAAGAAGAGCAACTCATTCGGTTGGCTAGTCTCTAAAGATCAGTAAGGCTGTCGAGCCGGAAGCGCCTCACACCTAAACCCGCACAGAGTAAATGAGAGGCAAACACCTATGATGACATTGGGGTGGAAGTACGAAGGGCCAAGGGGTTGCCTGGGGAAAAGAAGTTATTCACTCTGGCGTTATGGAAAGACTAACTGCGATCATCCTCTAAGCCGGCTCGCAAAGGAGTTCAGGAAGGACAAGGGCTCTTAACGGGGAGCAAGGCCATTCCAATCGACTTCGCTCCGCAAGAGGAAGGCTCTGAACCAGGATCAGAAGGACTCAACAATTCGGAAGGAATCACCCTATTCACGGATGAGAAAAAAAAACAAGAGGGGGGGGGGAAAATAGAGAGAAAAGACCTCCAGAAATCAAGGGAGAGTTGAACCTGCCTTCCGGAGACGATCATTGTCTGGCCTCTGGGAGGTCCGGTGCCGAAAAAATGGCTGAAGACAGATCGATCTACCTGCAGAAGAAAGGGGCCACAGGGAACGAAGATCCACTCGAAGGCAGAGAGTGCAAGCTTCTGGGACAACGCGGAAGTCTGAGGATGTCTCATCAGGAGTGATCAAAACCGGTTGCTCTTTAGGGCAAAAAAAGTTGAAAAAAAATCGGGAGGGCCAAAATGCCTCGCCAGTAACGGTAGGAAAGTAGGTGTGCAGGAAGGCTATATGGCCTTCGAGAGGTGGGATGCTAGTGGGGAGGCTCCTTAACTTACTCAGAAAACTACCGTATATAGTGGGAAGGTCAACTCAGTAATTTGCCTCAAAAAACATGGTTGCGGTAGGTAAATCATTAAAAACTCTCCAGCTCAACTGGCAGGAAGGGATTCTGTTGGTAATATGATAGGTCGGGTTCCCCGCAGTAGGACTACTGCCTAAGGGGATGTAACGCATGGTCACACAGGAATTTGGATTTTTTGTGAATTAAAAACGGCCACGTAAAGATTTAAAAGGACCTCATGGAGTACGGAGGAATATAGAAGAGGAAATTATTCAGGACCTTCTGCGAGGGAAGGGGATCTTTAGAAAAGGCTGCGGCTATGAGTAAAAATTCCTATGTAAGGAGGAACGCGAGATAATCACCGGGATGCAAAAAAATAAGGGGGGGAAAAAAGTCAAACTCTCCCAGCAACTCGAATCCCGATCAGGAGAAAAAGGAACAGACGGAATCTACTTGGAAAGGATCAAAAATCTCTGAGGGGAAGGCATTCTGGGTCCTATTTAAAGACGAGTGAAGTTTTTTTGCGAAAACAGTCAAATGGAGCATTAAGGGGAGGGACCCCTTTAACTTTCGTAAGCAGGAGAAGGAACTCTAAAAACAAAGGTACCATATAATCAGGAGCATACCAGATTGGCGGAGGAAAAAGAGGTTCTTATTGTCGGGTGAGTGAAAGAACGATGAAAAGACACGGCCGGCGCAGTTGTCCTGAGTAAAAGGAGTATGAGGAAAGGAAAATACCACCACGTCTTCTAAGGAGGGACTCGAAAAGGGGAGGCAAATTGCATATTGCAAAAGCCCAAGCCAAGAGAACTCAGAGAGAGATCAACGGTGGAAGGCAAAGGAAAGAGTGTTTGGAAAGGGGAGGTGAATTAGGAAACAATGCCGGCCGGCAAGAAACCTGGGGTGGGGGGGGAAAAAAAATATCCTAACCACGGGGAAAGACATTAAAACCTTTGACTAGGATGCGACGGGGGGGAGGAATGAGAATGTGAAGAAAGAAACCATCTAGCAGGACCGACGGGGATCGGAGTACGATGCGCTGAAAAAGGGGGAAAAAGCTTGAGGGGGCGAAGAGCGAATCCCTGTGTTTAACCGGGGGCAAGGCGCGACAGAGGGGGTAGGGGGGGGCGAATGACGGAAGCGTTGTACTGGAAAAAAAAAAAGAACCGGCTCGAGGAGATACACTGGAAACAAAAAACAACAAGAGGGGGAAAGAGATGAATCTAGGGGGGAGGCTCGGGGTGGAGATTGCCAAGAAAGATAGAAACGAGGACGGTTACGCACAAAAAAAAGGAGTCGTCGCTCCAAGAAAAAAAAAAAAAAAAAAAAAAACGTCGGCGGATGGGGGCTGAACGCAAATCTCATGCTTAGCATTCTTCTCGGAGGGGGAGGGATTACAATGGATAGAAGAGGTCAGCCAGAGTCAGAAGCTGGCCGGAAAGGCGGCATTGCCACAAAAACGCCGTAGGGGCTGTGCAATGCAAAAAAAGGACTCGTGTCAACAAGGATAGTGAACCACATTTCTCTGAGGGGAGGTATTCGAAAATGCTGACCGGGCATATTGACTACGAACGTGATTTGGGGGAAAATCAAAAACCTCCAGGATCTGCAAGGCAACTGAGGAAAAATGAAAAAGTTCCAGGGTTTGATAAAAAAGCTGCGGATGGCAGGGACCAAAAGGGGGGAATATGGGCCGTTAAAAACAATCTGAAAAATTCTCTGGGGGAAAAAAGGGAAGGAGGGGGGGGGAAAAAAGAGGCCTTCAAGGGGACTTGGGAATCCGCCGTTGAAGAAAAAGTCAGAATGCTTTGCCGGTACGAAAGCACAAGGGGGGCGCTAGGACGTCAGCTCTTTCGGGGAATCTCAAGCACCGGACAAAACAAAGAAAAAAACTACTTAAGCTGCAGGGGAGAACGCAAATGAATTTTAAAAGGATGGACCGTAGCTCTTCTCGGGGGCTGGGCCGCGAAGGAAGGAGGAAAAGGGAAAGAAAAAAGACGAGTCTGTCAGCGGTATAATGCTTCATGAGCCAAATTGTCTCAAAAACTTGAAGAACGGAGGCAAAAACACTGCACCGACGTAAACGAAGTCATCCACACAAAATGACAAAGAGCGGGGGGGTACGCTCCAGGTACGCGAATTCCGGCAGGGGCTTGGCGCTGGAGGAGAAAAAATGTAGGCGTCGAAGGGTGGGAAGAGACCAAAAACAAACTCATGTTGGTGATGGCATCCGGAAGAGTGCAGCGGGGGGAGTCTGGGGACGTAGCCCGTTCCATTCTCAAAGGCTGGGGGGACCAGGAAAAAGTATTCAGAATGAGCTCCGAATTCATAATAATAAAGAAAGACGGCTAGGCACAGCGATCACTGAGGGAATTCCAAGGGGGCACATCACTAAGAAGGCTCCGGACAGGTGACGTTTTGCTCAAAAACTACAAAAAAAACCCATATGTGAAAAACCTATCGAGGTGCTCTCTGAGCAAGAGGGAAGGGGACCTGGGAGGGGGCAGAAAGCGCTGCCTTCATAGCTGCTCTGGTGGAAAAAAACAAACGAAGGGAACCTAGCACAGGGGAGACGATTCGGGGGGCACATTTCCTCAATTCAAAAGAGAACTCGGCTAAGAAAGGCAACGAGGAGGGTGCAGGTAAGAGGGTTCTCCCCCCACGCCGAGACCATTCAACGGTCCACCGGGACAGCACAGCCGGCCCGGTCCAGTACAAAAGACGACCCTGGAAAAGAAAAAAAGTCGGCGGGGGTTGCCGCTGGGGAACATAAATCGGCAGGATCTGAAGACGATGAGAGAGCCAAAGAAGGAAGTCACGTCATCGCAGAAGAGGACATAAGCGGCCGAAACGGATCTCTCGTACGTGGCACACCGGGGAGAGGTCCATCTTTCTTCCGGGCCTGCAAAGAGTTAAGGCAGGAGGGGGGGGGGGGAAAGCCCCTTAGAAGAGGGGAAGAGGGCCGCGTGCGCGCTCACGAGAAAAAGAAGGGAACTGGAGGGATTGATGCTCGAACACTGTGGAAAGATAGAAAAGAACGTGACTCAGGTAGAATACGGGAAAACGGAAGGGACCGGGGTCGCGGGGAGAAGAGATGGACGAGGAGGGAAAAGCACAGCCTATGAACTGGGGGGAATTGGGGTTTTTTCAGCAGATTCAGAGCTTTAAAAAATGCGCAGGAGAGGTTGAAACAGTGAAAAAAGCAATTTAGAGAGGGAGGTCTCTCTCTTTTCCTGAAAGGGAGGTTCGAGTAAGTGGCGATTATGCTTCATGAGATCTAAATGCGAGAGTCTCAATAACAACCGTTTAAGGGGCGGGGATGTTACCCAAGAGGGGGGCAACTCCCAGAGGAAATCAATGTAGAAAATTCTAAAAAAGGGAACGGTCATGTGCAGTGCGGAGAGGGGGAGGAACATACGGGCTGGGGGGCCTTGTGTAGATAAGGGACTCGTACGAAGGCCGTGAGATCTGGAAGGGATATCAAATAGAAGGGATTAAATCCTGGAGGTGGGGCGGGGACTTGAAAGTGGGAAGGAAGAGAAGAGACAAGGAGGCGTGTGCTCTTTCGCGAAAGGGGGATTTCGTAAGGTGGAGGCGCGGGGGTCCATCTATAGGTCGCAGAGAGGCTCAAGAAGGGGAAATTTCAAAAAGCTGTCAAAAAAATTGAGAGGACTTGCTGTTTTGTTGCGGTAACGAGACATTGTTTAACATCCCACTGCATGGATCAATGTAGAAGGGGAGAGAGATTATTCTGAGGTTCTCGACGGAGCTCAGGCAAATGGGAGTTATCCGAGGGGGGGTATGGGGAAGGAAGTGGGGGGAAAGGGTGACAGGGTTCACGAAAAGGAGGACTAATGGAATATATAATCCATACGTGGGTATTCGCAGGTACTAGACCCAAAAAAAGGGAGGAAGGCGTAGCGCGCGGGACCTGCAATGGGCGCGCAATTCCGATCAAACGGGGCCGGGGGGATAAGGTTCTTGAAGCAAACCACCTGTGGCGTCGGAGGAAGGTCAGACGGGGGGGTAATTTTTCCTCGATAGGGAGTGTATGTGTTCTGCAAAGGCAAAGCGATGGGGAAGTGGGAGTAAAATTTGGGAGGGGGATTTCTTGCGTTAGCAAAAAATTCCACTTATCATGGCGGGCTCTGGTCTTAGAATATATAAGTAGGAAGTCGTCAAGAGATTAGGTGATCCTGTTCAAATCGGCAAAACATCCGCGTTTTGCGTAGAAAATCTGAGTCGTTTTTGGGAACATCTTAGACTCTTACGGAAAGAAGTACTTGAGGCAATGTCTGTCCAAAGGTTTTCCTCTCGCGGGTAGGATCCTCACGGGAAGCAATAACCATGTCAAGAACCACGCCGTGGGAAGCACTCGGGGGGGCTTGCGTGGTCAAGAGTGGCAGAGTTCCTCTGAGATATCTAGCCGAAGTCAGGTCTCATTAATTCTAAATTTAGGGATTCAAGACGGTTGTCCACGGTCAATATATAGTTGAGGTGAGTTTCCTTCTGGGGGGTGGAAGGTGAACAAAATAACTGCGGAAACAATGACTGAAGGGAGCAAGCGGGCAAAAGAGGACAAGTGTTTTGAAAAAAAAAGCGTTCAAAGGTCACGTGGAGGGGGGGGGGAAGCCTACCAGGAGGGGAGTCGTGCGAACGGGTGGGGGAGTCGAATTCAGCTAGGTAAAAGGGGAACGCTAACACGAGGGCATGCAAATCGAATGGAAAAGGGGGGGGAACGCCTTACTACGGTGCCTGGGAGAGCCAGATGGTTTCCATTTGGAGAGAAAAGAACTGTGGGGGTCCGCGGTGCGAGTCTTTTGCAAAAGGCGAATCCCGGGCCGAGTGAACCTCAGACTAAATGAAAAAGAGAGAGTATGCTTCAGGGTCAGAGTCGCCGAGGGAAGACGCGGGCTCTTGCGCATCAGTAAAGAGGGGTCAAAGGAAAGTACTCTCTGGGGGGGCGGATTCAGAAGGCTGAGAGGGGTCTGGTAATCGGATTTCAACCTGTCAATTCTCGGTCGAAGAGAGGGAAGGGGGCGTTGAGCCATTCAACACTCTAGTATATTCCAGGAAAGAAGACTCAGGAGCAAAGTATGACATAGACTCGGGCAAATACGAACACTTAAATCCACCTTAGTGGCTTCGGGGGCGGAGAGCCAGGCCGCTTGTAGCTTCCGAGGGTGGGGGTCCTCTCACGAAGGAAAGACTCAATATTAGTGGGGGAAACCAGTGGAAGTGATATTAACCGGGGGGATTGAATGTCACTGGATTACAATGCGGAAGAGTGGCCAATAGGGGCTCGGTTCGGCGGGGAACGGGATAAGCGTCTTTACACGAAGACGTGGTCTCGGGGCTGCTCACGGATTGCTGTGATCAGTGTGGATGAGAAACTTTAGAAAATGACTTGATCGAGCATACGGCGAATGAAAACTGAGGGCCTATGACGACAGATCTAAGACCGAAAGGGTATTTGGTGGGGGGAGCGAAAAGGAAAAATAGACGCGCGGGATGGGGTGGCGAAGGATCGGGGAAACCGCTACGTAAACCGAGATCAGGGGGAACGCATTAAGGACGGCCCAGATCTCCGAGGGGGGAATGTTCTCTGGCCTAACATACACGAATATCGTAGAGATAGGGTAACACCCCGGAATGCACTTAAGCTCATGAAGTGCTGGTAAGGGCTCATACTTTGGATAGGGACTCAGTTTGGTCTGTGCGGACGGGGGTGCCGCCACCCCCCGACGGATGTAAAAAGGCGGGAAGGTTCTGGAAATGACCTAGAGAAACGGCGCAAAAAAAGGGTGGATGGACTAACTTCCATGAGACGGGATCTGTTGAGTTGAGAAATCCAGCCCTTTCCTCCTTCAGACAGGACCTGGCCTGCGCGAACTAACAAAGGGTAAGTAGGACTCGAAAATCGTCTCTACTAAAGCAAGGTGGGGGGATCTTTTCTCATGAAGGTCAATACTGCACGTTACGGCGACCATCACTTGTTCATCAAGGGAAAAAGACATGGAGAGTTTTCTCAACGCAAAAAGAAAAAGATCGGATTCGGACACTCAAAAGACCCCTGCCCCGGGCGAAATATATCCTGACAGTCATCGCAGAGGCCAGGGGGTGTCTAAAGTTTTCTAGATGGGGTAAGAAACAAAATGCTGTGAAACTAAAGACTCCTGCAAAGCAACCAAAAAGTGTCGAGACAAACTGAGTGGAAACGCCCTTCAAAGATCCGCTGCAAAACGGGGGTGCCGCACGGGGGTCCCTCATAGTATCAGAAAGTCGCCGACTCGGAACACGGGGGTAAACATGGGGAAAAATATCCGACGAGTATCAGGGGAGAAACTTTTCCTCTTTGCGAGTCACATGCTACTAACGGGGGGGAAATTTAGCGGGGGAGGAAAAATTAGGGTCAAACCCGGGTTTTCGGGGGAAGAATGAGAGATCTCAAGAAGCTAACCGTCTGCGACGAAAAGTTTTGGGGGAGAACTTCACTGAATTAGAAGGGTTCGTAACAGGAAGATCGGCCGACGATCTGCTGTAAAGCCTATTCTTTTCGCAGAAACGTTCAGTTAGGGGGAGATGGGATATATTTGCCGGAAAGAGGACGCTACCGGCCCGGGAATTCACTCTGACACGTGGATGCACCTACAAAGTAACTAAAGTATTATTATAAAGTGAGGAGATCTCAAATCCGGAGGGTAGGCGTGAGGAGGGCATGGCGATCGGGATGCGAAGGTGCTGGCCATTTAATTAATGAAACATAAACTGATCAATGTATCCGCAAGGGCCAAGACTGTATATAACTTTCAGCGTGGGGTCAAAAGAATATTTAACAGATGCCGTGGTTGCTCTCGAGAGGTGGGGTCTAAATGGCAGGTCTTGGCGATGAAATCGTTATCTTTTTATATTTTCTACCTCAGACTCGGACCCTGAGTAAAAACAGTTGCTTGAAGGCGATTCGACTTAGGGGCAGCCCCGCGGTATAAAAGCAAATGGCTTAATACGAGACAATTCGTTGCATTCCTTTATGGGGGAAGGGGGTTTACTGGCGTTAATGCGATGTAGGGAGAGGCACTCCAGGGCGAAGGCGGTGGGGGGAAAAGACCAGGGATCTTGTATTTAGGACATATGCGTCTCAAGCCACTGGTATGAGGTGGGATAGTAAGCAGGCGTTCGGTGACCTCTCTTCGGAAAAAAGGAAAAGGGTTACGTCGGGGGGAAAATTATTTCTAAGAGGAGCAGTTCGCGCATCGTCACAACGAAGGTACTGCAGGATCTCCGAAGGGGTATTTGGAGGCGACAGAGTCCACTTAGTAAATGTGGACGGGGGTTTGTCGGTTTAAGCAATGCTCCAAGGGATGCTGCTACCACGGGGAATTCGAGGAAATGTGCCAGGGAGGTAGTATGAGGGGGGGGCAGAAGGTGCTAGCTGACGTAAATTCTTTTTTATATTGAAACTCGTATAGTAATGGGGGACGATGGGGGGGGTAAGTCCCAGATGCGCACTCAGTTCAGATTGAAAAAAAAACTCGAAAATCGTTACAGGGATTCCACATGACCATCATAGCCTTCAATAAAGAAGGACGGGGTCAAAAAAATAACAACTTCGTGCTCAAACGCGTAATAAGGACAGTAAGCACGACACACGAGCGAGAAAGGCTATAGCTTCTGAAGCGATAGGGGGGTGTTGAGAAGGAGCAAGCAGTTCAAGGACATTAAGTGGGGAGGGCGAAGATCCCTATCTGGAAACCGTCGGCGATGGGCTAATGCTCTCTTTCTCCAAGCATTCTAGATACAAGAAGAGAGTTCTTTAACTCCTGTCGCGCCAAAATCCATATCTAGGGAGGTATAGGTGCCTTGAAAGAGATCTAAACGGCTCAAGGGAGTAAAAAAAGTTGTCCGCCCAGCCGTCCCGAGAGAGCGCAGTCGGGAAGAAAAAGGTGAACACACACGAAAAAGGCGTTGGAAGGTTGAAACGCGGCCCCACCCCTGTTCGTCCTAAAGATGGGAGGGAAAAAAACTACGGGCCCACCAGAAGTTCGGCACGCTCTAATAGGATATACAAAAAGGGGTCTAACTCTTCAAGGAAAGGATGTGAGTGATTCTCGGGGGACGGGGGGGAAAAAAGAAGTAAAAAGGCTTGACAATGGCGGGACTACATCGGCCTAGTCAAACAGAGCTGGGTTTGTTTTCCAACTCAATTGGCAAACGGACAGATTGAGAAAAAAAAGTCAAGAGGGAGCTGGGCGAACTTGTCAGCAAGATCTGAAGAGACGGGCTGACGAAAGAAAAAGAAGGAAGCAAAGAGTGTGATGGAATAGAATGGGAGTACAGGCACGGGGTAAATGAAAGGAGGGAGGCCCTCATCCATTCCCTGCTGTCTGCACCCCTTGGTCTTCGTTGTTCCGATCTGTCAATTTCATCTTCGATGGGAGAGAGGAAGAAGCCATAGGAGGAATTACTCGATCCGTCCTTTGGGGGGGGGGAAATCTTTCTATCTCTTCTGCGTGGACTCCTGTACAGACGGGGCGGTATCGCTCATTATACTCCTCACTCGGGACGTCCTACTCGTCTGGTCCTTCTTCGTGTTCTCTGGCTCGAGGAGGTGCCCATGGGGAGGGTGTCCCACGCTAAACAGTCGCACCCCTCCTCCTCTCCTCCTTGTGGCGAAGATAGAGACCCCCAATTGTGGGAAAGAGAGAGAATACAGGAAACACACTACATACGCCGACACAACAGCGGGGGGCCGTACAACCAACCAAAAACAGAAACTGCATATACAGAGAGTCACGTGGAAAACCAGGAGCTCCTCAGCGATGCGTGAGGCGTAGAGGGGCTCGAGGAGCGTGCGTCGGAAGGCATGAGTCACTAGGCGAGGGTAGGAAGCCGGCAGAGAAAGAGTGAAAGCTGGCAGTTCCAATGGTAACACATAAGGTAAAGGGGCGAAGTAAGGCGCATGGTTTCTGCAAGACGTTCTTTCAGCGAACAACAAATTACTCTTCAAAACTCGACTTGGGGCCGTGGCGATGCCACGTGGATAGACCTGTGTCGGATAGCAGATACGGGGGGAAGTTTGGGTCCCCACGCAGGAGAAAGGAACTTTGTGCCTCAACCGTTCCAATTTGTGGCCTATAAGTGTTGGCTCGCAAGGGTCAGCTAGACTTCAGGTCAGATTCTTAATATTTAACAAAAACTGGAAAGATGGTGAATCTCAGGGACGGAGGCTCAAGAGTCGGACAGCCGGGAGAAGGAAGACGAAGGAACTTTAGTGTTGTTTATTCTTGTAGGGTAACGGCGGGGGAAAAGGTGCATGAGGTGCATGCGAAGATTTGCTTTCTGGGCCGATCGAAGGGAGGGGGATGTCTTAAGGAAATTGAGGGCGATCATATCTCTGTGACGCTGAAAGATGGGCAAAACAATGCACCCTCTTATCTTCAAAAAGTGTGATCCGTCCTGGGGGAGGGGGTTTCATTCCGATGGCAATGAGGGCGGCTTGGGAAAAGTGTCCAAAAAAGGAGACGCCCATATTGACGGGTGGGAGGTGAAGAGGACGCTAAAAAACCGGCTCTCGGGGGGGTGTGAAATTCATCAGAAGATATCTTGATCTGGGGGTTGGAGGCGTCTAAAGCAAATTAAGCGTCCCCGAGAGGCGTTCGGGGGTTCCTTTCTCCCTATTCGTGAGCAATAGGGAGTGAAGTATAATAGAGTACTATTCTTAGTAGCCACTTGGGAGAAAAGATGAAGGTGGGGAGGAGACGCTTTCAATTTAGCGCCAGTCACCATTTAGGATACTTCTTACTTTGAAAAAGAAAGGGGGGGGGGGGCTGTCAACTAAAAAAAAAGCCCTTCTGCGGCTAGGCGGAAGATTCTAGGTCAAAAATTCCTCGGCGAGTAATACTTGGCGATTCTTCAAGAATGGGGAGGACGGGAAGGGTCATATCGTTTGGCAGGGGCTGGGAAAAAAAATACACTAGCTGACCAAACAAAAGTTGGCGAAGAAAAACCTCGGTCGTGCCGTAACGAAAAGATCGAGCTGTCTTGCAAGGGGGTAGGAACCCGGCTCGGTCTACAGAGGAAGGGATCCTGAACGATATACTTCCAATGAAAAGGCCTCCTCACTAGCGCGCTGCTGGGCTGGAGTCGAAGAGGGGGAAAACGCCAGCGTTGGTGTGCCGAGAAAGGGTAATCGCTCGGAACGAGGGTTAGGACTAACGAGAGAAAAGGCTAAATAAAAGAACAAAAGGCTGCGCGCGCCGCATTTGGCAAATAAAAAAAAAAAAAAAAAAAAAAAAAAAAAAAAAAAAAAAAGCAAAAAAAAAGAAAAAAAAAAAAAAAAAAAAAAAGAAAGAAAAAAAAAAAAAAAAGAGAAAAAAAATACAACAGAAGAAAAAAAAGAAAAAAAAAAAAAAAAAAAAAAAAAAAAAAAAAAAAAACAAAAAAAAAAAAAAAGAAGCCACAAAAAAAAAAATAAAAAACAAGGAAAAGAAAAAAGAGAAAAAAAAAAAAAAAAAAAAAAAAAAAAAAAAAAAAAAAGAAAAAAAAAAGAAAAGAAAAAAAAAAAGAAAAAAGAAAGAAGCAAAAACACCCCAAAAAAAAAAAAAAAAAAAACACCGATCAAACACCCCCAAAAAGAAAAAAAGAAACCCCCACAAACAAAGACCGAACCCAATTTAAGACACACAACCAGAAAAAGAAAATTACCCCACAAATACCCAAAAAAACATACAAACAAAACCAAAAAGAAAGCCCCAACAAAGACAAAAACACACCGCACCAAACAGAAACACATAGAACAACAAACACAAAAAAAAACAGCAGAAACACTTCCACCACAAAGACACAATCAAAAACAAAAAACCCCGAAAAAAAAAAGCCCCCACCCCAAGAAAAACAGAAAAAAAAAACAAGAAAGACAACCCCAAGCAACAAAACCACACAAACAAAAGAAAAAACATAATGAAAAACTCTCCACCCCACAAAACCACACAAAAAAATCAATCAAAACAAATAAAAAAAAAACCCACAAAAGAAGTTTTCTCGACGATCAACAACCCAACAAAAACAACAAACCAACACAACAAAAAACAACTGAAAAAAGAACACACAACAAAAAAAAAAAGAACAAACAAAAACTCAAACAACCTCAAAAGGAACAACAAAATACACAAACCCCACACACAAACAAAAAAAACCCTCAACAAAACAAAAAACCAAAAAAAAAAAGGAGAATAAAAAAAAAACCACACAAAAACAAACAAAAAAAAAAAAAAGGAAAACGAACCCACAAAAAAAAAAAAGAAAAACAAAAAAGAAAAAAACCAGAACACAAAACACCAGAAAAAAACCAAGCAGCAGGGAACCTTCACAAACCACACAAAAAAAAAAAAAAAAAACAAATTCCAAATGGGGGAAAAAAAAAAAAAAGAAGAAAAAAAACCACAATCTCTGTGACGGGGGGGGACGCTCGGTTTACTTAAAGGTAATCAGGGGGGGACACTATCGCAGGCAAAGTATGCGAGCCTATGGCTCTGAAGTGCGTAATCATCATCGTTCAGCGGAAAAGGAAGAAGATGTACAGCCCTAATAAAAGGAAGACCCACTTCTCTTAGGCATGAAGAAAATCAGCGAGATGCTCCGAGGCTATTCAGGGAACAACTAAAAAACGGGGAAGATGAAATAATCATTATATAAAAACTCTGTCTCTCCGTTCGAGTATGGGCGCAGGGAAGGGGAAGGAGGAATCAGTTATTTAAAAGGGGACTGCATCTGTCATCAGAGTTCAAAATGGGGAAGGAGATGTTATTTTTTAAACCAGGTGCTCAGGGAGCTCTGAAGATATCCGGGGAGGAGTATGCCACGGAAAAGAGTCCGCGTGCGAGCCTGACCTGGCATAAGGGCGAGGGACCCGCGTAATCGTTCTTAGAATCAACTGGCGCGAAAGACCATAAGGGGACTGCTAGTGACTTGGTCCTCCATCGTCGTCAAACAAGCCACCTAACGAAGGGGGGGGGGAATCCACATTTCTAAACAGAAGGGGATCAAAAAAAAAAAAAATCAGGAAGGAAACAAAGGGCGGGGGAAAGGCGAAAGAAGTGGGGATCTGCTGCCAGGGTATTATCTTAAATTGCCGTGATCGGAGACTCATTGTAGTATCGGGGAAGGATATATCAAAGGAGAGAGAAACAGGTTGATGAAAGGGTCGGGAGGGGGGAGACAGCTATCGCGGAAATGGAATAGGGATCGAAGGTCTCTCTGAGGGGACAGGGGCACAAGCACTGCCGTGGTGATGGAAGAGAGCGTGATCACGGTGGTGATCCGTAAAAGAAGCTTCTCAATTAGAGAAGACACTGTGCTGGGATTTCGACGCAGGAGATTGGGTATCGTACTAATCAATGATAGACGGCAAGTTGTCTTAGGGGGGGGAAAAAAAGAAGGGAGCTGCGGGGCATAAGGGGGGGATAGCTGCTGGGACCGGAACTGGGGATAGGTCACGGGGGAAAGGAAGGGTGGTCTAGGGAAAGTAAGGGCTCTGGCCATAGCTACATCAGGGAGAGGGGGCCGCTTGCCACAGTTGTGCAGGTTTGTTTGGCGTCTTCATTCGGGGAAGACGTCTATCTCGCATTCGTGCTTACTGCCAAAAAAAAAAGGGGAAAGGGGTCTTTAGGAGCATGGAAGGAAAGACACGCACATTCTATGCATTCGGGGGGGTGAGAGGTAAATTCGCATCTGGAGGGGGTTTGTTGGCAGCTCCAGGGGGGAAAGTGATGGAAGGAGGGTACGGTGCCTACACCCGTCACGTGGCGTAGGGTCTTGCTAGGCCTGCTCTTCGCAGGCGGGACATCAGAGAGAGGAGAGGGGGAAAAAGAAAGATTGAAAAACCACCTTCCAAAAGTGAGGGGAATCATGAGCGGGGGGTGTGGGTTTCTTGAGATGCTCGCTAGGTTTCAGAAAATCTCTGAAGGTCAGGTTGGGGGAAGTCTTCACTGGGGAGTAATGAGGAAGTAGTAGGAGAGTCCTTGAGAACAAGGCAATTCTGACGCGCTGACACTGTAGAGGGGGGGAGTTCATATTGAATCACTATCTCCCTGAACGTCATGCTTCATCATATCCAAGAAGGGAGAAAGAAAGAAAAAAAGGGCACTGGGTTGTAGGGGGGGGGAATTCCTGTAGGTTTTGTGTTAAATAACCGGGAAGGAGTGAAGCCGTGAATCCTCCTGTCCAGCCCCAGGTGGGCGTTTCCATGAGTGGAAGTTGGGAACCGGCAGAGGCAAAGAAGGGGTTATGCAAGGCTTGATTGACCCGGTAAGCCTATCATGTACTAGGGGGGCGGCGTGTCAAAGACGGGGGGAAAGGGGGACGAGGATAGAAAGGACAGTTGGAGTGGGACACGAAAAACTGTGCAGAGAATGAGTTGTTTCGCCTAAAAAAGGCCACTGACGAGTGAAACTTGTTGGCTGGGGAAAGGCCGCGTTTGAAAGGTGCGTAGGGGGGAGGAATCCCTGCCATTGATATAGGCACAACGGAGGAGGAGAGGGGGAGTTCATGGCGGGGATTCACTTAATAAGACCTGAGTCAAAGAAGGGGGGGGGGGGGGCGGTGTTGCGGGGGGGTGTGGGGGGGGGGGGGGGGGGGGTGTTGGGGGGGGGGGTTGGGGTCTGGTGTTTGCGTATGTTTTCTCCGGGGTTTCGATTTTTAGTTCCTCTTCGTGGCCCTGTTTTTTATTTGTGTTCTTTTTCTGGGGGGGTTTTCTGGGGGAGTCGTTGGGTTCTGGGGGGGGCGTCGGGAGAGTAGAGGGGAATAGAGGCCGGCCTTTGAAAGGAAATAGCAAGCTACTCCAACCGCTCTTTCGGGGGGGGCGTTCCCTGCCAGGGAGAGCGAAAAAATCTAGGAGAATGAAGTCAGGGGCGGGAGGAAATATCCTTTCTCAGGAATCCCCCGGGAGGGGGATGGACATCTCAAAAAGGAACTTTTGGTCAAAGGACGAGGAAAAAAGCCACCCCGGGCAGCGGGGATGGGAACCAAGGCCGCAGGGGCGGCAGATTTTTGGACACTCACAGACCCGAGCGACAAAAGAGGAGTGCAGGGTAAAAAGGTTTGAAAAGCTATAGCAGGATAGGGGCCGGCCGTTCGGAGTTGGCCCGTGAGGGGGATATTCACTCTTTAAAGGGGGTTACAGGAGGAGGTAATGTATAGTCACCAACGGTTTGCGAGCCAGGATACATCTCAAATCGGCATCCCGGGGGATACGGGAAAACGTGGCTCCAGGAAACCGCAAGGGGTAAGACAGGGTTTGGGAAAGAGGGAGAATAGGGGTCACCAGGGGGGGGGGGGACCTCTCCCTTATTTCTCAACCCTAGCGTGGGGGGGGGTTACGTACCACCGAAGAGTAGGGGTATTGGGACGGAGAGGAAAGATCTCTACGCCGGAGTCGTCAGCCGGGGAACTACGTACCCCTTCTTATAAAATAGGCGCCAAAGGAAAAAAGGGACTAACAAACACTCAAAATCGGAGTAACATAACGCGCCGAAGGGCCGGAGCGGACTTGGAGTTACGGACGTGGGCCTAGAGTGAGTGCGGAGGAGTGGACTGGGGGGGGGGCGGATGGCGAGGCCGAGACGGGCCGGGGGAGAGGGCGTGTAGATGGTACGGCGCGTGCGGGCAGGGGAGTATTGGAAGAGGCTGAGGGAAATAGGGGTTGGAATGGCGCGCGATCGATTCGTGCCTGGCCCACCACCGGTGATCCTACCGAAAGGTGAAAAAAAAAAAAAAAAAGAAAAAAAAAAAAAAAAAAAAAAGGCCCCAGAAAACTAAGAAAATTCCCTGCCGAACGTCGCTATTCCCTTTATTGCCTTTGAAATGGCGACTCGTCCCGCCGGGGGGAAGTCGCCTCTCATGGGTGGGATTCTACTCACGGAGGGGGGGGGTCTAGAAAGGTTCCGGTTGGATTCGGCACCATAAAAAGAAAGTAAGGGAGGGGGGGGGCGCTTTGGTCGACCACTAAACCAGATAGGGGCGAAAAATCTTAATATCAAACTTAGTTAGCCGATTAGACGTATTGAATATTAAGGGCGGGGCATGTCGTCAGAAGAGCGTTCAGGGGGGAATGCTGGCTGAGAAGGACTTTTCTAAAAGACATCGGGGGGGGGGGGGGGGGGGGGGGGGGGGGGGGGGGGGGGGGGGGGGGGGGGGGGGGGGGGGGGGGGTCCGGGCCATGTTAAACTTTGAAGACAGCAGTGGGGGGAAACTGGTCCTATACTTCCAAGGAGGGAGGAGTAAAATTGAAGGGAAGGGGAAATTCCTACTTACAAGAGAAAGGAACGGCATCGGACTTCCACCACCACAGACTCCTAACTCTATCGACGCTAAAGGAGTTCTGAATGGCCCGAACAGGTCTGTAAGGATGGGTTAGGTAGAGTGGTATAAAGCAACAATATGGGTGGGGTTGGGGTGGGGGGGTGTGTGGGTGTGGGGGGGGGGGGGGGGGGGGGGCGGTGGTGTTGGGAGTTCAGGTACTGATCTTCAGATATCTGCAGAAAAAAGAACTCCTCCTGCTTCACGCGCTCGGGGGAACAGAAAGCGGAAAAAAATTCTCTCGGAAAAGGGGGCAATCACGAGCTAAGAGGAGGATCACGTCACCCCGCTGTGCAAAAAACAAATAGTCTATGGGATGAAGGTGGCAAAAGAAGAGTCCCTGATCAGATCAGCCGACTAAATGCGCCTACCAGAGCGAAGAAAAAAGAAAAACTAGATTGATTCTCGAGAGAAAAAACACACGGGGAGGAGGCAGAGCTATATCCATCCACCGCCAGGGCCTTCATCGTGAGGCGAGGGGAGTCTTATGTTATCATCAAGGGGAGGGCCTTCTGACTATACCAGAGCGAGTGGCTGACGTGTCAAAAGAAACTTATCGAGACATGCGGCGTGACAGAAACAACGAAGAGCTACGCTAAAAGCCGCAATGGGATGAAATGCGGGGCCGAGTGGGAGGGGTTCGTTGAGAAAAAAGAGAAAAGGCTCTGCACAAGAAACTGGGGCGATTGCAGGCAAGAAACGCAGTCAAACGGAACCTAGCGAGAGTCGTCCGGAACGACCATTACGGGGGACGGGACGAGGGGGGGGAGTTGAGGATAAAAGGGGGGCTTCAAAAGAGGGGACGGGGACGATGGATGTGCTGGGAAAACAAAGGCTGACGTTCAAAAACAGAGGTAGTATTTCTGTGAGGAAAAAAGAAAGGGAGTTCGGGCAAAAAATTGATTAGGGGGTGGGGGGGAGGGGAAGGTGATCAATGGAAGACGCGGCTCTGACAAAGGCATAAGTTGGAACTGAACTGAAAAGCGGGAGTGTCGGAATAGCGCTAGGGCCAAAAAGAATTCCGAAGAGGTAGACCGGGGTTTTCGTGTAACAAATCCTATCTTCCTCCGGCCAGTCCGAGGCGAATCTGGTGAGGGGGGGGGGGTACCAAAGGAAAGGGTCATGCGAAAAACGTGCGACGACAGTTACGGTAGGGAAGGGCTTTTCTGCGGGTTCAAAAAAAAAAGCTGGCGACGACGGGTAGGGAGATTGCGGGACAAGAGAGGAATTGGAACGGAGGCGTTACCGCGCCGCAAAAAAAAAAGTTCTAGTCTCCGTTCCGGATGCAAATGCTACCAGGGGGCGGTTTCAGGAGGGTACCTTATTCCCAAAAAAATAGAAAAATTGCGGTGGGGATCCGGCGAAAAAGACAGCGATACGCTCCTATAAAGGGCGGAAAATGCGTGGAACGAAACGCCCGCTCGGAGAATCCAGTTCATTCTGTTAGGGAAGGTAAAACGATAGTGATTGTGGGGCGAAAATCAGCATGTTCAGAGAAGGGGTGGATCAGGAAAGGTAGAAAAGGGGGAAAGCAAAGGGAAAAAAACTCGACTCGGGGGGGGGAGAAAAGATCCGAGAGAATTGCAAAGCCGCAAAGAGAGATATTCGGGGAAAATTCGAAAAAAAACCTGGCACTCCGTCTTGCAGGTATCCTTATCGCGTGGTATGAGGGAAGAAGAAATGAAGGGAAAAAAAAACTTTGTAAAAAAAAAAAAGGGGGAAACGGAAAGCGGATGCACTTCATTCTACAGGAGGAGATCCCGGTCGAGGTCACCTATTCTGACTTGCAAGAAAGGGAAAGAAAAACGTGCAAAGGATGAAAGATGGGCAAAGATAGGGTAAACTCGAAAGTGGGGCGAGGGCGGGGCTAGAGATAGATCAAAGTCGGTGAAAGGGGGGAAATAGTTTAATATTGGCTTCCTGGGTTGGGGGGGGGAGTGTTTAGGAAGAAAATTGCGGGGGCGTTTTCACGCGCGCGGGACAAACCGCAGTGGTGGTTTAAAAAAAAAAAAGTCATTTTCACTTCTCCTACGTGAGAATGGGCGCGGTTCGAGTGCGAAGGGGGGGGGGAAACCCTAGCCTGTGACTGGCTGGGTCGGGCAAAAGGAGATTAGGCTCGATCGAGGGAACAGCTCGGAAGGAAGTCGATGAGCTCAGGAGATTGGGGGTTCAAGTCTGCCGACGAAGACGGAAAAAAATGGGGTCTAATCTCTCGCCCGCGTTGCAGAATCAGAGGGTATGGGGTAATATACTAGGCACGGAAA
>Ga0179593_1394842_pt1 | contig 18402 bp, 17 predicted proteins | sample CZODoug2_1_08_16_FD_185931 | JGI IMG/M metagenome (GOLD analysis project Ga0179593, IMG submission 185931) | Vadose zone soil fungal communities from Angelo Coast Range Reserve, California, USA - CZODoug2_1_08_16fungal (PacBio error correction) | ecosystem: Environmental > Terrestrial > Soil >...
CAAGGTGGAGTAAATCGAGGACCGGGGGCGATGGATGGACCCAACAAAAGACACCTGCAGGACTCAGGACCGGGACTTACTAAACGGAAAAAAAAAAGGCAGAGGGGGAAAAGAATAACAGTCCTAGGACGTAAAGGAGAATCCCTATAAAATCGGAGGCTGACAGTCCGTAACGGATCGGCAGGCAAAGTAGGGGACTTCGGGAGGCCCTGCAGGGATGAAAGGTGAAGAGAACAAGGGGCGAAACCATGAGTTCAAAAAAAACAAGTGTCGGCGGCAAGGAACGCACGGGTCGCGGGATTCACGGATGGAAAAGACCAAGCAGGGAAATAAAAGTAAGACCCCAAGTGACCTCGTCGGAATCCTCAGGAAGGGACTCTTTGGAAAAAAACCAGGGGTCCTGAATCCGCAGGGCCCCAAATCTCCAGGACACGCGGGCAAAGAGAAACATGGACTGGGAGAGCCGGATGACAGCCGGACTTAAATCCTCCGGAAAAGTCCCTGCTATTCCCCTTTAAACGCGGCAAAGAGCCACTGGGGAGACAGGTCGGATACCGACAGTGAGAACGCAAAAAGGAACGCAAGCGCCAACGGCCGGAGCGGGAAGAGTTAACCGCCTCTCGCCGTCACTGAAAATCGAGAGACGCTACGAAGGGCGACGAACCACGCAACCTCTCAAAGTGCCAACAAGAAGAGAAGAGGGAATCCGGCGGGCACCCACGCGTACGGGACAATGCTCAGACTCATCGAACCTATAAAGTACAACGACCGAGAAGAACGAGGGGGAGTCGTCAAGGGGTTTAAAGGTGCAGGCTAGACAGGACGCGAGGGGGTATCAACCAAACCGCTCTCTGCGTGATAGGCGAAGCCACCTCTGGTCTGTTGGCGACACAACAAAACCAGGATTGGCCCAACGACAGCACAGAAGAGACCTGGGACACCCCCAGAAAAGTCGCCACTAAACCCCAACCTTCTCTCTTGCTCTAAACAGGGGATGTAGGGACCCTGCCGAGAAAACACCAGCTGATCCGAGTGGTACGGCGGGCCAAGAGGGACTAGGAGAACCAGATCGTTCTGCAGACAGTCCTTCGCCAATTGAACATTGCCGCCCGGTTCCGACAAGTCCGGAAACAGACGGGCCAGGCCTTCATCAAAAGAACGTGAAAGGGGACGACAACTACTCCGTCACTGCGCCAGGCCACCTCAGAGAAAAGAAACGCAAAAATCCAGTAGAGGCTACCGGACCTGAACCGCTGCATACTACAACAAAAAATTGAACGAGGAAAAAAAAAAAAGAGAAATCGCGTGTTTTGCGGATGAGCAGGTGGAGCTACGGAGGACCTGCCTTTTGTGTTCTGCGAAAGGGACGAGTGCATCCATCACCGTGGAAACGCCATAGATGTTGCAAGGGCAAACCTATGTTTTCCACCCGAAAGCGAACCGGGGACGGCACATGAAAGGCAGGCGGGGCTCTGTCCGCTCCGGTTTCGGACACGTAGGGAAACGCTGCACCAATCACCAAGCAGATATCTGGGGTAAAAAAAGCCGCTAAGAATGAAAAAAATCCAAGCCGCGAAAGGAGGAAGGAGGCCGCAGCCGGGGGCAACGAGCTCAGGGGCACCCTGCCTGCGTGGTTTAACCCCCGCAGAGTCGGGGAGCGGCGAGGCAGACAGAGAGACTTTAAAGAATCTTCGTTCAACGACCCCGTCGAGGGCGGAGGAAAGACCAAGGAGCAGGGGACCCGCGAAAGAGTACAGTGGGCGGCGTGGTACCGAGCCCCCACAGGCAAAGGGAGGACATGCTGTTACCCGGAGCGCCGTCCTTTCCATTCCTCAAACCGGATAGTGCCCGACGCACGACTTACAACTTCTTACACTCCACTGCACTGTTGCTGACCAAGGGAGAGGTCGACAGTGTTTCGGAACAGAAGGGTTTCGCAGTCAGAAGTAAAAAATAGTGACCCTTGCGCGTGGAGTAAGAACATAGAAAAACAGCGAACCGGGACTCAGGCTAAAGAACGGCACCAACATATCTAGAGATTTCAGAGGAACCTGAGCTCAACAGAGAAAAACGAAACTTAAGGGGAAGGAATCGGGAACAGACATAGGGGAGGCTTCAGTCTTTCCGGCGCCTCAAGGCCCAGGAAAAATTATCATCTCTGCGGAAAAGCGACCGGATGCACCTTCAACCTTTAGCGTCAACGGAGAGCAAGGACTGGATCGCCTATTAGACCTATTCCTGACCGGCGAAAGACCCACTGGGAATCTATAGAACAGGGATCGCCTCGGAGTAAAACTCTGAACCGTAACTGTTTTCCCTTCAAGCCTGAGCATTTGTCACCACGATAGAAGTGTTGGCGTTTCGATCGTTCGTGTGGCCAAAACCGACACCTGACATTGCCGACTTGGTAGGGTCGAACACGCTTGGACGGGTACGTAATCCATAAACCCTTACAGTAAGGGGAACTTCACCGACAAGCAAAAAAAAGTAGCATAAGGAGAACATCTACGAGCGATCCAGGGGGAACTTTGTCGCCTACTCCAAGCACAGGTAATGTAACTGCGTGCTAGGTAACCTTTAACCCCCTCGACTCCGAAGGGGGGGGTGGGGCCAATTGAACCTTTACTACGAGTCCCATCATCTTGCTCGGTCCGAGAAGACATCGACTGAGTTGGAGGACACTATGCTCTCAGGGAGGGGTCAATCTCATTTCCCACCGGGACGCGTATTGAATTCCAAGCACACCACTATATGGTTAGTCTGCCTCACAGGTTAACCAATGTTAGCAGCAGGGCGTCGCGCGATCAAACGGGGGGAGGAGAGTATTTCCCCGACGCTGGAAGTGTACAACAAAAGACAAAGGTTGCAAATAAAAAAAACTCGTCCACCCGGGGGGGCGTGGGGCACCGACCAGGTTCACAAAAATTGGGGATCTAGGGGGATCATGGAGCGGACAGGAAAAGGGCAGGGGGTGGACGAGGGTAGGAGGGGCCCAACAGCTTCCCGGGTGACACACAGCAATTATCAGCAAAAAAAAAAAATTCGTACTGGTATAAAATTTAGAAGGGTCGAGAACCTGTAGCGTGGCGACATAGCGGCGGCTTTACAGTCCGTCCTCAACAACTGAGAGAACCAAACCCTGTATAGGGGGGAACTACTGGGGCGCGGATCAAAGAGACAGAATGTGGGATGTACAAGGGTTGGGGGGGGTGTATCTGGTTTTGCGCCGCTGGAAAATTGCCACAAGAGAGCCAACCGACCGAGAGCCAGGAAGGAAAGTCGTAAGCTAAGGACCCCACAAAGGTTGGGTACAGTTCCTCTGAGCGTGGGAGGAAAGAGAAAAAGAAAACTCAACGTCAACGAGGGAACGCGTGGACTGCCGGGAAAAACTCAAAAACAAAAAGATTAAAAAGGGGGAGGGTCCACACAGGAAGGAAACCAAGGAAGAAAAGCCTGCAAAAAAGCCACTCGAAACAGAAAAACGGTGAAAGAAGAGGGGATGGACTGCACAGATCTCTACCTCTTTAGATTTCAAACATCCTTAGATCCCCATTGAGGGGAAGGAAAGGGGAAACGAACCCCCATACGCTGTAAGAGCAGCGGAAAAAGAGAGGCCCTGAGACGAAGGGGTCAAAAAAGAGAAACGGGAAAGCAAGGGGTACGGAAAATTTTCTTAAGCCGGTAAAAGGGGGAGAATAAGACTTGGAGGACAGGAGGAACGACCCAGAAACTACGAAAACAGAACACATGCCAGAAAAGAAAAAGAAAGGAAACTCGTCACCAATCGCAAAAAAACACCGTCGTGCCACGGCTTCATTCCTTTTTCACGGGAAGGCTGATCGGGGAACCACCCGGAAAGGGCGGAGGGGGCCATAAAAACCGGAAGAAAAACCAACGAAAAAAAAGGAGAAAAAAAAGAAACAGTACAGGCAGGAACCCCTGGTGAATTCCCTCGGGCCCGGGCGATGAGATGGAAAGCAAATCGGCGGACACCTGCATAGAAATCAGTACCGAAGAGGGAAAGAGGAGGTGTGTCGAACGGGGCCCCAGGATCCAGCCGAGGTTCAGTAAGGAGGAAACCCGAGACCCGTGTCGCTGTGCTCGTGCCTCTGGGGCTTCCACGTGATTAAAAATGGATCAATCGGAAGCGAAAGTACCTTAACCACACCGCTGGAGGGTACGCCAAAGGGGAGGTTACAAGGGACAGCCCCACGGAAAACCATTATGAAAAAAGTGTCGGCTGGAAAATATGCCGCCAATGAAACTGCGGCTGTCCGGATGTGAGGCCAAAAAAAACCGGGCACTACCGTCCGTAATGACGCGAGCAGAGGGAGAACGGGCCGTACAGGAACAGGAGCGCCAGCGTTGGACCGATCCCAATCAACAGGGGGCAAGTCGACTCGTGGGGAGAAGCACTAAAATGGCCTGGAGGTAACCGGATGGAGGAAGGGACGGGACGTTAAGGGGAAAAGACCAGAAGCTGAAGATTCCGGTGCAAACGAACAGACGAGAGGCTCATAACAACATATGTCGGAAGACGAGCCCGGTGGTAGAAACCCATAACTGCGCCCGCACAGAAAGGGGGAAAAACCTGTCTTTAAGCAAGACGGACATGGAAAGATTCCAGACCGTCCGGGCCGGTCACGTTCTTCCAGAGCACTAACAAAAAAAAGGGAACAAGAACCAAGGCAATAACTCTCGGAAAAAGTCAAAGCAGTCGTACGCGGGATCCGGAACAGAGCAAACCGGGGCAAGGGGGGGGAAAGCGCGGTGACGCATGCGAGAACCACAAGCCAGTCCGTCGGGCGACAGCTACGAATTGATGTAAGGGATCCGGGTTCACCTGATGACAAATGACTCCGACAGGGGGCGGCGTCGAAGATAGAAGAACAAGGGGGAGGAAGAAGGACGGGAAACAAAGTAGGGTCAAGGAACCACCCAGGGGCTGGGCAGGTGGGAAGCCCGACGAGAAGAAACATGATCACCAAGTCAGGGGGCCAAGAAACGTAGAGGGAGGGAGGGGAACTCTAACAAATAGTATCGGCAACCTAAGAGAAAGAAAGCTATCAGGCAAGGCCCGGAAGCAAAGAAGAACGAAAACCAGAGGCGGCAGCGAATACGGCCACGTAGCCTGCAAAATGGAACAAAACACAGATCAAAAAAAAAAGGAAAAAGGATGTGCCATTTGGCCGGAAAAAAAACCGACCAATCTAGATGATGGCTTCTAGAACGCCCGTCACAGAGACCAGCGAAACAGAACGTAATACAGAGGATGGAGGGGACTCACCGTTGCCGCAGAAGAACCTCTGGGTGAATCTCAAAAAAAACGAAAAGTAATTGGAAGGATAGTATCATCGGTGGTAGGGGGGGAGGGACCAAGGGTGAAATACTCACGTATTCCTTCCGGTGTTCACTGAGAGATGTCACGAAAAGGAGGGGCTAGGGCCGCAGAAGACCAGATGGGGGGCCATAAAACTGGACCAGCTTTTGAAAAAAACGAGAGAACCAGGGACGAAAGGGATTCGGGCCAAAGAACGCCGAGAGTTTTCTCGGGAGACCTTGCCTGACGCAGAAGGATAAGGCGTAAAGGAGCCGCCATAAACCAGGGTTGTATGTGTGACGCTACGAGACAGTAGGAGAGCCGCGCGGGATCAAGGTCAGTGCGCTATCAGGGAACCGGGAAAACGGACACATGGTGGCAAAGACCGTGGCTAATAACCGCGCTCGCGCAAAAGAAGCCGCACCAGCAGGATGGAAAGGTATCTAACCAAGACCGAAAGACCCATCTCGTAATGGAACGGGAGGCAGATTCAAAAGTCAGAAGGTTCCCGCACTCGCTGGGTGCAAGAATGCCAAAAGAGGGACGGAAAAGAAAAAAAAGGTGCAAAATGAGAGGTGCGGTGAATCAAGGGTCGTCAGAGAAACGTGACGCGGGAGGGCAGAAAAGAAAACGGGGCGCACGCCCGGCGGGTATGGGAGGGAGAAGCGTTTAGAAAACCGGCGGCTATTCGCTAAAGGTCCATCTTGTCAAAAAGGTTGGACGGAAACAGGACTAAAGACGCAGAGTAAGGACACTAACCCTCGGGAGTTCATCAGGCACAAGGGGGGGAAAGGGGAAACTGGAGACTGCTGATCAAACCGAGGGCTGACGCCGGGCTGAAAACCAGAGATAGCCGGACCCAAGAGGACACGCACATGCCCCAGAACAAAGATGGCGGCGACCACGTGGGAAAGACGTAAGGGGAGGCAAATCTGTTTGGGAAAAACCAGACGCCCTCAGACAGGGAACGGGAGGATCCGCCGACCACAGGTCAGGGGTGCAAGGAAAGACTGGGGCGGGTCAAAAAAAAACAGACCCTTAAAACCTAATACTACGAGACCCCATCACGAAGGGATGAAAAAGATAAAGGGACGGACGAAAAAGGCAAGAGTTCTCGTTCAGAAAAGGCCAGGGAATAAGTACTGCTGCTGTGGCACAAAGGGGGCTAGACATCGAAGGAAAGTCGACTACCGGCAGAAGAGGAACTGAATTGCTCAAAAGGAGGTGAGAGATAACCGGGCATCGAGTGAATCATAACCGGACGAAAAAACGGCGCGGGTTCTACTGTGCGCAGCTAGGGTAAGAAGGGAGTCGCGGGAAAGGTCGCACTGGCGTCCAGGGGGGAACCCGGAAAGAGGAAGGAAATAAAAAGACGCCAGGTGTGAAAAGTACAGGTTGGCGGTACGGTAAATGTAATCCCTTCCAAGAAGGTTGGACGTGGAAAGGGCAAAGAGCACCGGGTAAATCCAAAAGGCTATATCCCCCCTTCTTGACGCGAAAGAGGGGGGAAAAAAAAGTCGGAAATACACAAAGGTGAAGCGTGAACACGGCAGATCGAATCAGACGGAAAAGAAGAGCCTCGAGAAAAAGAAAGGGGATAGGGGAGGGCGGAAGGAAATAGATGTGCCTCCGGGAGGTTTTAAAAACACTAATAACGATTTCCCGCGCGAAAGCCAGTCAACCTAGGAAACGTAAACCCAAACCACAGTGCAAGTCGCAAGAGGCGGCGTAAGCGTCCAATCTCGAAGGCAAAAGTTTGCAAGGAAAAGAAGCGCTCTCAAACAAAAAAAAAAATTGAGGAAAGAATATGGGAACAAAAAAAAAACTTAGCAACGCAGGGGAAAAGGACAGGCGGACGGCTACGCGCCTCTTGCCACCGAAAAGAAAAAGGACCGAAAAAAAGGGTCGGAGGGCTGTAAGGATGGGAGGAAGTCGCATCGAGCCCTCAAAGAGGAAGGGGGAAAGTGAAAAAAAATAGAACGGAGAGCAAACCATCTTTGACTTCAAAAGAAACAAAAGAACCATATGAAAGGAGGAATGCAGAGCCTCGAAAGGACGGATTCAAATAAGAGTAAGAAAAAAAGGCAGAAAGGAGACAGCGAGCTGTAAACACTACCTGGTCTGATCAGAAGGAAAAAAGAGGCCAACCAGGTGCTCCGGGCAACGAAACGCAAAAAAACAAATACCGTAAAGAGAGCGGAAATTACCTAGGGAAAACTAAAAAGGCAAAAAAAAAAAGTCGTGGGAAAGGGCTCAAGGCATTGTTTGATGAAAACCAGGTCAGAACCCCGACCGGGGGGAGAGAAAAAACTCCGCACAGCCACTCGCAGACCAAGAATCTCCGACATGACGAGAAAGAGCAATTTAGCCGGTTGATTCCATCTAAGTCCGGGCGGAATTGAACAGAAGCGGCCTGACCAAAAATTAAAAGAGAACGGGGAAGGGAGAGGGGAAGACCAGCGTAGAAAAGGGGGAATGATGCAGGGTCAAACATAAATAAAGTAGGGGGGGAAATGTAGCCGCCAGAAAGCCTTTGAAGCAATGGACTGGCTGAAGCAAGGGGGAGCTGAGGCGGCTTTCGGTCCCAAGGGAAATATTTCCAGTCCATTGATAAAGTTAAGTGGGGTTGAAAACTCGACCCAAGAGGAACATTAAATTGACCGGGGGTCAGGAGGGAACAGAAAAAGCCATGGGATGGGAGGACGGTAAAGGGAAGGGCGGTACCCCCACATGCAACTCCTCTAAAGAGAGAGACTCGACGGCCAGAGGATTACGCAAACGGGTACCATCAAGGGGAAAAAAGGTCGAATCAAAAGGAGGGAAAAGAACTGAAGGGAAGAAGTGGTGTATAAGCGTCAGTCGATTTGCCCTGTCTGCGCCGAGAAAACGGACAGTCAGTGGAATACTAAAATGGCAAATAGGTCCCTGGACGTCCTCGGCAAGTCCTCAAAAAGGGAAAAAGAAAACAGGTGGAAAGAACCCATAAGGTGGGAAGGGATCCCCCTGGAAAAAAGATCCTTGAACAGAAAGAATACAGGGAAAATAGGGAATTCACAAAGGAACGTAACAATAGGAAAAAAAGGCACCAGAGAAAAAAGGTCCACAATCATGTTAGACCAATACAAGGAAAAAGTATGGCACCCCTCTGGATAAAAAAGCTGACTAGACGGAAGGGTAGGAAGACTGAGAACCGACACGGACTCCATAGCCAAATACAACTGATGGTAGGACATCATGTTTGACAAAGATGGCAAAAAGGCTACAGAAAGGACTAGGGGCGGCCGACAGCAAGCGGAGCTGCGGAGGTTGGGAGATCCTCTTCACCTACAGGGATGGCTCACCAAAAAGAACAATGCGAAAAAAAACAACCTTCAAACTCCAGCCACCTGACAAACAGGAAGCCGAAGGAATCTATAAGAAGAGACGAGGGGCTATTAAAAAGGTGAAAGAGTGAAAAACCTCCTGGGAAAATCCAGGAGGAAATCAAGCGGCGGCCAGCGGGGGGGATGATAGAAAAATAAGAAGAAGACTCGTCCTGAGCCGGTCATGCCCACACCTAAAACTAGTCTGAAGGAATTGGGGGGAAAGGGCCCTACTCCAAACCAAGAAGGAAAGCTCAAAAAAAGAAGTCCAAAGCCAACTCTGGAGGAAAAGGAAGAAATCCGGAGTCTCCCGTGGCCCTAAACAGATGCTCTCTAACACAACACGTAAAAGAGAAAATAGAAAAAGGGGGTGCGGAGAAGACACGGTGGTCGACGCAACGGGAAGTGGAAGCCGGTTCCTGAAGAAGAAAGGGGAGAAAGGACTTGAGGAGGAAGCAACTGGGAAAATGAAAGGAGAAAGGAAAAATGGTTGCCTGGAAAATAGACAGGGGGGAGGTCAATGGAACGGGCCAGCAAACTACGCTCGGGGTGTCGGATGTGAAAAAGGCAGAGCAGCCAGGAGGCTGGCGGGAGAGGGTAGGGCCGAAATGGGACACTTTTCCAAAAATACCGCTGGGGCAGGGCAGATTAGGTAAGCGGAAATGAGAAGTGAACAGGAAGCCGCGTTAACAAGAAAAAAAGGGGGGGGGGAAAAAAAGAGGGGGATCTTGCGATCAACGCGCCGACCTCTCTTGAAGCCAAAAGACCGGCGGAGGGTAGAAAGGAACGTAACAGAAACAAAGCGGGGTATGGCGGGAGAGTCCCAGCGGAGTTGAATGGAGTTCGATCCGCCATCCCGACCGACGCGCGGGGTTCACTAAGAAAGGAACTGGGGAAAAAAAAGGACGCCGGTTGGGGAAAATGGGAAGGGGGCATGGTTCATGGAAAGGAGTAGGAAGAAAAGGAACCGGAACGAGAAGGGGACGGACGCAAAGGGGGAAGGCCGCACAAGGAAGTCGCTGCAGGAACTGGAAGGATTTTCTGGAGCCACGTAGGAGTAAAAGGGGGGCGAAAAATGGGGCAAGGAGATCGACAAGAAAAGAAGATGAAGCCTTGCCTGGGGTGAGGGAGGACACCGTAGTCTGAAATCGGCGAAAAGATGAAAGCTGATAAAACAGGGAAAAAAGGGACGAACCGCGGGGGAATCGCCGGAACAAGGGCAGAAAGGGACGACACCACGTCGTACAGAAATGGGGAGGCTACATTTGAGAAAGGGGGGGAAAGACGGCGGGGAACTTAGAAAAAAAAACGAAAAAGCACCGTCGCGGGGAAAAAAGAAAACTCAGGGGGGGAGTAGAAGGGGGGGGGGGCCCCTGCCGACAACCTTACGTCTCTAAACTAAAAGGAAAGAGTCCACGATGACGGACGGATCCCACGAAACCACTCGTGCAGCTCGGCCGACAGGAGACTTAAAAGTGGAAACGGGAGAGAAAAAGAGCCCCGCGGACAATGCGTTCAGATCTGCTTGTGGCTAGCTTCGGGGAGCCAGACCCAGGGCCATGGTTGGAAGAACCGGAGCGACAAACAGATCGTCGGGGGATGGATTACATGGGGTGTTAAAAAAAGAGGGTCGGAGAAAAGGGAGGTTCCGCAGTGGGTGGTTGGCGCCCGACAGGTAAAAACGGGGGAAGGAACGGCCAACGAACGACCGCATTATCACGACGGGGAATAGTGTGACTAGGGGAAAAATCAGGAAGACGGGAAGAAAATAGAGGGAAAAGGCGCCCAGGGTAGGCCCGAACTGAAAGGCTGATCTAAGCCAGTGAACAGAGGGAAACTGGACCCACTGTTCTCGAAACCTGGTACAACCAAAAGGAGCTGGACGCAATCAACAGTTCAAAAAAAGCCGCGGCCTCGAAAACCGACAGATAAGAAGGAGGGGAGGAAGAAAAGAAGATGGGGATAGCCGTGATGGTTGCATCCCACTAATCAAGAGAAAAAAAAAAAGATCAAGTTCCCCCCTCGAAAAGACGCCCCCAATCGGAAGCAAAGAGAGGAGGGTATCATTAGAAAATCGCCGGCGCCCCTGAGGTTGGGAAACAAGGGTGAAACAGATAATAGCACACAACAACAAAGGAGTAGAGGAAAATATAAATGAACAACCCCCTGAAAGCCGGGCGGACAACCGAGAACGGAATACGACGGGCTTCGGACGAAACGGCCCGAGGTGGGGGCAGACGAACATTGGGGAGGGACTGGCATCTAGGTAAGAGCCAAAAAAGAGTGGGAGGGGAAAAAGAAGGAGACCCCATCGGGAAAAGGAGGGACTGTAAGCAAAATCAACAGAAAAGATACAGGTCCGATGCAGAGGAGCTCACCGAGCCGACAACATCTACAAACATTGAGAAAAACTCGAAACAACAAAGGAGGGACCAGCAAGAAAGGGAAAACAGCGAGGGTCGGGAAAGAACTCCTTGGTGAGCTGAAAGGGAAAAAGTACGTGGGCACCATTGGCCTCGACAAAGAGGTCCAAAAAGAAAAAAAAAAAGACGGAAAATGAAGATTCCCTACTCACAACTAAACCCGTCGTGAGAAAAAGTGCGAGGTCCGGGGTGAGAACGCTTCGCGAAAAAAACGGGGCGGAGGGCGACACAACTCAGAGACCAAAAACAAAAAAAAAGACAGAAAAAGGAAGAAATGGGGAACCCCTAAAGGGGGTTTATTACAATGACGGAAAATAACTACCCGAACGGCCAGACAAAGAAAAGAATCCAAGCTAAAAGCAAAAAAAAAGGGGAGAGTGAAAAAACCGCAGTCCGGAGGGTCGAAGCGACCGCCCGTAAGAAAAGGAAAGGGACGTGATCGGGCTACTATCCGCGGCGGTCTGGATGAGGAAAAACGGTAAGGGGATCCGTAACAGGGTCCAAAGGGGATACCGCGAACGTACGCACGATACCATGAGTCCCCTGAGGAGGGGAAACCAACGCAGCGGGGAGGAGGGCCGGGCCGTAGTGGAAGGGTGTGGAACCACGCCTTTGACACTCAGTTGTCAGCACGAGACAAATAATCGATGTCAAAACTGAAAATTGGAGAGAACTAACTTTAGGGGTGGCCAAAAAGGGGGGGTCCGGACGATAAAAAAAGGGGACAAACATCTGGAGCGACGCGGTACAAACTCCGAAATTGCACTATTGCCGGCGATCACTCTCTCCTTCAAACGGACCAATAAGGTGACAAAGAACTGGGAAATTGTCCCCTCGAACCAAACGAACAGTCGCCACGTCAAGGAATGCTCATGAACGAACGAGGGAAGAGTGGTCAAAAGAGAACTATTATGTTTCGCTGAAGCGCCCGGGGGCGAAAACAAAAGCAAGCGCCCCCCGTAAGGGCTCGGGGGAGAGGAGCAATTCCTCCGCCCAGCAAAAGGAACACGGGATAAGGCTGCAGAAGTGTGAAAAACCCTGGCAAAAAGGGAACAAAAACTCACTTGGCAAGTGCGGGGACTACTTGGCAACACACGCGGGAGTGGAGAGAAAGAAATCCGTCACGAATTTGGCGACCTCTTTCCCCCATCTGCCCTGTAAGGTCAACGAAAAAAAAAAGCGGGTAATGGTGAAAAAAGCAATTGCGCTTTACTCAGATCCTCGGCGAGGCTAAACGGCTGCAAATTGTCGGCAAATATAAAGGAAGGGCCCAACTCAGCCAGAGAGGAGTGAAGGCGACAACCACAAAACCGAGGGGAGGCTCCAAAAAAAACATGTGACGGCCCCAGCGCGACGGGAAGAGAAAAGGCGAAAAGAAAAAGAGCCGGCGCTCGGCTCCATCCGGACCCAGCTCCATGTGTGGAGGGCCTTCCGGCAGCGCCTAGTCCGGCCCCGCCGAGAACATGCTCGAAAGGACAAAACGCGCGCGAAGTCGCGTCTAAGACACGGGAACAAAAAAAAGAGAGCAAAAGGAGACGTCGTGGGAATAGCCGGAATGCCCTGTCCCCAGGGTCGTCCAGAGGACCGCACGGGGGGCCTAAAACTTTCCTGGAAAGGAAAAACACCATCTGGGGACATGCGTGCGAGCAACTAACCGGAAATCAAAGAAAAAGGCGCAAGGGACTAGAAGAATCCGGAGACGAACAACAGCTTGCTGAAGGAGAAGCATGGTAGGAGAAAAAAAAACAGAGGAGAGGAAGAAGGAAAATCACGCGGGATCGGAACCAATGTCGCAAAAACCTCCGAAGTCTTACGGGTTAATGGAGAGCGTGCGGGGTAAGGAGGTAACGTGCCCAGGCCGGTCACTAGATTTTTTAGCGAAACCCTCTCCCCGTTAAATCGGATAGTCGAGACATGGTGAACACTGCATCCGTCTGCCAAGAGAAGGAAGCGAGAGGGGTGAGGAAATGAACTGAGAACTGATACAAAAAAAAACATAAAACGATGCGGGAGGTAACAGGGGGGAAAACTGATACAGGGATCCCTGGTCACAGCAAAAGGAGCAGGGCAGGAGGAGAGCAAAGGTCACCGCGTGCGGGGGCAGGGCGTCGGCTCAAGTGCGACGACATCGCACTGTGGAGGGAAAACTGCAAATGGCTGTTAGCCCCGCCGGGGGAGTAGCCGGAGGGGAGAAGTAAAAATAACAGAATCGCGTAGGTAGGGCGCCACAAGGTCGGCGGACGAAAAGCAGGAAGGAGAATACGAAGAAAAAGGGAGAGGGCTGCCTTAGTGGTTACCTGCTGCGGTCGAGGGGAAATGAAGAAATACGCGTCCAGGGTGAAAACCAATTAAAAAAAAAAAGCAAGTGAACTACTGCCCGACAGGGGGTTAAAAAAAGAAAAGCTGGTGGAATGGGAAAGGGCAGTTGGTGGATGGGGGAAGTTAGGGCTCAACGGCGCATGGAAAGACTCCACCGGAAGGGAAACCGGCAAAGAGAAAGGACGTATTCAGTAGGGAAAAATGGAGAGTCTAAAGAAAACGGTGTAAGATTAAAAAAAACGCCGCGGAAGGGGGCACCCGGATCCACTGCTGTCCGGAAGAGGGTCGAGGAGGGGTCAAAAAAGAGAGAAAGTAATGGAGCCTCCTCCCAAGCGAGATCCCGCAGGTACAAACAGGCCTAGGATCAGAAAACCCCGCGTGGAAAAAGAGGAAAGCCGAAAAAGGCGGGGTCACGCGGAAGGGCATGAGGGGACGGAGAGGAAACGAAGGAAGGATAGAGACCAGGACGGGGGCCCGCCAGACAATGGCTGAAAGGGAACACCGGTGACTAAAGTGGACGGTAGAAGGAGGGTTGGGAGAACCGGCACTAACTGACGATCCTACAGAACAAACAAAGAAAGCGGAAGGAAGAAAAAGCATCCCGGGGACGAAAAGCGAAAGACAGGGTCACAAGAACCGAACATCGAGAGCCTTGTGGAAAGTTGGGGGTCGTACACGCCATAAAACGCGACGTAGGGTAAAAAAAGGATAAAAAGGCTCCGCGCTTTAGTCCAACCAAGAAGAAAAGGGCCGTGTGAAAACCAGAGGCCCGCCATGCTCGTCGCGGAAGGTCTCCTGACGCAAATAAAAAATGGGGGGCAACGGCGGAACTTTCTCTGGTAAAGCACCCGACGCGGAAGGGGGGAAGCGACAGTCTGGCCTGCCCAAGGGACCGGGGGGGGGGGAAAAGGGCATAACGACGGGGTGCGGTGGGAGTCATGTACACGCAAAAAAGGTGGGGAAAAGGTCGGAGGGAAAAAAATAGAAAATGCAAAAAGAGAAAGCGATCCGCACCGCGTGAATACAGCAACGTGAACCAAAGGGTCGAAAACCCTGAGATCGTATAAAGGACGGAGGCTCTCACGACAACAGGCTCTCTATACAGAGAACTAACAAACAAAAAAAGGCACACACAGAGAGGGGCACACACACAACCCTCATCATTCACTAAAAAAAAACACATCTCGAAAAAGAAAAAGCGCGAAAAAAAAAAAAAATAAAAATACCCAAACATACCTAACGAGAAAACACGTCCAAAGAGCCGAACCGTCTTGGGAGGCACGGAGGAAAAAAGCCGAAGGAGAGAGAGACCGCGGGCCAGTACCAGGGTGGGCTCTCTCAACACAAACAAACAGAGGGGGCCCCGAAGCACCCCTCGAAGACGAGGGCTAAGAACGCCGGGAGAAGGGAAGGGACTCAGAGGAACTGTCCAACGCGTGTGGAGAGGAAGGTCTGACATAGGATCAGGGGGTAGGTAAACGGAACGGAGAAAATGGAGAATGGCAACCACACGAGAGCCCACAGAGGAAGTCCGAGGAAGCGCCTCGAGCACATTTTGAAAAATCCGAGCAGCCAAAAGGGAACTCAATAGACACTTGAGAAAAGGAGAATTCACGAGGAGGGAATATAAACGACGTTGGAAAACAACGGTCAACCTTGCCGGAGAAATGGTCCAATTAAAAAAGGAAAAAGTCCAGAGATCCCAGCTCCAACACCGTACATGGAGTGGGCCGGGGGGGGGAAAAGCTTCAACCAAAAACCGGAACAAAGAACGACATACTCGAACACCAAACGGCCTCACGACACCGAGAGGTGAGAAAACGGACGAAGGAGACCTCCTGGTTGATGAATCAAGATTTCCGGGCAGTTGGGCGGGAAAACCGCGGATAGAAAAAGAAAACAGATCTCAAGGAAAAGACGGGAAGCGGCGATGGGAAGAGAAAGGAAAAACAGCCAGCAGCTCGAGGTGTAAGGCCAAAAAACCAGAAGGCTGAGAAGCCTTTGAAAGCGTCAGTCGGAGCAGAGGAGGGATATCGAAGGAAAGGGGAAAGAAGGGATAGGGACCGGAAAAGAAAAGCGGGGTGGACGAAAAATGAAAAAAGGGCGGCAAAAAGATCCATACTTAAAGGGGTCCGGTCCCCCACGCGCCCTCAAAAAAAACGAGAAGTGGGAACGTCGAAAAAGTGTCGCGACAGGAAAACCGGGGTCGGCGACAAAAGGCAAGTCGAAAAAAAAAGGGAAGAAAATGGATCATCCTGCGAAGGGGGAAGAAGAAGCAGGGGGGAGGAATCCAATCAAGTTTCCAAACACCTCCAGGCCAAGGGGAAAAGGCCGCACTCGGAGAGAAGAGCTAAAAGGAGCGCGAAACTCAAATTGGAGACGCAAACAGAGGGACAGCGCACAGGCCAAGGGCGCGAGTCGGGGAGAGAGTCCAAGCGAAGAGGCACGGGTAGAAGACAATACAAGGGGCACAATAAAAAAATAAGCATAGGGGAAAAGACCAAGGAAATAGTAAGTGAGTAACTGAAGGGACTGTCATGAAGGAAAAAAAACCGTAAAAGCAAAATGGATTCGGGGGAGGTGAGACCTCCAGCGAAGGCAGGGAAATAGCCCCCGCTCCATTACGAAGATGTAGTCGGTCAAAACCTGTGAAAACAAAACTGGTCAGGCTACTAAATAAGGGGGTCGAAGAAAAAGAAGAGAAGAGCGCGTTTATCGCCGAGAGCCACCGCGCTTTGGCTCAAAAGCCAGGGGTGCAAGTCACTACCGGAATAATCGCGCAAAGGGAAAAAACAAGAAAGAGGCGTGTCAGGATCATCCATACTTCGAAAAAAACTCGTGGGAGAGGGTCACAATAAAAAGTTAGTATCACGACAAATAAAGGCGTCACCGGCCAGCATATCCACTGATGTAAACGGCGGGGGGCAGCGTAGTTAAAGACAAGAACCCGAAGGGGACACGTCCTGAAAAAGCGCCGTTATTGGGACGGGGGACAGGAGGAAAGAGAAAAAAAGAGATCGTTTAAGGGGGCCTCCCTCCGTCCACCATAGGGCACATTAAAAGGAAAAAAGACGTCAAAGACAGACTCGCAGTCAAAAGGTCCAAGGAAAGCCGTAGCGACAAACATGGGGAAAGCTCCGAAAAACTCTGATCTATCAAATAAAAAAGGAGTGAGGGTAGAGAGAGAGAGCAGCGTGGTCAGATGGCGGGCCCACGGTTTCCGACTCAAGGGAAATTAGTTGCAACTTCTCGAGGGGATGTGGACGAGTGGAAACAAAAAAGAATCCGCCCCGGGGAAAAAGGGTAAGGGGTAGCCCTGCAAAAACCTTGTTAGCTAAGAACGGGGGCACTGACGAGGGAAAGGAGGATCGACTGCCGCTCGGGGGTGATTTATACGATGACGATGAAGAAGGGAACGATATCTTTAAGGGTAGAGGCGGTGTTAAAGGCGACATGGAAAAGGTTTCGAGCACAAAGCGAGGTCATGCGGGGGAAAAACGCTCGTACGGAAGGGTGGTGAAAGGGAGCGAGACGAACGGAGTTCAACTGAAAGGTGGGGGGGAGAAAAAAAGCAGAATGGGAAGGACTTCAAGATCACCGGCCATCAAGCTGGGTAGTGTCCGTCATCAGAAGCTTCCCAAGAATATTTGTACACAAAAGGAAAAACTAACAGCGAGAAGGTGCGCGGAGTAAACCAGCGGGGGTAGGAGGTATTCGAAAGCAGAGTTCAAAGGAAGACATCTAATTCCCTCATTCCAGGAGTCAAGATGGAGAAAGCTGGAAAAAACCGGTGAGAGGTTAAGGGACCTTGGGCCTTGAGGGGGAAACGGAAAAAGGAGTAGCGTGACATGGAAGAAGAAAAAAGCACCCTCACCGCCGGGAAGGGGGGGGGAAGGGCGCTGGAATTTCTGAACAACAATTTGCGAAATGCATAGGAGAAAAAGCCGGGCGGGGGGGGAAAAAAAAGCGAACCGCCGTGTCCCGCCGAAGGAATTCGGCTTTCAGACCGGCAGAAAAATCCAGGGCAAAAAAGACTCCCGCACTTCCAAATGGGGAACGCAGGGAGCCGGAAGCACAAGGGGAAAAAGCGCAAGAAACCGCAAACGAAGGAAAGGGAAAAACGAGGAAATGCGTACTCATGTACCGGTGCCACAGAGGACCAGGAGAAAAACCGTGAAACTAAAAAACAGGGCGGCTATGAAACGAAAAAAAAAAAAAAAAAAAGGACGAGGTCCGTCGACAAACGGGCGGGGACCACTAGCCCGAATGGCCCTAATACGCCAGACCTAAAATAAACGCGCCGTACCCAAAAAGGACGCAGGGACAGAGGGGAGAGGGATGGAGGAGAACGAGACGGAGGCTGTGGGGAACAGAACACATCCCCGGGGATTGAAAGGATCTGCAGGTGATCGCCTCTTGGGGGTCAAAGAAGGCATCGAGTGAAACATGGGAGGCCAAATGTCAGGGACGGAGGGGTGAAAAAAATTACCAAGGAGAGGGGAGGAGAGGTCAAGCGGGAAGGAAGTGACCAAAAAGAGGGAAAGTTGTCGCGACAGCAGGGGGCCTGACCAAAAAAAGACACAGGAAAGGGGTAGGAAGATGGACGAGGGGCAGTTGCCTCCAGAGACGAGCGGGAGCGGCCCAAGGAGACCACGGTTCTTACCTCACTCAGCTTAGAACAAAAAAAACGTGACAGGCGCACGGACGAAAGGCGAAAAACATGAAAAGTCAACGAGCTGAGACCTCAACTCCATTAAAAAAAAAACAAGAAGCGAAAAGTAAAGTGGGAGAAAGTGGGGAAGGGGAGGAAGGGGTCCCCGAGAGGGAGGGATACCTCCGGGAAATCGGAGGGCCGCGAAAGAGATCACATTCAAAAAGACCAAACTCAGGCCAACCGCGTGGGCACCATTTAATCAAAAAAGGAAGCGCGGCGTAAAGAGAGCCTCGTCGCGAAAACCCGAGGGAAGAAATGGTTTGT
>Ga0179593_1631534_pt1 | contig 18400 bp, 22 predicted proteins | sample CZODoug2_1_08_16_FD_185931 | JGI IMG/M metagenome (GOLD analysis project Ga0179593, IMG submission 185931) | Vadose zone soil fungal communities from Angelo Coast Range Reserve, California, USA - CZODoug2_1_08_16fungal (PacBio error correction) | ecosystem: Environmental > Terrestrial > Soil >...
TGGAACTGGGGTAGTCAAGTATGAGCTACAACTCTAGGGGAAGACAGCAAAACTTTAAACACCAAGCAAAAGCAACAGATTGGGGGGAGGAATCGGGCGCTTAGAAGCTCATGGGGGAAAAAGACCACGGAAGGAAAAAGGACGAAAGCTGGAAATGAAAAGTGGTCCAGTTTCCTAATACAGAGAATAAAGGTTAAGGGAAAGGGGAAAGTTGTTCAACTCCAGGGGAAAAAGGGACAGGGAGACATAGAAACTCAAGGGGCATAGTGGGGATAATTTACCTCTATAACGACATATAAAGGAGGTAAATCAAGACGGAAGGAAAAAAAAGGACATTTGTTTGTGTGAAAAGATGGGAGTCGCTTCGGTTCTGGTGGGATGGACGATCGGGGAAACCCACAAATGTGTACACGTGATGAGGACAGGATGTTGGAAAAAAGAAGGACTAAGGGAGGCCGAGAAAAATAGGGTTTCAAAGGGAGACATTTGGGGGCTAAATTAACGCGGGGGGGAGGGGGGGGGGTTCGACTTCAGCTAAAATATACCAGGGAACACTCCAGTCAGTAACAGAAGAAATTAAGGTACGGCACGAAAGGACAAGGTGCATTGCGAGGAATGGAAAAACCAAAACCTTTATTTAAAAAAAAAAGGTCAAGTGGAAAGACCGAATATAGATTCGAAAATCATAAAGAGAGACGTAGAATTTACGTAAAGACGAAACCCTAGCAAAACGATTTGGGGAACTGTATCTTAGTTCCATGTATCAAATCCCATTACATGCATCTGAAATCCATGACAACCCATCAAAGTCCATGCATTCCAATACCATCAAAAGGCAAAACCTATACATTTCCGATGAAACTAAAAAGACATAATCCCTCGCATATAAAAGTAATCAGACATCCTCAACAGAATAACCACCCACAAAACCGCACCAAGGGGGGAAGGGCAAACTTGAGCTAACGGCGTTAAAATTGCCAGTTGGACAATCCGCTGCCACAAGCGGGAGGCCCAAAAGAAGGGCTGGAGCCGGCAAAAGAGTCGGGGTGAGCATTGAGAAGGGTAGGTTGGATGCAATAAGACGAAGGCGGGGGGGTGGTTGAAAGGGTGAAAAGAGGGCGTCCCATGAAGGGGAGGTAGGAGGAAAGAGAGGAAGGAAATGGGATAAGTGAACTAAAAAGAAGGGTCCAGGGGAGGGTTTGGGTGGAATGGGCTGGGGGGGGGGGGCGTCGAAGGTTCTAGATTGTGGTTAGATTGGGGGTTGAGGAAATGAAGTAAGGGAATGGCGTGAAGGGGGGTCTCGGGAAAACCAGCAAGAAATCAAAAGAAGGGCCTTTCCAGAGATCTGTTACTGAAAGGAACCCTGGGGGTGTGTTTCCTAGCCTCAAAGTCGGTGATAGGTCCAGAAAAAACATCGAAACTTGTTGGGGGGGGATCTGGGGGGGAGTTGAATCCTTCCTTAAAAAGCGGTTCAATTTAGGAAAGACAGTCTTGGGGAGGTTCAGGGGACTGAAGGGAACCCGGTGGGACCAGAGGGGGGACGTTAATTGTGGAATGCGGATTGAGATTCGCTGCGAGAAAAAAACAAGTGGAAAAATGGCACAGGGAGGAAGTTACGTCGGAAACAAAAGGGAAGGCGAAAAAAAGAGGGGGGAAAAGAATAACTGGTTATGGGGAAAGCGTAACTGGGGGGGGATAAAGGAGCAAGCGGATGGAAGGGGGAACTTTCAACACATCATAGGGAAAAAATTAAATCTGAAAAAAAGAGACGCACCGGTACCGGGTGCGAAATGGGGTATAGAATGTGTTATGTGGCTGTAGTTTTGATCAGGAGGGGGTGAAAAAGACAAGGGAGGGAAACTCCAAAACATGGCGAGGGTGGGGGGTAGCGTATTGAGGGGGCAGGGATTCAACTGTCTCATTGGTGCGAAGAATTTCCAAGGTGAGGAGGCAATAGATACTGCCCAAGGAGGGGGAACAAACTCAACATCTTGGGGGTTAGAAAAATGAAGACTAGACACAACAACAGAGGAAAAAGAAGGAATTACATCAATCACTGGAGAGGCCGCGCCTCTTTGGGCGAGAGACTTGTACAAGAAAAAAGGAGACTAAAATGTCACTGGGAAAGAAGCATTTGAAAAAAGATCGATACTACATAAAACAAAAGAGACCAGGGGGACGCTAGTGGGGCAATTCTGTAAGAAGTATCAACCAGGAAGAAACTACAGTCCATAAAAAGCTTGGAAATACCGACATGCAGGCGGCAAATTACACAGGGGGGGGGGATCTTGTAGGGGTTTCACTTGCATAGGGAATAAATTTAAGGGGACAAAGTCATGAAGAGGACTTTTGAAGCACTTCAAGCCGTTAAAAAAAACAAAGTCTTTAAGATCTGTGACATGTAATGGTCAAGATATCGGTACCAAAATCTGGGAACTGGAAAGAGGGGAAAATTGGGTGGCAGAGAGCTCGTCTGTCTCACGAAGAGCGCGCATAGGCCGGCAGGCAAAAAGAAAGGAATTCAAACATGGAAGAACAGTCAATGACAGGATCGGAATCACGTCTGAAGGGAATGGGGGGGCCCTATTGGGGTTTACTGGGGAGGGGAAAAGGTCCTCTAAAAATCGAAAAATTGTGCGGATAGTCTCCCGCGGTAGACAGAAGGCGAAATGCAAAAAAAAGCTCTGTCGGGCCAAGCGTCGATAGTGGCTAAACGGACTCCCACACTACGGATGGGGGGCGGTGAAGGGGGCAGTTACCGGAAATAAAGCAAGTACAATACCTCTACTACAATTAAAAAAATACTAAAAAGGAACTACTAGACGGCACGAAACGCAAAACCCGGACAATCGGGAAAATGCGCCCCAATCGTCTAAGAACTCGGACCGAAACTGGACGGGGGTCCTACGAGCCGCATGGGGAGACGGGGACGATTTCTTAACTCCACCCCAGACAACATACAACAATTCCCGGAGGAAGGCTTCAAAAACCTGACACTATCTTAACGACCAAGCCTGACGAGGGAACGACCATGCCACAGGGGTGGGCAAAGGGGGGGGAATGGGGTTTCCCTACTTTTCAGAGTTTTGACGCGGCGGGGGCGTAATTTTGGGAAGGGGCGGAGGGGGGGGGGGGGGGGGGAGTGATACGAGTCTGGGGGGCTTGAAGGCGGGGGAAGGGAAGGGAGTATTGAATATAGGATGGGAAAGGAGTGGAAATGGTATGTAGGGGAAATTGTGACTAGGTTTGAGCAGGAATTCATGATGGATTGATGAATGAATGGGGGAGATTTGGTTGGATGGAGGGAAATTGGGTACAATGAAATACGGGGGGGAAAGGAAATCTGGTCGGAATAGAAGGGGGGGGGGGTTGTGTAGTTTGTATGTATTGAATGAGGGAGGGAGGGGGGGGATATTGAAGGTCGGAAAGGGTGCGGTTTCGCAGGGACAGAACTGAAAGTAGTAACCGTGGGGGGGGGTGAAAGGGAGAAAAATGTCAGAGTAAAAAGGATGTCCGACAAAAAAGGGAGTAAGAGGGAGTCAGGGGGGGGTCAACACGGGATATTTGAGCGTGAAGGCATCCCAACAAAAAGTTGGAAAGGAAAGCGTCGAAGGTGCTGGAACTTCACCCCAACAAGGGCGTTGAAGGCCCTTACATCTTGGGGGTTAGGAAAAGAGGGGGGGCTCAGAATCGGGGGGCTTCACATTCTAACGTCGTAAAGGGGGTAATACGAGACCAACGAAGCGACCTAACAAGGACAGTTTAAAAGAAATGTGCACGGACAACGAAGGATAAAGGGGGGGGGGAGTATTAGTATCTCGTAGTTGGAGAAAAAAGCATATAGGGATGAATCACAGAATGGTACTTTGTAGTGGCGAAGTGCCTGTTGAAAAGAAAGTGTTCTTAGCGTACTTGTCAAAGTGAAAAAAAGTCCGTCCGCGGGCGGAAACGGAGGACTAAAAAACGGGAGAAAAGGGAGACGGAACTGGCACTTTGAAGGTTCGTGTGAGGGGGTTTTGAATTGACGGTAACATAAGGGAGCAGTATCCTTAAAAGCCTGAGCGAACCAAGGTTGAAATTAGAAAGCAACAAACCACAAAGGAGTAGGAGAGCCGGGGACGGTTCACAGGCTTTACAGGACTACGAAACCTGCAAATCGCAAAAAAAAGGGGTGGGGAAACACAAAGAAAAAGCAAGATGTGACAGGAAGCATTATTGATGATGCTCAGTTTTATACCTGTACTCTCTCTGAAAAAAGGGGGGGGGGGATTTTAAAGAGTGTGGCCCAACGTACAGAGAGAATACTACGATTAACATGTAAGGACCCGAATGGAAGGAAAATCACGTGGATTCAATATGGGAAAGAGGATACAATCAAAGAGACAGAAGACGGGAACGTACTGGGAAGATATGAGGGACAACATGGATGCTAGCGTAGTAAGCCAAATGGACAGGTTTTTGAGAGATGGGGTGGGAGGGCTTAAGGCGGGTAGAAAGGAGCAATGTATTGGAACGGGAGTGGGATACGCAGATGAAGCAATCTCTAAAAATAGGTGAGGGCCATAAAACGCCAAAGGAATGGGGCACACATTGGAAAAATGACAGGACTAAATTACAAGAGGGGGGGAATGGGGGGAGAGCTAAAAATATCAACCTTGACCGGGGGGGGAAAACATAAAAACGTAACCATTCAATCATCGTCCATCATGGAAGAGTGCCATGGGCGGGCAGGGGGAAAAAAAGAAAAAAGGTATGGAAAAGGAAGTAGTCCTTGAGAGAACCATCAATCAAATCATAAAAAGGGCAGTAATCAATTGAAAAAACCCTAGCTATGATCACGAAGGCCAAGGACAGAGTTCCAGGGCAGAGTCACCTAGGCACTGCATCACTCCCATCCCCTTTAAGCAATGACAATCCCATGAAATGCCTTCACCAGAAAGAAGAGAAAGAACAGCATTACAGAACAAGACATAAAGGAAGAGCAATAAGGTATAATCAGAAATGAAGGAAGAATCAAGAATATAATCACTCTACAAAAAAAATAGGTAAACTGTATTAGAGAGGAGCAGGCAAGGGGGAGGGGAAAAGAGGGGAACACCAGCTCCACAAGTGAGCCAAGATTGAAAGAAACGGGGGGGTCGTCTAAGCGTCGCTTTGTCGCATAGCTATGAGTGAGGGAAGGAAGAGACAAGGGTGGGGGGGGGGGTACGGGGATTTGGTTTTTCAAATTTAGAGGGCGAGAAATAAGGAGAACGTCGAGGAAAACTTAGGCTGGGCGGATTTGAAGACATTGGATCGGGTATTTGCAAGAAGTGGAATTTGAGGGGGCGGCGGGGGCTGCATTGTTCTTCATGGGAATGGTTTAAGTTGAGGGAGGGGGGGAGAAATGAAACTGTACAGCAAGGGGGGGATCCTGAACACTAAAGGGGGCCGAAAAAACACTATCGGATGGAACCCTGGCTTGTGGGGGACTGAGAAAAAGCTTAATAGGTCCTGGCCAAAGGAGAAGAAGCGAACCTTGTTTGGTTGGTAGGGAAAAAGAAAGTTAAAAGGGTACCCAAATCAGGGACAATGGAGGAATCCTTCGGGGGGGGGTCAGAGGGTTGAAAAGGATATTTTCATCGTTCATGAGGGAATGCGGATGGGGGGAGGACAGGGGGGGGGGGACGAGTAGGACGAGCCAAAAGGGGAAAATAGGAAAACATCGCAGGGACATGATCGAAGGAAAAAGGCCTAATAACATAAGGCTGGGAAGATGCTAACAAGGGGGTTCAAAAGCGTAAGGGATTGGAAAAAAACGAAGAGATCTCTTAGACCTGAACGTTAGGTTGGTGAAGGGAAGGGGAAAGCGTAATCAACCGGTGTGGAAAAAAAAGAAAACCTGAAGGGTATGTCCGGGGGCCCTCTTTGGGTGAGGGGTTTGAGCATGACTATCATTAGGTTAGCCTGAAACATGGAAAGGTGTAAGCGGGCCAAGGGAAAATTGGAGGTGGTGGGTCGGAGTGAGATTTACTGGGGGGAAATCAAAGGACGGGGGGTCATTTCCATGTGTTGGATGCTAAAAGGAAGGTTCAAGGAGACTCAAAAGAACGTTGGGAGAACAGTAAAATCTCAGACAACAAAAAAAAAAAAGTAATAACATTTGAGGCTGAAAACTCTCTTTGGGGCCATATCTCCTGGCGATCATTCAACATGTAATGGGATAAGGGGGAGATCAGCTAATCCAACCTCTGGAGAAAACAAAAGAAAAAAAAATCAAATCTGCCTTGTTACTCTATTGTAAAGAAAGTGGGGAAACTTGTCATGGCTACCATAATCGGTCAAGGATCAAAAGAATCAACCAGCCACGGCCTAAAAGTAAAACATGGTGGGGGCTCTCTTGTCAGGGGTACCCTTTCATATGGAAAAAAGGTGCACGGCAGGGGGGAAAATCACTACCTAAGAGCTGTTGGGAATACTCAAAAAAAAATAGTACCACAGTTGTCAAACCTGATGGAAAAATTCTGGGGGGGCATTTTTACCTAGATCGAAGCGGATGGGGGTAGTGAACTGGGGACTAGTAAAGTGGATCTTTAAAAAGAGACGTCGGTCTCAAAAAAAGAGAACAAATCCGCTTCAAAAAAGAACCCATAGGCGTGCAAAAAGTGCAGTCTAAGGTCATGACACTGGGCTAGGCCTGTCTTTTACCGGAAAAAGGGGGGGAACAAAGGGGGGGGGGAGATAAGGTCCGCTCGCCAAAGCGAAAAAAAAATTTCAAATGTTCGGCTCGGTCAACCTAACAACATGGGATGGCACCAATCCTAAGGCTCAGGCGTCTCCCTCACATCAGGACCCGGGGAATCTCGTCGGGTGCATGTATTTGGAGAACGACTAAAAATAAACCGAGACTCCATGGAAAATACACCACAGATACTATCACTTAAGCCAACGCAAGGAAAAGCACACTTCAGAACAAAAAAAATCGGGATTGGCTAAGAAGCCAGAAGATGATTCCGGTAAAAGAACAGACTTCATGTGGCTCCACTCGAGGGACTTGGGGAAAAACCAAACCATTACAGACCTGACCAGGGAGGAGAGGGTCATTAATAAAGATCAGGAGGCGAACAGCCGACTGAGCTAAGAAACAGTGTGCAGTAAAGCCTCAAGGGATGTTTTGTTTTGAAGAAATGGGACGTGTTGACTCACCCAGATACAGCGAAGTGTTGCAAGACAAAAGACTGGGGGGTTAAAGGAGTGAAGCGTAATCTCAAAGGTTGGAGGGGACTTCTGAATGAGGATTTGGTATTGAAGGTTTATGGGGGGAGTTAAGGAATGGTCAGGTAAATATTAGGGAAGGTTGGAAAAAACTGGAAGGCATGGATTGAGTGCATTGCATGGGAATGGGGGGGGGCATGGAGGAGCGGGGAGGGGGGAAGAATGAATAAGAATGGGGAATTTCGGGGGGTGGGTATGTCGGTGCCGAAGAGGATACGGGGTGAGGGATTGGTTTCCTTCTGACTTAATGAAATGATGTAGCTAGGGAGGAGCGGGAATGTTAGAGTTTGTCAATGAAAGAGCATCACTATTCAAGAAAGGTTGCCGAAGTGTAAAGGGGGAGGGACAACGTGACCTGGAATAGGTAAATCTTTAAAGAAATACAACTTCAACACTTGGGAAGTAAGAAATTGTGCCGGCCAAGGCCCAGCAATTGGCGGGTAGAAGGAATTAATATTTGGGAAAGAGGCGATCTCTTCTATTCTACTAAAGGAGGGGGAAAAGGGTTGAGGAAACTACCACCCGCACCGAATAGGACCACAAGATCGACAAATACAAAAATGTCCCATTGGGGGGGGGGGGCTCAAGGACAGAGCAAGAGAGCATGTACCCGACCGTGGATAGTATTAAATTTATTAAAGCCACGGAAAAGAAGAGGAAGTTGGTGACAGAAATCACGAGGGAATGGGCCGGCAGGTAGGACAGGGAAACACGTTACTTAGTGGCGTATTAGGTTCGGTACAGTGGGGGGAAACTTCACAGGCAGGTCACCAAGAGGTTCATACGTTACAGTTTTAAAGCATGTGTGACTAAAGGAACGTAAAAAAAAAGTAGGGTATTGGGGTGGAAACAGTGGGAAGGGGGAGAAGAAGAGTGGAATGAGAAAGAGCTAACCAGATTGCACCCGAATCTCCTCTCAAACAAGGAGGTAGAAAAGGGGTGATTTCTACTGGGTGATCGGGTGCTTAGCAGAGACGACAGAAGAAAAGGAAACTTTAAAAAAGCCAAAGCACAGTGGGAGTAGCTCCATTCCCAAAGGAGAATTTGGAAGCCATAAAGAAGGGAGAAATGGAATTTGTGGGGGAAAGGTGGTGGGGAAGGGTAATAAAAAAAAACATAAAATACTACGAAAAGGAACCCGTACAAGGAGGGGACGGACCCCGGCACGAGGAATAAAGGGACTCACCGAAGGGAGATTAGGGGGCACTAACTAACTAATACTAATAACTAGGATGAAATGACGAAGATGTCTAGCGACGTTATCCACTTTGAAAATGGGGGTATGGGGATAAAGGGAGTTTTTTATCATGACATTTAACCCCAGTGTCGAGGTAGTGAGCGTTTAGAAGGGAATAAAGAGGAGGGAAACAAAAGCTGGAAGGCGCAGGGGGCAGAGGAGAAATTCAAAGACGGTTTAAGGGTTGATGGAAGTCAAGCGAAATAGAACCCCAGGGGGGACCACTTGACGTAACATAAGAGTCATAGTCAACGGAAAGTGGACAAAAAGAGTGAAGCATATGGGAAATCAATTGTGGAACCCAAGAAAACCGTATAAAATAACAGGGTCGTTAGACGAAAGGCAATATCAAAGAAGAAATAGACAACCGGTCCATCAGACATAAAGAAACATCAACGATGTTGAACGGGCAAGACGTTTCCATATCCAATCCCATTCCATGCTCTCCACTCATAGAAAAAGCCCAACCTAATGAGCCAATCCCATTCAGGAGGAAGGCTCAAATTACAAATCATGACCAGTAAAAAAAATACAGAGGGGGGGGCCACAAGATATATAAATCATCACAGAGAGAGTCCCTCAAGCAAGATATACCGAGAAAAAATCGGAAACAACCAGCGGTATGAAAATAATTAATAAACCGGCGGGAAGCCCCAAGATTGAAACAAAATTCAAAAGCTTCCACAAGCTGAGCTACATAAGTGCTGGGACACGAGGAAGGCGGGGGAAAACGCAGATGAGATAGAAGGTAGTGGGGGGAGGGAGGAAAGATGTAACCTGAGACGGGGGGAAATGTGGGGGGTGGGGAGTGAAATAAAAGAACGATCCAATGAGTCGTAGGTCATGATAATAAAGGGAGGAAGAGAAGGTATTGAAAAATTGGGCAGGGGGGTTTGGATGTAAGTGTGGAGGTCTTGGGGGGCGTCCAAGGAGAGAGTGGGTCGTTTGGGGGATGTGGAGGGGGGGATGAGGAAGGTGGCGTGAGGGTTCGGCAGGGAAAAATGCAGCAAAGAAGAAATAGAGGGGAAAGAGAAAGAAGACTAGGTGGATACGCAACCTGGGATGGTTAATGATCAAAAGAGTAGGGGGGGACAAAGGAGAAGAAAGAAAAGAGACAAAAGCTTGGCCGGAACCGGTCATCCCCGGACCTCTTTGTCAAAAAGGTTGGGAAATGACAGAGTGGGGCAGGGTGATGAAGGGTCCTAAAGTTTGTCACTCCAAGGAGAGATTGTGAGGGTATGGGTCATACGGGCTTGATGAAACAGACAGACGAAGATCCACAAGGCTCTTCACGGAGGTCGCGTCTCGGGAGGAAAACTCTCGGGTGGACATGCGAAGAGCTGGGACTTTGCGAAACTTGGATGGTGAAAGTCGGGAAGGGGTGAAAAAAATGAACACAAGATCTGTGATAGGCACAAAGGTTGGCCATAAAAGTAAGCTGACAGGCCTCCACCATGGGGAAGGACACCGAAAAGGGAGTCTTCACCTGGATGGTGAATTGGGGGAGGGGATCTAAATCTGTAGAAAAGGGGAAATGGGGACCACGAAGAAAAACAAGGAGTGATTGGCTGACCGGAGGATGAGGGGAAGGCAAGGAGGGGTACAATTTAAAATGTGCTATGAGGGGTGACAAAATGAACAAGGAAGAACACAGGCTTTTGATAAGAAAGTTGATGTAGATATATGGGGGAAGAGGAAGGGGACGAATTTGGTCTCCCAGAGGTTTGCAGTCAAAGGCTCCTCTTGGGGACCTGCCGCTACACGGAAAAATGAGCGAACCAAACTTGAAAGCAAAAGATAAAAAATCTATTCTACTACATCGCATTGGGACGCGAGGGGAAATTTCCCTTGTGGATACAAAAGATCGTCATCCAACTGCAAAAAGAGAAACTGGAGCCAGATTGCATTTGCCGGGACACGGGGTGGAGAAGCGGGGTAGCTTAAAAGGGGAAGGAAAAAAGGTGAAACGTTAAGGAAGCAAGAGCTCGGCGGTTGTCAAGAGAACAGTACGGAAGAAAAGCCCCTTTTAGCACCTTAGGCACAACTCTGTGGGGGTTAGGAAGGGAACCGCGGATGTAATGAACTGGCCGGGTAAAATTGTGAGTCTAGCAAGAAGAAAGCAGGGAATCGCAGTCCCACAAGCATGCCGTCATTCCCACTATCGTGCAAAAATGGCGAAAGCAGTGCATGAAAAAGAAAAAGAAAAGGAACTGAGGGGGACCGGGGGGACCCGATGGGTTTGTACGGAGAACGAGTCAAAAGATCAAAAGTGGAGATGACTGGAAAGCCATAGGGGAAAACACTATCATCCTTTGGGAGTCACAGGAAAACCAGCGGGACTCGGAAGAGACGAGTTGGAAGATGTTGTCCGGACATGGGGCAGGTATGGGGGATGGAAGGCCTCAGGTACGACGTAAGAGACCTAACACTTCTAAACAGCAAAGAACAAAGACGTCGCCAACTCAAGCTCAAAAATAAAAAACGGAATCGTCGTAAATCGACTGCGCAAGGTGGAGACCAGAACGTTTTTATCCACTCAAAAGACAGTAATTGGGGGCAATCTTTCCTTGAATGTGCCAACCCCTCAAAAGAAAACAAAAAGGGTTCGGAAAAAAATTCCTTCCTAGAACTCCCTGCACAAAGAGATAGCATCTGAAAGAGAAGCCGAACTTCGACAGTAAGCATATGTAGTGTCCTAGCAGCAGCGGATGGGTTTTTTTCCAGGGGAAAACAAGTTGACCGAAGGCGAGCGAAGGTGGGGGGAGGGTGCGGGAGTAAGGGGATTATAGGGAGGGCGGAAAACGTCAGGAACTTATGATTCTTTATTATAGCGGGATGAATTATGTCCTTGGAAGGGGAATGATTGTGGGTCGTAGGGGACGAGAGCACTGGAAGAATGGAAAGGGATTTGGAGAGGGGGGTTGGCAGGGGGGGATGAGTGCCTGGATGGTTGGAATAAGAGTACGATGGACGTTCAATCAATTGATTTATGCCTAGCTGAAGGGGGGTGGGGATGAGGGATTGAAGAGGATGAACGGTTGAAGGGGATGGGGGAGGGGCTTATGATGGACGAGGGGGGGGGGGGGGGGGGGGGGTGTTGGAAGACGAATTGAGGGTTAAAGGGGGCAGGGGCGAATAGGAGTCACTATGCATAGCGAAAGGAGGCCTATGATTTTACGTGAGGGGGGGCAACACTACTGTTGGATATAGGGAGTCAACAAAGAACGTCCTTTTATTTGTCTGCAAAATGGAGGCCCGCCAAGTTCGGCGTTTTAAGGAAGGCACCAGGAAAAGTATTTCTTAGCAGGGGGAGAAGAAAAGTCGATAACAGTCGAGGGGGGGTTTAAAGAAGACTATCACCCGCACAGAAGCGGGTTTCAAGTCCATGTGGGGGCCCGGCGCTAGCAACCCGGTATACACTCCCTTGTGGGTCGGGGGGTAGGGGAAGGGGGAAGTAGTAGCCCAAGCATCGGAGTTGGAAAAAAAAGAAATGGTGAACGAGGGGGGAGAAGAGTTAGGAACAGCAGGGTTTCCCTGTCAAGTTTATCGTAGTTATTAGATGTACTGGGGACCCGGGGAAAAAAAGGCCAGTGCAAAAAAATAATTTCGGAACTATAACGGAACAAAGCGAATGACCGACAATTGCTGGATTTGTGCTGTTGGGGGTTTTTCAAATGGGGGGGGAAGGGAGGCCTGAGGGACCTTACGTTATCAATGAGACCAAGGGGGAAGCGAGAGGAGAACACAACAACGGAGAAGGGGAGAGAGATATATTCAGAATACTTGGGGGTCAGCAGGGGGACAGAAGAGAAGGACAGGCCTACAGGGAAAAACACAAGCAAGAAAGGGTTCATCAGGAAAAGCAAGGACGATAGCCTGCTCCTTTTGAGAAACCTGTACGAGGAAAAAAGGTCGAAAGAAATTGAAAAGAAGTTTGCCAAAAGTACATCGCTATAACTACGAACCGAAAAGGATTGGTGAAAGAAGAATGGCAAAATGCAAATAGTGGCTCAACTCAAATGAACAGGGGGGCGACTAAAAAGAAGCGATATAAACGGGAGGTTAAAGACCTCGGGGGGGATGCAGAACACAGAAAGGGGTTGGTATGGAGGAGATTTTTTTGGGGGGTTAGAAAAGGAAGGGGGGGTATAATCAGAGAGGTAAGCCCCATTTAAGGGAAGTAGAGCTGTTGAGCAAGACGCTGAAAGAGTTAAGTTCCAAAACCGCACCAAGGCCTGGGCAGGCAGCGGGGAATGAAAAGATGTAAAAAACGGGGGGGAGTTGTTATGATTAAAAGAGAAAATATCCAAGGGGGGAAGAAAACCCTTGGGGAAAGGACAGCACATCAGAATGTCGTTACATCAATGACGAGTATAGTGGGGAGCGGAAAAAGTGAAACCAGAAAAAAACGTTTTTAATAGTCCGAACAACTCTAAGAACGCATAATCAAATCAGCAAGAGACAGAAAGAAAAACCTTATCCATCCTTCGAAGAACAAGACAGAAAGAAAACAGAGCTATGAATCAAGGGAAGTTAAAAGGGGGGGCCAAGTCTTAGAAGGTATCCCAAGACCTTCAAGAGAGGCCATCCACATAACCCAAGGACCAACCATGAAAGAAGTCCGGAGAAAAACGAATAAAAAGTACACATTACAATCTTAAATTCCAGGACTAAATAAAAAGAAAATCAGCATATAATGACATGAAAGGAAAAACGAAGATACGCGAGTATCATAAAACAAAAATCGGCAAAATTACAAACTGAGCACGGCAGGAAATTGCTCCAGGGAAAAAAAACCACCATCAACGCTGCCACAGCGAAGGCCCTACAAAAAAGATGGGGGAATAAACGTCGGCTGACATATGACGAGAGGGATGGGTTTTAGGTCCGGAGAGGGAAGGTATGTGTGAAATGGTTCAGGGTTGGCAAGTTAGAATGTCGAAAGTAAAGGGAAGGGGAATGAGGGGACTGCAGTCGTATTGAAGACCGTTCAGGTTTGCAAGGGGGGCTGGAGGCGAGACAATAGGATGTGTTAGTATGGTGGTGTTGATGGGGGAGGAGGGATGTCCGTGGGGAGGGATCGACGGGGGGACTGCGCATACACTGGACCTAAAGGCAAAAAAGGCCGCTTTACACTTTCTAGCTTGGAGGAATAGAGGGGTGGGAGACCAAAAAAAAAAGAGGAAAAATAGGTCCTGAACAAGAAGAAGCACAAACCGTGTCGGTTTTGGAGATTAAAAGGTCTTTTCAAGTACACAACGCGGGGGGGAAAGTTCGGGGGGGGATCCAAAAATGCGTTGTGTGAATGACTGCGGTCCGGGGAAACAGATTATGGGTCAAGAGGTAAGGGATGGGTGGGGGAATGCGAGTGGCTTCGCTTGATACCGGAAGAGCCAAAAAGGGGGAAAAAAGCAAGGTCCTATAAATCTCGGCGGTTACCGAGACTTCCAGGGGGAGGGGGTTCGAAACTGGATGGTTAGTCGTTACTGGGGGCAAACCGCATCGGCTCAGGGATGTTGAAACGGGAAAACGTGGAAGGGAGGGGACAATACCCATGTGGTCAGGGTTTTCAGGAAGGTTTAAAGGCGTGCCCAAAGGGTAATTTTTGCTGTGGGAATCGACATATCATGAGGGTAAAGAAATTGGAGAAAAGCGCGTCCATGGGGAGGTTGGTCGAAAGGATTGAGGGGGGAAATTCAAAAGAAGGGGAGCGCAGGTGAAACAGTTTGGGCTGATTATATTGCCCCAAGAGGAAAGGAGCCGAAAGGGAGAAAAAATTGATGGGCTACTCGACAAACAAACACAAAGTATGGAAGGAGGGGAGAGAAATTGTTTTTTTGTTCCCAGAGGGGGTTGCGTCAGGAAGGGGAGCATATGGGAGAGGGAAAGGGCATCAGAACAATGTGAGCGAAAACTCCCTGTGAAGCAGTGAAATCAAGACAGAAACTAAATCCGGGGACGACGAGTAGTCCTGGTCCAGGGCTACACAGAATAAGCCGATCAAAAGAAAAAACAAAAGAAGGGAAGCTAACAGGGCAGTTGGGCCGGAATAAAAAATTGGGGAATCTGGGCGAGTTACACACCACCTTCAGATCAAACGGGGGGCAAACGTTCAGAGAAAAAAAAGGGGGGGCCCCTTGATCAAAAAGACGACTTCCCAAAGAGCACGGGAAAGCGAGGGTCGCAGGGGACAGGGGAACGAAAGATCGGCGGAATGTATATTAGCAGATGTGTCAATTGGGGGACTGAGGATCGAAAAAGACGGCATTCAAAGACAAACCTCAAAGGCGGCATTGAAACAGGAAGGACCATCAATTCACAAATAGGCTTAGGAGAGGGGTCAATAAGGGGGGGGACGGGAGGAAACGCTACACGCGCAACAGATCAAAACAATGGGTCTTAGACAAAATATGGCAGCCACCAAAAGCCCAGGATGCGTCTCCAAGATCGATAGGCAAGCGGGGGGGAAAAGGGCAGGGGGGAAAGGGGAGGAAGGCGCATGTAAAAAAGCGAAAAACTCAAAACATTTCCACCCTAATAAACATGACAAAAGCACCTTCCTAGAAAGAGACGCAAAAAGCATCACAATTCCAAATCTTGCAATACAAAAAAAAGTCAAAAGGAAAAGTAAAAAAGAAAAAGGCCTTGAAAAAACGTGGATGGATCCTACCTCAACTCGCAGACTTGAGGAATGGGGCAACAAAACAGTAACCGAGACCTGCGCTAAAACGGGACTTCCTCTTCAATACAATCTAAGAGAGGGAACAATCCAAAAGCCCGGGGAAAACCGTGTCCCTCAGAGAGGGCGCAACGTGTGGTCGGGGAAGGGGCCTCACTGGAGGGACGCCGGGTACAGAGATGAAACTACAGGCTGTGGAGAGGGTGTGGTTTAGTATTTATCGGACTCTGTGGAGGGAAAGGATGAAGGAGATGTTATAAGGGATGAGGGGGAAAAAAGGGGGGGGGGGGGGGGGGGGGGGGGCAGTGGAGTTTATGCTGGTTTATTGAGGGGGCAGAAGGATTGGGGATGCATTGGATTGGGGTGGGGGATGCGGGGAGTATTATGCCTGGAATGATTGGATAAGGTGGGAAGCGGGGATAAGAAGAGGGTTTGTTCTGTGGTATTTATGGTGGGATTGATGGAAAGGTTTGAGATAGCTAGGGTAGGAAGAAGTGGGAAATGTTTTATTGTAAATACAGTTCTGGTGGGAAAAGAGGCCTCAGCAAGGTCGGAAATGAAAACGACTATGAAGTGACGAGGTAGTCGTGAAGGGATTGACCGTTGTAGACGTACGGGCGAAACAATTTCCGCTCTAATTAGTCTATGCAAAAGTTCTGCCCAACACAGAGGGGGGACTTGGAGGGACTTAAGTAGTAATAGGAAACATCGGCAAGGAAAAAGGCTACTAAAGAAATACAAGGAACACCAACAACCAAGGGGAAGGAAAAAAGGGGGAACCTACAAAATCCCTTGAAAAAAGGAAGAAAAAAAGAAGAGAGAAAAAGAACTTGGGTCGTAGAGTATCAGAAGGAGAGACGCACTCTCAATGGAGGCACTATGTGGACTATGAAGATAAAGGGAATGGGAAACTTGGGGGGGGTGGAAAGAATTGAACTGTTAACTGTATGTTCTCACGATTTGGGAGGGGAGGGGGGGGGAAATAGGGAAAACCAAATTCAGCTTTCGAACAGACGTACGGGTAGAAAAGAGTGAAAACTAAAAGACACATGGGGATTCTGGGCTGTGATGGCAGTGGGGGGGGGGGGAAGTATGACGGAAAAGGCAGGGTATGAGTCCTGAGCAAAGATTAAGCGGACAGAAAGGCGCGCAAACAAACGGGAGGAGGATGAAAGGGAGAATAGATATAAAGGCAAAGGTGTGGATCTATGAGGGATGATATCGAATACCTTCTAGCCTACATGCCGAATGGAAAAAAGCAAAGAGCACAGAATTGTAATTCGCCATTCTCCGACTAAGTTCGGCAAACAACAGTTGATACCCTTGTTAAAGAGGAAATGGCAATTGGTGAGTTTGCCCCTAGACATCTCGAATAACGAAGATAACAGGGACCCGTGTCAAGGGTACTACCTCCTATAACCAATAAGTGATCATGTTTTACATAATTGCGCATAGGGACGTGGGCGAGCAACTTAAGATAATAAGGGGCGATATAAAAGGGGGGTTACATGAGTGGTATTCAGGGGAAAAGGGGATCCAGATTTTTGTTGGGGACTGGGAATTTTTATGCTCTCTGTGAGCAGGAGGGGAGAACCATGGGCCAACCCGTTAGAAGGGGGGTAAGACTCTATGTTTTAGAGAATAGGAGAAGAATAGGGTAAGAAAAAAAAGTCCAAAACGGGGGGCGGGGCCACATTTTGGGAATAAGATTCAAGGAAGGTGATGGACTATCCCAACAACGGGTGGCCTCACCCGTCACGTAAGAGTAAATTCATACTCTGTCCGGTTCGAGTAGGAAGAGTGAGAAAAGGGGAAAAAGAAAAAAGGTAAGGAAATAACATTCAATGTCGTGACATAAGGCCAGCAGAAGAGAAAATATAAAAAAGACTCCTTCAATACTAAAAACAAACCTCTAGAGATGAAAAAATTGGGAAAGGAAGGAGTAAAAAGAAAAGTCCATAAGGATAAAATCCCAATCACATTACAAATCAGCCCATCACCATTCACATTTTATAATATCAAAAACCCCCAACCTACGAAGTACATTGTACACATGTCATTACATTAAAAAAGGACAGATTCAGGAAAGGGATCAAAAGGCAGAAGGGAAACGATCACTCATAAAACACACCGCACCGCACCAGTCTTAGGAGGGATACAGGAGGCGTAAAAAAGTGCGGAGAGCTCCCGTCCAAAAAGCTGGACCCGAGGGGACTCCAAAAAGGAAGATACGGCTGGGTCTCAGATGAGAGGATTGGATTTTGAGGGGAACAAGACGAAGGGAAGGTAGGGGGTCTTTGGTGAAAAAAGGGTCAAGAAAGGGGCGAGCCAATGAATGCGTAGGTATGAGAAAAAGTAACAAAAAATAAAAGTCGTATGGATTGTCTCGTGGGGGACATTTTGGGAAAATGGTGAGGGAGAAAAGTTCTGGGGAGAGGTGTGAGGTATTGGGGGGTGTGTAGAGTGATGAGAGGGATCGTTTATTAGGAAGGGCTCCTGAACAAACATAAGGGGGGGCAGGAACACGAACCGCTGACACTAGCTAGCTTGGGGGGAACGCAAGAGAGGATTGGTTGCCGCCTCCCATGGGAGGGTGAGGTCCGGACCATAAAGAACATAGCAACCTTGGGGGGGAATAGTGGGAGGGGTACGAAGTCATCCTTACAAATCGTCCAAAAAAAAAAAAAAAGGGGGGGGGTGTGATGGTACTTTCTGACTGAGTCACTGAAGGGGACAAGCCAGATTTGGGGGCAGTGCGTGGAATCAGGAGTCTGGGACTAAAGAGAAGGGCGAGGAGACCGACGAGTGACGAAGATTTAAAAAGTATCTCGGGGAAGCACTTTAAATCCATGACAGAGCTGTGAACATAATGTGACCCTGGTGTGAAAGTCATGTTTAGGCAAGGGGGGAAAAGCCAGAAAAAAAGAGGGGGACAGTTTGCACACCCGTTTCATAGAAATAAGGAAAAGTGTTAGTAACTCTCGAAAAACCTGCATTGGTATTGAAAAGGTATGGAAAAAACTGGGGGGAATCTGGTACGACATTCTGTATTCCATGGGGACATGCTGCAAAGATCCCAATGGCGATTTGGGAGGAGTGACCGATGGTTGAGCTGGAGGCAAACTGCTTAGAAAAAGGGGGAGGGGGGGGGACATGGGGGGGGTAGATAAAAGGGAGATAGTGCACCCAAGAAGGATCACGCAACAAAGGAAAAAGAAAATTTAAAAGGG
>Ga0179593_1719110_pt1 | contig 18400 bp, 16 predicted proteins | sample CZODoug2_1_08_16_FD_185931 | JGI IMG/M metagenome (GOLD analysis project Ga0179593, IMG submission 185931) | Vadose zone soil fungal communities from Angelo Coast Range Reserve, California, USA - CZODoug2_1_08_16fungal (PacBio error correction) | ecosystem: Environmental > Terrestrial > Soil >...
AGGGAGGAGACTCAAATAGTTAAGTGAGCCACTGGACGCCTTTGTTTGGGAAAAAACACACTTAAGCTAACTCAGGACGGGGGCCCGGCGTGGTAAAGAGCTCAGGTGTGCGGACGTAGTACTTGGGGACTCTCAAAAAAGGGGGACTCATAAAGGGGGCGGCATGATATAAAAGACTAGAACTGGATTGGGGGGAAAAGAGACGAGGTAGCATTACAAACCAGTTAGGGGGGGAAGGTTTAGAGGGACACATGGGAGTAAACACTTCTCAAGATAACAATCCTCGACAATAAAAGGAAGAAAAGGGGATGCGCGCCGCTTAGCCTAAAAAGTTTCCTTCTGCAAAAAGAGGGCGAGACCAGGGGTTCTCGAGAAGAGTAGAAACCACTAGAGGTGCTGACGCACAAGCGCTAGGCGGGAAAAATCGTCTTTGATGGCCCTGGGAGAGTCTACATCAAGGAAAGGAGCCAGCAGATTCCAGGGGGAAGGTGGGTCTCAACACGACCGTCAACAGGAGACACCCGGGCCCGTCCTTGGAAAATGCACACTTTAACCAGGGGGGAGGGATGAAAAAGTTGGGAAGTGAATCAGCCCACCGAGACTGCCTCCAGTTCCGCGCGATTGAGGGGTCAACATAAAGGGCGGACGCAGCAAAGAAGGGAAGGGAAGGAAGTGGCGACTTTCCCAAGACGGCGACCGGATTTAGGGCAAACCCCCCCCTGGGTACCGAGGAGAAGCGGAATTGGAGAAAAGCAGGGCGGCACGCCCGCAGAAGCCCGAACGAGGGTGGGGGACCGGGCGTACGTAACTCCTTCGAATGCGCGACGAAAACTCATACAGCAGAGGTAAGGGAAAGGACTACGTAAAACGCTCAAGATGGGGGACAGGGTGTGTAGAGAGGGAAGTAAGAAAGAAGAGAGGAAAAAAGAAATGACGCATAAATGGGGTTCAGTAAGATACTTCGTTGGGATGTCGGGAAAGCCTTCGACGCGGGAAAACGACCGCGCAAGAATAAAGAGAGATAGCGTCGGGGGAAAGGAAAAAAAACTCTGTTCTGGTGCCGCCCGAGGAAAACGGGTTTGCTCCTCGCAAAAGTAGAAAAAAAAAAAATGAGCTAGAAGCAGCGGAAACAGATTGTGAATCGAGACCCAAGGATTTGAGGACGAGAACGAATAGCCTCAAAAAAAAAAGACATGATCAAAAAGAGGATAGGCGCATACAGCGCTGGGGGGAATGAAAATGGTCAAATTTGGGCTTGGGGCACGAACGGCGACTAAGGTACGCGACAATAAGCACTGGCAAGATCGACCCGGACAGGCTCCGCCCAAAAACAGCCACAGCCACAGGCTTCTTAAATGTCGAAGAAAGGTGTGTATACAACTCGGAACGCGCGCAAGGGGAGATATCTATAGAAAACCAAAGAGGGCGCAAGGGGTCTGGCAAATCATGGTTAAAGGGGAAAGGAAAAGGAAAATATTACCCTGCCCAATGGGCGAAACAAAAACGTAACCGGTCGGGTCGACAAAGGAAGCGTGAAGCAGGCTTGTTCGCTTGGACGAGTATAAGCCTTGAAATATGGGGTGGGAAAGAGAAAAGCAGGGTTCCGAGGGAGAATGTGGGTCTTCGGCTGTCGACCGGCAGTAAGGGGATTTTCAGGCCGGTCTAGAGGGGAAGATAATGTTAGCACCTGGGCTGGGCACATTGGCCGGTTTCTTTTTAGGACGTTCAGAGGGAAAGACTCCAGCCAATGAAAAGGAAATTTAACAAAAGTGGGGAACGTGAACCACCTACCTACACCAAAAAAAATGAATTTAATCACAGAAACCGGAACTCAGGGAACATTTCGAAAGAGCCAAGAGCATCTGGTGCCCACCGCGGGAGGACTGGTTGGGAAAGGACGTAGAAGCTACCGCCCCCAAAAGAAAAAGGAAGGGCTCGGAGACATGCAAGGCAGAGCGTGGCGAACTCTACCAAAGCTTCGGTCAGCAGGGACGCTGAGAAGAAAAGAGGGAGAAAAGTAGGGCTAAAGTAATGACGACAGCCCAATCATCAAGCCGTGGAGCCGAGTGATCGCTCTCAAAAGGAGGATGAGGGAAATCGGCTCCACCGTGCAGGAATCTGAGGGCGTCATTTTTCCTGGGTTAAGGGGTCGACCTACCGGGGGTACAAAAAAAAGAGGACCCGAAGAGGAAGAAGGCGCACTCATACATCATTTGCAAGGTCAGCCATCCCAAAGGAGGAAAAGGAAGGGGTGTAAGCCATTCTAAGCGTCAAAAAACAGGAATCCGCGTTGTTGACAAAAAACCAAATTGCGGGGGGGGATAGAAGTCAGGGAACGACGACGCCGGGGAATTAAGAAAGCTGGTGGTCGGCTGTCAAGGTCACCAAAAGAAAGGGTGTCTCGAATCTTGGCCGAATAATTACAAAGGAGAACAGTTAACTAAAAAAGAAAACCAAAAATAAATTCAGGAAGCACAAGATAGTCCGTCGCTCAGACTTAACCCAGACGAATCAGACAGAAAGCCAGAAACACAACAAAAGGAAAAAAAACAATGTGCGGGCGCGGCAACAACAAGAAAAGTAGGTCTTTGATACGTGAGTAAGAGGAACTGTCTAATCAAAGAAAAAGCTCACCGGATAGCAAAAACGACTTTGTTTAGCGTGGCGGACCATAGAGGGGAAGGTCTATCCGTGAGAGCAGGACGGGCCAAAGTGAGGGACCAACCACCGGAAGAGAAGAGGGTGTCGAGAGTAACAACGGCAGGGGATCGCTACGAGTGCTCAGACACGCAGGGGAGAAAGGACGCCCAGGTGGAAGGCGGGAGGGAAGGGTGAAAACTTCAAGAGGAGTCCCGGTCAAAAAGGACGGGGGGAGGGACCGAAAAACTTAAGAGAACCAAGCGGAAGAGATACGTCCCGTTGCATCCCGCAGGGATCCTCTCCCATCAGCGGGGGGGAGGGAAATATATGTCGTGAGGCAAGGCGTCGAGCAAAAAAAGAAAAATCTTTAGGTCCTTGTAAAACGGACTCAAGAAAGTCCAAAAATCTGCTGAGGCCGAATCAGCAGCGTTCAAGAGGGGGTCATTGGTAAGGGGAGAGGCGACAAGGAAGGGGGGAAGCCGCGGCGGCAACAGAAAAAAAGCAAACTTGGTGTCCTCCTAACCGACATCTCTCGGAGAGAGGGAGAAATGGAAGGGTCGGAACGGAACCGGGCTAGGGGTTCATCACGAAATACAAGTTATGAGACAGGAAAAAAAAGAGGCGCTGAAGGTCCTTGAACGAGGGAAGTTTCGGCCTCATCTCGAGAAACCGAGTTCGGAAAAGGCTTCCCTCGTCTAAAGCTGTGCAGGGGGAGTCAGAGGAGGGGTGACAGAGGAACGCGCATCGAACGAAAGCAGTTGGGACTAAAAGGGGAAAAAAAAAAAAAAGAAAATGCAAATTTGCGCAGTGCTCGGTCTTTCCGCCCCACGGTCAAAGAAACTCCATTCAGAAGAGGGGGCGAACCGCGCCAACGTTCAAGTTGAAAGGCCACGCCACAGACGAGGGAAGGTTGCCACCCCTTGTTTTGGGCTCATGTGCTCGACTAAGGGGGATGAAAGGGCTGGGCCGGAGCGCAATCCCGGGAATTCTCCAACTGTTTCCGTTTGAAGGTTGTCAGGTGGAATCGGGAAAAAAGGCCGGTGACTGGGGCGTCAGCTTGCCGTTTCAGTAGGCGGCAAAAAGGAGAGAGCGCGCGGAAGAGGGAGAAGACGCGTCCCCAGGCCACAAAAGACGTCTGAAACTGGGGAATTGGAGCGAAGCGACGGAAGTGGGCTCGATCGCGCATCTCAAAAAAAACCCATAGATCTGGGGAAAAAAAAAAAGAAGGAAACCAGGGTAGAATACGCTCATGCTAAAAAATGATGGGGAGGGTCGCCGTGGATCCGAAAATTGCGCGGTGTTTGAAAAAAGAGGGAGGGACGCCATTTTGCCCGCAAGAGTTACCAATACAAACCAATAAAGGCATACCTCTTCGAGGACATCAGAAAGGGGGGCGGGCCGAGGTAGGTATAAAAAACTATCTTATATCGGAGCGAAAAACGTGAGGAAGGAAATAAATCCCGTCAGGGGGGATCCGACCTGCACCACGCCGGACACCGGAAGGACAGAAGAGAACCCCGTTAGCAATAGGTTTGAAAACAAGGCGTAAGAAAAACCGCGCATTTGAGTAAAAGACAAAATATCCTCTCCACAAAAAGGAGGAGGGGATAGGATTGGGGGAGGGATCGCTAGTTGAGACACTACGGGCGGACCATTGAAACACCTGCGCTAAGAAGCTCGTACGTCGGAGTTCAGGAGGCTGATCTTCTGCTTTGACGTAAGGAGGAAAAAGGGGGCCCGTCAGAAACTAAATAAATCCGGTGGCTGGGCGGGGGGGGATAATTAACGTAGTCCCGAAGGGTGGGCGTAAGAAGGTATCAGGGGGGGGTCACCAGGGGTGATGGGAAGTTCGCTTCAAAGGGGGGGGTCTGAGTAAAAGCTCCTGCTAGATCGGTCCGAAACCAGAATTTCCTGAGAGCCCGCTCTAAAAATGGTGAGGCTCGAAAAGATAGTGGAGGAAAACCATGGGGGACGTCAAAGGAGGGGGCAGCTAAGGACAACAAAGAAAAGAAGAATTGGAGAAAAGACATCTGGTGGAAGTCTGGGAGGGCCTGGGAGAGAGGGGCGTCAAAAAGAGCGATCCATCTATTCGCATTTTTAGAAAGGAAAGGGAAAAAAATACCGCAACATTCACCGCCTGGAGTGACAAACGGGAATTCGGACAAGGGATAAGGGACCCCTGGATGCATACCAAGGAACACGGTTCCAAAAATAAATTACGGAGAGATGGTGTGATCCACCACCAATTATGGGGCAAAACAGCAATAAGACGAAAAAATTCGTGACTTTCCCAGAAGTAAGGGAAGGGAGTTCAGTCGAGGTGACTCAGAGATTACGGATGGGGGCTAGAACCGTGTCGTCAAGAACGAGAGGACAGATTTACGCCAAAAGGAAAAAAAGGGGGTTTTTACGCGGCGTCAGAAAGGACCTTTATGAGGAGAGGAATTAATAGGAGACTAGCACGCTGGAAAGGGAAACGGAAAACTCTCAAGATGTGAAGAGAGTGTTCGATGGGAAAAGGAAAACTCGGCATCTAGACAGATAAGGGCTCTTTTTGGGGACCGAAAAGAAACTTAGGGGGGAAGGAAATCAACCTCTATGGGGACTCACCCTAGGAAATGGCCTGAAAAAAGATCAGGGAGAGAGTATGAAAGGGAAAAAAAAAACTTTTTCTGGTGACCGAGGAAAACTTGAAAGTGGGTTCTCCGGCACGTCCGTAGAGAACATTACGGAAAAAAGGAAGACGGAAAGACAGAATTTGTGATCTGAGACAAGGAAGGCCTCGCCAAAGAAGGGGAGAAAAAACTACAGCGGTCATCAAGAAGGAGCGGGAGAAAAAATAGGGCAGGCGGCAGAGTTAAAGACTAGGGGAAAGGTCTCGCTCTTGGGGGCCTCTGTTTTGAGCGCACGCGACGTGTTAAAGAAAAGAATACATGCTATCTCGACAGAGTGCACATCCGAAAAACAAACGCCACAAAAGCGTCGGACCGGAGAGCAGCCCGGGTTGGAAAATCGCGCCCCAGTGAAAAGTTTTGAAGCCTGGGAAATACCGACAGGGGGGGTTCGGTTAAAAAAGGGGGGCTCTTATAAAGGGATAGGAAAAGCACCCCTAGAGGTGTCCAGCCAATCCGAGAAACAAAAATGCAGCGGCAACGAATGGGAAAACAGGTTTATCTATCCAAAACAGCTTAAAAGAAAGAAAGCCAGCGGGGGAAAGAGGTTTGGGGAAGAAACAGGGGCAAAGGTGGGGGGATGGGGATGAGGCTGTCGACCCGTCACGTATCGGTTCATCTGTCGAGAGTGAAGTACTATCTGTTGAAATGGGATTGCATTTTTAAGGAAAAGGGGGGAGGAAAATAGCCAGGTAAACGATCGCATGCACGCACAAAATGAGGGGGGGGGAGTTCAAACCGCAGTCTTAATTGAATCAAAAAAATTCCCGCCCTCGTCATTCTGTGGGAGGTACCCCACACGGAGTGGGGGGGGGGAAAAGATGCTGAAACACCAAAGCAGAAAAAGTCGAAAGGGGTAGCAACTGTGACATGCCAATGCTGAGGGCGGGGCGCAGGGAGAGGGAGAGGACAGGAACTGACCGAGGCACGGTAGGTCGACAAAGGAGAAAATTGACCAGGGCCAGCTTCTGCCTCAACGAAGCGTGGAATTCTCGCAAACAAAAAGGATACCTCGGCTCAAAAAGATGGAAGGAAAGGAATTTCTTCGTCCGTCAAATTGGTCGGAAGGGAAACGGGGGTCGGAAAAAACGGCGTAGCTAGAAACTGCTGACCCCGAAAAAAGCGCGGCCAGCATTTGCATTTAGAAACGAAGCGTCTGGCAGAGGGCAAGAAATCTCGAGGCAAAACCAAGTCATCGCGGGAAACCCCGATCGGCGTGGCTCGCGAAAGAGAGGAAGCGGAAGAACTGTGTTGTCAATTAAGACCCTGTTGGCTACCAAAAACTCATTGTGTCACGCAGAACTTGGAAAGCAAGTCGATGAACCGGTGCTAAGACTAAAAAGAAAGAAAAGCCAAGGCTTATCATCAACAGGGGAAAGAAGAAGACTGACTCCAGACGCCACCAGGGACGGACAGCCGAAAACAAGAAAGGGGAAAGTCGGTGCGAGGCCAAAAACCTGGGAACTGATTTATCTTCCTTCGGGAATAACTGAAATTATCAGGGGGAAATAAGTCGGAACGCGCTGCAACACGGTGTTTCTTCTTCGAGGGGGTGGTAGCGGGGAGGGGGAAAAAGGGAAGCATCTCAGGCCGAAACTGATGAAAAACACGTCATAGCGCAGCGTAGGTCCGCAGATGAAAAAGGGAAGGGGGAAAAATGGGAGAACCGGGCGGAGGGGAGCAAGACGCCTTGTTTCTTGGGCGGTTGGGGAGGGATCGTCAGATAGGAACTGGAAGATAAAGGGGAGCTGAGCGCCGCCGGCGTGCCCGAGCAAACCAGAATAGCATAACCGTCAAAATCCCGTGAGAAGCGCTAGAAAAGGGGGGGGGGGAAAAAGTCATGTCATGCAGAGTGTCAGGGATGAAGGGGGATAAAGGTAGCCAGCACGAAGAAAGGGAGACTATAAGCTGTCTCTAAAAGCTTCAGCGGCCCTCTGTGAATCGACGTGAAAAAGGAGAAGACGGGGGCCGAAAAAAACCACCCTTGTGTGGGCCTCCCCCTACGACGCCTGAAATCACTGGGAAAGAAAAGGAGCAAAACCGGTCGGAACGAAAGTGAGGCTCGCAGCTTTTGCATCCACGCCGTCTGGTAGGAGCCGAAAAAAAGATGCTGAAGGACGAGAAGGGCTGAGAACCGCTCAGAGAACACCTGGAGAGTAAATAAAGGTGAAGTCCTCTATTCACTCGACAGGCCTTACTTCCATCGAAAGGGAAGTCCTAAGGAGAGGAATCCAGGCTCGGAAAACAATAGGGGCTGCAGCGTCGGCCAGCTGGCTTGAGCCCAATCGGGGAATATCCAACTGACGCAGTAAATCCTCGGTCCAAAACCCAGAACTCCCGGACTGGGGTGCAAGTCCGCGAAAGATATTAAAAATGCTGGAGTGAAACCTCCTGTGGGTGCTCATGTTGACATCAATCAGGAGAATTGCAGGTTCTCGGGGGGCCGGATCGAAAAAAAAATGATTCTGGGTCCTAGTTTCTCCTAACCAATTTTGCCAAGGGGACTCGGAATGACCGAGGGGGGAGTCCGCAGTGACGGTTACAATTACTCGCATCTAATAATGCTGGCTGAAACGAGAGGGAAAGCAAACGGAGAAAAATAAGGATTGACGCCGAGCGCGGGAAGCGAAGGCTACTTCTCTTGGGGGGGAGATAGCTCAAGAAAAAAAAAAAGAGGGGGTAGCCCTATTGGGGCCAGGAAAACCAGGGTGGACGCTATAAGAAAGAAAAGGGGTCGACGGAAGGAAGGAGACGTGTTTGGAAAAAGGAACTACCTACCATTTGCCGCTGAACGCCCAAAAAACCCTTGCGTTGGATATCGCTAAAACACCAAATCGTCGTCATGGTAAAAGGCCTGGGTGGCTAAAACGTTCATGGCTAGTTATGAAATCTGCTTATCTCGGACGATGGAAGAATGGGCCAATGGAAGGGAAGGTAAAAACAGCCGCCCGCCTCTGAAAAACCCCCGTTAAAAACAGTCAGTACGTTAGCTCTAACTGCGGGGGGGAGGTGAAACTTAACTCGGGGGAAGGGGAGCCCGCCCAATATCTCTCTAGAACACAGGGGAGAGAGATTGAGGGGATCATATGAAGGGTCGCCACCGTCAAAAATTTGTTGAAAGAAAAAACTACACACACACACCAGCTAACGCAGAGGGGAGGGGAAAGGGTGCAGGAGGCGGAGAGCGGACGTAGGCCCAGTGGGGAAGGGAAAAAACGCTACGACGAGAAGCAGGGCAGATAAAGACAAAATACGGAAAAAGTGGGGGCAGATCGACGACGTTAGGGAAGGATAATGGTATGGGAAGGTCGCGGGCATGGTCAGCAGATTCAAACGTCACAAGGACCCGAAGCACCATGTCAGTCCGGAAGCGCTTATCAGTGTTTCAGGCAAAAAAAAAAGCTTAGGGCAAATACAGACATGGTTCAGGAGAGACGAAAAAACGAAAAAACTTCGCGTCGCAAAATGACGGCGTCAAGAAGAGGCGGTGGGAGCGGAAATACATCAGCAGAGCCAGCGCTACGATGGTGCGAAAAAGAAAGGCGCTACCGCAAACATTCAGCCGGTCAACGAGGGAAAACGGGAAAATAAAAATCGGAATTGAGAATACCCCATGGATTGCCGGACAGCCAAGAAATGCCTCTCCAAAAGGTTCCGCGGGGGAAAACAGAACACCACCAGGGAAGGAAAAAAAAATTCGATTCTGGGAAGTGACTTTCCCAAAGAACGGCGACGGAGTTGCAGTACGGGTTACGGGACCGGGGAAACCGAGCGGATTGGATCGAGAAACAAGGCAAGCCCTCCTGGGAAGGGCCTTGCCGCAAAAGTGTGTGGGAAAAAGAGGGACTTCCTGTGCGAATGACTCAGAGGGAAAAAAGCATCTGCCGACCAGGAGGAAGAGAAAAAATTAAGAGTGGGCCGCGCGGTGTGTTGGGCAGCGCCGCAAGGGCTCGAATACGCAGAAGGGGGGGGTCGTTACTACAAGAAGGAATCAATGTTGCTGCATACTGAGACCAGCTAAAAAGACAGTCGAGCCGAGGCGGGCACACTTTCTTCCATATCGGACAAGAGTCGGTGGAAAAAGGGAAACAGGCGGTTTGGGAGGGAGAAAAAAGGAGGGTGACGGAACAGAGCGAAAGGAGGATATGGAAGATAGCGTCTTATGCCGCAGATTTCGGGATACTGGGAAAGTCCAAAGAAACATCGAAGCGGTCCCACTACATATCTTAAAGAACCAAGACTAATGGAGACGAAACGCGCGTTGACTTCCACTTGGGACGCTCGGAAGTTTGCTCAGCTCGCGTTCGCGTACCAAGCAAGAGCGAGGGGAAGGATCTACGATTGAAAAACAACAAGAAGAACAACGGCGTCCGTAGCCTCCTTGGTAAGAAGATAGCAAAAAGAAAAATGGGGATGATCGACAATAAGGTCACTCTGAAAAAGGTTGGACGTGGTGAATAGGGGGGGGGGAGGGCGAGCATGGATAGGCCTACCACGAGATGGGGACGACAAAAAACAGTCCTTTTGCGAAAGTCGCGAAAAGCATCCAGTGACGAAAGGGAAGACGGGAAGACTTCTAATCAAAGCCGCCTGGGAAATAGGGGTCTATGACCGCAAGTGGTGAACTGATTAGGGGCTGTCGACAAAAGCAGAACTTATCGGTGCTTTCCTGATGGTAACACTTTGAAAGAAGAAATGGTTTGGCGTTGGTCTGCTTGGACCGCTGGGACAGCCCCGACTGTGGAAAAAGGAAAAAGACGCGGGGAAAAACTTTCAAGCCACTCGATTGAAAAAGGGACCCAAGACAGGGCAAGAGAAGGAGAGTTCGCGACCAAACACACCGAGCGGGGGGTTTGAAAAAAAAGATACTTGTCTGAAAGAGATGGACTGGAAAAAGCCAACGCAGACCCAGAGACCCGTTGGGACATGAAATGCTGATGCGGGAAGCGGGAAGCTTCGGGTCATAATTTCGCTCGAAAAAACGTGAGGGGCGAAACATTTACGCGAAAACGACCAGCGAAAACCTCAACTTCGCGTGGCAAGAGATCTCTTCAACAACAAAAAAAGAGAAAAAAATACCTCGGCTCAAAAAAGAAAGGTCCGAATCTCCTTCATCAATGTGAACAGTAGTTGGGGACCTCCGTGAGGCCGTGGTGGAGGAAGAAAAAAAAGCGAATGACCCGAAGCGTCAAAAAAAAAAAGAAAAAACACCGCGCAGCATGTTGAAGTCATCTCCAACAAGGCGAAGCTTGGTCCTGGCGTGGGGCGTGAAAATCAGTCTCCCGCTTCACACACAGAAAAGGGCCGCGAAGCGGGTTTGGAGAAAACGGAATGACGCGGGCCCAAAGGAAAGGGCCCGTGTGTCATTAAACCAAGAGGGGGGAATCAAATGTCCACAGTGACCCCATGTAGGCGATGAAAAAACTACCGGGGCAAGAAAAATAAAAAGTGAAAGATAGTCAGTAAAAGCGAGCCGAGGACAAGTCAGACTGTCGGAAAGGAACAAAGGACACCATGGGCACCATTGCGTGAAAGTCCCCAAAACCCTAGTTCCAAGCGGGGAAGATAGAAGGTCGGAAGGGAACAAGGAGGAAAAGAAGGAAACCGGGATGAAGTCGTCACCCGCGCTGCAAAGGAATTGTTTCTTCGGAGGACGTTAAAGAGAGTGGGGTCAGAACCTGGAGAACCTAAAAACAACAAAAAAAGGGCAGCAGGGAGACACTTCAAAAGAAAGAGGCCGGACGGTTTGACACCCATACCAGATAAAAAACTTCTAACCACACAAGTGGAGGTCGTCTGGATGAGTAGGCCTTAAAAAGGCTGGTAGAAGCTCCGCCGTGAAGCCGGAAAAAAAAGAGAGGCAAAAGGACAGGGAAAAACACGCAAGAGGTCCGACCAATAGAAGACCGGTCTGTTCAAGATCAGTAGTGAGGAAGGGAGGGGCCTGCGAGCTGGAAGCCGTCCATCAACGACGTTCAGAATACCAATCTTTCTGTCAAAACGGAAAGCGTCCTCGACGGGTTAGAAAAAGGGGCTAGGCGCACCCTGCCCGGGGGAAGAAACCAAACACTGGGTGGCTCAACACCTTCGATATCTGGAACGAAACATATCATCGGTCGAACGGAAACCATCGAAAGGAAGAAGAGAACCGCCTTGTAGGAGGCCGAAACATGAAAGACGAGAAGTCCTTGTACAGAGACATGCAGGGGAGAAAGAAATCTCGAACCCATCGGAGCCGGCTTCCTCGATCGAGAAAGCTTCCGGACTGGCAGGGAGGAGGAGAAGGTCAGGGGGAAGTCAGGAAGCAAGTGAAGATCTGGCGAACTATTCGGGCGGAGGGTGAGCCCCCCAGCGGGTCTCGATCAAAAGGCAGTCCTCCTCGGTCGCAACGAGGATAGTCGAAAAGTCCGCCACAGATCTGGACGTGATGGAAGTCACTAAGGCCCAGGGGTGGGGGTCTGAATGGCAGATATGGGGATAGTCGACTGATCTGCCATCCATGGGGGGTGACAAGGGGCCAAGGGGTCCAATTTTGGCACTCCACTGACAGAGTAGTGAACACGAAGGGGGGGAGGCAATCCTAGATAACTGGCTCAGAAAGGGGGGATGGACGAAAAAAAAAAAAGCGAAAACCAGCAAGATAAAAAAGCCACTTTGCGCAAGCGATTCGAGGGGGATCTATCACCGGCAGAAAAAAAAAGGGGGCGGAACTGCGGGGCAAGATCAGGAAACCAATTTGGGGGCGCGCGCTAGATATGTAAGATGAAAGGAATGGGATCAAAAGACGTGTGAAGCCATTAAAAGGACTTTCCCGCAAACTGCCCAGCAAAAAAGGGGGGGAGGAAGATAAGCTACAATCGGTCGGTCGATGGGACATACCTTTATAAATGAGAGGAAGAGGGGAATGATCATGCAGAAAAGCTGTCGTCGGAGCGACCGTGTATAGGGAAGAAACGGGGGGCTCCGAAGAAGGAACACAAAGGACACACCGAACCGACTGACTTCAGAGGGGGAAGAGGGCAGGTTTGAACAAGATGCAAAGGGTAAAATAACATTGATAGAATCCTCCCATATCAGAGAAGAAAACCAAAAAAAACGGAGGAGAGAAGGATTGGGGCTGGTTATCCATTAGGGGGGGGGTCGCTCGTCTGAAAGGGGGAAACACCCAGGCTAAGAGCTAACGTCAGGAAGTTATTGCTGGCCGGGGGGGGCGATCGTATCAATGTGCGAAAAGTCGTCCTTTGACCTCGAAAGTCAGAAAAAGAGAAGCACGGGGGGAGTAAACTCGGCATACCGGAAAAAAATAGTTGTTGCGATCGAGGAAGGAATTTCACCTGGGGGAGAGAATGTCGCTGTCAAGGGGAGTTGGGAGTTAAAGGAGACAGACACCGAAAAACAGGTAAACATTTCTTACGGGCGTATGAAGAAAAGGGGGGGGGGTTGCAAGCACAGATGAAGCGAGGGAAGCCATGGTGGGCTTGCGAGGCTCTCGGAAAAGGCTCTGAAGAAAAGACTTAATGGTCTGGTGCTGGCCGTTGGTCGCGTGGTCTACATCGGCCCGTCTAGAGGGTGGGCACTACGGCTTACCGAAACTTCAAAAGGCCGTTCCGAGGGAAAAATACCAATGGGAGAAAAAAAGGAATACCCTGGATTGCGAAAGTCACTACTTCCTATAACAAATTTACCAGGAGAGGAAGGTGGAGGGGAAAAATAGACCACAATTAAAAGCAAACATGAGACATCGGGGATGGTCCCAATAAGGATACGAAGCGTTGTGGAAGGGAAAAAAGATGACTGCCGCGCCGGGGTCGATACCGCGGCGAAGCAACCGGGAGAAGAGGCATAAATGGGACCGAGCGGCGGCTTCATTCGGAGAGGACTGCGGCAGAAAGACGAGCAACTGGATCAGTACGAGGAAAGAAAGATCCAGGTGGTTCGAGAGTGCAAGGCTGCAGAGATGGATCGACTGCATCGGGTTTTAAGACAGACCACTGGCTGCGCGCCCGCGATGGTCCGCCGGCTGGACGCTCGGGAACTTTCGAGGGGAAAGGGGGGAAGAGGTCGGAAAAGGGCGGAAAAAATGAGAGGGTCTGGCCGCCGAAAGTTGAGAACCTCGCACTTCGAGAACAAGAATTGAAGCTGATCAAGAATACAGGAAATTGGACGAAGAGAAAATTCAATTAATTCCTCAAAACCTATAAAGAAAAGAACGAAGAAACGAACAGGAAGAGACAAACTGAGCGGAGAGACTCAAGCGCAACTTGACCACTCCGCTCATTAAGAAGGGGGGGGGATCAGCACTCAAGGCAGAGGGGGCAGGCCTATCGAAGTTCACCTTCCGCAAAAAAAAAATAGAGAAAAAAAAGAAAACCGCGGGGGGGGGAATTATCTCCTCGTAAAAAACTCTGAGCTACCAGACGCTGCCGGTGAGGCAAAGCTTGGCGGGGGCCGGTGGTTCAGTTTCATAGTGCTTCCTGATCTAGATAGCGAAATGAACTACAAGCCGAGAAAAATTCCGCGCGACGAGTGGACCGTGGGATGCCCGTAAGGATCTTACGACGGCTAAAGGAGAAAAGACAACTTTTGATAGGTGAATGGGGGCACTGTGGGACTGGGTTAGGTCGACCCGTCTGACGTAGTAGGGGGCGCTCGAGAGGGGAAGATACTGTGGAGGGTCGCGGGCCGGGGAAAGTTTTGGAAGGGTTTCGGTTATTCAGGGGAAACCCGCGGGAAAAGGAAAAAAGAGGACGACGTGGAAAATATTCACTTGAAAACAGCCGACCCAACAGCGGGCGTAATCACAAGAAGCCCGTCGGGAGGAGGAAAGGAAAGGAGGTCTGGAAAGAAATCCAAAAAAAAAGGAGACGTGGTTGCCACCGCGGATGCGGGTTTTAAGAAAAGTACTTGCTGAACGCCAAAAAAAGACAAGTTCCCAGTCAAAGTCTGTATCGTGTGAAAGCGCGAAGCTGCAGCATTTTCGCTTGAGAGCGGACCTCAGCCGGAGGGCCGACCAGTTAACAAGGAACATTACGGAAAGAAAGAGGCCGGCCTCCTCAAGCTGAAGCCGGGATCTAGAAAAAAGCAACTTATTATAAAATAGCTCAGGGAGAAAGAATGGGATGGACCTAACCATGGCCGGTATTTTAACGGGGGTCGCACCGTAGCGTGTTCTAGCTCAAGCTGGACAATCCTCAATCGATACAAGAAAAGGGGAAAAAACCCCGAAGCGGGAAAAAATCGTAAGTTAGGGGGAGCATTGACTCGAGGAAAAAAGTGAATCACGAGGTAAAAGGGTTTTTTGGGTCGCTCGAAATCTAAGGGGGCTGGGAGAATTGGGGTCAATTAGACAGCTGTTTTTCGGAAGTTAACCCACGACCTTGGGGAAAAGGCGAGGCGGAGGGAAAGACTAAGGGATAAAAAAGGGCAAGGAAAAAAACCAAAAAGAATAAGATAGTCTCAAGCTCAAACGACTTAAAAGAACAGACTAAATTTCAGAACAATCCACAAAGACACATTGGAACAAATTGTAACAAAGTTCAAGTGGACTCGAAATCGTACGCAAGTCGGAAAGTCAAAGCAAGTGCTTCGCGATAACGGGACGTGGGCAAGGGAGGACCATCATAGGGGGGCAGAGAAAGCGTTCATCTGAATTTCCAAAAAAATAACCGGCAGCGCCGGGAGGTCTTGTCAGAATGAGAAGAGAGCGGGATGGAAAAAGGAAAGGGGATTCTAACACGGCAACGGCCGAGTTTGTAGGCTGCGTGGGGTTGGGGGAAACGAAAGGAATAGAATTAAGGTACCCGGCGCCGCAGGTCTGGACAACCATCTCTTCAAGATCAGAGCCGCGGGGGGAGGGAATCGGTCTGCCCCGCGAACTCAACAATGGTAAGAACAGGTAGGTGCGCGGCCTATGAGAGCTGGCGAGGCAAGGAAGGAAGACGGGCTCGGATCCCATCTGGGATCGGGAATCAGAGGGGAAAAAACAGTGAAGGGGAGTAAAGGGGGGCGAGGCGCACCTCCCGGTTGCCCTCGGGAGAAAACCCAATTTGTGTGCCGCAAGTTCCACCGGAAAAAGGACGGGTCTATCTGGGAAGAGGCGGTCGGAACGGACCATCGAGCGGCAATCTTGTGCAGGCAAAACCCGCCGGATGGGGAGGAGACGGAAAACGTCGTCCTTGGACGAGATGCTTATCTAACTGCAACAAACAAGCGCGGAAAAAAAACCACAACTTTAGTCGGCTTAAAAAATCAGCAGCGTGCCGGAACAGCAGGTTCTGGGCCAGGACGAACATGAAACGAGGCTGGCCCACCAGGTAATGTCATCGTGCGCATGCGCTTGAGCCCCAAGGGGAGAGGGAGAAAAGAAATTCTCGGGAGCAAAAACGCGAAGACGAGACGTGAGTCAAAAGCCACAGAACGTCTAATGCTTAGGGAGGTCCCCAACTCCATTGTGGCATGTGGAAGGAAAATCGAGACTGAGAGGGGGGAGTTGTGTGGGAATGAAATCTCCCTGGGGGCATTTTCAAAGGGGGGGGTGTCTCACACAAGGTCAAGGTTGAAAGAGGAGAGGGGGATGTTGCGGAGCAGAGAAGGGGGAATCGGGACACCATGGCGGACTGCCGCTCAGATGTAGAAAAATCGATACAATCAAATACATTGACTCGTAGGGGGACTAAGGTCGTGGTTGGCGATAGCGCGCTCCCGAATAAACCCATGGAATGTCTAAACTAGGGAGCGGAGAAAGGAAAATTGGATTAAGCCGCGAGAAAAAGTTTGGTAAATGTGATAAGGGGGAAATGTAAGCTTGGTTAAAAATGGCTGGAACACAGAACACGGTCTCCAACCAGGAAGGGAATTAAGAGTCCCCCTACCAACAAACTACCTCCCAGCCCAGGTCTGTCTGGGTGACCCATAAGGATTAGATGAAGTTTAGTATCATGCAACCCACCGGGGCTCGAGGGTAGCGGAAAGTTGAGACGGGCAATGACGACATCTGCAGAGACACTACTCTAAGATCGCCCCACTCAACAACCGACCTTCCCGGACGGGAAGAAGAAGGGGAAAAAAAAAAACCGAGAGTGGGAACCTAACGTCATTTGAGAATAGAGGTAAAATCTCAACAACACAAATTCCGGGGTATATGAAGGGGGAGAGTATGGGTGGGAGTATCTCAAATTGAGTTACGCCAAAGAGGAGGAGAAGGTGTTTATCAGCTAATAGAAAACGGACAGAGTAGGGTCCAGGCGTGTCCAGGAATGAACTTCTCGTTGTGGCAAGGGAGGTACGTTTCAGGACTAAGAGACAGGAATAAGCAGCCGGGGGAGGAAGATAGAAACTCGGTCCCTACGTCCTCACATAGACTACTAGGGGAAGATATGAAACACATGATGGGAAGTAGCGCCAAAGGGAGGGGTCAGACGAGGAAAAGGCGAACAAGGCGAAAAAAAGCTACATCCCATCAGATTTGACAGCGCGCCGTGAAGGCCTGCTCGGCACAAGATAGTCAAAACGATTCCTTCTACGAAGGCCACCCCGGAGAGAGACGTCAGCCGAGAGGCGTCCAAATCGTTGCTTGCCTGGACGCTTTGAGGCGAAATCGGAGCGAAACAGCTAGAAGGAAGAGGAGAGTATGAACGGCGAGGCGAAATGTCCCCTTCTTTCCAGTTCAAGATAACCAAGGGGAGGGGGGGGCGGGAAACCCTTGGAACCCATTGCGATCAGCCACGAAATGAGACCCATGTTCCGCGCGAAAAATTGCGTCAAAGGATGGGGCCAGGAACGAAGAAAAAGAAGGATATCGGCGTGACTTCCAACGGAGGTTAGAACTTTGCGACCGAGGGGAGAATCCGGAAGGATGGGGTGAGTCGATACAAAGCCAATGCGCCGATGCGCAGCAGTGGCCAGCTAACGGATCCTGTTTGGAGAGGGGAAAGAGGCAATTACAAAAAAACGCTCCGAGAAGAAAGAAAAATAAAGATTTCCGCGTGTTCGAGATGGGGCAGTCCCTCAAGGGAAGAAGGAGTCCAATTGAATTTTGAGGGACTACAAGAAGATGGGGGAGGCTTGGAAAAATCTGCGCTCCGGAAGAATGCTTCAGGACCGCGAAAGATCAGGAAAGGGAGAAAAGACGATGGCTCGTACGGGGAAGGGCGGACCAAATATGGGGTTCTTTTGTCCACGATGAACACAAAGTTGGGGAAAGCTCTGAAAGAAGGACGAGGCACAACAGAGTCTTATGCCTAAAGCAGAAAAGAGGAAAGACCAATCGGGGAAAAGGAAGCAGACCATTAACAGCGAGAGACTCGACAGAGATAGAAGGAAGGAGACCATGCGGACGAAGGGACGCGCTGCAGGGCTTCCAAGCGCTTTGAAGTCGCTGTTAAAATGCACGCAAGCTCGGGGGAGAAAAATCATGCCACTCGACGAAAGGTCAAAACCGCCACCCCCTCAAAGATGCCAGCCGCCCCGGTTGGCGAGCCACCTCCTTCTAAGCGGCCGAAGAGGGTAAGATAGTGAACCGTTTCGGTCAAATAAGGGGGGCGGGAAGACTAAATGATATGCAAATGCCCAGGGGGGTCAAAGACAATCAGACAGCGCGACGAAAGGCATCCAGGGGATCTGCACACTGGAATACGGGGGCAGCTTAAAGGGGCGTCAAAATCAAGAATGGGGAAGGACAGAACCGCAGTTCCACTGTGGGTTTTGGGGGGTATTCGAGGGGTCTGGGAGTCGGCGGAAGAAAACTGGTCGATCTTGAAAGAACTTCATTGGGGGCTGGTGTTGGGAGATTTAAGGACGGTAGAACTGTTATCGCGAATAACTTGACAAATGGGGTATGGGGGGGAAAGGGAAAAAGCCGACCAGAGTCCTAAAAACGGCGCCCGTCACGGGGCCGGAGCGAAGCCAAACCTTCCGGGTGGTGAAAAAGATACGGGATCGAGAAAGTTTACAGCAACAAGACAGCTTCGCCGGGATGAACGAGGTCAGTAACTGTGTGACGCGCGCGGAAACTTTAAAGGCGCTTGAGATAGAAACCGCCGACGGAGTCCCAGTTAACTCGAATAAAGCTTCTGCCTCATCAAAGTGCA
>Ga0179593_1445360_pt1 | contig 18398 bp, 28 predicted proteins | sample CZODoug2_1_08_16_FD_185931 | JGI IMG/M metagenome (GOLD analysis project Ga0179593, IMG submission 185931) | Vadose zone soil fungal communities from Angelo Coast Range Reserve, California, USA - CZODoug2_1_08_16fungal (PacBio error correction) | ecosystem: Environmental > Terrestrial > Soil >...
GCCGGGGAAAAAATGAATAAAGGGCTTCGATGAGGTGGCAAGTGAGATGCCCGGCTATGACAAGGCAGACAGCAAGAATTTTGCAGAAAACTGAAAAGAAAAAGTAGTGAGTGGAAAAGCTCGGGGAAATGAAAATGCCCTCCACATTCACGTGGGAGTGAGAAGCAGAATCCCCTATCGAATCGCCAGGAGATGAAAAACTCCTGCCGACGTTGCAAAATGCGCAAACGACGGGAAACAGCTGTCAGCACTGGGGGAGGAGCGTTTTCTTCTGTCCGGACTTCTCGCGGAAGAAACACGGTGGGTAAAACGGCGGCATTAAAACCGGTTGTGGGGGGTCGACGCTGTATTTTCTCTCGAAAAAAAGGGGAATTCGTTGATTGCCAATCAGTTTGTTGGGGGAGGGGTGTCTGGGATTGAGCGGGGAACACGGTAACACTGACAAAGAAACGGAAATATGCGAACGAACTCAGCAACGCGTGAGGGGAGTAACTGGAGGCCTTTAAGGGAAAGAGAAAAAGAAAATCAGCCCCTAAGGAGCCGAGAAGTTCACTTGGGAAAAACTGACGCAAATTCTGTTTTCATGATGCGGGAAAGGAAGGCTAGAAGGGAGGTTGCAAAAAACAACTCCGGCAGAACCTACGCAATGCTGTCTACTGGAGAAGGGGAGATCAATGCCGCTCATCTCAGGGGCATAAAGACTAGGGGGGGAATCGAGTATTAAGAGAAAGTTACGCCGCGATAATCCGTTTGGAATCAGTTCAAACTGCAAACCTTTTCAGATGGGGAACGCAAATAAAAAATGCGCACGTTAGGGGAAGTTACAAAGATCAAAGTTCCCGTGATAAGGTCAGACGTTTTCAAAAAGGGCGTCCTGGTGAGGAGAGAAAAGGCGGTGGGTAGGGATATTGAAAAGGCTCTGGCACTGCATAGGAACGAAGATTCTTCCTATTGGAGAGAAGGGATTTTAAAAATATGGAAAAAGGGGGGCGGGAAGGGTCTACACAAACGCGATTTTATTGCTTACGAGAAGTCGGCATTAGCGGGCTTGGGGGAAACAAAGGCAACAAGCTTAATTGGAAGACAAAATTTGACGCGGGCAAGCCTTACACACGGAGACGGGGTCCAATTATTAGAAGGACAAGAGAAATATATGCATGAACATGGAGAAAATTCAATCCCGAAAAGAAAAAGAGGTTCCCTCGCCATTGAATATCGGGGGCACGGTGCAGGAAAAGCTTTGATGGGGGAATCCGAAGATTCATTCAGGAAAAAAAGTGATGAAAAAAAGGATGTGCAGGCTTTTAAAAAATCAGGGAAAGTGCCAAAAAATCAAAAGGACGGGGAACGCATCCTGAAGGCCTAAGACCGGGAAGGGCGGAAGGGGAAATGCGGAAGGACCGAGGGAAATCGAGGGAAGCAGGCGGCCGCTGGAAAAAAGTGTACTAGAAAGAGACCTGTGGCCGGCGGGCGGAAGGAAAAGAGGGTGGGGGGAAAAGGAAGCGGGATCGACGCGTGAAGTCATGAAAAAATATTACTCATGCTGAAAAGCCCTTGGCAAGGAAGGAAAACCAATAAAGAACCAGACATCTGGCCCGCACGGGGAGTCTTAACAAGGGGTCAGCCGCCTGTGCCGTAACCGATTGAAATCGAGGTACAAGCGATTAATGGGGTTTGAAAAAGGGGGGCTTGGGCTTTGAAAAAAATCTAAGCATGAGGATGAATTAAAAGATGTGCGTGTAGAGGGTAAGATCACGCGTTTCTTTAGATGTCGTCGACGTTCAGGAACGCGGGGGAGACTAATGTTCGGGGGTAAACACGCCCACGTTTACTCAGAGGGAGAGAAGCGGTCCAGGAAAGAAGGATGCGCTCCGTTTTGAGGGCCTGGTTCAGTCAAGTCAAATTAGGGGAAGCCTGACAGGCGCAGTTAGGAAGGCTAAAAAGTTGGCAGAACGAGGAAAATGAAAAAACCGTTGACCAGCAGAAAGACGTGCCCAGGAAGCAATTTGAAAATGTTGGGGAGGCAGCCTCAAGTAGGATAAATCGAAGCATCCGGATGCAGGGAGGGAAAAAAACAAACGGACGAGCGTAACTAAAGGCCAAGAAAACAAGGCCCGACAAGGGTGAAAGGTATGTAAAAAAAGTGCACAAGTGAAAGGGAACCGGCGGAGAGTGGGGCACGTGCAGGGGGTCAAGTATTGAATACGATCACAACACAATGAGTAGGGGGAGGGGGGAAAGATAGAGAAAGCCTGAAAGCTATATGAATAACGGAGAAAGCGTGAGCGGGATTGACAAGGGTCACTACCAGCAACCTTGAGAAAATCTTTTTAATGGTGGGATTAGCGCGAGTTGCTGAATCTGAGCAGCCGGCGCAGGATGAGGATTCAAATAATGGAAAAAGGGGTCGGAAAGGGAAGCAAACTAAAAAAACGCCGCAATGAGAACGGCACATATTACTTTGAAATAACAATCATCAGTCGGTATCAGGGGGGAGGCATTTGATGGAGGTAAGAACCTCGTTGTCTGCTGGGAGGAATTCAACCAGTACAAACGAGTATCGCTAAGAAAAAAATGAGGAGTCGATAGAACGAAAAGGAAGTGGGAGGAAATCGATCGGACCGGGATGAGGGGGATCACTCACGGTGGTAGTACCGGCTCAAAGAAAGGAAGGAAAGATCGCATAAAATTCACAATGCGTGAAAGACGAGAAAAGGTAGGTTATTACAGACCGAAGAAAGGCGGCTTCCAAATAAAACTTTAAAATGCGGCGACCCAATCCCGTAGACACAACGGTGAATTGCGATGTCGATTTAGGGTCAAAGGAAAGAACACAATATCCTCAGAGATGGGCAAGTAGGAATTGGGGTAAGTCAGCTTCTCTAGGACATGGGATCAAACCGAAGTGACGACGCAGCCCCACAATCGATAGAACCAAAAAGGAAAGGAAGGGATTTGAAAAAGAGGGAAAGAAAGTCGAGAGTTACTCTGCCCGGCCAGGGGACAAAGATCGTCTCGATCATATACATCCGCCAAAGACCATGTCTTGGGGGTGAGGGGTTGGGTGTTGGCAGCACTGGGGGGAAAAGACCCAGAAAGAGGGGGGGGTTTGAAAAAGACTTGCGAGTGAATAATGCGGAGACAGAGAAGAGCACAAAACTTGCCGTCAGAATCTCGCAAGAGGGTGAAGTAGCAGATCTTGGCCATGTCGGAGAGGGGAATTTCAACATTACTTGCTGAGGTAGACGTGTAGGGGAAGTAATGAACCCGACTAAGGTTGAGTGGGCAGAGGAGTCCGGGTTGACCGGAACAACAAGGACCGGTAGGGTAAGGTGCGAAGGGAAGAAAGATGCCGAGGAATCAAGGCGTAAAACATAAAATAGAAAGGGGAAACTCCTGGGGTGTAGAAACAGAACAGGGAGGTCATCTGGGCTCTCCGGGGACCCTGATAGCGAAGACATTAGCACGTTTCGTTCTACCGGGTCAGAGGTTCAAGGGGGTGAAAGCGTAATTAATTTCAAGGACCGAAAACATTCGAAGGAGCAGGAGAGAAGGGAAACAGGGTTTATCTTTGTCGTACCCAACTGGAAAATCAGTTGTAGTTATCTGCAGGAAGAAAGTGCTTCCAGGGGCGATACCGGGGCCGCGGAGAAGGATCAGGGAAGCCAGAAACATGACTTTCTCTTGTAAAGTCAAATTCGAATGGGGACACCTTACGTAAAAAGGGAAAAAAGGGAGTCATGCCAGAGGACAGAAGTTCTTGGAAAACGAGGGGGCGGCCGCGAGAGATGCCGTGTGAAGAAGGGAGCAGGTCTAGCGCTGCAAGTGCGAATAAGAGAACTGGTGCGGAAGTGAAAAGGGAAATGGAACCCCGTGAGAAGTCATGGTAGGAAGGGATTGATTGGGCCAGGAGAAAAAAAGGCCCGAGCACAGACCGTTGAAAAAAAAGGGAAAGGGAGCCGCATATGTATATGGGAGTAGCAGGTGTAAAAGTGGTCAAAGTCAATCACAGCCCGCAAAACCCAGACTTGGGGATCCAAAAGAAATAAGGAAAAGTCGGAGAAAGTTGTCGAGGCAGGAACAAGGAGGGTGAGAAACAGACGGGGGGGGGAAATCATCGGGCATGCCGAACGGCGACGGGGAGCGCAGGCCGGGGGTTCAACGTCGGCGCCATGAAAGGGCAAAGGAGGGTATGCGGGGAGTCGAGGGGTTAATATAAATCTCAATCAGGCGAGGTTATGTTCGGCTTACAAGAAAAAAAAAAGGTAATTGGGGAAAAGGGGGGAAGGGCTACCACAGGGGGCAAAGACGGACAGCGAATCCTTTGGATAAAGGGTCGCGCACCTTATGCTGCCTCGCAAAACGAAAGAGAAGAACGAATTTGTTAGAAAAACAGAATCGCCGCCGCTTGACTTAAGCGCGGCACGAGGAGCTTCTTCTCATAAAGCCGCTTAGGAAGGAAAGAGAGACAGTGAAACAGAAGGGGAATAGGAGTCTAAACGCAGGATTATTAATATGGAGAATATGAACAGAAAAAAAAAGGCAAAACGTGGAGTTTTCCCTTTGGCCAGGTGCAAGAAGCGAAAGAAGCGAAGCCCGGTGCGTAGAGCCACTAATGATGGGGCTTCTAACAAAGTTGGCTCGTGATGAATGGCTTGTTCTCGGCACAAAGCAGGGGGGTGGGGCGCAATGACCGCTGAGAAAAAAAAAAAGGGGGGTCGGCTCCTTCACCCGGTGTCTGGGAGAAAAATTACTTTGTGCGGGAGAGAACTACTAATCAAAAGGGATGAAGAAAAATGATTAACGGCGACCACGTAGTCCTAATCTTGGCGACTACGGAAAGGGAGAGCACGCATCGAGCCAGAAGGGGAGGACGGGAAAGAGATGAAGTTGAGGGAAAAACAAGCCCCTGGGGTTTACGGAATCGGGACCTAGGAAGTGACCGAACGGGAGCAGAAAAAAAAAGGTTTTTTGGTCTTGATTTGGAAAATAAGGGGAAATGGGACACTAGCAGCTCCGGAAAAAACTGACAAAAAGACAATGAAAGTGCTGAACTCCACTCATTGCAAACGAGGGAGGACTAGTTCGTCCCTAGAGGCAGAAAAAAAAAAAACGTCCACTAAAGAGAATTCAGCCTGTCACGGTGTAGACGGTCAACCATCGGTGGCTTGACCGCTCGCAGATGAAAAAAAAAGGGAGGGTAGCTATGACAATCAGCTCAGAGACCTGGGAAGAAGGGTGAAGGCAGACAATGTTCTCTGGGAGGAAGAGACCTGCCTGGAATTTTAAAGGGTTTACAGCGAGTGGGAAGTAAGATTATTGGAAAGGGTCGCACGATGGAAACTGAGCGGACAAGCATGAAGAGTGCACTTACTCAAAATGGGAGGAGATCGGAGATCACTCCCACCGGGTAGTCGAGGGAAGGCGAGCAATATCACAACTTGGGAATGAAAACTTGACCATCAAGCGCCGGGTTCGGGGTCAAGGGGAGATTTAGGAATCACGCGCAAACCCTCGACTGTATTGTGCCGGGAGAACGACAAGAGTTTGACGGGAGAGGAGCCGGAGACAAGGTATTTCAAAGCTGAGAAACGGAGGGGGCTATGAGGGCATGTCAGGAAATCGGATTTTATTGCTTACGCGCGAGGCACGCACCTGCCGGGAAGGGGGTGTAAAAGACCAAAGGTGGTGAATGGGAAACCCAATTGGAAAGGGAAACCTCACACTTGAGCTAGAGAGAGAAAACGGGAAAAAATGAGTGAAGGGGAAATTCATCAGGCCAGCTCTTCAAGACGCAAGACTGGAACGGAAAGAGTTTGACGGCAAAGCAGGGAGAGGGAATCGAAAAATGAAGGGTATGAAAAAAAAGAGGATTAAAAAAGGGCAAAAGATCAGAGGGCAGAAGGGAGTGGCCAAAGAAGACTATGGCTGATGGAAAGGGTGGCAATCCTGATCTGCAGAAAGAAAGCGTTGAAGGGGCAGTGCATTAGAAAGTTAGTCAGCGAGCGAAGCATTGCTAAAAGACAAGAGGCGGGGTGTTAAATCACCGGTTTGTGCCGTGGACCGGCTATGGGATCCAATGGACCTCCTCTACAGAGGTTCAGGGAAAAATCCGGGGGCCTATTCTTTAAAAGTTTATAAGGAAACAACAGAACGAAGAATTTGCTGCTCAAGGTTTGTGGGGGGACTCTAATCGGCTTACCCGAGTTTCAGGATCGAAAAAAGGGGGGAGTTGATCAAACCGGAATCGCAGGGTTCATACAATCGAAAATGCGGATGCACAGGATCGGTTTTGCTCTTAATGTTCAAAGGATGACAGAATGTCGTAGAGACCAGGGAAAGGACAAACTAGGAACGACTAGGGAAAGGAACTAATCGTTGAAAAATCCCCTCTAAGCTTAGAGAATGTCGCCCGGGGGGGAGGGAAACCGGGGTTTGGTAGGCCTGGGGCAGCTGAGGGTCAGTGAAAAGAGCTTCTTAAAGCCGAAGGCTAGGAAGGGTTAAAAGGTGCACGCGATAACATGCGAAAAAGTCGTAATGGGTCGACCATCATGTTCTTCAAGATGCAAAGGTAAAAAATCGTGCAGAATTTGGGAGGCTCTGAGGTCGGAGTGCTCTAGAATAAAAAGAAGGAGAAGAGGAAGGGGTAATAAAAGAAAAAGAGCGCAAAAAAAAAGTCCAATTCATGCCAGAACCGAAAAAAAAAACACAGGGTTTCTGATGGTAAACACGGGGATCAACTGTTGCTCAAAAAACGGCTCTATTTGGGGGTGAGGAAGGCTTTTTCCAATTATCCAAACAACAACAATTATGATGGAAATAGGAGTCATTTCAATATGGCGAGAAAGGGAAAGAAGTTTAATCAACTCAAGGGAACCATTTTCAACCGGGAGCATCATTCTAAAGTTCGGGGGGAAGGTGAAGCGCGAGTTGCTGCGTCAAGAAACATATCAAAAGGGAAGTAGAGTTTATCAAGGAAATGCGAGGCCTGCGCACCGCAAACGCACAAAAAGGGGGGTTGCATCTTTCCTTAAAAGATGAAGGGGAACAGCCACGTGACTCAGCTGGGGAAATCGTGAAACTGGTATCCATGTCAGCAATCGAAAAAAGTTAGGGACGTTCTCATGAAATGATGAAGGAAAAAGAACGGATCTCCGTAAGCGACTAATGGAGGTAAAAGGAGTAGTAATACGGAGAATAAATAAGAACCGAAAAAAAGGGCTCAAAGATTGAAGTCCTCCAGGGGAGGAAAGAGTCAAAAGCGGAGCCCGAAAATTCAGGCAAAGAAACGTGGGAAGAAAAGCATGCGGCAGGAGCTGTTGGAAGAAAAAACTGAGTACAGGTTTTTAAACGTACCCAAAGTTTCTAGGCCACATCGTTTACGCAGGCGGAGGAAAGAAAAAGGTTCAGAAAAAACCGAGTTGCAGAGGACATATGTGGCTACAGAGGGGGGGCTGGGAAGTCACATTCCGCCCACTGGCACGAATCGCCTGGAGTTTAGTCTATTAATAAGCTCAAGAAGAAGCTTGGGTCCACCTGATGGAGAGAAAGAAATCCACATAAAAAGGTAGAGTAGTAAAGGAAAAAGGGTCTGTTCCCTTCTAAGTAGGGAGATGAATTACACGCTCTAAAGGGGGGAACGAAATCTTCGTCAGGTACAAATAATGCATACTCAAGAACACTCGGGTTGGGGGCCAGATGGGCGATGGAATACGCCTGAAGAGGGGGTCAGCCGTGCGCGTAATGAAGGAAAGAAAAGGATTACGATCCCACTGATGAAGGACAAGAGAAAAAATAGGGGCGTCTGGAAAAAGGGGCCATGGAAAAGACGTGGAATTTCTCGGCTGGGGGAGTATCCGTTCGGTAATTGGGATCCCCGGCAAGCAGGGGAAAAAAGTGGCCATTAGGGTTACAGTTGTCCGGGCTTAGAACTAAACAAATCAAAAAATATGCGCGTAAGATAAAGAGGAAAGGTTTGAAGACCAGTCAAGAGCCCATGCAGGGTCAGCTGGGGAGACTTGAAGAGACGGAACCAGCGGTGGCAATCATTTTCACGAAAGGCAGGCGCTTGAGATCTCAAAGAGGGGGAAAGGAAAAGCACGTCGATGGCAAGACCCGAAAAAGGGGGGTCTTTTGATCGGAAGCGAAAGTACTGCAGAGAAAAAAGGTAAAGTCCGTGCATAAGTCAGGGGAGATCAAAAAGCTTCGAGCCTCGAGAAAAGAAAAAGAATCTAAACGAAAAAGCTGAGTGTACACTTCGACGGACGTCAAGGAGAGGCCCAGAGCAAGCCTGGGGGAACAGGAATTCCTGTCGGCTCAAGCGAGGGGGGGGAACCGCAGGAGGGGCGAGGGGGGGTCATCGTGTTTCTAGGACTCAGAGAGGATGCATGACCGGTGCGGTGGAAAAAAGGAAAGAGAAAGGCGACAATGGAAAGGGGAATTGGCCTGAAGCAGGGGGCCGAGGGGCAAGGGAGTTCGCATATTTATATGTATGGGGGGAAAAAATTAGGGTTCCGTAGCCTGCTAGGGGAACGAAACCAGAAAATCCGCCCCACGAAGGCCCAAAAAAATAACAGGTGGCGGTCGAAGATACAGATGGACGAAACCTTGGCAGTAAAGGGGGAAAAACACGGGTGAGCTTTATCCTTCTAGAAAAAATAAAAATGAAGGGGAAGAGGAGAAGGAGAGTTCATCATCCTTTTTTTTCACGCGGGGAAGGAGAGCAAAGCGGTCAGAAAGTAATCTCTGTATAGAAAAGAATGATCGTATGGAGCAGGAAAAGGAAAAAAGTTAAAAGTTGACAGGAGGAAAAGGGAAAAGGGGGGGAAGGTCGAGCTGATAACAGGTTGGCGGCATACAGTTTTCTAGACCGTCGGAGGGAAAACCCCAGAAGCCATTCCGGGGCACGAAAAATTGGGGGGGGGAGGACAAAAAGAATCGTCCCCGAGTTGGAGTGAGGAGAAGCAAGGGTCAGCTTCTCTCCTGACCGCTGCGGGGGCACGAGTACGTTCGTTACGACCAGGGGCATTAGCAAAAAAAACGTAGGAAGAGAGAGATATGAACCGGCGTTCAAAGAAGAAGAGGCGGGGGATTTGGATGACAAAGGAAGCGGGAGGAGAATAAGCGAAGAAACGGGAAAAGAAAAACCGAAAGCGGCTCCTATGAATGGTGAAGGGAAAAAGGAGGGGGGTGAGTGACCGCTACTTGAGGCGGATGGGGGAGTCAGAACGGGATGACGAGCGAAAAAAAAGGGGGAGAAGTGTCCGCTTCGAGTTGCACCGTTCAAACATTAACGTGTTTTCAGTAGGGAAAATCAACTCCTGATTGAGATGGAACGAGAAAGTTGGGTCCCAAAAGGGGCGAGAATCTTCCAAAACAAAGGAAGGGGGGACACAAAGCTGCGCACTGATCAGACCCTATTGGGTTTTCTGCCGATAACTAAGAGAATGCTCACAAACGGGAGGGGGGGGGAAAAAAAAACGAGGCATAGAAAAAGGGCTTCATAGGGGGGAAACACGCTGTATTAGATCGACGGTAGGGGGGGGGGGGAGAGGCAAAAAAAGGGGGGTTTGGGGAGGGGGGGGAATTTGAGGCGTGGGAACAGAAAATACGAACTGACCATTAAAAAGTCACGGAAAGGCCACTCATTGCCAACGCGTTCGTGGCTAAGATGGGCAAGGGAAAAAGAGACAACTCCCCATACATGCAAAAAGGAGGACGAACGTTGCAGCCGAAGGGGTACTAAATCCGTGTCATTGAAAGGAGCACTATTTCAAAGAAAGAGGGGAAGCTTGGGGGCCAGCGATGCAAAAGAAAAGAGAGGAGGACCATAACCTTAATTCAATTTAGGAGAAAAAAAGGAGGGAGTGAGGGGCGCGTCGCAGGACGATCTTCGAGAATGAGCGAGGGGACATAATCTCTTTTAAGTCAAAGGAATCAGGGGATCGGTCAAATAAAAAAACCCGGGGTTGGAACGGGGAAAGTACAGAAGGGCTTCAGCTCTGGGGAAGATCAAAGGGACGAGGCACCAAAGAGAGGAAGAAGTTAGAATCAAGATCAAACACTTGTAAACGGTGGAGAGGACATCACGACGGGTATTCAAACGAAAGAAAAGGCCGATTTGTCTCCAGAAAAGCACGACTCATTGTAAAAATGGGGAAAAAAAGAAAGGTAAGGGCATCTTCCGGATCATTGAGGACAGAGGCGATATCAGGGGTGAAAAAGCAAGCATGGTCTCCTATGAATGAAAACGCCGAAAGTAAATGTTTTTGATGCTACACAGAAAGTCAGGGGGTCATTCCGTGCGGGGGGAAGTGGGGGGAGACGCCAGCCACAAGGGGTTCATGGGATACCAAGAAAAAGCCGGGGCCGCACACTTGTAGAAAAAAGGTACTTAATCCGCAAAGAAGGAAAACAAGTTCGGTGGAGAGGGAAATAGGGGGCGGTGAAAACGGACCGAAAATAATTCATAATCGAGGCAGGGAAAGGGAAAGAAGGGGAGGCGGGAATCAAGATTCAGGAATGGGCATAATCTCACGGGGGGACAGGGATTTGCATGTCTTATTGTAGAAGAAAAAAAAGTCAGTGTTCCAAACAAAAAGTGGGGGATGGGATGATATTAAAACATATGAGAACGAAGGACGATCTTGTGCACAAGGGGGGAAAAAGGCTAGTGCATGAGCCGCGGCAGAAGAATCTAAGAGATGAATAGGGCTTTCCTTTGGGCTACCCGACGAAAAGGTGGATCTGGAGGGAGGGGAACTATTCTTTTGGGGAGAATGAAGAGGAAGAGAGAAGCGGATCAATGAAAAAGGGAATGCATTCTCGGATTAGTGCCAGGCACGCACTCTACTCTCACATCTTGGCGGACAACTGTGGGCTGAACTGCCTCGCCGCAGGCGCGATGGTCAGAGAGGGGAACACTCATGGAAGAAGTAGGTACCTTTATCCGAGGGTAGGCGGAACGCTCTCATTCTTATTCTCAAAAAAAAAATTAGGGAGCTGAATGAGTGAGCTCTCAAAACTATTAGGGGACTGGGGCTCTTGGGAATGAAGAAACTGGAGAGCTACGCGGGAAAATGGACCACGATTTTCACGAAAGAAATACGACGAGTCAGCCGGAGAAAGGACGAGAAGGGGGTGGGGCGGGCAAGGGTGTCATTCAGGCTACAGGAGTGCAGTGCTTACAGCTTGGAAGGGGGGGGGGGATTCGACGAGGAAGCTGCGTTAGGGGGAAAGATTTAGGCAGAAGACTTTGCATTTCCGGGGGGTCGGGTGGAGGCTTCATTTATTCAGGGCGAGAGGGGGGGGTATAGACAGCCTGCCGCCGATCATGAACTCTGGAAAAGAGCCAAAAAGCAAATAACAAATGACCGGCTTCTTTTATTGGATGGGGGTGCAATTAACGCCCAGGAGGGAGGGAGGAGGTGATACACGTTAGGGACTGAGATTGAAGGAATCTCAGATCAAACAGAGGAGGGAAAATATCTATATTTGTCAAGAAGGGAAAGAGGAAGAACGTGCCCCAAAGAAAGCGGTCGGGGAACATTTCACTTGCACGGGAAAGAAAAAAGAACAGTTCCGGCCGGGAGTTTTCGGAGGGGTATGCGAGTTTGCCGCGTCGTAAAGGAAAAAAAGAAGGAGGGGTTATCAAGGAGTCGAGCAAGAAAGAACGAAAAAAAGAAGGGAGTCATGGGGCGAACGGCAGGGAGGAGGGCTGACTGGTCGAGCAAGGACGAGAGGAGCATCGGGGAAGACGCAACTGCTCCTCAGCCATGGGTTAAACCCTCTGAAGGAAGCCTGCACAGGACGGAGAGGGAAGGGGAGGGCTCTCCGGATGGGGACGAGGGAGGGATAAGCGGAAGGGGACGGGGAGAGAAGGAGTTGTCGCTCCAGCGGTTGAGGGTAAGGAACCGACGAAGACATCGCCAAAGGAAGCCGAGGAATAAAACACCGCCATGCTTGTGGCATCACGAAGGAGACTACTGTGATTAAGCCCGATTGGGGAAAAGCGTTCCTGCCGCGAGTGAACGAGGAAAGCTTACGCAAAAGCTGCGACCACAAGCTTGCGCTGGCCAAGGTGGACGAGGAAGAAGGGGGATTTCATCATTCGCCACTGGCACCTCTGGCCTCGGAGGGGCGGGCGTTGAGGAAGGGGGTAAGGAAAAGGGAGAGAGGGTGGAATCTCGGAGCAAAATGGCGCGCCGCCGGCCACATCAGGGTGAGAGGGAAGGGAGAAAGCTTTAAAACTGCGGCGAGAAAAAAGTACGGAACTGCCCGCGCCAGTGCAACATCAGTAAAGCTTCGGCAGTGAGGAAGAATATAGACCCAGCCGACCATCGTCGGTGATACATGTTCTGTCAAGCGCGTTTGAAGAAAAAAGGAAACCGACTGATTGTTTTTGCAGAGCTGAGGGAAGGCCAGGAATCTTCTGATACCTAGCAGGGCTGGAAAACCACTCGTCGAAGAGAATGCTTCCTGGCAAGGAATAGTGGGGGAAAGGGCGGGATAGTTTCTCCAGGAACTGTAGGGAGGTCACTTGAGGGGGAGACCAGGAAAGGGGGAGACCCACCAGAAGGGGGTACTGCCCTTTAATCTCTAAGACCAAAACGGCTGTTGAGAAGAAACTCGTCAGCATCAGTCATGGTAAAAATCAAAGCGCTAAAAGGAGGCCCGGGGGGAGAACATACTCAATCCCAAAATTAAAACTGGGGAATCGTGCGCTCGCGCTAGCACGGAAAGGGAAAGGGGGACCATTTGCATCAGAGAGGGGTAGAGCCATACCGTCGAGGTTCTAGTCGGAAAAATGCCGAACTCACGGAATGAGAAAAGGGAGACATCACGGGGGTTTATCTTTATGACTAACATGGAAGGGGGGAGAATCCTGGGGAGGGGAAATATACACGAAGAAAGGTTTGCACGTAGGGGACCTCGTTGCGCTTCATAGGAGAAAAGGAAAAAACGACCTGAGCTCGTGAGAGATCGCCCTAGATGAGGGAAAGGTCTCTACCATGAATCGGAAGGGAGTAAGAGAAGATGACCAGCCTTGAATGGGACAAAGTAAAAAGAAAAAGCGGAAATGCGTTTGGAATCGATTCAAAGAGAGACTGAAGCGGGCGAGCCGTCACTGGCCACCGAAAAATAAGAAAAAAGGGACCCTTCTTAACTTGGAGGAGCGGTCTGGGGGGAAGGGAGATTTGATTCGGCGGGCAACAACGTCAAAGGGGAGGAGGGGGGGGTTTAGAAAACCGTTTTCCTTTGTCAGGTTGGGGTTAGGCCTGCTATTGGCACCAGAAAATCCAGAAAAAACAGGACTTGGCATGAGAAAAATCAAGGAAAAAGACGAGGGCCAGCGGGGTCGGGGAAGGGGGAAGGAAAAAAAGACTGCCGCGTGTGAACCGGGGAGCTTTTATCTACGTCGTAGAAGAAGAAGAAATAGAGACGCTGATATTGCGCGGGGCAGCGGGGGAAATCTTGGGGCAAAAGGAGGACAAAGGAGGTCTGGCGGAAGTCGCAGGGAATCTCGCAAGGAAGCGGATAGGTAGGTCGGCTTCATAAAGTCAAAATGTAAGGGGGGAAAACAACCGCCACAGGTGAAATCGAAGCGAAAGTCCGTTGGGGAAGAGAGGTCATACAGTTCCGCAAGCGGTGCCCACCCATGCAGACCTCGAGAGTGGGGGTCAAGACACATAACTCCCAGCGGAGGAAAGGGAAACCTCAAGGCGCTTCTTCTCATAGAAAGATTGGAAAGGAAACAATATTACTTTCGGGAAAAAGACGGTTCAGGAGAGCGAAAACGGAGAGGGGAAGATAGGAGATATAAAGAAAAAAAAAACGTAAAGAAACGTACTCTTCGGTGCGTTGGCCGGAAAAAAGAAATCAAAGAGAAGAAGAAGAAGCCGGTGCGAGGAGAGAGAGGGGAAGTGCGGGGATAAAGGGTGATCGCAACGGAGTATGGATGGCGGCGCAGTACAAGGGCGGTAGGACGTCTCTGACAAAAGGGGAGGGCTGAAGGGGTACATGCACCCTTTTGGATAACAGGCCCGGCCACATTAGGTCTTTGCTGAAGCCGAAAATATAAAAGTCGAATGGCGGGGAGGAAATTAACGGCTACTGGCTCAGAGAACTAGAGAGGGTCGAACAACTACCTTGAAAAACCGGATGAGAACTGATCAGAGTCTATCCCGGGAAAAAAATGCATATTACTTAGATAAATCACAATTGGAATGGGATGAGAAAGGCCCCGTTTTGCCGGGTGCACGTAAAGCGTTTTATCACTCTAAAGAATGGGGAGTATTCCAATCATTGTGGGCTTGAAGGGGATTGCGTGACACTAGAAAAAGAAAAAAGGGAAAAATAAGCTAGGAAAGCTAAACATGGGGCCAAAACGCTGGAGGTGCTCAGAGAAGCAAAGCATGCCAATCTTCCCAGAAGGAAAGCATGACGCGTTCAGAAGGTCAACGGAACTTACTTTCATGAATGTGGGGAAAGGACGAAAAACGATGCAGAGGAGAGACAGAAAGGCGAACAAAAGCATTCCGCGGACCGGAGGAAGGGGCACGATGATAGGGGACGTAGATGACTATAATAACGATAATGGGCGAATAATTTTTACAAATAAGGGGAAAAGGAATATCTCACGTTCAGAAAAAGGAGCTCGTAAGCTAGGCTACCTGGGGAGGGCACTTACTTCACCTTGTCGGTAATTCAATAGGAAGATAAATAACTAAAAGAAAAAGGGTACGATCAAAGCACAAGTGTCCAAAAGGGGCGCGACTTTCTCAATACCATGGGGGCTTTATTCAAGAGAATTCCGATTTAGGATCCTCAAAATCAGAGGGGGCAGTGAAATTGGTGCGCAAGGTTAAACTATCATGCGGAAAACGTACGAGAAAGAGAGTTACCAGCTAGGCATGGGGAAAAATGGGGTGCTAAATGGGAGAAAAAGCCGAAATTCAATCGTACGCTCATTATATGATTGCATGAAAAGGGAGGGGGATAAAAAACCGACTTTCTTGTTGGGACCGGGAGCCAAAGATGGAAAGAGTGCAAGGTTGAGGAATTGCCAATTTAAATGAGGTACAGGGGATAATAAACGCACATTCCTGGGGCAGAAATGCCAAGCTAGGGCACGAAAAAATATGGGTCATAGGAGGGACGTGCGGAAAAGTTTTTATCGATCAGAAGAATTAAAGTTCATGACCGCCAGATTAAAAACAATCAATTGCAGGAAGGGAAGCCGCGTCAGAAGCGGGGGCACAAGAGGTTTTCTGCTTTTAGTGCATCACGGGCAGAATACGAAGGGGGGTGCAATCCTGGAGAAAAGTGAGGAAGCGGAAGAAGAGGGGAAGGACTGCCTTCTACTGGGGTGGAAGACCTCGCAGGAGGTGGCCGTGAGATTGCTGAAGGAAGACGGATTCGATGCGAAAGAAAAAAGGGAATCCTAGAAAAAGTCGCATCTCGGGAGTACGGACAGGGTGTTAGGAAAGGGAAAGAGAACGAAAAAAAAGACATAGCCGTAGGAAACGCGGGTGGGACCAAAAGGGCAAGGATTTGGGGGGGGGGGGTCCCAAAAGAAGATGGGGTACGAAAAGGGGGGCACGGACTTGTTCAACTGTATCGGGAGGGGATCAGCTCTGGGCAGGAGGAGATTAGGGGGGCATTAATGGGCGTCGCTCATCAGTGGGTGAGGTGGAACGAAAGGGGAAGACTAAACCGATGGAAGCTACTCGAAAGTAACAGATTTCACTGAAAACGCTCGTACGCGTAGAGAGACGGAGGGATGGAAGAGAGAGATAACGTCGCAGATGACGGGGCATCCCCTAGGAGGATAAAAAAGATATCGAGTCAGGATTTGGCGGACTTGCTTACCGGAAGGATTAAGGACGAAGCTCTTGCTCAGGCAGGCCACGTCTGGAGGAAGACAGGGAACGAACAGAATTTCGGGGAGATGGCAAGATGGATCAGGCACCTTGATAAAGACTCAGCCTAAAAAGGCATGTGAAACGGCAGCAATCGACGCGAAGCAGGCAAAGAACCACTTTGGGATGGGGGATGGTGTAAACAAAGTGCAGAATGGGGAAAAGAACCCTGCGATTCGGTTGAGGGAGAGAGAGTCTGGGGTTCCGGATTAGGCAAGGGAAAAAACACAAAAAAGGAGGGGAGGATGGAAAATGAGATTCCTGAACTTTAAAAGGGGAAAGGGAAATCGCAATGTCGCCGGGAGTTGCTCTTCAGACCATAAAAGGTCTTCCTCGGTTAAGGGAATGGTGCTAGAGGGGAAAAGAGTCCATGCTAAATGCAGGACTTTTAGTAGAGAGACGGACACTGACGCTTAACGTACCCGAAAATTCTGAAAGGGAAGTTCCTGAACGGGGAAAGGAAGTTCAAAACGGGACTGCATTCGAAGAAGGGTAAGGCGCCAATCCTTCGCGCAACTAAAAAGACGATACCTGGACTTTTTAGCCAGGGATGACTTCATTAAACATGAACGACGAGCTGCGTACAGCAGACGGAAACGAGAGCATAAGTGGGGAAGCAGCCGTTGCGTCTGGGAATCGGGGGAGTCGCTTCACGTCTCCGGGGGAAGACAGGGGGGACCATAACCGGATCCATCAAATCCCCACCGCGGTTGCAACATACGCAGAACGAGCTTTTTCAAAGGCCAAGCTAGTCCATGTAGGACTGACATCAGGCCTGGACAAGGAAACGGTTAAAAAACCAGCGCCAAACGGTCAATAACAAAAGGCGTTCGACAATGTGCAGATGGGAAAGGTGCCATGTCCACACGGAACGCTCTACAACCTTTTCTTCAGGATAAGAGTCAGCGGGCGGGGGAAAGGTCTAAGGGGATCCCAAGATAGTGCCGAGCCGCCGGCATCAGTATTAAAAGGGAAACAGGCCGCTGTAGGGAGTCTCTGCCGCTGAGAGAAAGACGAACAGGATTGCACCAGAGATCGTGAGAAGCATATCATTCTGGAAGAATACATCGCCGACCGATGGGGGTGGGGGGGGGCCACGATTTTCTGCAAGCGATGGTAGCGCATGAAAAAGCTGAAAGTTTCAATGATTAATCGGAAGGAATTACCTGGAAGATTCTGAATTCGAAAAAAAATGATTAAGCAAAATCGTCGCCTCAAATGAAGGGGGGGAGAGAGGAGGAAATTGCGGCGATGAACTTGGGTAGTCTTAGCAATTACGGAGACTGGGGAGAACCAAGTCAAGTTGGAAAAACGGACCGCTTCCAGACAGGGGGCAAGGAAAATCTGGGGAAGGAATATCACGCGGAAAAAAATCGATCATGCGCGATCCTCAAAGCACCACGAATTTCGGATTGGGGGAGCAATCCGAAAAGCCTCATCGGTAGGAAGGGGAGGCCCGAGAGAGCCCGAGACGGCCGGGAAGAAAAGGGGTTAACGTAATAAGAGGTGACGCGGAATTCCTCAAAGAAGGGGTAGGGAAAAAGCACAGATGAGCAGAAGCGCAAAAGGGATTTGGGCTTGAATCTTAAAAAGGCCGGAAACCTGGGTATGGTTCACAGCTTAAGGTTGGCAGGAAAGATTCCCATTATTGGAAAGAAATGCAGCTCCCGAGCAGCGAAGAATCGGGAAGTCTTCCAATGATCGTCTTCGAAAAAATCGGCGGTTGCGACGGCCCAAAGAAAAATGAGCGAAAAGCGGTCAGGACTCGAGAAGGCGTTGGGAAATAAAAGAGAAGATCTCTTCATCTGTGGCTGCCTGCCACCGGAAAAGTGTCTTCATGCACATTCAGTAGGGGAAAACGAGGCGACAGGCGGAAGGGTATTTTGGAGGGTGCCGGGGCGCGCCGGAGCACGACGGTTTGCAAGAGGGAGTTGGTCATGGGGATGTTATTGGTTTTGATTTGGAACTTCTATGTCCCCCGCCATAACCCACAATCCGCCAAAGGAGGGGCATCTCAGCATCCACGGGGAAGAGGGAGTTGTCGATAACGGCAAACAGAAGAAATTAAGGAGGGAATGTCACATCACCGGGGGTAAGAGAGCAAGCAAATCGAGGGGAGAAGCTAAGCGCGCAAGGGGTTCCGTCGTTAGCAGAGAGAAAGTAGGTCTGCGGAGTCCTGGGAGAGGGGACAAAATCAATCATGCGATCGTATGGGAGGGGAGTGGGACAAGCAAAAGGTGAATCATGCTAAAAACATGTTTTAGGGTAAACGGGACATCGAAAATGGTTTTTTTTTTGGGGGAAACTGAAAAAGACAGTTCGCGCTTATGCTGTGGACGAAGAAGATCCGGTCAACTATCACAACTTTGGTAGCCGCCACAGGAGATCTTCCCTTCTTGGCTATATCTAGGGGCTTCGGATTCTTCAGAAAGAAGAGCGTTCAACCTAAAGGAAAAGGAGGTACGGGAAAACGACCGG
>Ga0179593_1458305_pt1 | contig 18398 bp, 22 predicted proteins | sample CZODoug2_1_08_16_FD_185931 | JGI IMG/M metagenome (GOLD analysis project Ga0179593, IMG submission 185931) | Vadose zone soil fungal communities from Angelo Coast Range Reserve, California, USA - CZODoug2_1_08_16fungal (PacBio error correction) | ecosystem: Environmental > Terrestrial > Soil >...
AGATTGAATATAAGTAAAAGAATAAAACCCCAAAAAAGGAAATTTGGGGGGAAAAAGAGGGAAAGAGGATGTTTCGTAAGCCATGTTGTGTGGAGGTCTTGGCGGGAAGAGGGGGGGAAACTTTTGTTATTTGTCACGAAAGAGTTTTCCGTTTTCAGCTGTGAAGGTGGAGGGATAACACAGGAGGGCGGTGGGGGTGAGACTTTTTCTGTCATTTCATTCTAGGAAAGGAAAAGAAGGGGTATTTATCAAAGGGCAAAGGCTCACTGCACGCAGGAGCTTGAGTGGTAAGGAGGAAAACGCTGGGGGAAGGGGAGGGAGGAAGAGCCGGTATTGATTTGTAGTTACCTTGAAACAAAAAGAGGAGAGACGTTTGGAAAAAAAGTTTCGCCGTATTCGGTGTGAAAAAGGATGATGCGTAGAAGATGGGGTCCATCTCAGGAAAGGGATAATAGAAGGGTTTACGTCACAGTAGAAGAGATCTTATTCAAGAGGTGAAGCAAAATCGCGTTGGCTGAAGGGGGTTCCGAAATGCGACCTAACTAAGAAGCAGTCAATCTTAGTCGTTGTTGGGGTCAAAAAACCAAGAATAGGGAAAAAAAGTTAGATGGTCAGTACCTACACTGTCAGGCGAGTCAGTTTTGTTGAAAGAATAAACAGAAAATCAAGACGGCAATCCTGTCGTGAGAGAAGAGACATGGGGAAACTTCCGGAAAACATAATGGCAACAGAATGAGTACATTTTCTCGGAGTGGAGATCGGAATTGTCGGGGCCTTGAAAACGATGTGCGCCGCTATCCGTTAAAACTTCGGAAAGGATCACTTATCGGAGAGGAGGAATAGGGAAAAAAGGATTCGCACACTTGTAAACCACGCAGTGATGGAGGGCTAGAACATTACCGACTCGGAAGTCATTCACGATTTGGAGTTTTTAACGAACCCAGCCTTGAAATGAAAGAAAAAAAAACGAAGGTGGTGAGAGCCTCGCTTGGGTGCAGCCGTAGGTGTTGAAAGGAAAGACTGAACAAATCGGCAAAGATTAAAACGAAAAACGGCTTCGCACGATTGGCATAACTCCTAGAGGAGGTCAGGGACCACTTGGGAAGTAGTGGCAGAGGCAGATAGGGGAAAAATGTTCATCATGGGAAAACGTTGTAGCGTGGGAAACAATGAAGGCTCCTTGATAATTAAGCGCGGAAAGGGTATGTGTAGTAACGCGAGCAAACTCGCAGGCATCGTCGATCAGCCGCCGCCATCTAGAAATCGGAGACTGGATTCGGGAAGGTGGGGGGACAATTGTTCGAGATCCATCGTTTTCGATGGAGGGATACTTTCCATCTAGCGCAGGGGGAGCTGAGAGACAAAATGACTTCTGCAAGCCTAGTGATGCTAGAAGGAATTGGGAAAAAGGACAATCAATAGGGAAGGGGGGCGCGATTTTCTGCCATTGAGCGGGAGGAATCTTCAGAAAAAGACGGTGGCTCGCGGAGAAAGACCCGTGCGGATGTCAGCCCCAATAAGTCAAGGATATTATGACGTTGAAAAGGTGAATGATTGAAATAAGGACTGATAAAAATCTTCCTTACGTGGAGAAAAGTATCGGTTCGTCACACTGCAAACCCAGGGGAAAAGAAACAGTAAAAATAAATCGGGATATTCGAGGGGAAAAAGGTAGAGGTTATATGGAAGAGGGTTTATAAAACAACACTTTGCTATATAAAATAAAAGAAGGGCGGGGCTAAAAACATCAAAGGGAAATTTTCACTTCAGTCGGTGTTCTCGATCAGGAAAATCTAAAATACACGAAGAAACACAAATTTAGAAGAGGCCTTTAACGATGGCTGCAGCTGAGGGGGTAATCAAGGGCCGGTCTGCAAGGTTCGGGATCAGAAGTGGCATCGATGAATGAAGGCGATTGGAAAGGAAAAGCCGAAGTTCAATACAGGAGAATTTTTTAAAAGATATAGCTTGGGAGACCAAAAAGAGGAAAAACCACCACGAAAAATAACGGCCTCCTTTAAAGGGAAACCGCCTTCAAACGAGTTGGAAAACTCCCATTGACTTGGGGTCAATCTTAACAACAGTTCTGATACTTGTTGAAGAAAATGTTCTAGCCAAGTCTTCATCTAGATTGAAAACAAGGCGAACGGAACAGGATATCACTGTGGCTTCCGGGGGAAGGGGTATCGGACGGAAGTCGAAAAAAAGAAAAGACTGCTCTAAAACCTGTTTTGGAAAAAAATATCGATGAAGGGTTAGGCGTAGATATACACTGTAGGAATATGGGCAAAAAAGGGTCGACCAAGACTGTTTCGAATTGGTGGGAATTTCGGAGGCAAAACGTGCAGAAGCAAAGGGATCAGTGGTTTTGCGGTTAAAATAGTAGACAACCGGGTAGGCGTGGGTAACTACGGGGGGGGGGTGCGAGCGCAGGTGAACAGGTGATGGGTTTCTCAGAGAACCTGATTCATAGTTGGCAGCGTTTAGATGAGAAATCGTTGGACCGGGAAGGCAGGATGCGGTGTGGATTTCGAATGGGAGAGAGAAACAAACAACAAGGGGGGATGAAGTAAAGGAGAAGGAGGAAAAGCACAAAAAGAACTTGCCGGGGGCAAGGGCTTTGGCTCATCTAAAACAAGGAAACACTGGCGGCTAACGGGTTAAGAGAGAAAAAACCACGAACCCAGCTGATCGCCCTCAAGCCACCTAATGGGGAAACAGAAACATGGGGCGGATATTTTTTACAAAAAACACGCAACTCAGTGATTCCAGCGAGACTTTGAAGAGACACGAGGACCAAAATTCAGCTGGGTGGATCGCTACATCTTCCGGGGGAGTCAATAGGCTCTAACGCATGACCGACTGAGAAGACAACTTAATAGAGGGAGAATTGGAGAGAGGAGGGGACGACAGTTGTCTTCACTCTATGCCTAGTAAGAAAGATGTACTCGGTTTCGTTTCCTCCAGTTTTCAAAACTATGTACAAGGGACTTGGCCTCTCCCGGGGGAAAAACCAGGGAGAAAGTGAAGACTGTAAGGCTGAACAAAAAAGAGCATTTTCTTGTGGAGGGGGAGGAAAAGTTTATGGAAAACACATTAAATTGAGGGCGACGGGTGAAAAACGACAATGGGGTGGGGTGTACTATGGGAGGATACAGCAGGAAAGATGAAAACGAGATCCTGTTAAAAACAGGAAAGTCTACAGGGGAAACAGCCACATTCGAAATTCATAAACTATTGATCGCCACGTTAATGGACCCGAACGCCGCCTAAATCGAGAGAGCTCGGGACGAAAGCCAGCGGGACACGCGAAAAGAAAACGGTTCATTTAGAGGGGGCTAGATATAGAAAAATGATCGATGCCCGGGGAAAACGGGAATGTTAGAGGACAGTTAATAAGGACGATGGATCTTGGGTCAAGGTTGTTGGATGAGGAAAGACTTAATCTCAAAAATCATAACAGCAACTTTGAAATACGACTCTCTTAAGACATTGATTGGAGGGGGGGGGTGGGAGGGGGGGCACTTTGTAAATGGGTAAGAATGTCACGCTCGAACGGGGGGAAACATGGAAAATAAAATAGATTCACGCGGCAATACCTGGGAATAGGAAGTAAATCCTGGAAAGGGGTAAGTCTCGAAAACTCGCGGTCCCGTCGGGAGCGTCACTCGAAAATAGTGAAACGAAAGTAACATGGGGGGAACTGGGAGGCGTACAAGTCTCGATACCGAAACAAGGCGGACTGAATTCTGTTCGGGACAAAAAGGGAAGGCGCTGGCGGCAGCAGTCAAAACTGGGCTCGTACGAACTTCCACAAAAGAGAGCTGGACCGTCAGAAGTATGAACCGGGGAATTTGCTCTCAGGGGAAAAAGGGAAAAAAAAAGCAGCAAGGAAAAAGTACTGGACCGAACTATATGGACGGCGTGCGCGCGGGATCTGAAAAAAACGCGCAGGAAACTTTATCAAAAGACATTGCGGGTCATATTAGAGCGACTCTGAAGGGAAAACTCGACCTTAAAGGATGAACTGGGTAACGGACGTAGGAGGCACCCGACAATTAAATGGAAAGAAAAAAGTCATTTGGGGAAAAGAGGCGCGAAGACTTTCGACAGCCTTGCTCCTTGCTTCGGAAGGAGGAAAACACCTCAATGGACTCGGGAAAAAAGGCTAGCCACGGCGGGGCCGGAACGAAGGGCGTTGGGACGACGCCCACGGGGCGAAAGTAGGATTGAGAAGCGAGGGCTTCTAGGCCCACACTGCAGGGCATGCTACCAAATACGTGCGAGCATGTTTAAACGAATCAATCTAGAAGGAGGGACGCGAGGGGTTTTAATGACCAATAGCTTCAAATACGTTGTCAAGAAAAGAGAATAAAGTCAAACAGCTCACTCAGGAGCAAATGAGATAAAGCGGGGCCGGATGTTTGGTGCAGGCAAGTTTACAAATTGGTGCGAGGGGGAGAGGACTGCCACCCCCATTGCCAGAAAACATGGGGGGACGGCGTCCGTACAGCTCGAAACGTGGATTGCTAAATTGGGGGGGGGGAAAAGGTCTGGTGAGGGACACGAGAAAAATGTGAAAGGCTGCTTTCTTGCGACAAGTCGGGGGGAAAAGACGGGATTGGGTAACTTGAATCAGCGGGCCACGGTGACACGGGTCACCGAGGCCAATCGAGAGCCAAAAGGATACTAACATCCCAGCGGTTTTAAAACTCTACAGGAGAAAAAGAGCACGGGTCGCCGACAGAGGCCGGGAAACAGGTGCGGAAATGGAAAAAAGTCTCGGGAATAAAGAATACAGAGAAAGGAAAACATCTCCTTCATGGGGGGGGGGGGGGGCCCCTCCTCGAATTTGTCAACGGTCCGGGAGCTGACGAATAAATAGAAAAGACGATACACCGGGGGAAAATAGGAAGAAGGGTATATGACCTCCAACAGGCCAAAGATGTCTCACGTGACTAAAAAGGGAGTGAATGTGACCCACAATTCACAGCAGAATACCGGGGCCACTCACAGTCGGACGAAAAGAAAGTCCTAGTGGGACACCGATTGTAATCTTTGCAGGGTTATGACCAATTTTATTTGAACCGCGGGAAAAAAAAAGGAGCGCTCTAAACCCAACAAGTAAAATAGATTGTCTCATTTACATGCAACGGATTGGTAACCAAGGGAATAAACAGTGCAAAGGCAAGAGGTCCACAGTCGACATCGTCGAAAAAAAGATGTTGGCGTGGGCGAATTAGATCTTGGGAAAAGATTTAAACGAAGGGGGGGGGAAGTAGGCCGCGGTTGTCACTTGGAGGGGATATTTACCTCAGTTAGTTGATAAACCGAGGGGTATCTAATGGAATACTAATCTCCGCTTAGGAAAGGGGGAAAAGGGAGAAACGCGGGGGCAAAAAAAGTTTCAGGCCAGAGGAGAAGGAGATGAAGTGGAACGATTGTTTCCAATTTGGCGGGGGGGGGAAGGGATAAGATTGGTATTTTCACGGTGACCAATTTGAGACTACTACGAATAAAGGGGAAACATGTGTGAGGGGACGGAGACTGTGTAAAACTTAAAAAAACGTGAGACCCGCGGTTGAGTTTGGCCAAAGAGAGTGCTGATGGTTTGTCTCGGCCACTTCGGCTGAAAGGGGACGGGAAGAAATAGAGGTGCCGACGGTTTCGGAAAGACGCGAAAGGAATCTGATCTGTGTGGGGAAAGAAAACAATCAATCGACCACCGGATAGTGTTACCCCTAAGGGAGGAGGGGGTGTTTCAATCCGGCCCAAGATGAGGATTGCGGAAAGGCCTTCTTCGGGGGGATAGAGACATGAAACTTACGCCCCCATACTGACAAGAAGGGCAAAGTGATAGGGGGGGGGATCCGAATGTAAGGATTGGAGTTGAATGGGGCGCCTCCTTGTCAAAAAAAAGGACCTTGCTAAGAGAAATAGGAAAATGATCCGAAAGGAGTGAAAGCCGCAGTGTTTCCGTGCGGGGAACGAAAGAGGAGAGGGGTAAGACTTCAGTAAAACGAACAAGGTGGGGGAGGGGAAACACGCCTGGAAGGCTGCCACCGCGCCGGTGACGGCTGAAAAGGAGGGGGGGCAAACAAAACAACAGGAGTTGAGATCTTTGGCAGACAACAAAAGAGCAACTTAGTAGAACGTCAAGCTAGGAAATGGGAAGAAACAAAAAGTATGGAAAAGGTCCAGGCATTGGTCAGGAGGGGGGGTGAAAAGGCCTTGAAAATGAAAGGCTGGGGAGGGGGAGTGCGTCCCTAAGCGCTCGATGCAGCGCAAGGTGGTTTGTGGGAAAGCGAAGGTACCAAAAAACTTGAACTGTCTCAGCGCAGTAACATGGGGAAGGCCGGAGCGGGAGTACAGCAAAGGTTTTACAATGTTAGGATAGCATAAGTGTTGGGGAGGGATCATTGCCGTTCCGGCTGCTCGATGGTCGGGAGCGTCTTGAGAGCCAGTGAAGGCGAAGAAAAAATGGGGAAGGAAAGGTGGCGACTGCATCAGTAGACCGCATGGTGGGGGAAGGGGGACGCGGAGTGTCGCCATCCCTTGGAAATGGCTATGGAAAGTTCTCGAGGGGGGGGAAGCCCGAGGAAAAATCGGGGCATAAAGCCAAAGCCTTCTTCAAGAATGAGGGAAAACTTCACTGTAGGGGGGAAGCGAGAAATCGATGAGGAAAAAATGATGTCTTGGCAGAGGAAGAGGAAGGGGGAGGTACAAAAAACAGGAATGAACAAAAATTTGGGGGAAACCACAGATGAAAAACAACACACATCAGGCTCTATTAAAAAGAAAGGGGAAAGGTAGAATAGGTTATGTTTGAGAAGTTAAGGAAATTGGACAAAAGAGCAACACCACACCTTAGCAAGAAGAGGCACAATCAGGTTAACAATACTCAAAATCCTCACAAAAAAAAATCAGCATTGAGCAACTCAGGTGGTTCCTCGATCAGTAGATTCAGAAAAGACGACCACTAAGGGGAGCACGAAGGAAATTTATAGCGTGCTGGCGGCTTATATATCACCGTTTGAGACGAGGGGGCGTGGATCGGGTGTAAAACGAGTTAGGGGGGAAGGGGGGGGGCTGGAATGGGGGGGGAGAGAAAGCAGGGCTGTGTCAAATGGGGTGAACAGAGATATTGGACAACGCTATAAGGGTGGGCAAACATAGTAACCACAACCAGAGCAGTGTACAATTCGTGTGTGAAGCAAGATTAAAAAAAAAGGGGGAAATTGAATCCAAAGAAAAAAAATCACATATAATGGGGTCCCTAATACGAGCAAAGGCGGATACGGAGTACCATGTGGAGATATGCTAAAGGGGGTCGTTGGCAAATAGATGAAAAAGTGTTAGACGGCAAAAGACAGGGTGGGCGGAAAGGTTAGTCCGAGGTAGGGGAATCCAGGGCAATACTGCGCGACAATGTTCTCATAACGGGAAGGGTGTGTGGCTTGAAGAGATTTCGAGATGATCGGAAGCATATACGGAGAAAAAGGTCCTTCAGAAGGGTGGGGGGGTCCGGGACGGGGAGGAAGGCCAAACAAACATACTAAGGGGAAATGGGGCAAGGGGTTTCAGTTTGACAAATTATGAAAAACCGCTAGGGAGATACAAGGGGAAGGGGGGGGAGGTGAGAGTCGCGTTGGAAGTTGTGGGGAGGAATCACAAAGGGTCCTTGAAGCCGCCAGTTGGCAATCGGTTTGAAGGTGCGTCGCTCTGAGGGCAGGAAAATGCGCGGTGTGAAAAGGGCAGAAGGTAGACGCCGATCAAACACACCAACGTAGGGAGGGGGGGGAAAAAAGAGAACATTCAATCACAAAAGCAGAAAGCGTCCGAATTTGGGAGGAGCTGGTAAAAGATGACAACGGCAGGATAACAAAGGGTCGGAGAACACAAGAAGGGAAACCAAAGAGCTAGAAAATAAAGGAAGTGGGACAGTGTGCTCGTGAAATGTGGTATAGGGTTGAAAACGCAATATGATAAAGGCTGCTGAGGCATACTCCGGAAAGGAAACAAAATGGAGAAACATGAAGTTGGGGCACGCACATAGAGGTTGTCCACAAAATGCTGGCAAAATAACAGAGGTATTGACGCAGAAACATTCACATCGATATCAAATGGGGGTCGCGTATGGGGCGGCGACCGTCAGTCACTGGCGAGGGTCTACGAAAAGCAGAATTTAGAGGCAAGGGGGTAACACAAAAAAACAGGGGGGTTAACGAGCATGTTTTGTGTGATCTCCGTCTTCAAACAGGAAGGGGGGGGGAAAGTGGAGGTCTCTGGAGAGGGGGGATTAAACACTTCCATCATAAGAAGTTTTGTCTGTCGTCGGGAAGCAGACGTCCAATCGCTGGGCGTGTGGTGGAGCTTGGGATGGTCATCTTGGATACGGGTGGGTCTCTGCTGTTCCTGGAGGAAGCACAAAGGGTGGTATATGACCACGCTAGGGTGGGGTGTGATGTGCATGTGCCGGCGGCAACAGCGAGACTGGGGTGTAGGTGTGAAAATGAGAAGAAGGGGAAACAATTGTGAAAAGCTGAAATGTGGTGCGTCAAAGTCGTCACGTCGATCGAATCGCCCCGGTCCATCAAAAAAGGGACTATCGAAAAAAGCCTACAGCCAGCGGGGGGGGATCACGGAGACGGGGAACGAGGGTCGTCGTCGTGGCGAAGAAGCCAAAGAGGGGGGCAAGGGAAGAAAAAGGGGAGAAGGTGGGTTATAAGAGGTTCAGGAGCTTGCCGTGGGGGGGGGTGGGGAGAGGAAAAGAGGTGTCGAACAAACGAAAAATCAACTTTACGCTCGACTCGCGCGATAGTTTCGGGGGGGGGTATCTGTGGTTCATCGGGTTGTGGACAAATGGGGGAAACAGGTCGACTAAAATAGGAGAGAGGTAAAAGGGGCAGAGCATAAGAGGGGCGAGGGGGAAACCTACAGTGGTCTGACTACAAGAAATTGAAGGCAAAGGGCGCAGCAAAAGGAAAGGGGCCTGACCGCTGTAATTCTGACAGGGAAAAACAGGCGGGAAAGGGAAGAGTACTGCGGGCGACAAGTCGAAAAAAGGATACCGGGGCAAAGCGTGCGGGGTGGGGAGGAAAAGGGTGGACGAGAGGGTGGCTGCCGCCGTAAAAGATTACGGAGGCCTACCATAAAGAGAAGGGGAAAGTCGCAGTATAAAACGGGAGGGTAGATAAGATACAGGGTAAAACCTCGAAAATGAAGATCACTTCCGCTCGGGATGGCGGCGTACCAAGAAGCAAAGCTAGGCACGAGGAGGACCGCCCTGGGGGAAATACCTGGACAAGGATATGGACTCCTCTTAAAAGGGAGACAGGAGAAACTCTTCCCAGGGGAGGAAACGTTGTAAAAGCTCACAATGAACAGTTACCGTTTACCGTCAATAAATTCAGGGGGAGGGGACCCCTGAAGTTCGACGAACCGGTTAACGCAGGGTCGGGGGAAAGGGGGGGGCAAAAATCCTCAGGGACGTACTGAAAGAGGCTAGAAGGACCACTTCTTGGTGGATAACGAAAGGGGGGGGGGTTCACCAAACGAATCGCAGGGAAAATCGAGAGGTACGTGCTAGAAGCCATCACGGCGGCGGCTACAAGAGGGGAGGAAACAAATTTTCAGAGAAAATCGATACGATAGAAATTTTTGATGGAACAGGAGAGAGGGATTCAAATAATTGGAGAACGGGAAGAAACTCGCGCAAAGAAACTAACTCTGAAGGACGAAAGGACGGACTAGGATGGGGTCCGTTAAGCTTTTCTCGAGAGGGTCAAAAGGAAGGAAAAAAGACGACATTGGGCCAAAGGGAAAAAACGGAAGCCGAACTGGGGGAAGACTCAAAGGGTTTGGACGATTTGTCTGGTGAACACACGAGCCCGAGAAAAGGGGGATTGGCTAGGAAAAAAAGTGGCAACAGCGATGGTGAGAAGCTTAATCGTGTCGGGGACTGGGAAGAATGAAGAAAGAGGGGGATGGCAAGCAACGGAATAACATCCATGTGGAAAAAAAATACCGAAGAGAAAGTCTGCGAAACTTCTACAGTTTTTCGACAAGAATCGGATCCCCCTGGGGGGAAGGTGTCCGACTTCTCTGGATACACAAGACTCGAATCTTCGCCTTACAATAAGAACTCGGCGAAGTGGGGAAGAATTGGGCAACAGCACGCTAAATGGTACACTCGTTACGGGAGGCTTCTCTGGAAGAATGCAAGGGGGAAATAGCATTAGGGGAAGACCGACGATCCTGTGTATATATCCCGCTACCAGAAAAAGGGAAAACGAGGGGAGGCCAAGGAAAAAAAAGTGAGGTGTAAAGAAAAGAGAGAAGAAAGACCTTTCCCAAAACAAAGGCGGAAAAAAAAAAACGAGGGTTGGCGATGTGGGGGGAACCACATGACTTCGGAGAGTTGAGTTTGGAAAATCGTGGGGGGACGTGAAAATCGGAAGAGAAGGTATACTAGCGAGGAAAACAACAACCACGAGTTAAAAGAGGCTCTAGGAAATATAGAGGAAAAGGGGAAATTCGTAGGATAAACGCCTTGAAAAAAGAAGAAGAATTGACAAAGTAGCCCACTATTTCGCAGATTGGGAGGGGGGGGTCAAGTTATGGGGCTGTAGAGGGCTTGTGTTGGCACTTGAAACGGCTGCGGGGAGGGATTGGAAAGGTCTTAGTTTCACGGGTGGGGCGGTGCATATATTACACGAGACGGGGGAGTTGCATATGGTATCAAAGTGCCATTCTGAACTAAATCGAGGGAAAAATGGAGAGTTCTGCAAAATGGAGTCCCAAATAAAAAGCTCGTTGGGAATGAGAGAAGCGGGGTCTGGGGATGCCGAGCCGTGAGGGGATGTGGGCGGTAAACTGGCGACAGAAGAGAGGAAGGCTAAAATGTACTCCGTTTCTCGGGGGGAAGGGGGGGGAAACGCTGGATCTTATAAAAAAGTGGGGAGGTCTCTCGATGGTAAACGGAAAGGGGGCGGGCAAAGTGAAGAGAGGATGAAGCGGGAAGAATCTTGGGCCTCCTTTTGTAGGGGAGAGGAAGCGCTGCAAGCATGAGAGGGGGGGGGGGACAAAAAAAAACATTGAAAAGTGTTAGGGAGGAAAAACAAGTTCGGCTGTTTGTTAATGGTTTGCGGCCAAGAGTCTTCTCAGGGGACCGGGTAGAAGAAGAGAGCAAGTAAAAATACGGAAAGAATGGGGTAAGTGCCTCGAAGGGGGGCAGGAGGGGGAAGTTTGCATTCAAGTGAAACGAAGCTCCAGACTGGGAAGGTACTCTCGAAATAAGATCATATCGGGAGAGCGAAAAGAGTCCCTTCTTGGATAGAAAAGGGAGCTGGTAGAGCACGACCAGTGATAGAAGACAGGGAAGAATTGAGTGGGTGCGCGAAAAAGGAAGGAAAACCAACCTAAGTTTAAGATACCCCTGATTTGCATGGAAATATTTGAAAGAAACTGGAGACTTCGAAAAGTGAAAAAGGATTCTTTCAAGACGTACGCGAAGATGGGCAAACAATAACAATGAGTCTTTCATTTCAACTTAAGGGTTCAGGTCGGAGAGAAGACGGTTTCAAGGGTGCACGGATGAGAGGTTGGGGAAAGGGAAGAAGTCTCTCTAGAAGGAATTATTTTGGGGAAAGGTAAGGAGCTATGACGAACATGGGAAGGAAAAAGCTAACCTCAATCGGACAGGAAGGACTCATTCAAACGCGCAGGTATGGGGGTGCCAATGGGGTGCGAGAGAAAAATGCCGGTTTACGGGGTAGACAGAGACGTAAGCGAGAGATGTCGGGGAATCGATTCCCATTTAATTAGGGGAAGCAGAGACCGTACGGGTCGAACAGACATGACATGAGCCTTGGGAAGGGTACGCTACTTGTACGTCACAATACCGCATTTCATGCCTGGGAGAACTTGGAAAGCTTAACGAAGGAAAGGGGGGATTGGCGCGGAAAAAAAAGAGAAGGAAAGGTGGTGACTTACCTCTTCAAACTGTAGGATGCCGAAGGGCAGTATATCGAAATAAGGAACTACTCTAGGGATGGGAGTAGGACATTTCTGAAACAACAAACCCTGTGGTGGAAAACACACATGAAAAAAAGAACCACCTATCTGATGAAGAGTCGGAGGTGGAAAAGGGAGGTAGGAGTTTGAAAGATTCCATAGTTACGTAAAACACGGGGGAAACAGGGGGCTAGGACAGCTTAACTAAAGCTCAACTCGACAAAGGGGTGACTGGTGAAGCCGATACATGAGAGAAAAAGAGGTCCTACTACTACAAAAGAGAGGAATACAATGATACTGAGTTCGGGTAGGGAGTCGAAGAGTACCTAGGTTCGGCGAATTTAGGGGAAGAGGGAACGTTTTGCAAGAAGAGGAGGGATTGGCGGGTCATGACTGCAGAAATGGTGTGAAAATGGGGCATTATATATTTTGGACCAAGAAAGCTATCGTCTTGGGAAAAGCACAGATAAAAAAAGCCGAAAAAAGTTCAAGCAACGGGACCCCAAGATTTACCACCGAAAAAAAGGGTCAAACATCGAAACGACCATTGAGATTGGGGGGGTTTTCCTCAAGAGAACACTGGAGGGGAGGGGGGTGAATAAATTTGAGAGAAAAAGCAGGGTCAAGAGAGGGAAAACGACAAACTGGTAAAAAGGAGACCCATTTTTGGGGGGATTCCGAGTAGAGGGAAGGGGGGGGGAAGTCGGCAACAAATAAGGCTCGCAAACCTTGGGAAAAAGACGATCCGTGTTGTCTTCTACTCTGTCGGGAGAAGAAGGAAGGCAATAATTTAGAAACGGGGGCCACAGCAATGTTTCGAATTTGTTGTCAACAACGCGTCGGCCCAGAGCAGGGGGGAATATGTGCAGGGGGGTAAAATAGAGAAAAAAAACAGGGAGGGTATTCACGGGCCGGGGGGAGGGGCTAAACGTGTGAAAGGGGTTCGCCTCGAAATAAGTGGAAAGGCGACAGTTGGGGAGAGGGGGGTGATGGAACAATAAGCGGGACAAAAGGCTCTTAATGCAGGAGGGGTTCTGTCGGAAAAGGACTCAAGGAAACAACTTAGGGAGGAAAAAAGAAAGGGAAGATACAGAAAGAAAAAACCGAATGAGTAGGTGACTTAAACTCGGGTTCGTCAAAAGAAAAGATTCCAACTGGAACGGGTTGAGAAGAAACCAAAAGAAAACCGGCTCAAACGACACCCGGACATTCTAAGCAGGACTATCTTGGTCAAACACGCCGCCCGAAGACCGGCGTTCATAATTTGGGGAGGGGGGAAAAGACGAGAAAAAAAACAAAAACTAGCAGTGAGGGGGGGGGGAGGGAGGGGGGCCATCTGCCGTCTTCTCATAAACTTAACAAGCACTGCATGACGAGAAAGTGGAGGTGGAATTATTGGGGGGAGGGAAGGAGGGGCATCTATCAGAGGCAGCCAACAGGGATAGGTCAGGGGGTGAGGGGACAGGGGGGTGGTCAAATCTCTATGACAAACTGTGGCACGAGAAAGGGGGCACCTGATGAAAAGTATCCGCCGCGTGAAGGAAAATGGGACGCAGAATCGCCAAGCTAAGGGATTGGCGCTGGTAAAAAAATTTGCAGTGGGGGGGAAAGGGGTCCTGCTAAAGGGAAACCGAAACGGGGGGGGTGATCTCTGGTGGACGGATGCACCAGCTTAAGAGTTTGGGGGAAAATCACTATCCGTTTAAAAAAAAACCGGTGTAAGAAAGTCATCAGGGAAAAGCAACAATCGGATAAAAGGAGATAAAAGAACGCGCCGAAATCGGATACCGAAAAGCGAAAGGCTTACAGGAGGGAAGCTTAATGCAGGAAACGAATAAGTCAAGTGGTAATAGCGCGACGAGGTCCAGGGGGAGAGAGGGGGGAAACGTTGGGAAAAAACGAAGAGGGGGGGGGATGTGGGAAGAGGTTAGAGCCAAGTGTTGTTTGCTCGGAACGCTGGAAGGAAAAACTCATACAAGTCGTCCACTTGGAAGAACTCGCAGCAGGATTGGGGGGACGGTGGTGGGGGTACTTTGTTCAAAGAGGGTGGGGTCAAATGGGGGCAATGAAGGGAATGTTAAGACGTCGAGGGAAGGCCTGCTATCAGATCGTAGGGGAAGCATACAGGATCGGAATTCATCGTGAAAAGGATGGGAGATAACCGTCGGTCAAACCTTGATGTCCGCTGATCTTAGGGCCAAAACTTCTAGCAGTAGGGCATCAGAAAAAGTGATGGAGGGAAAATTTAGAGATTGACATGAAAAATTCTTTCTTTAACGGATGGTCGACCAAAGTCGTATACGAAGGCTGAGCCGTACACTGGGCTGCTGCAATTCAACCTATCTAAAAGGAAGGACCAGTAGGAAGGGAATAATAAAAAGGTGCTACTCGAAGAAGGTGAACAATTAAGAAGAGGAAAACTATACGTGAAGTCTCATATTGTATTCTGGGAGGGGGGGCAGCAGAGGTAAAAGCCTTCGGTAAAAAATCAGGGAAAAGTACAAAGAAATGGGGAAAAACGAGCTATTCGAGAGGGAAACGCTCCTGTCGGGGAATCAAAACTCCACACTTTAATAAATGAACGGGAACTGAGAAGGGCGCTAGAAGAAGAAAGGAAGTTGTACTCCGTAAGGAAAGGAAGTATTTCTAACATAGGACCGATTACTTCTGAAGAAAGAAGGGTCGAATGGGGTCGAAGTCTTTGTTGTTACAAAAAATCCTTGAAAGGGAATTTGAAAAAGCTCGGGGGAGTGGAAAAACGGCTGTGTGTTTCGAGAGGGAGGGGATCCCACAACTACTGAAATAGGAAGGAAAAAAAAGGAAATGAAATCGAGTCCGTTGCTCGAAAATAACGTAGGAGGAGATAAGAAACGGAAGTCCCATGGGGGGGGAGGAGGTCGCCGATCGCAGCGTAGGGGGGGAGAGATTTTCTTCCAGCAGGAAAAAGGGAATTTGTAATCGACAAGTACGGAGAAAAAAGAAGAGCAATAGAAATTCTGGGGTGAAGGATGGGGGGGCCAGGTTTCCCAGTTTCTCTATCAAAACGGGGGAGGGAAAGAAAGGAAACGATATGTGTAAAACGATAAAAAGTACCGCCTTGCGTTAAGGAAAGGGGGTTGTCGATTTGTTCGAAACCACCAAGATCCGATTGAAAGTGCGTTATTGTGACCGAAGTCAATGCAAAAAGGACATTTTGCGAAGATGGGGAGTCAGATCAGGGGCCGGTTAATCTAACCATCGGGGCACATAGGAAGGGACACGCATAATTCGGGGCAAATAAAAGGGCCATCGTTGGCACACAAAAAAAAAAGGGCTCGAGGCAAAGACTTGTGCGTACATAGGTAGCAGCTCGTCGTCTCCAGGGGGGAAAGGAGCAAAAGGAGAGAAGATGCGGGAAGACCTCACCTGGCCAGGAGGGAGAGGAAGGGACAAAATCAATGTCGTGAACTTGTGGAGGGGGAACCTCAATTGGGGAAATCTTACCGAAGGAGGAGAAAAAGGGGACACTCGATCGGTTAAGTCAAAAACGAAAAAGAATAAGGTGGTAATAAATAGAAAATTCCTCGGCCAAAAGGGACACAGAGAAACTAAAACACAGACGTGGACCCCAAAAGTCGAAACAGGAGGGGGACCCATTGCCAACAGCGGGACAAAGTGGAATGTTTGGAAATCTCATTAGCGAGGTGGGGAAGGGGGGACGCTCCGTTGGACCTCCTATGACAAAAGAGGACTCTCAAAAAAAAAAAGGAGGAGAAGAAAAAAGATATAGGAAACACTTCACGAGGTAAATTACGTCAAGGGAAGGGAAGAAAACACTCCCAGAAGAAAGAGGAAGGTTTAACCTAGGAAAGGGGGGATTTCCAGGTAAAATGTGTGGCTTTGGACAAGGGGAGGCGGTCTGTTGTTTCAGGAAAAATAAGGGGGGGGGGAGGACTCGCCAACGGGGGTTATATGAACATAGGGGAAGGTTTGGTTGCTGACTTGGGGGAGGAGGGATTCTAGAACAAATCTGGGACAGGGGGGAGGGGGCGGACGGGAATCTTAAAGGGGAGGAAGGAGGTATGGGGATTACTTCGGCGACCGACGGTAGGGTGGATTTCAAGAGACGTTGAAGGGTTGAAGGGGGAGAGGACAAATGGTCGACGAGAAGTGAGATAAAAAAAAGGGGTTGGAGACAGTTGAGAAAGGGGAGGCGGTTTACATGGATTCTTGGACAAAAGGGGGGAGGGACATCGTGCAATCGATGGTTTTTCGCTGGACAGAGGACAGGAAGGAGGAGGAGGCAAATCGGCTGGGGTTCCTCTAATTTTTCATGGAGAGAAAAGCATGCAACGGAGGGTTCAAAGAAAAATGACAAGGAAAACAAAAGTCTTATCCATGTCGGAGGTGGGAATACCTCCAAATCGTCGGGCAATGCAGGACAGGAGAGGGAGAAGGGGGGGAAAACTTCAAACTTTCCGGGGACAAAGCAAAAGCCCTTCGCGGGGGCAGCGGAGGTGGGCACTGAATTGTCGTATTAGGAAAAAAAGGAAGGGGAAGAGAACTGTGGACTCGACAAAAAATCGAGAGGGGGCGAAGAGAAAAAGGGGAGGAAACTTAAAGTTGGTAGGTCAAGACCTCCTGTTAGTTGGAGTAAGACGAAAGCGATCAACTCAAAAATTGGTTACAAGAAAGAAGGATGACGCCCAACGTAAGCCGGCTAGGCAGCTGAGTTTGAAAAAGCATGAGGGGAAACTCAACCACTATTCGGAAAACTTAAAATTCTATCGCAAAAAAAGATGGGCATAAAACGGAAGGCGGGGGAGGGTCACTTGTTTGTGAGGGAGGTCGCCAACCGTTCGAAAAGGGGGAAGCACATCGGGGGGACGGTTGCTTTGCGGTGTGTGGACCGAAATGAAGGTACGCTCACGAATAGCGCTACAAGGGGGAGTTGGGGTTGAGTGGAAAAAAGTGGAGAGAGGGGCATGAAATTTAATGCGCGCGACCGGGCCAACGTATAACCTAATAGAAAGGCGAACCAGTGAGGGAAAAAAGCTTCTTCTTGAAAATAGGGGGGAGGTACATTGCGCGCCTATCGACACATGGGAGAAGGAGAGGGGGATCTCTCAGTGGCTCTACAAAGAAGCAGGTCAAGTGGTCTACTAGCCAGGGAAAACAGAGAAGGGTAAGGGTGAAGGGGGAGGGTACAGGACCAACCCGAGGAGAGTGGAATCATCTCCCGGTGGACAGGAAAAATCCTCGTCCAGGTAGGGGTCCCCGTGACAATGAGGTAAAAGCGGCTACCACTGTAGGATTCCGGATGAGGGGAGGAAAAAAGAGGTCCGATGCACGCGCCGCGATGGGGAGGCAAAAAGGAGTCTGGAACGGGAACACACGGGATCAAAATACACGGTATAAAATAGGAGAAAAAGAGATGTCAAATTAAAGTTGAGAATTTATGATTTGGAGAGGGGGGGAGGGAAAAGAACAAAAAAAATTGGAATATACATCAGACAAAAAATAGGGGCTAACTGCGACAGGACTGATTTATGAAAGCGTTTTAGGAAATGACTCTTCGCGCAACAGAAAGAAAAGAAATCCCGGTCTCCTCGACGGTAACGCGGCCGGCGGGCTTGGGGAAAGACGATGGAGCGTCGTTAGGGATATTACAACTGGATCGATGGGCATGGGCTAATGGTTGGGAAGTACGTAAACCGTCACAGGAAGCAGGATCCTAGGGTGGAAAAAAAACAAACAATCTAGCGGGAAGAAAGCGGGAACCCCACGCACGGGAGGAGGGTTTGAAAATACACAGGAAGCGAGGTTTAACAACCGAAACAACGATGGTAATAAAAATCAGGAAGCCCATGCGCACTGTGGGAACTCTAGGAAGAGAGAAAAAAAAGGAGGATTTTGCATACAAAGGAGAAAAAAAAGAGGGGAGAACCGACTTGGGGCATATATTAGAAACAGGGCGAAATAAAAACTATAAGACTCAGGTGGTCTTCTGGTAAGGGGGAAGAGGGGGGGGAATAGGGCTGTCTCCAAACTAAATAACACCGGGGGTTCTCATAATAAGGGGAAGGCGTAGTAATAGAGTGGGAGGGGGACGGCAATGAGGGGCGGCGATAAAAGGATGGGGGAGAATGGTTGGGGTCAGACGTCGTGTCCACAAAAGCTTGGGGGGATCAGGAAAGGGGGACGGGGGGGATAAAATATTCCACCGCCAGTGAGGAGGTTAAAAATCAGGTAATTGTGTTAGGTTGAGGAGCGAGGGGTGGGGGGGTGACTGTTGGGGGGGGGAAACCTAGAATCCGTTTGAAAGCCCAGTGTGTCACTACAGGGGGGGTTCGAAGGAGACCAACTTGCCATTTCCAGCCTTCTGCGGTGTATTTCGATGTTAA
>Ga0179593_1683774_pt1 | contig 18397 bp, 22 predicted proteins | sample CZODoug2_1_08_16_FD_185931 | JGI IMG/M metagenome (GOLD analysis project Ga0179593, IMG submission 185931) | Vadose zone soil fungal communities from Angelo Coast Range Reserve, California, USA - CZODoug2_1_08_16fungal (PacBio error correction) | ecosystem: Environmental > Terrestrial > Soil >...
GGGAAAATCCAAGCTCTTTATACTGACCCGAAAAATCAAGCCCGCTGAAGGAAACGTCTTGAATCCGGGTGGGGACGGGAGACCCCTGCCTGACCGGCTGGCCAATACATTCAATCTCGATGGGGTTCCAGGATTCTTTAAAGAAGGGGAAGGTATGGGCTGGGGGGGGGGAGGGGATGACCTGCTTCGATTACGAAAAGAATCAAAAGGGGTTGGAGGGCCTATATGGTTCAGGGCGCCCGCAAGACTGTCACCCATTCGCCGGAGAAGGTCCGCCATGAGAATGAAACGCACGGTCAGTCAAAAACAAAGGGGGGGGGGAAGACGACGAAAAAGGGGACGCCATACACGCAGCCGCCTGAGAAAACCGCACCTGCTGCCGGAACTCTGAGCCGAAAAAGACCGGGGATCTCAAAAAACTAAGCAGGAGAGTAAAAAAAAAGAACGCCCCCTCTAGCTCCTGCTCCACGGAAGACGAAATACGATGGATTCGATAAACAAGGGACTTTGGGTCAGGGGGGGAAACGGCGGCATGCGGAGGGAGGCCACATTTTGAAAAGTAAAAACAACGGCGAAATCGGGAGTAGAACCGCTGCAGAGAACACCAAGATCTATTTCGATAACGAGGGAACCCCGAAGAAAAAAGAACTTCCGGCAGAAGGGGGGAGGAATGAAAATGCACCGCAGGTGACAAAGCAGGAGTATTCACTGCACTGGGGGAAGAATGGAAAGAACTCGACTTCGCCTCTAAAAACGCCTGTGCAGCCTCGTGCAGCGGAGAGAGCTCATAAAAAAGGGTCTTTGTAGAAGAGAAGGGAGGTAAAGGGGAGAAAAGACACGTCGGTCTGAAGGGGAATCTCAACTCTCTGTGAGGGTCGGGCAAGGGGAGATTCGAGCAGAAAATAAGAGCTCTTTGTTCGCGGAAGGAAATGTGACGTCCCGACTGACATGTATTTCAGGGTAGGGGGAAGACTGGCAACAAAGGAGGATACCATTGTCTGGAGAGTGCCCGGAAGAAATCGAGACATAGGGACAGCTGACCCGCATTCCTAGGCGCAATCAGAACATCTTGTGTAGAAGGAAATGAAAAACACCATCAGTGGCGTTTTCGGAAAGAGGGGAGGAGGAAAATGAGCAACAGGGGAATGACCAGGGTCCTCACCGAAAGAAAGACATGAAGCCAAGCACACCATACAGAGGAGAGCAAAAAGATAGAAAAAAGGGTAAAGTCAAATCCAAAGACGACGTCCAAGGGGCACAATGGGAATCCTCGCTGGAAAATTCCGAAAAACAGGAAGAGATGTGACAAGAAAAAGGCAAAAAGGGGGCGTAAAGTCAAAGGTACTTCCACGCGTTTCATTAACCCTCACAAAGAAGAGGTCCGCTCGCGAGCACAATTGGGAATGGTGATGTTCTCGTGGGGAAATGCTGGCTCAGAAGACCGGAAGTAGTTGTCTGTTCCCGGAAAACAGGTGCTTAAACATTAGGGCTGACAACAAAGGATAAGAGGAAGAGTCTCCTTAGCCCATTAAGGGGGGTTTAAAGATATGAACTACTAACTACAGGCATGGGAGGATAGGCGCCATGGAGGAAGAAGGCGTGAGAGGGGGGAATGGAAGTTAATGGAAGAGAAAGAGTTACTTCCGTAATATCGTGGGCAGAAAGGGGAAGGGGAAGGGGCGGAAAAGAAAGAAATTGGCTTTGACCTTCAGGTAAAGGAGGCTTCTCTTGTAAGTGGGAAAGGGGGACGGAGGGATTGGATGTGGATGAATGAAACTTGCTGAGAAAAATAGAAAAAAAGCTTGTGAGGTCTTCTTGCTGCGCGAGGGCTAAAAAGGAGAAGGGGGCCCCGGCATTAAAGTGGGAACCAGGGCCCGCCTTCATGAGCGGAAGAAAAAGACAACTGTTGTTTAAACACAGGAAACTTCTTCGGGAAGGTTGCCAGTCAAAGAGGAAAGGGTGCGTGAGAGAATGGGACGGCGGTCAATGAAAGGGATGGGGAAGGGAGCGTGCCTTAATCCGCAGTAGAGCAAGCCCTCTGAGATGGATCGAAAATCTGGAGATTTCGGCCCCAGCGCTTGAGAGCGCACATCCAAGAATTCCGCCTTGATTGGGGAAAAAAAGAGGGGGTTGAAGTTACCCGGCAAGACGCAGATGGATTGATTGCAAGGAGATACCCGAACCGCGCCCGGAATGACTGATAAACTACCTATGAAGAAAGGAGGGTAAATTTAACCGCGAAAGATGAGTATGAAATAAAAACCGCCTCCATCTGCATACTCTCCGGTTTGTACAAACCTGTGTTGAAGGTCAGAAGCATCCAAAAAGACGGAGCTAGCCGTGCTGATCGAAAAGAGGAACCTGCTTGGGGGGAAAAAGACATCTATCTTTGTCTTGGATGAAGAAGGGTAAGCGTGATTGTTGAAAGCGAATGAATCGCCGGGCCTTCGATGTTTCAACAGATCATCAACTAACAGTTTCAATAAAACATACTCCTTCACAGCCGGCAATAGAGGGAGAGGAGGGATGGCCAATGAGCATAGCGGGAGGGTTTTTAAAAGGGAATAGCCGAGCAGTTGCTAAAAAGGAGGAGTTGGATGGAGGGGGGAAGGGAACAGGCACCGCATCAAGCGGCTGCTTTTTAAAACCGGGCGTCGTCGGAGATGCAGAATGGTTTGCTCTTTCCGTGTGTTTTCAGAAGGGGGGGAGGGTTATGGTGTGTTTCCAAAAACGGGTGAAAGCGCGCTCGCAGCGCCCTACAACTGGAAACGGCGGTCCCCGCCAACAGGATCGTCAGGAATTTCGATGAAGGAGACGCAATTTCATTAAAAAATACCAAGGCCATAACGCAAGCCATGAACCATCGACGATTACGGGAGGGAATTTACGGAACAGACGCAGCCAAAAAAGGGAAAAGAAAAAGGGCACCCCAACCGCCTTTGAAGCGGGGACTGGAGGAATGGGATGGGTAGTCAAAAAACGGCATCCTTCCTCCGAACTGCTACAGGCCCTTCCCGGAAAACGGATCGACAGTAGGAAAAGAGGGCATAACGGCTAGCATTAAAAAGGACAAGGGAGGAGTTTCCAAGGCTCTGGAGAATAAAAAGCCCCGCTTACGAGATGAGGAGGGGGGGGGAACCGTCTGAGGAAAGAAAGTCTGACGGAGAGGGAATCCTGAGTTAATTCAGAGAAGGTGTGATGCTGTATGGGGAGGGTGTGCGTCGAATGAGCGCGAACGATCGTCACTTGACAACCGTGAACGCCGGGATGGTCACAAGAAGCGACGGTACTGGGCACCGCCTGCGGGTAACCCAGAGTACGCCATGCTTATACTGAAGAAAGGCCAGGGGTTCTGGAAGCGACGCCCGGGGCTAGAAAAGCAGCTCGCTGATTGGAATCCCTTCTTGAAAAAGAGCTCATACAAACCATCACCGACAAGGGACCCAACTGAGAGAGGCACGTTAAACCACGTGAATCGCCCAACTTTGCCAAGAAGACAGATACTCTTTATGCTGTTTCCGAAAGGGACTGGGTAGGCTTTTCTTCCAAAGTCCGGGCCGTGGAAATAACCCCCGAGCGTTCACGGAGGGATTGATTAGCTTAAAATCACAATGCGGATGCAGGAAAGACCAAGATCAACTTCGGCAGGGATATTTCCTAATTCAGAGGAAAAAAGAGCGGAAAAGGGAAAACATTGCGGACATTCACCCTCGGGAGGAGGAAGCTTCTTCGTCTAAGGAGATCAGAAACTCCCGGTGTGGGGGTGGTGGTGTTGCGTTTTGTTTTGGGTTTTGGGGTTTTGGAGGGGGGGGGGTTTGGGGTTGGGGGGTTTTTGGGGTTTGGGGGGGTTTCGCGCTTTTTTTTGGGGCGGGGGTGGTGTGGGGGGGGGGGCGGGGGTATCCCTTCCGCAAACTCGAAGGCCTTTGGTAGATCGTCAAAAAAAACGGCGCGGGCGGTGGGGCATGTTCGGACAACTCACGCAAGCAAAGGGATGCATCGGAAAGAATGCCCACTCAAAGGAAGCCGAAAAAACCCCCGGAACAGCTTTGGCCGAACGGCCGCGGGTGGGGTCACGTGAAAAGAGTGTCATGGCAGGATGCCCATCGGAAGAGATCCGTATGGCTTAATGATGAGAAAAGGAGGGAAGCCGAAATCGAAAGCATCCGTCCGGATCACATAAGCAATTGAAAAGGGGTCGGGGTCAAGGGGAAACACACCAGCAATTGGGGAGGCGGGCCGGCCACCATGAGCAAAAAGAGGATCGGAATACTCATTTTGCCAGCACCGGAAAAAAGCAGCCGCGCAGAAATAATCCGATGTCAACTCGGACGGAAGTCAATTAGAACGTCACGGACATGGGGAAAAAAACCTTACGGAAAATTCCCGAAGAAGTCCCGACGGGTAGATTTCTGGCAACTCTTAAAAGCCTCCACCAAAGTTCTTTTACGGAAGTAAAGAAAAAGGGGAAAAAACGCCGGTTCATTCAACCCTCAACTCTCAAGCAAGAGACGTTCCGCTCTGTCTTTCAGGTCTTCCTGATATTTGCAACACGACTGCTGGAGAAAAAAGGAAAGTAAATCGAAAGGGGGAGTTCCGGAAAGGAGATGCTGGCCCCGTGGGGGCGCTCTGGCTGAACACTGTATCCTCTGCCATGGAAAAGCAGTCCTTGGAAACGAAAGAACAATGACCAACGACTTGTGGAGAGCGGAAACGCATGGGGGGTCCTGCTGGAGTTTGGGGTAATGACCGGAGGGGGGGTCTACTTCTTCGGGAGGGGAAAAAGATCGTGGTGGCGCCTGCTGGGAGTCAGCACATCGTCCCAAACCCTTCATGGAATGTAAAAAAAAAGATAGTCTCTTGTCCGGTTGGTAAAGAAAGTAGTCGTCTTTGGATTTGATCGGCGGGTACTCACCGCTTGTGCTGAAAGGACATGGATGCTCTGGGAAAGAAGGGTTCAGCCCCTGTCGGCAAGAAGGGACATTTGCTCAAAAGGGATAGGCCAGATAGAACCGCCACGGAAAGGGGGTTCACGGGTCCAGAAACGAAAAATCTTCTGTTCACTCGGGAGGGGCACCTGGACCAGACTCAGGCGGGAAAAGAAGCATTTCCAAAGGGGCAAATCATAGGGAGTTACCTGAGGGGGAGAACCGAAAGGGGCCCTGACCCAACGGGGAAAAATATGCGTATGGGGAAATGCTTTCGGCCACCGCTAAAAAGGGGCCATCTCCGCCTGCGTTAAAGACTTGATGGTCTGCACGCGAGGTGAAGGCCATGCCCGGAAAAGAAATAGTTGGGCGAACATGACAGCAAAGGAATTGCTCCCCAAAGACGACCATGGGAAGCTAGAAACAATAAATGATGAACTGAGTGAATGAAAAAGCGGCCGAAGATTGAAAGAAATGAAGTAAAAAGAGCCTAAGCATATGAATACTCCTCCTCTGGTTTGAAGAGGGGCCATGAAGCCATGTTGGAGAAAGCCGAAGCTAGCCGGGGGGAGGAACTGGTCCAGGTTTTGCAATGCGAAGTAGCGACATCGAATCGGAAGCACTGGACGGTGAGTGTGGTGGAAGGGTAAGATGGATATCCCTATTCGAGAATGGGAGAGGTTAGGTCATTACATACTCACTGCCTAACAGGTGGAGGCCCTAGCGACAAAAGAAAGGGCATCTCTTATTTCAAAGGAAGAGGAGCTAGGAATGTACGGTGGTTTTGAAGGCCGCGCCTAAAGATGAGCTTGCGGGATCCCCGGGGAGGGGGGGGGTAGCGTTTTGGGCCGACAGGGAACTCCCATCATAAGGAATTTTAAAGTCGCCCCATCTGTATGGACGGGCCTTTGCTAGGGTCATTGTACGGAAGGGCTGATCGCTTGTCGGAAAAGGCCCCGCTGGGGGAACATCGCGGTCCTTAAGACATGACCCAATAGGGAAATGGAAACGGCGACCAACGAGGAGAAGATCTTCTCCTTGAGCTTATGACAGTCATCCAGCCAATACCAGAAAATAAAAGTCATAACGACTCCAAGGAAGAGAAGAAGTGAATTACGAAAAGGAAGGAAGGGCAAACGTTCCCCGCCAAAACGAGTGAATCCTCGTCAGGCCTGGGTAAAGGGGGAAACCAGCAGACCCGCATCCTTTCCAGGGGACTAAGAGGTTACCCCTTTCAAGGATCTAGAGACAAAACAACGGAGGATGATGGAGGGGGGAACGAGCATTAGCGGAAGGATGCGGGAAGGGTTTTCAAAACACCCAGACAAAAGCCCAGTGACGAGATTCACTGCGGGGGAAAAGTCTTGTTTGGCTGCATCCTAAGGCTGAGGAACTGGAAATAAAGCGATGGGGTCAAAGTAGTCGTTTATGAAAAAAAGCAGGGTAATGGCCGGGGGTGGCTGGGATTAAGGTAGGACAAGGAGTTAAACGATCTCTGGGGGAGGAACCCGTTTTCCGCTCCAAGATAGGGGCGCCCATCGATTTCGAAGGGGGACACCATCAACGTAAAGAAAGAAACGGGTCAACAGACAATGAGGGCAAATCCGGTCAGAGGTCAAGAGCAACCCCTTGGGCAAGGGGGCAAGCCCTAAAAGAGAAAAATGATGGAAAGCGCAACTTCCTGAAAAGGCAAACTAATTAGGAACAAACGAAAATCAAAAAACGACAAATGGGATCTCATCAAATGAGGAGGGGGACTCTTCTTCAAATGCCACTTAATAGTCTCCCTCTTAACTCATTTGGAAAAAGGCATAAAATACTTAGGGAAAGAGATTCGGATGAAAAACATGAACTTGGGAAGGGCTTTTCTTTGAGTTCATTCTCCCGAAGTCGTCAGTAAGATGGATTTAATGAAAGGGAGCGCACACGGCGAAAAGAGGGGCTTAGCGTAAAACAACAAGCTTCACATGAAAATACAAGATCGAGGGGAGAAAGTACGTTTGGCCAATCATGTAGGGGGAATTACCATTTCTAAAAGACTTATTTTCAGGGGAAAAAACGGGTCTTCACTAAAGGCAACAGTTTTGTAAAAAAAGTAGGGGAGGTATGCATCTGAATTAGAGGTGTGCCCTTTAGGAATTCATCAAGATATTCTTCCTCCTCGAAAATTCTCCGCGTAAAGGAGGTATTCGTCTATGGGGGAGTCTGGAGGGAACGGTTCTCGGGAGGGGTTAGGCAGCGTAAGGTCGCCCAACTCACGCACGGGAAGAAATGGCATCAAGCGTTGAATGCAATCAAGGTAAGGGGACTCAGGAGTAAAGATCCTCCCGGAAACTCGATTTGTTGTCTAAAAATTAAAGCGCATAGTGGGTTGGAGAGGAAACCTCACAGTTCTCTATGTGTCAAAGATTTCAATTGAAAGTCGGAGGAAAGCTCCCATCAGTCTATAATTAGACGTTTGTAAAGATAAACTCTCTCGAAGTCCAAGTTGAAAGCATACTGAAGGGGCGCCGGTAATCAGTTTAGAGTGAACAGTCCTGTGTTGTTCCGTTCTGGGAACACCGGGAAAAGCCAGCATTGGTGAGGGGTCTTAGAGACGGACCCATGAGCAAAATGGAAGGTGGAAATCCCCTGGAGGTCCGAGACGAGAGCAGCTCAGGCATCTCGCTCAGACAAGCTTTTAGAAAATCCAGTTGGGAAAAACAAACCAAAGAGACGTCACGGGGAAGAAATTTCCCGGAGAAAAGAAGTAAAGGGCACAAGCCAATCCGAAACGGTGATAGGGCAAGACCAACGAGACAGGGGAGAGAGGAAAGAAGAAGAATAAAGGGAGGGGGGTGCGGGAAGGGTGGGTGGGGGGAAGGGGGGGGGGTAGGGGGGGGAAGGGGGGGTGGGAAAGAGACAGGGAAAAGAAAATATGTAGGAAGCGAAGTAAGAGGGGGAGAGTGGGGGAGGGGAGAGTATGTGAAGGGTGGGGTAGTGAGAGGAAGGGGAGGGAGGGGGGGAATAGAGGAGGACAGGCGCGTGGGAGGAGTGCGGATTAGGGGGGGCGTGGGGGAAAGGATAGGGGGTCAGGGTGATATGTGTGAATGAGCGAGGAGAGTAAGAGGTGAGGTTGAGAAGTGGGATAGGTAGCAGGGGAGGGAAAATAAGTGAAGAAACTCATGAGAAGGGACCGAAAACGCTCTTTACGTCAGAAGACAACCGTCCGGTGAAAAAAAGAAGAAGGAGCAATACATGCGTTAAAGGAGCACAAGTCGGTGGAAATCCTATGTTCTAGAGGGGAAAACGAGGGCTCAGCGCGGAGAATATTAAAGAAGAGAAAGGTAATGTCGTTCCCAGCACCCACTATTCTGATGATGGGGAAACGTAATGAAAGTTAAACAGAGGCTTGCCGGACGCCTGAAGGAAAAATCGAGCACATATGAACTACTAATACAATGAGACCGAATGAGGGCTCGCTAGCGGAACGCATGGGCCTAAGGATGAGGGGGGGGTGTTAATTACCTTCGGGGAAAAAGGAGAGTCTGAGGCGTAAGATAGGGGCGGCCTGCTTAATGGACCGTACTGGCTTTTGCATTCAGGGGTGGGAAAAAAGGAAAGTCTCTTGTCGGTTGGGGAGAAAAGGGGGTTAAGGAAAAGGATCTACCACTGGAAAGGGAAGGGATCAACCGCTTTTGGGGGGGAGCTAATCCTGCTGGCAATTATTCCGGGAGAAAAATAAGAAAAGGGGGAGAAACGGGGGGGCCGACTTAGAAAGACTGCTTGTTTCACGTTCGAATAAACAATGTATCGCACTGCTTCTGTTGCAAATAAAATGAGGGGTGCGGCGATTTCCACAGCGGCCAAATCATAAGACATGGATTAAGAAGTCAAAAAAATGGGCATCATTGCCCTGACCAATAGAAAGGACGCGCACCCGGGGACTGGGAAAGGGCCCAAGTCTTGAGGAACTTGACGAAGTCCGAACTGCAATTAGATTCCTCAGGGGGGTGAACCACCCACTAGCATTCAAAAGTTTAAGAAAACCGAATTGGGGTCGAAAGAAAGCTTTCTTGGAGGCCCCCCCCCACCATGTTCATGAGACGATCCCATCGACTCGACTGGGGGGAGAAAGGGTAAGAAACAGTAAGGGAAGGGATAGTCTGAAGTGAGGAATGAAGTCGAAGAAAGGCCTCCTCAATCGCATACGCGTTTGTACTCTTTGGTGCGCCAAAGGGGGTGTACCTTCCGTAGAAGGAAGTTAGTATCGACTGTTCTTCGCCAACGGGAATGCCGCCGTACGACGCTATCTTGGAAAGGGGAGGAAATGTGCAGGCGGGGGAGGGTTCAAGTTGCCGTGCCTGTGCGCTTTTCACAATGGGAGGAAAGAGCACTGACGAACAGTTGGCAAACAAAAAACCTTGGGGAGAAACCATACCATCCGTCAGAGATTGGCTGGCCAATGAGCAAAACGAGGAGCTCGGTGTTTTGAAGTGGCCAAGCCGCGTAGCCCGAGGGGGCGAGAGGGGTTATGGTATGATAAGAGGGGGGGGGACGGCAGGGGGGAACGGGGAAAGCGGGAGTTTAATGTCGAATACGCCCCCGGGCGTCCGGAGGAAAAAGCTTTGGCTCATGACTGGAAAGGGTCGCATTGTGCGGACCGTGATGTGTTAAAAGAGACTGGTGACAGCGAAAGGAAAATTTCAAGAGCTGAAACGGCGTTTCCCCGCAAAATGCGTCCTTAAGGATTAAAGGAGTCGACGCATAGTCATCCAAAGGACAAAGCCCATACACAAAAAAAATTGAAAGGAACAAGGACGCGAATTAACTCAAGTGATGGAAGCGTCAGCAGTCGGAGGCAGCAAAAACTTAAGAAAAAAAAAAATAATTGTAAGATAGTTCATGGTCTGTTGTATAAATAAACAGGTGAAACCAGCAGACCACAACTAGCCTTGTATGCCCAGTAAAGATCTCTCTCAACCACACAAGATAGAAAAAAGAAAAAACGCTAGCAGTAGGGGAGGCCGGGGTCTGCTGGTGGTAAACCAAAATGAAAATGAAAGCAACCGGGGGGGATCAGGCGGTTGAAGGCGGGGGGAGTTGGGGACGGCTGTTCCGTAAAAGGGTGAATTCGCGATGTGCAAAGAGACTTGAAATGGTCTTGGGGGGGGGGTTAGCCTGCCGTCGAATTAGAAGGATAAACTTAATCTCTGTTTGAGGGAGGAGGTAAAGACGAAATATGGAACAAGCGAGCGCGCTGAAAAAGTCTCCTTCTGGAAAAACAAAAACGGGAAAAAATAATAGAAACGCACGGTCAAGGGGTACAATGGCAAAAAAGGGATAGCAGCTCGGCCGACTACGGGGCCCGTCGATGCCGCAAGAAAAAATACTAGAGGGGAGCTCCCCTTCTGACCTTAAGGGGACCTGGAACTATCCCGAACCGGGGGGGAAGAGGCTCGCCTACGCGGCGAACAAGAGTAGAATAAAAAGAGCTCCTTCTCATTGAATAAAATACGAGATTACGGCTGAGAGAAGGCCGACTGGGTCGGCTTTTGAGAAAAGTCGTCATGCCGATGGAGGAAAAATTGTAAGCGCACAGACAACTTCGAAAGTAATAAAGAGGAACCTCAAAAATAGAGCATCCATCGAAATATCGAGGGTATCTTGCGGCATGAAAAATCTGATCAGAGAAGAACATTGTGCGTAACTGACAGGGTACAAACAGGCATGATGGCTTCTACTGCATCACTACGCCCCCCTTCTGTCCGCAGAGGGAAAACGTCATGCGGGCCGTACTGTAGCCGGTGTTATCGTCAAGAGAGGTGGAGCCAAGAAAAGCTGCATGTTCGCAAAAAAAGCGGCTGCCGGGAACTCGAAGGGGGTCAAGGCGGAGGAGGAACGCAGTCTGGAGGATAGGACTGTGGCCGAAAGCTCAAAAGGGAAAGGGTCGTCTCCCAAAAAGGAAAAATAAGGTTCAAAAAGGAGCAAAAAGGGACCCCATCCGTAACATGGGTCTTAATGATACGGGGCACGAGGGAATCGCTCACTCTGAAGACCTTAAGGAAAAGCTCAAACATAAGCAGTGCGACTACAGAGGAGGAGTCAAATAAGGGTTAAAAGGTTTCGCCAATTGGGGGAGCAGGGGGGCGAAGGAGGTAAGAGAGAAAAGAGTGAGTGGGGTAGTATGGGGATGGGGAGGGGGGAGAGTTGGGGGGAAGGGAGGATGGAGGGAGAATGGGTTGGCCGGGTATCCCCAGGATGACACTGGAAGGGGACCCGAGGGGACTGATGCTGAGATGGGGGGAGAGTCAAGGCTGATTCAGGGGGGAGGGGAGATGTAGAGGCGAGTGGGCACGCGGAAAAATCCAAGAAAGACGAAGGTATCGAAAAAAAGGGCGCTCGCATATTTGAGAAACCAAACCTGGAGGGGTAGAGCGGAGGCGCCATGCAATAGGCAATGTAGTACGTAGGGGGATCACAAAAAGAAGCGGGGACAGTGAAAAAGGGGGTGGTTAGAGGGGGAGTTATGGGTTGGATGATCAAACGGCGTGAAACGTTAGCCGACAGGGAGTAGGGGTGGTTGGGTAGATGGGTGGTGCGAGCGAGGATACAGAGAATAAGAAGGACGGCTGTTAGATTAGATGGGCGTCTGAATGTGGTGGGATAGCGCAAGGGTAAGGTAAAGAAAGAAGTTGCAGGCAGCCCGGTGAAAATGGGCGTAGGTGGAAGGGGGAGGTAAAGAAGAAGATAGAAGTGTAATAGGGGGGCGGTTACAACAAGAGGAAGTGGAGGACAGACGTGTTGAGGGGTGGGAGGGGTGGAGCGTATAGACAATGCGGGTGGTGGGAGCTGAGTAAAACCGTCTGGAAAAAACGGTCCTGGCCGGTCCCAGGGGAGGCGTACTCATCAGCCGAGGAACTGCGGGGGGACCAGCGATTCACTTGGGGAAGAGAAGCGACCTCCTTTTTGCAATGGGGAGTGCGGAGCGGGGGGCTAGTGAGGGGAGGATGGGATGACGTAGGAGCAACGAGTGGTGCGTGAGTGAGGGTAGCCGAGAAGGGCGGAGGGCATCGACTCAGGCATCGGGGAGAGCGGATAGCGGGCATTGGTAGCTCCAGGAAGGGAATCGGAGGGCAGGGGGATCTTCTGTTGTGTACGGGCGGGGTGAGGGGAGAGGGGGAGGGGACATAAGTCGGACATACAGAAGGGTTTTGCCGCTCGTTTTGAAAGAGTCAAAAAGCGCGTTCAAGGTCATCGGACGGGAAACTGAAGGAAGATCCGCGGGAAATTGAGGGTAGTTGCGCTGAAGGTCAGGGGCGATGTTAAGCCCAAAGGGATTTGGGGGTGCGGAGTTCTGTTCAGATGTTCTCATTTGCAACAGAGGACTGTAACAGGCGCCAAGGGGCCCCCCGGAAGTTAATCGTGGAATAGGATTTGAGTTAACTGCCCGACCACTGAAGTAGATGTCCCCGGGAGGTCACCCGAGAGGCGGGTCTTTCGGACAAAAAGTTGAAGAGGATAGGGCCGGCGGGGCCTTACCCTCAGTTCCGGGAAAGATCTATACACAAGAGAAAGTAAGAGGAGAAAGGACGGACCAACTAGGTTTCTTCCGGCGGGACGCAGGTATTTCCCCTTTCTGAGAGGAGTAAGAGAGAGCTTGGAAGTGTGCGTCTCAAAAATTCGTGAACTTTTAAGAGGAGGAACTGCTGAAAATCGTAAAATATCTCCCCTTCGAATGCGTTTCCTGACAGGGAACGGCCAAGGCTTAGGTAACAGAGTATTTTTCCGGCTTGTTGAGTAAGGTTGGGGTCGAGAGAGGGCTACCCACGCGAGATGTGATTATAAGGTAAGCTCGAATGGTATGGAAAGGTCGGAGGGGTCGGCAATCGGTGAAACGCGACAAGGGGAGGGGCCCCAAAGGAAGGAAGTAGTAGGAGCCGCTGGAGATGGAATCGGGAAGATCAGACTAGTTATCATAAAAAAAGTGTCAGGTTGAGGGGAGAGGGAAGTGGAATAAGAGGATGGGGAGAGGGGGGGCGGGAAATAAGTGGGGGGGAGAGGGTGTAGTGTATATGGAGCCGGGCGGTCATGGAGACGAGAGTGGGGGTATGAATGAGGGGGTAGGCATAGAAGTAGGGGGGGAGGACGTGGTACAAAAAGAAGAGGGAGAGAGGCGAGGTAGGAGTCTAGGGACGGAGACGAGGGGTAACAAGCGGGTGGCGGCCGGGCAGGGAGTAGAAAGGAAAAACGGGTGGGTCGAAAGGGGGGTTTTGGGTTCAACGCGTCGGAGGGTAGGCCAGGAGAGGAACTGGGATTTAGGGAGAAAGCCGATTTGGGTGCGGGAGTGAGAGAGCTAGAAGGAAGTAAGAAGTGGGTGGGTGGAGGTGAAAAGGAGTGTGGTGTGCCGGGAATCGAGAACGACGAGGGGGAATGACAGCGAAGAAATCTAGGGGGGGGTAAAGGGATCGTGTGGGGATAGAAGGTTTAGGTACAGGAGAAGAGTCACGTATGTATGGAAGGGGGTTTGCCAAGCACAGTTAGGGAAGGAGGAATGAGGGAGTCCCGTGCTAAGAAGGGAAGGGACTCTAACAGGGAGCAGAGCGGAAGGTGGGTGAAGGGGAAGGTGTTTGGTTGGCGTTGGGAGGGCACGCACGGTTGGGCGGGAGGGGGATATCAGGGGTGGTGTCAGGGGATGGGGGACAGATGGGGGACTTGGGGGAAGTGGATTGGGGTTTGACGGTATAAGGAAGGGGTGAGGCAGGAAAGGGTGAGAGGGGGGAAGATGTGGGAAAAGGTTTTAGGGTGGTGGAACGTGGGGGGGAGGGCGTGGGGGTATTGGGGGGTGGTAAGGTCTTTGAGAAGGGGTAGGTAGGCGTGTGTTTAGGCTTGGAGACAATGCAAGTGAAGGGGAGCGGGGGGCGCGGGAGTGTTTGAAGGGAAACGGATGCGGGAAGGATGGGGGGGGTGAGAAGACGGGGATGGGGGGGTGGAGGAGGGAGTGTATGGAGGTATACGAGGAAGCGGCGAAATAGAGGGGGGAAAGAGGAAGTGGTAGGAAGAGGTAGTGAAGTGGGTGCGGGGAAGAGTTGGTGCCAACGGGTGCGTCATATTAAGACAGGGAGTTACAAGGGAACCTTGGCAGAAAAGAAGTAACACTCTGCGCCCGGGAGGGGCGAGGAAGAAGGGGATTGGTTCCTGGAGCGTCGGCCCAAGAGACTCGAAAAAAAAAGAGGAGAACGAGTGATTTGGGATTCCACCGAAGGGGTTGACGATGCCCAGAAAGCGTGGTGGGGGAACATGCACTTTCTTGGCGACCAAGAAAAAGCCCCAGGGTCCATGAGCGAGGACTCGAAGTAGAAAAAAAAAGGTGAATGACCGACAAAGGAGACTTACGGAGTGTGGTAGAAGCGAGCCGACGCAGCTTCATACTACCGCTAAAGGGCGGGTTTACAACCGAATTCAGTTCAAAAGGGGGGAACCTGCCGGAATCTAGAAGGCGGAGCGAACTGGTCCCAGTGCAGACCGTGCTTGTGTCAATAAAACGAAATACAGGATCTTGGTAGGGGGAGAAGGACACGTGAATGGTTTTTCCAAGGGGAGATTCACTTAAGCGTGCCTGGGAGCTTTTCAAAAGGGGGTACCTCGCCTGACGAAAACAGAAAGCATACAAGAAAGGAGGAGATCATACAAAGACGTTCAATCTCGTATGGGGACATTAGCAGATCGACTTGAGGGCAGAGCCTCGTAGCCGACCAGAGGGAGACCAGGTGTCGTTGAAGGGTATATTTGCCGTCGGGGCAAAAGGTCGCCGCCCAAAGACGGATGAGTGGAGCATCGCCCCGTTCCGTCAGGGGAGGGCTTTTGGAGAGTGAGGTAGGGAGTTTGGGGGAAGGAACGGATTTTGTTCCCCGCAAGAAAATCTCTCGGGGACTTCGCAACGACCATATTCGGAGGGACAAGTCACCCGCCAACAGAGATCGTAGGAGAAAAAGGGGGAAGATCTTCTCCCTGAGGTCTAACCAAGAACAAAGCCCTACAAAAGCATTCATAACTACTAAGGGCCCTAAAGGCGGTAAAAGAGAAAAAAGGAGGCAGATCCCAAAAAGGAAAACGGTTTCAAGCCGATCTCGTCACGGGGCTTTATTTAGGAGGGGGAAAAGCCAGAGCTTTGGAAAAAAGAGAAGAAAGGAATCCTAACTCTAAGAGGAAGGGGCCCCTTCCCGTATCTCTCTAAACACCAACTTGAGGATGGATCTCGGGAAGGGGGCATTAAAACGGGGAGAAGTGATGCCGTGTCTGCTGGAAAAAGGACCCAATAAAAAGCTGACTAGATTCAAGGAGGGGGGGGAAAGTCTTGGTGAGCACTGCTGACGGCTGGGTCCTTAAATTCAACTAAGGTTGAAGAGATGGTTTGTGGAGGGTTGATGAGGGAGGAGGGCTTTGGGGAAGGGGAGTACCCCGCGTCTAAGAACACTTAAAAAGAAAATCTCTGTGTGGCGAGAAGGTTTCACTAAAGAAAAAGGGCCAGGGAAAGAAAAAGGGCACCATTCGCCTTCAAAAAGAGGACGTAAGACAATCCGGAACGTTCATGAGACAAAGGAGGACTATGTCGGGAAAAAGGTCGAGGAAGGGAAACGCGCCTGATGGGCGGAGAAAAAGAGGACGGAAGGCAAAACGATTACCTGGAACAAATGAGCTCATCAACTGCTATCTACGCGGGAGGAAACATAACATGTAAGTAGATCGCCCTCTATCTCAATGGAGAAAAAAAATCAGAAATAGAAAAGGAGCCTGGGGGGGGGGGATGTCACCAGGGCATTGAAGTAGGCTTTTCTGCCAGACCGTACAAGGCCGATGGATGATGACCCCATGGTTGGAAGACGCACAGTCAAAAGGAAAGATCCAGGAAGAAAATCACGCCTGCACAGGGAGGGAGGAATAACTCAACTTAGGTGCCCAAGACAGGTCTTGCCGAAGGGGAAAGGTCGGCGCTCTAGCTCGGACAGAAATGGAAAAAAAAAAAGAAAGGAGGTTTGTACAACCATCTGCGGAAGATAGAGTCTTGAGCCAACCCAGGTCCCCGCCTCTCCTCCTAAGGAAGGAACCCTCCGCGGGCAGTACTTAAGGAGCGCTATGAAAAGTCGGGCGGGGGAAAAAAGGGTAGCCAAGAACCAACCACGCACGTGGACTTAAAAGAGATCGCAACTCGCGGGTTGGGAAAATATGCCGAAAAAGGAAAGGTCCGCCGCAAGCGGGGGGGACGAAAGCAAGCCGAAACGCAGCACAGACGCATATGTGTCAGGGAATGAAGGGACGCAATAGGAAAAGGAACTTATCCATTTTCTTAAAAACGGGGTCGTCCGCACTCGACGAGCGCAAATCCCGGGGACAGGGGGAAGGAAGGGAAAACAGAAGCCAGTTCTTACTAAACTTCGGAGGAAAAAAAGCATGGCTGTTTCGGAAGATGAGAGACTGCCCAGGAAAATCGAAACCAGGGGCCCTCACCGGAAGAATGCCATTCAGCCAGAGAGCTCAAGAAAAAAGGGAGTCAACTCGGGTCTATGGGCATGGTCAATAAAGAAGACGTCCACTGTCAAGTTGCAAAGAAAAAAGCCGCGCCTGGAAAAGAAGGGGGAAAGAAAAGTCCCGAGAACGAGACTTCAGCAGTGCCGCCACAAGGCGGGGTAAGAAAAGGAAGAAGGACAATTCCACGCCGTTCAGAACTAAAATAGCAAGAAAGTAGGAAAAAACACATTTTCATGTGAGTCGTCTTTCCTATGTTCTCGAAAAACACGACTGCTTGTCAAGGAAGGACCCGAAAGAAAGGAAAGAGGATGTCTTTTCAAAAGTAAAAAAACTCAAAAGGGCGCCCTAACGGTCACACCCTCGGAGTGCGAGGGACAAACGTATCCGCGGAGAAAAAGCAGGAAAAGGGGGCAATAGAGAACATAGGAACAGAAGAAGCCATGACCAACGACTGTGATAACATTGGCTCCTGGCTGAGAGTGAGGGATGACCTGCGAATTTAGGGAAGTTTCTTAGAATCCGGAAGATCTGGGGGGTCGCAAGGGAAAAAGAAGCACATCAGGACAGTCCGTCCCTTCAGGGAATGGGACAACGCGGGCGGCTCTTGTCCGGGGAACAGGTGGTCGACCGTTGAGAAGGGAGTTGGAGGGGGAGGATGTGCTCCTGACACTTGAAAGGGGTGCACTCAATGTGGGCGACGTCCTGCCCTCTGCTCGAAAAGCAGGGGGTTATGCATTCTTCCGGTAGCAGTCCGGGAAGTCCGAAGAAATGGTGGACAGGGGAAAAAAATTGGCCGGCCCTTCAGGGAGGCCGAAAACCGGCTGGGGTGTAAATGTGACTCCCGAACCAAGATGTATGCTTCTGTTGCGCTTCTTCCTGGCAAGGGGGCTCTTTAACACAAAAAAAAGCATTAAGACAATGGAGTTACGATGGGCAGGCAGGGAAGACTGGGCATCATTGCAAGAGGAGGCCGGAACGCGGATTTTTTCCAGGGAGCTTTTCCGACAAGCGACTTGCGGAAGGGCGGAACGCTCCAAGACCTTGGGGGAAAGAGAGAGTTTGCGATGCAGGAAAGTGACGGGTTGGGGCGAACTGAACGAATCCCGGAGCGCCCCATGGGCATTAAGCCTGGAAAGAACGACGTACGAATGGATGGGAACAGTCAGTCGCTGAAGATTGAGGAGGAGTCTAGCAAAAAATCTGCATAAAAAAAAAAGGTGTACAACCTAGGGGAAGGGTTCAGTTCCACCAATGGCCCTAGAGCCGGCGGTATCGAACTGGGAAGTCTTCAAGAACTTCGTGGGAAATGGGAGTGCGACTCGATCTTGGTTAGGCGTGATGGTTGGCCAGAGGGAGTGCCTTGCCTGTGCTCGAGGAAAAAGGGGGTATTACAGAACGTGTCAGACCTGACAAAGGGGGACTTCTCCTTGGGAAAGGGACCCATACCACAGAAGGGTCAATGGAGGGGAGGAGGGGATAAACTTTACTTTTGGTTTTTAAAGGGGAAAGGGTAGCCAGAGTCAGGGATGTAGGGGGTAGTGCCGGAATATATTTTGGACCGGCAGGGGGGCGCTGCCCATCATCAGAGATCGCCCCAAAAGAAAAAAAGGGGACCTGGCTTTGCAAGGGAAACGGTAAGTGAGTTTAGCGGACGAATGGGTTCCCCGAGCGAATGGGGAGCGCTCAGGAAAACTTTGACCCATGGGAAGGAACGGGGCGTGAGTCATATAAGGGTGAAGATCGGATCTTGCAGGTCACGCAGTAAAAACAAATACCAAACAGAAAAAAAGAAAGCCATTCATAACGAACAGAGCGAAAGGGGAACTCAGTGATTACTTAAAGCCGTCATCAGGACAAAAACGGATTCAACAAACGAACCAAGGGAAGAGAAAGCGGGGTTGATTTTCGGGTAAAGGTCGAAACAACGGCCTCCTTCCGCCTAAGGCTAGACTTTTACACTTCCA
>Ga0179593_1709273_pt1 | contig 18397 bp, 22 predicted proteins | sample CZODoug2_1_08_16_FD_185931 | JGI IMG/M metagenome (GOLD analysis project Ga0179593, IMG submission 185931) | Vadose zone soil fungal communities from Angelo Coast Range Reserve, California, USA - CZODoug2_1_08_16fungal (PacBio error correction) | ecosystem: Environmental > Terrestrial > Soil >...
CGGTCAAAGGGAAAAAAAAGTTCGTCGCCTGTGTACGTCCAAGGAAATAGATATCTTACATTAACCGTTGAAAAGGAAGAGGCCTCTCCCCGCTTATGGGGAAGAAAGACTGGGGGGGGGGAGAGGGGGAACTGGAGTCGTAAGACTTTTCAAGGGGAAGAAAAAAGGTGCATCGCCGACGTTGAGTATCTCTACCTCGCAAACCTTCAGGGGAGAAGGCTTCTAGGGAAAGGGGAGAGGAACCGATTCAACCGACCCCGTTTCTAGGAAGGAGGAAGGAATTCAAGAAACCTCCTCTTCGTTTAAGGAGGATCTGCAGCCGCACAAGACCAGAAGGGCTTTCATCACGATAAAGGATCGTCTTGAAAAAAAAAAAGAGACACTTCATCATTAACTACCTTCACAGGACGATCTGTGAGGAGGAGGGAAAGGGGGAAATAGCTGTTTTCAGGAAGGGAAAAGCTGGTCGCGGATTCAGAAGAGGCGTCGAATGGGTGATGGGGAGGAATCCGGCCCTCGGGGAAAAGGAAAGGGGAAGCGTTCGTTCGCTTCAACCGAGAAAAATCGTTTCCCTATGACAATTTACAGAAAAACATCGCTTCAATTCAGGAGGGGGGAATCCGATTGGGAAGTGATCGGGTCAAAAAAAAAAGAAAAAGACGCGACCGTCGCGAAAGTTCTGTCCCTCGAGGGAAAAGGGTCTTGGTTCGAAAGAGAAAGAGGGAGGGAAAGGCCCGCAAGCGGGATGGCTAAAGACCGCATCCAGCTTGAAAAAAGCCGAAATCCTCAACAGAAAAGCGCTCTTATCGCCGGGGGGGGCCTTCAAAGCCCTCAGGGAAGGGAAGGTAGTAGAGAAAAAATCAATTAGCCAAAGGACCTGGGAAGGTGCCTTCTCCTACACTATAGGTTGTAAGGGAGTCGTCATCAAAGCATGGGGATCAAACTCATTAAATTAAAAAAAGAGAGTACAACTACAAACCGCAAAAGCCCTATCCCACCTAAAGGGAAGAAATTCTGATCGGGGGGGAGAACCTTGAGCATATAAAGCGTACAAGAGAAGGGGAGAAAGCACCAATTTCTACTTCTCGGGAGCCTATAATCTTCTCACCTCAGTTCTCATTATGGGAGGGGAGAAAGGATCAAGAGATGCTAAAAAAAATTAATAGTACGGAAGGGAGTCTTTTTTCAAAAGCCTAATTAACGCAGGAGAATGCATTAAGAATGTGGATTAAGAGGGCCACAACTGGAACAAAACTTCCCGTCCCCGAAGACCTGTTTTTATGCGACGCAAGGGGAAAAAGGGATCCTCGCAGGGAAATATGAAGGAGGAAGGGGGGAAACGCTTTGGGGAAGAGCTACTGCAGAAAAAGCGGGACGGCGCATAGGTCTTTTCAATGATCTCTGAAGAAAAAACACTTTGGTCAAAAAATAGAGGAGAGGCAATGTAATTTGAGGCTGGGGAGTATTTGTGCTGAGGAGGAAAGGGGGGGGCCTCTCCTCCCACAAACGCATCAGAAGCTCCGTATTGCTGTCGCAAGAAAAGCAAAGGAGGGGGGTTCGGCGACCGAAGGATGGGAAAAGAAGAAACGGCGTGCGGGGTAAAAAATGCCAGGAGGGGAGCCGAGGAAAAGGAAAGAGAAGGTCGTCGGGGTCAGAGGAAGGCTATCATCGTTGCGATTTGGGAGAAGGGAGGAGTTACTTCGCTAAGGGGAAGGGAGAGAAACAACATAAGTGGAGCGGTTTCAGGGAAAAAGAAAAGCGTTGGTAAATGGTTCAAGCCAATCATTCATTTAATAGGAAGGGGAGGAATGGTCTCGACCGAGGGGCCCAAGCGTCGTGCGCTCTTAGAAGGGAAAGGGGAACAAAAAGCATCTCTTGCTCGACGCAAGAGAGAAGAGCTCGTTCTGGTGTGAGGCAAAGGAGGAAGGCAAAGGGGGAGGCAGGGTCATCGACGCTGATTGTGTAGAAAAGATTCTTTCTGCCTGTCCGCTGAGGAGAAGCGGTCAAATAGGGCCTCTCTAGACCAGCGGGAATGGCGCGGGATTTCTTCAAGGGGAGGGGAAAAGGGGAATATCTACCGCAAAAGGCCATCTCTCATTCCCTGTCGAGGGAAGATGGAGATAAGAAAAGGAAAAGTTCTACGATTTTGGCGGGAGTCAGAGGGAAGGAAAGGAGGGAATAGAGGGGAATTATGAAGGAATGCAATGACAGGGCGACCGCCAGAAAGGCTTTCCTCTCTGGAGGGAGAAAAAAAGAAGCTTCTTCCAATCATCATTCATCCATTAAGGGTCTCTACCCTAGGAGGAGATCCTACTCCATAACAAGAAAGAGAGAAGGGCAAGGGGATTTAAAGTGATTCTTTCCTCTGTGATTGTTAGAAGAACGTCTTCGCTTGTTAAATCTACCGGGGGGAAGATATCAACTCAGCATGGGAAGAGCATGGGGGGGAGAGGGGGGAGGGAGTCAATTAAACTCGTTTTCCTGTAGGGGGAAAGAAAAAGCCTCCATAACGAGATTTTCTTCTCACTTCCTTTATAGGGAGGAGGAGGGAGATGCATTCCTAACTTGAGAGGAGGAGAGGAGGGAAGACCGAACAAAGCCGCGCGAAAAAGATAAGGGGAATCTCTTGAAGTGGGGGAAGACTTTCTCTTTCCGCCTGTCAAGAGGAGGAAGGACCTCTTTTGAAGGAAAGGAGATGTTTAAATTGATCCGGGGGCGCGGGATCTACGAGGGAGGTTTAATGCCTTCGAGGGAGAAAAGGCTGTCTGCGAGAAAAATATAAAAAAACAACGGAGGTTAGGTAAGGAGATTCAAAAACCTTGCTACCTCAGGAAACGTCCTCAAACCTCTCGGCGCGAAGAAGGGATGCTAGCGATAAGGCATAAAAAGGAGACGGTGGGAGTTACCCCCGAATGCGTCCGGAAGGAACAGGCGACCGGCCGTTGGGAACAGAAAATTCATTTCTGTCGCGAGAGGAGGGAGGATCTCTGCCGAGCCAGGAGGAGAGCCGCGGCTAGTCGCGCGAACAGGAAAAGCGCGCACTTCCTTGCGGAAGATCGTCGTTCAACGCCCCTCGTCAGAGGCGTACAGCCCGACCGAAAAGATCGGCGGAGGAGACGCACTTCTCAAAGACCCAATGCGCCTGCCGAAAAATAGAGAAGAGAAAGGCCGTAAGAGAAAAATAGATTACTTGGGTCAGGAGTCGGAAGAAGACTTTATTCGGGGAAAAGGAAGGGAATCGGCATTGGGAGAAGAAGGCGGTGGCGCCAACTCCATCTCGAACGAAGAGCCACCCCCCCCCCCCACCCCCCCCCACCCCCCAACCACCCCCCCCCCACCCCCCCCCCACCCCCAAAACACCACCCCACCAACCCCCCCCCCCCCCCCAACCCGCCCTCCCCCCCCCTCCCCCCAAACCCACCCCCCCGCCCCAAACCCCCCCCCACGCACAACCCCAAACCCACCCCTACCCCCCCAACGAACACCCCCCCCACCCCACTCCCCCCCCCTGCCGCCCCCCCCCCCCCCCCACACCCCAACCCCAAACACCCCCCCCGCCCCGTACGCCCCCCCCAAACCGACCACCGAGGCACCTCGTCCTCCCCCGCCGCCCCCGACGACCCCCCCCCCCCCCGCCCCACACGTCCCGCCCCCCCCAGCCCCCACCCCCCAACCCCGTCCAACAAACCATCCGCCTCACCCCCCCCCCCCCCCCACCCCCCCCCCACCCCCCCCAAACCCCGCCCCACACAACCAACACCCCCGCCCCCCCAACACCCCCCCAGACCACCCCCGCCCCCAAATATTGCACGCAGCCCCCCCCCCCCCCCCCACCCCGCAGACCCAACCCCCCACCCCCCCCCCCACAAGGACGCCACCCCCCCCCCGCCGCCTCCAAAACCGCCCCCGCCGCCCCCCCCGCCCCCCCCGGCACCCCACCCACCACCTCCCCTCCTTTTCCGGAAAAGGGGAAGACATTTCCGATGCGAATTCACGGAAGGGAGAGACTTCAATCCCGCCAACCCCGAAGGTCGCCGAAAAGCAAGAAAAAAGTATTAAAGAAAAGACGCTCGATTTCTTTGAAGATATTCCCTTCTAAGAAGGGAAAGAGGAAGCCTTCGCGAGACGCAGAGGCAGGAAGGCAGGGGAGGGAACCCCTCAAGCGTGCCAGGCAAAAGAGAAGGAGCGCTACATTTATGGGGAAAAAAGGTCTATTTATGCGAGGGGGGGGGAAGGAAGGAAAAGTCTGCCAGGGGGAAAAACCGCAAAACAGAGAGGAGGTGAAGAATCGCTTCAGAAAAGAGGGCAAGAAAGGGGAGCCGGTTTCCCGGTTTGCGAGGGGAAGGACGCTCACTAGCTTAGCCGAAAGGGGACTCTTGTCGCTACCAAGAAAAGAGAGGAGAAAGCCTAAGCCGGGCGTCTTTGAAAAGGAGGGTGCCGCCCGTCGGGTTTGAAAAAATTTTGGTTCCTACTGGAAAGGGGGTCAAGGAGAATTTTTGGGGAGCGACAGAGAAACGAGGATCGAAACTTACAGGCGTCGCCTCGAAAGAAAAAAAGAAGAATGCGCCAACGAGCTCGACTGATCCAGCAAACAAAAGACATTCTTTCTCCTCCACCTCTCGCTGGAAAAGGGAGAAAGAAGGGAGGGGCTCTAGCACGAAGGGGGAGAGAAGGGATGAGTGGGAGGATAGGGAACCAACGTCAAAAAACGCTAAAGCGCTACTGCAAGGAAAGAAAAAAAATAAAAGAACATCTATTTTTTTTGTTTTGAAGGGGGGTGCCTGTGTCGGTAGAGGAAAGAAAGAGGAGTTTGAAATCGATGCCGAAAGGGTGTGTCATGCAGTCTCGAGACGCCTTTACTCTATATTACTCTAGGCGGAGGGGGGGGGAGTCTCAGCAAAAAAAGGTATGGGGGGGTAGGGGGAACAGAGTCGAGACGACGTTATTTGAAAAAGTTCTTTCTCGTCGGCGCACGAAAGAAGATCGCGCCAACAAAGAGAAGAAAGCGGATTTCGCCAACAAGAAAGTTTCTTCCTTCCTGGAAGGACGCGCTTCTTGACGTCGGAGGAAACTTCTCACCTAGAAGAAAGGAGAAAGGGGAAGGGGAAGACGCATCTCGAAAGGTTCGGGGAGAGGTGATGAGACGCCCTTGACGCTGTAGGACGATGTCTCAAATCCTTTTCTCAAGAGGGGGGGGGAAAATCCCTTTGCGTAAAAGGATGTGAGGAGGGAGTCTTGATGAGCCGAGGTTTGCGGTTTGGGGGGGAAAAGGGGAAGAGTCGTTACTTTCCATGGGGAACTCTCCCTTGAAGCGTAGCTAAGGGCCTCACAGATCGCTACGACCCGCGACAGGGAATTGCTTTCCGTTCAGAGAGTGTACGACGACGTAAAGAAGAGGTGAAGGGGACGGTTTTCCGGGAAAGGGTCCTCGACAAAAAATCCTCTCTCTGCGGGGGGAGGAGTTTTCGGAGAAAGAGAAGGTGGGGGGGGGGGAATTAACTGAGGACGCCTGAGCAAAGAAAGTCCGCCTACTGCCTGGGATCCTTCCCACTTTCTTCGCGGGGGAAGATGCGTGAAAGAAAGGTAGGAGATTATCATCTTGTTGAAAAAAACTTCGCCATCTAGGGAAGCCTTACTTTCCGAGAGGGAGGGGATGGATGTAATTGAGACAGAGAGAAGGTCAGTGTGAGGGAAAAAAAAAAAAGACGCCTTCACCGGGGGGGGGAGTCTTAAAGGGAGTCACCCCTTAGAAAGGAAGAAATTTTCGTAAGAAAAGGTACATCGTTTTAAAAAAAGTTCATAACCTCTATTCGGAAAAGGGTCTACTCCGACCAGCGCGGTCAGGGGGAGGTGACGTCGTTCAATGACGTGGAGAGAGGAGGGGGGAACTTGATTGTTGGTCACTACGATGGAAGGAAATGAATCCTACCCCATTGGGAGGGGGAGGGGAGGGAGATCTCCGTCGACCCCCTCGGACAGGACGCCGCGGTTTCAGGAAGGGAAAGAAGGGGGAACTCCGTTGGAGCCCTTCCCTCGCCTCCAAGGGGAGGGAGGAAAAAAAAAACGTTTGCGAGGTAGGAAGAAAAGTGAGATCACTTGCCTGAAGGTCGATGCATCAGGGTAAAGAGAAAAAGAGACGCCAGGACACTCGCCTCCCCAAGAGAGGAAAAACGATGGCCCATTTCTTCTCTTCTCAACACTTCTCAAAATCAGGGGGGCGGAAGGGCGGGAAGGAGGGGGGTGAAGGGGAAGATTTGCAGAGCATTTCGGATCTCTAAAGAAAGGGGGGGCGGAAGAGAATATCTCCGAATGCATAGAAGACCCCTTCGTGCAGGGAGGGCCTCCCGATTTGGGAAGAAAGAGAGAGAGTAAAAAAAAAACACCAAGAAAAGAAAAGACACACCCAAAAAGGTCTACGAGAGCCCTGTGCCCGTCAATTCTGATGGCCGACATAGGATTGGAGAGGAGGGAAGAGGGGACTGTCTTTCAGTTCCGGGCCCTGATTGCATCTCAGGGAGGGGATACATTTATCTACGCTGTGGGAAAAGAAAAAGAGGGCTACGAGAGGGGAAGGTCAGAGCTACCCTCAATGGCCAAAGGGGGTGCGATGAATTCCAGGTAGAAACCTCCTCTTCTGTCCGGAAAGTGAGGAGGAGAAAAGAAAAATAAAGGGGTCAGTTCAAGAAGAAAGGCGCGTTACCAACAATCACGAAAACGATATCAACTTCTCATTAACGAAAGAGAAGTCCGGCTGGGAGGGAGGGACAAAGAAAAACGAAAGAGGGGGGGACGTTAAACCGAGATCTTCTATGAAGGGAAAATTCAGAAGAGGAGAGGGGGGGGGAGAGAGGGGGAAAACCTTTACAAAAAGCACGTTTACTCTGCGGGGCCTCTCCACAGAGAAAAATCTCCTCTTTTCACTAAGGGAAATGAAAATAAAGAAGAGAGCCGTCAGAAGCACGGCGTCCCCGCTGTTAAAAAGGGAATCTGGTGTCAACAAATTATTATCTACGAGAAGAGAGGACATAGCATGGGAGGTCCCCTCAGGAAAAGGAGGGTCAGCTCATAGAAAGGGGAGGCTGTCTCTGCGTCCGCATAAAAGGAGGGAATCGCCGAAGCCGCAAAATCAGAGGGGGAGGGAGAGAAGAGATAAGTGCGGAAAGCCCTCCCTAGCACTTGCTAAGGGGGGTCTTCTTAAGTGAGAAATCAATTATCCAAATTACAGGGGATTCTACCGAAACACTGCAGGGGGGGGGGTAGGGGAAAGTTATAAAATCAGAGAGGAGCAAACCAGGAAAAGGAAAAAGGACCTCTATACAACTACAACAGCGACTACCCTATCCCAAGGGAGAAAGCACAATTTCTCTATTACTGGAGAAATGAAGAAAGGATTGAAGCACCGGTAAAGAGGAGAGATCTTCAATTTCTTCATAAGAGGGGAAGACTTCTCTTAAGAAGAAGGAAAGAAGCGTCGGGAAGGCTATTTCATCTTCGAGGGGGGAAGCACTCCTCCTACTTCAATAAGGAGAGAACAATTTAAGAAGACGAAAAGGCGGATGACTGGGGGGGCTAGAAGTTCCTAATTCGAGTTGGGAAAGGGAAATCCTTATAAGGGGGGGGGAAAAGAACTATCACTCACTGTCTACAAAAAAGAATAGAAAGCGAAAACTGTAATAGACTCACAGCCCTTTTTGGAGGGCACTTACAAGGGTCCTGCGATGGGTCCCAGAGAAAGAAAGCATGGAGGGGGGTTCGGTACGGCAGAAGGATAAAAATAGGCTATTGATCTCTGAACGAACTCACCAAGGGAGGGAGGGGGAATCTAGTTCCTGGAGGGGGAAAAAGGGGGAGAAGGGGGGAATAGCGGTTAAGGGAAAAGAAGTGGGGAAGTCCTAAAAAGAGGAGATACCCCCCTGCCAGGGGGGAAAAATAGAAGAGGATGTGGCGGCGAAAAGGAAGGGGAGGGGGAGAAGAGAAGAACCAGAGGGCGGATCATGTCTAATCGTTTGGCTCCTTCGCCGCTCGCGAAATAGCGTTCTAAGGCTTCTTTATTTCGGAGGGGGGGACGGCTCTGCACCAGAAGGAATAAGGGAAGGGGGGAAGGGGAGCGCGAAAAACCCCAGTTCATTGGAAGGGGGAAAAACGATCTTTTCTTCCAATAACTTTTTAAACCCGAAGAAAAACATGGGGGAGAGCATTGTCGGGGAAAAGGATCTTCTTTATTAGTGACCCAACCGGTAAACAAAGATGGAAAACACTCGTCTCATGAGGGAGGCGGTCCTCCACGAGAAAGTTATTTCTTCTACTTGGGAGAAGGGACTTCAAATGTCGAGAAGCTGGAGGGAGAATGAGGGAAGGGACAGGTGTCCATTGGAGAGGAGAAAGATGGGGGGAAGCCTGGCCTCTTTATTCTTCAAGAAAAAAATCTCCGCGCTCTCTCTCATAAAAGGATGTTCTTCCGTTGCTGAGAGGAGGGGACCGAAAAAAGTAGAGAAAGCGCATTCCTGACGATCGCGCGGGAATGAGATCTATCTGGGGGGGGGGGGGGGTGGAGGGCAGAATAAGAAATAGCGGAATAAGTAGCAATTCCTTGAGGGAAAGGGGGACCGGGGGGGGAAAGGGAAGCAGGGAGGAGAAAGGGGCGTGGAGAAAAAGTGTCAAGGATTTCTCCCATGGGGGGGCTACGCAGTGGAAACTTCGCACGGAAACATAACAATAAGTCGATGGGGGGAACTTCTTTACTGTGGAGGAGGGAAGAGTTGAATTTTTTTTGGGGGAAGGAAATGGTCACCTCAAAGTTTTTGTCGATCAACTCTCCTAAAAGAGGCGGAGCAGGGGAGGGAAGGAAGAAAGGGAGGGGAGCGTGGACGCCTATCAGAAAAGGGCGCTATGGGGGGCTTTATCTCTACTTCGGGAGAGAAGAAAAGAACTGGGAGAGGGGAATGAAGCTATCAAGAAAAAACTCTGTCTAAACTCTCATTGGAGAGCGGAAGTGTTCGGGGAACTGCCGTTTCTCGGCCCCTTGCGAACTCTGGGAGAGGAAAGTCACGTCGGGGGGTTCGGGACCCTGATAGGACGATCACCCGGGAAAAGGCTTTTTGAGTTCATTCCTTCTCCTTTTAAAAACTATCTGGCTGCTGGAGAATCTAGACACCCAACAGGGAGTAAAATATCCTCCATTAGACATCCGTTGAGAGTAAGGGGAAGAAGAGCCGGACGCGGTCGAGAAAAGGGCTCGCGAGAAAACAGGCCGTGAATGTCAAGAAAAAGAGGAAGACGGCGGGATGGGCCAGGCGGAAAAGGGGGCCTTTTTCCAAAAGCTCTTCTGATAGGGGAATCGCTTAGTAGGACAGGAGGAGCAAAAACGAGCTCTGAAAAGGGGAATTCCTCTCCTCGGGGCAAAAAAGTGCTGCGCACGCCGAAAGTACCCTGGAGAAATGGAGAAAGGATCCCCTCTTCACGGAAAAACCCCTATTCCTCCTAAAAAGGAGAGGATTTTCGCGTCAGAAAAAAAAATCGCTTCCTAAGAATCTCCTTCCTAAAAGAAAACGTACATTACCTAAATTGGCCAGGGGAAAAATAGGGGCGTCTTGTTCTTAAGGAAGAAGGGAATCACTTTAGGTCGTCGGAGAATGGAATCGTCATGGAGCCTCCTGCTTTGGAGCCAAGCGAACAAGACTTGCCAGACCCCCCAACCCACCCCCACCCCCCCACCCCCCCCCCCAAACCCACCCACCCACCCCCCACCCCGAAACCACCCCCCCCCCCAACCCCCACCCCCCCCCCCCCACCCAACCCCCCAGCGCACCCCCCCCCCCCCACCCCCGCTCCCCCAACTCCCCCCACCCTGGCGTAGGGAAGGAAGAAGCACGGCGTATTTCCTATGGAAAACTATTTCGGAACGCCACTTGATCTGAAAAAAAAAAAGATCTCGATAGAAAGGGCGGGGAGAGGGGAGCGCGCCCATTAGAAAACGTCCTTCGCGGGGGGATTTCTATCTTCCCTGAGAGAAAAGAGATTCCTCGCCTGAGCGAGGAGAGCTGGGAAAGAGGAATTGTTAGTGCAGACACGCGTCCAGTCGCCAAGAAGAAGGGGGAAGACATGGTATTCACCAAGAGTCTATTATCTCTCCTACCTTTGGGGGGGACGTCCATCCCGAAAGAGAGGGGAAAAAGAAGTTCGATACCGGGGAAAAAGCTTGCTCGAGAGGGGCCGGTTTACCTTTTGGAGAAAATAAATACTCTCACGAAGAAACCTCTATCTGTGAGAGGAAAAAAAAAAAATGCAGCGCACAGGGGATTATACCTTCCTGAGAGAAGAGGAAATTTCACCACACTCTTTTACGGAAGAACCGCGCCAATTAACTGTTGGGGGGGGGGAAAGCTTGACCGGAGAAGTCACAGGAAAGGTGGTGGGGAGCCCTGAAACTCGCCAAAAGAGAAAGAAATTCACCTCGACGACATCGAAAGGGAGGAGAGACCAACTATCTCTACATTATCCCTGGGAGAGTCTCCTACCACCCAAAGACGGAGAAAAAGAAAGCCGTAAGATTATGGCGACAATAAAGAGAAAAGTGTATCGAATTGATTATTGGGGAAAGGTCCCCTTCTTCCAGGGAAATCTCAGTCAAAAGGGGGAAACCTAAAATAAAAGGGAAAAGAAGAGATTTTTGTACCAAGGGGGGGGGGAAAGGGGGGGAAAAGACTCCGATTTTTTGAAATGCCTGTCGACGTACAAAAGGTGGCGCGTGAATCTGTTACCAGAAAAGCGCTGCTTCGGAAAGAGCTTTCGTAGAATCAAAAAAGGGGGTTAGGGTCCACCGCTTGAAGGGGGTTGTGCGTTAGCCATGAGGAAAAAAAAACCCTCTACTTCACTCTCAGCAAAGGGGAGGAGGCCTGAGGCGTGGGAAAGAAGAAAGGATTTAGGGTCCGTCCTTCTTCAATTGAAAAGAATCCGCCGTTCGTTGCTCGGGAGGAATCTGACCTCGCCGGCCGTTGAGGAAGGAGGAAGAAAAAGCGTCTCATGGTGATGAGTAGGAAAGACTGGGTTTCAAAGAAACGGCTGCGCAAATAAGGCAAAGAATTCTGAGCTAGCAGAAGTTCTGTGTCTCCGGGCGTCGGGAGGGAGGGGAGGGTTTTCTTTGTCCTCGAGAGGACGAGGGGGAGTTCATGGTTGGCCTCCTCCCAGGGGAGGCGTCGCCGCTCCTTGCCGAAAAGCGTACCCTCGACAGGAAGGTGCTCCTTGATTGAAAAGTTACGACGACGGGACGAAAGGAACGGGGAGGCTTTGAAGGGCAAAAAGGGAAGCTACACCGGGGGGATCCTCTCTCTGGGTTATTCTTTCAGGAGAAAGGGAAGGTAACTGCTGGAGGGACTCCGTAAAAAAGAGAAAAGAAAGAACTTCCTTAGCTTATAGAAAGAGTATTTTACCTCAATCGAAAAGAGTCCTCCGGTCGCAAGAGATAAAGGGGGGAAATAAGGATAATTAAAAAAATCTCTATTGAACGAGAAAAAAGCGATTTATTTCGGCGGGAGGGGGGGAATTTTTCATAAAGGATTGTCGGCGGGGGACGCGCAGAAACGTACGCAAAGCGGAAAAGGCCGCCTATGCTAAGATCGCGGATCACGGAAAGAGTCGCAATTTGGCAGGACACCGAACGACACGCGAAGCGGGGAAAAAAGGGCTTGACTTCATAACCTCTGGAAGTTGTCGAAGAACGAAAGAGAATGGATGGTGGGCCTTAGGTAGGAAGGGATCTCTTCTTCGGAAAAGAATTTTTGCAAAATACGATTTTTTTTCCAAGGACAGATAGGTGAAAAGTCACTACCAGTTAGTTGTCAGGGAGATCATATAGGAGTTCTTCCCCTTACCTCCTGCGGGAGAAAGGAGGAGAATAATTCCTACGAACTTTGGAGAGGGGCGAATATAGCCCGGCACCTCGCAAAGGGGAGTTCGACGGTTTGCGAGGGGGATATTTACCAGAGATCTCAACGCTGCGAGGAGGAAGAGAGAAAGGGCCGTCTGAAATTCCCTACTAACGCCGAGAGAAAGAATGGACGGCCATCATCTTTCGCATGCCGATGGGGAGGCAACGTCATTTCAGCTCTCTCTTAAAAAAACAGTGCTCCGCTACTGGTGACCTGTGGGTGTTTTTGTTTTGGTGGTGGTGGGGGGGAATCTTTTTATGCCGATCTTAGGGAGAGAGATCTCACAAAATGATTGAGAGGAAAAAACGAAATTCTCTGGAAAGCCCCCCGTTCGGAAGGGTCGTGAATTTTTGAGAAGAGAGAAGGGGAGGCTACGAGAAAAAGAGCCTCGCCCGCGAAAAGATGTCCTTTTTTCGGCGGGGGGGGATTCTGCCGTCCGGAGGCCCTTGAGCGGAAAAGGGAAGGAAAGCCACGTTAAACTATAACTTTAAAAGAAAGAAATGACTCTCCCGTCCTAATCAAGAAGGAATTCGAGTGGGCGCGACGAAGCAATGGGAACACCGGAACGATTAATTCTTCGAAAGAAAAAGAACCTCCGCAGAAGAAAAAAGGTTCGTCGTCGAGAAAAAAAGATGACAATACCAACAAAGGACCTTCTTCAATCTTTAATCGGGAAAAGAACTGTCATTCGTTAACGGCCAAGAAGACCAAGATCAAGAGCTTGTCGTGCGGAGAAAGGAAGACCTACCGAGCGGTCGAGGGGAAGCAGGTGACCGCGAGGTGAATTTAGGTCAGACTCTTCGAATTTTTGGAAAGAGATGAAGGCACCAGAAGTTAAAGAAGAATGACGGCGGGCATCTTTTAGCCAAGAGGGGGGGCCTCTTGGCCCTAGGAAAATAAACAACAAGCATCAATCGGGCAAAGTCCTGCTTCCAAACAATCTCGGGGAGAGGGGGGGGGAGGTTGAACAACTCTTATTAATAGAGGCGGCGTGCTCTAGTCTGGCTTTGAGGGAAAATAGAATAAGGGTGTTTTGGAAGTCTTGGGGGTCATTTCTGGGGGGGGAGGGAATAGGACCGGGAAGATACGCATCCAAAAAAGACGAGATCAATCCTCAACATCAAGCCCGGGCTTATCTCACGTGGAGGAAAAGGGGACCGAAAAATCCGCTAGGAGGGGAAGGAGACCTTCTTCGCAGAAGGAAGCAGTATGCCAAGGGGACCGAAGGTCGTAGAGTCTTTCGTCAATGAGGGGGGTCCTCATCATAATTGGACTAAGGAGAAAAAGAGGAAGATCGCCAAGACTATTAAAAAAAAAAACGCGGCGATCAAGACGAAAAAAAGCCTTTTACTCACCAAAGAGGAAGATATCTGGCGACCGGAAGGGGACCTCCTTTAAAAATAAGGGGGAAAAGCGTCAAGACCATTTCTACGAAGGACTCCGCAAGAGAAGGGAAAGAAAGGAAAGGTTCCATCTTCTATGTGGAGGAAATGAGCACCTCCTGAGACGGATCGACCATTAGGAGAATGCTGCCGGGGAGGAACGACTAGTTGAATTACTCTTGGGGAGATGAGCGTGCAATTAGATTTCTCCTACGAGCAAGGGGAGAAGAAACAAATACTGTGAAGAGTCGGAAACCCATAAACAAAAGGACGGGGGGGGGCTACTCAAGCGATCCGTCTCTTAAAAAGAGTAAATTTGGACAAGATGGACCGGCGAGAGGCACAAGGTGGCTGACTGCGGGGGGACTATTCAGGGGGAAGGAGCGTGCTGAAAAAGAAAAAAAAAGGGGGGTTAAACAAAATCTATGGGACAAAAAGGACTGTATTTGATTCGTTTTTAGGGAGGCCTAGCGAGGAAAAGGGGGACGGGGGGGGCCTCCCCAAAAACAAATTTCTTTAGGGAAGGTGGCGATCGATCACTCCGATGGCGGCGACCGAAAAAAGGAAGAAGCCGATACCTGCTTTCGGGGAAGGTTTTCGCCGAGAGGGGGCGATCGGGTGCGAGGGAGGCGTGGCGAATGCTTACGGGAGGGTCCATTCGTGGACGGCTCTCCCCTATCTTCTGAGAGGAAGGGGGGCCTCTTTCCGGCACGCGAAAACAAAATTCGGGGCGCGGTGTAAGAAACCCTCGCTGGCGGCAAAAGAAATGGTACAGAAGAAAGAATCATGCAAGGTATAAAGAAAAAAAAGGCGCCATGGGCGACGCATCTCGGGGAGGAAAAAAGGCGTCAGCGTCGTGCGCGCTTTAGGGGAGAAGGACCCCCTGAACAAAAGGAGACATCCCCACGCTCGCGAAAGCGAGAGAAACCGAAAATATCCGACAAAAAAAGGGATTGCGCTACTTGAAAAAAGTCCGTCTAGCTCATCGACAAAAGCCGAGAAAGTTGTTTGGAAAGAAGGAACGAGAAAAAGAGAGGGCGCTGCAATTTAGGCTGCAACAAGGGGGGAAAGGAAAATGCTCTCCTCGCTCCGATCTATGCTCGGGGGGGACGGTGGCTTAGGAAAAGGGAAGATCTACCACTTCAGGACAAAAACTCATGTCTATTTAAGACTGTCTCGCGAGAGAAGGGGGTGCTAAAGAGGAGACACTCTTTGTTGAGGGGAGAAGGATCATCTTTTCAAGGGGGGGTACGCAATCTGTAAATATCACATGAAGAAAGTGAAAGGCCTACCCCAGAGGAATTCTTAAAGCTGGTTGGCGCAAAAAAGGGGGAGAATCAATTCCGATTAAAAGCTCTATCCGAAAAGTGATAAAGCAGTCCTCGGGCCTACGCAAAAAGATTTTTCCTCACCGGTTTAGGAGGTCATTTCTATGCCGCGGTGTGTTCGGCCAGGCGCCCCTGGACGTAGAGACCTTTTTTTCATAAGAGGAGCAAACGCCCTCTGCCGAGGAGAGGGGCGAGGGGGCTGATTAAATCGCTGAAGAATGTCGTCTTACGATTCCTACATAAGTGAAGATTGACGGTCAACGGAGGGGAGGAAAAAGCGATTCTCACTTGCATTCCGAAAAAGGCTATATCCTTCCGCCAGACGAAAAGGAAGCCTCGATGAAACAAAAAAAAGGGGAGGCACTTGGCGAGACCATGGAAGGGGGGGGGGGTCCACCTGGAAGAAAAGCTGTCACACCGAGAAAAAGAGGATGTGTTCCTGGGGACATTCAACAGGAAGGTTTTCTTTAGCCTGATCGAGAAAAGAGCGGTTTGGGAGTCTAGGAGCTTCGCTTTGGAAGGGTCGCACGGCTGGAGGAGAATCTCTCTCAACAAAAAGAAGAGAGATTCTTCAAGAAAAATGAGACATAACCCACGCGAAGGAAGCGCCTCAAACCTCGAGGAAAGGGGGGTGTCTCGCGATCAGGCTCAAGGAAAGGATTTTCCAAAGGGGCGGAAGGCCCGCGACGTTGACAAGGAAGAAAGGCCGGTGGCAAGAAGCAGCGCGCGCGCAAGGAGGAGGCTTCTTCAGGACAGTGAGGAGGGGGGAAGGATTCAAAACAGGAAGTTCCGGCTGAAAAAAACGTCGCGCTCCAGCCAATCGCGCACTTCTGTCGTAAGAGGGAGGCACGCTAAAGGCCAAGGAGCGCGATTGAGGAAGCCCCGAGAAAAAAGAGCAGGCGTCGTTGCGAGAGTCTTTGCCAAAAGGTAAGTCCGGCCTCAAAAAGCTCCGGGCCGAAAAATTCAGCAAGGGGAAATAAATCCTTTCGGAGGAGGGGTCTGGGCGGGCAAGGGGGGGAAAAGTGATCACGTGAGGTAGAGAAAAGGAATCGGCATTGATGATGAAAAGGTGCTCAACGCCAGCGAAAAAGGGAAGCACCCACCCAACAAACCCCAGCCCCAAAACCCACCCCAAACACAACCCACCCACACCCACCCACCCACCACCCCCCCCCCACAACCCGAACCCCACACCCCCCCTACCCCCCAAAGACCACTACCAACCCGCCACAAACCACGCCCCCCCCCCAGCCCACCCCACCCCCACCCCCTCCCCCACCCCCCCGACCCCCCCACCCCCCACCCCCACCACCCCTCACCCCCCCCCCCCCCAGCCCCCCGCGCCATTGGACGGAGCCCTTCTATAAGAAGGGGGATAATTTCCCTATTTCGAAGGAAATATTTCTCTCTTCGCCACTCTGGAAAGGAAAAAAAAGCCTCGATAAGGGAGGAAGAAGGGGGGGGGGGGGCAGCTCGAAGGAAAAACTGCGCTATTTCTTGGGATCTTTCTATGGATAGATAATACAAGGACGAAATAAAAATAGAGGCCCCCTACATGCGCTCTGATAAGTGAGCGTGCATTCCTCAAGTCGGGCAAAAGGTCCTCTCCACCTGGATGAAAAAAAATGACAGGCAAGGAAAGGAGAATGAGCATAACTAGCCGGCCTGAATAAAGGGGAAGACCGCCATCCCTGGGCGAATCTCTTTAGAATAAAGGAGGAGAGTGTGGGACGCTTCTAAAAGGGTTGAGTCGGAATGAAATCCTAAAAGAAGAGCACGAAGCCTTGCTGCCCGAGAAAATTCTCTTCCGGTGGAACTTCATGAGAGAGGGAGGGAACCATTTTCCAAAAAACTAGTGCAGAAACTCATAGGGGGGGGGGACGCGTCCAATGAACTTGTGGAAATCTTACCTTCTAATGGGGGGAGGAGTTGGGTTTCTCTCCGCAAAAGCCAGAGAGCGAACTTACCAGGGATTCTACCTCGAAGAACTCTCTCTAGGGAAGGATCTCGCCATTAAAAAAGCAGGTCGCAGGGCTGCGCCGAAACGGCAGCCACTCGAATCCTAAAATTTTGAGAGGAGGAAAAGTGCTCTACACCAGGTGGGAGTCGTTTTTGGGAAAAGGGGGGAAGTATTCCCCACGTCGTCCAAAGATAAAGGCATGCAGCTAAAACCTACTAAACCTCCTTTTGTACGCAAGGGAAAGTGCTCGGAGAATTGAAAAAAGAGTTATCGGGGGGACGCCGTCAAAAAAGGATGTGGGAATGAAGTAGCGCGAGCGAAACCCACATAAGGGAACGCTAGAGGAGGCGTCAGTGAATGAGGGCATCAACACAGTCTGGGAAAGGGGACCCTGCTTTCGCGGAGGAAGGGGTTGGTGAGGTAGCAAGGGGGAGGAAGACGTCGGCGCACGTACTTCACGCGAGCTTAAAGGTACCAACATGGAGGTTCGAAAACGAAAAAGGATTTCTTGACGGGGGAAGGGCGACGCGCTTCTTGACGTCGGGGGGAGCACAGAAGAAAAATCGAGAAAGGCTCGCAGGGAGGGGAGCGCCTTCTGAAAGGGGAAGATCGTCCGACGGGGGAGGGGGTACGCACCTTGACAGAAGGGATAAGTGGGAACCTAAATCTTGCTCAAGGGAAGGGGGAGGCCGAGCGCCCAGGGGGCTTTCGGTTGGGCAGGAAAGGATTGATCGACAGGGGAGGGGGGGGAACGTTTGACTGGGCTGCCGAGAGGGGAAAAGGTGCTAGTGGCGTATTTGTACGAAAAGCATTTGCTGAGAAGAAAGGCATGGGGCTCCTGGGGGAGTTCCGTCGGGGAAGAACGTTCTCCCCCAGGCCTTCGTGGCTTTGAGGGGGAATTTCTCTCTACAACAGAAAAGCGCTTGGCTTTATTCTAGAGAGATCTGTCTGAGGGGGGGGGGGGGGGGGGGGGGGGGTCGGGGACGGGGAAGCCGAGAAAGTTCGCCGAACTGCAGGATCGTCCACTAAGGCGCTTGGAACCGAGGAAGAGGAGACCCGGTGAGGACTATATAATCAGAGGGGGAGATCACTTAGAAGAGGACTCCTGAATTTCCGGGAGGGTCGCTTCGGTCTGGAGGGGGGGAAAAGGCCCCGGAGGCGCGGTTGCAGAGAAAGGGAAAAAAAAAAAGTCCCGTTCGCAGATTTCCGATCGTCTAATAAAGAGGGGAAGAGGTCTCACTTTGGCAGAGAGGGAGGAATAAAACGCGCCAGGCGGAAGGGGAACTCAGAACCGCTAATTTTCTGGATACGCCGAACAGGGGGGGGGGTCTTGGGAGACTTGTGTGGAAAAAAGATGACGTTGATCTCGAGGGGACTTTCTTTTTGGAGGAGTCACCAGCGGGGGAATGAGCCGTTCCCATGATGGGGGAGAAAGCTTCAGATAGAAAAAGGGATTCCCTTCCCTCCAACCTACATCGCTGGACTCGAACGGTAACATTGGAGGGGGAGATTCTTCGAGGGTCCTCCTTAGAAAAAGGTGGGGACTTCGGTAAGGGGGGGAAAGAGGGGTCAGAAAAAAAGGGGGCACCTCTGTAGCCTTTCGGGGAACTTCTTCTATGCCATACAAGGGCAGGGAGGGCAATTAAGTACATACTACTCCAAGAAAAAGAGAAGAGTTGCGTGCCATCATCTGGGAGGGTCACCTTCTCTCTGGAGAAGGGAATCTCTATGCTCAAAAAAGGAAGGGGGGAAACGTGAAAAGAAGCAACGGAACGGTTACCGTGAAGGAGGAAGGTGTCG
>Ga0179593_1633628_pt1 | contig 18395 bp, 29 predicted proteins | sample CZODoug2_1_08_16_FD_185931 | JGI IMG/M metagenome (GOLD analysis project Ga0179593, IMG submission 185931) | Vadose zone soil fungal communities from Angelo Coast Range Reserve, California, USA - CZODoug2_1_08_16fungal (PacBio error correction) | ecosystem: Environmental > Terrestrial > Soil >...
GGGGCCCTAAAAAGGAAGGAAGGAAAGGGGGTCACCGTTTAAACGCAAAAAAGAGGGGGGGCAGATTTCTTCTCGTTGAAAGAAGAGGAGGAGGAAGGAGCAACTGAAGTTCTTTCTCGGGGGAAAAAAAAGAAGGAGACAAACAATCTGAAAAAGGAGCGATGCCCGCGTTAAAAAGCTCCCTCGCTAGAGAAAAAAAAAGTCGTGTCCATAAGCTTATCGAGTGCGGGGAAAAAAAGACCAATTCAAACCACGGAAAGGAAGTAATCTCCTTCCTTCAGAGACAAACCAGGAAAGAAGGGGAAAAAACTCTTCACCTCCGGTGGCGATCGCGCGAAAGGGATGCGTCAGTCGAAAGAAAAAACACATGAGAACTGAAGGAAAAAAGGGGGGACGTTGCTTCCATCCTTATCGTCTTCCCAGGAAAACCCGGTGTTGCAACCGCAAAGGAACTCCTCGCCTCGCAATGAAAAAGAAAACTCACACAGAAAAAAAAAAGATAACGTGTCTGAATCATTCTCCCCGAAGGGCTGGATCAGTCCACGCGGCGTAAAAAAGGAAGACACGTTTGATTTTCGAGAGCATCTACTGGAGAGGAGGTGGGGGGGGGGGGAATTCAACAATTGCTAAGCGAAAAAAAGACAGCCTTCTCACCGTTTTGTTGGGAAAAAAAACTCAAATCTGGAAATGCAGAAAAAGGAAATCAATGGGTCAGGGGGAGGGGAGACCTCAGGGAACAATTCAAACGTAGGCTCCTTCCTCGCCACGGAAAAAAAGTTGGTAGTCGAGGGTGCGAAAGGCTGTGATGTGGGAAAACGGGGGGCCTTTTGCTAAAATTCAAAAACAAGACCGGGAAAGAAGGAAAGGGAAAATACCATTGCGCTTGGGGAGAACGCCTTCCCAACTTTTTCCCCGAAGCCGCTCACCACTGCTTGCTGAAGAGTCCTCGCGTTTACAGAAAAAAAAAGGGGGGAGAGATCATGTGGCCATCGCCCCTTCAAAGAGGCCAAAGAAGGGCCGGTCTATCAATAGAAGATCGTTGCAGATCAAAAAGGCTAAAAGTGTCTGAGGTAGCCCTTTCGGAAGGAGAGAAGGGGGGGGCGCCCGAGCTGCAGTTATTTCGAAGGAGATATCCCAGAAAGGTGAGAGTGCGACACCGAAAGGGGGATGACCGCTTTTGGGGGAAGTGCCCCTCGTGACCAAGGTCCGGAGAGGGGGGCCTCCAAAAAGGGAGAAGACCATTCCTTGAGGGGGGAAAAAGCTCGTATTTTCGAAGGGGCTAGGGCAAGGAGAGGGGGAGTTTTTATTGGGCGACGGAAAACCAAAAAACCTGCCTCACGCAGGGGGAGAAAAACAAGATCGGGGAAGGTTGACGCGGCCAGAGAAAAATCTCCCCTTTCCCTTTTGGCAAAAGGGGAAGCTAAAAAACGGCATTCGCCGCGCTCGGCGCAAAAAGAAAAAAAAATCTTCTCCTTCACCAGCAGTTTCTTGGCGGGAGAGAAAAAAGGCGTGATAACGATTCTCGGCGAGGGTCGGTTCGCGTAAAGGGGGGGAAGAGGGCTTGGTTTGTTTTTGGTTGAAAAAGGAGGGGCATAAAAGCGTCAGGAGAAAAAAAACGGCGATCAACGCCGCATTCGTTATAAACGAAGGAGGGAGAATCCGTGGTTGTGTGAAAAGAGGGGGTTCGTTTTTTGGGGGGAAAAAAAAGCATGCGATCGAGATCTCTCTCAACAAAAAAGGAGATCTCGATGCCTGTCTTTGAGGAGCGAACAAAAAAGGAAAAGGGAAAATGGTGCCCGGTCGTCTACGAGAAGGGGAAATCGAGCGTGTGGACTGACAAGGAACAGAATTAAAAACCAACTCATCCATAGGAAAAAGAAACTCTGAAAAGAAAAAAATCAATCGTCCGAGAATCGGACAGAAAGGACGCGCGCCAAAACTGCTGGTGAAGAAAGAGCGCTGGCGGCCTAGCTCGGCGAAAGGAAGGGAGAAGATTAAAAGGGGAGGAAGCTCCGACCTCTCGTGGCCGCCGGAAAAAGAAAAAAAAAGTCTTCGATCCCGGCGTGACAAGAGAAGGGGCGGCTGCTCTATGGTTGGCAAGACAAGTTGTAAAAAAGATATACCATGCTCGCGTTAAAAGAAAAAATCGCGCACAGGGAAAAAACATGAACACGACTGTTCTGGGGGAGGGGGGAGCACGGACAGCTTGAGGTGGTGTAAACGAGTGGCACGGCAAAAAAAAGGGGGTTTGAGGAAAAAAAAAAAGGTTTTCCGCAAAGGGGGAAGCAGAAGAGGCAACGGAGGAGAAAAGAAACATCACTGCGCAAAGAGATTGGGAAGACTCGCCGATGCTAAAAAACCGTACTAGTGGTGTAATCTGGGAAAAGGAAAAAATACGAATCGAAAAAGAAAAAGCCTTCCGGGAGAGGGAAAAAAAAACATGAATCGCTCACCTCGGGGGAGGGGAGAAAGGAGAAAAAGATGAAAAAAGGAAAGGGGGGGGGATGATCGTACCATACAAGAAGGTCTGACCGACGTCGATCAAAAGGAAGGGTAAAGACCGAGGTCGGTTTTTTAATGAAATCGAGAAACAAAGAAGGGGGGAATCAACGACGTCTTTTCCGAAAAGAAGGGGAGATGTCGGGCGATGAAGTCGATTCAGGGAGAAAGGGCGACAAGACACTTCTCAAACTGACAAGAAAGGAGTTCCCGCTAAGGAGAAGGGAGGGAAGAGAAAATTATTGTTCCTCGCTTAAGGCAATATGTTGAAGGAAAAGAATATCTCTCGAAATCAAACGTGGGGGGAAAGGAATAATCCTCGTGGACTGATCCCGCGCACTTAACAAAATGGGTGGGGGGGAAAATGCAGACAAAGGGGAGGAAGGAGGAGGGTGGGAATTTTCGCTGACTAATTTGCGAAAAATGACGATTCGTGGTGAATACCGCGAGGGAAAAAAAAGACGGGGAAAGAAAATCGGAAAGGAAAAAAAAAAAAGGTTGGACGCAAACGGACAAGTGTGGGGGGGTCCCACTATTGTTACTTTGGCACAGGAAAAACTGCCCAGGCGAAGAATAGAGGGGGGAAAAAGGAGGGGAGGGGCTATGGTCTTCATAGAGGGAGGCGAAGGGAAGGGAGGATCAATACTTGGGGGGGGGGTGGAACCTCACTTAATTGGTTCTCAAAAAACGTCTCCCTCTGGAAAAAGAGAAGGCTTTCTGTAGTGAGAGGGAAAAAGATGAGAGTTCTCTTCCTCTTCGCCAAAAACCATCTCTCCTACGGGGAAATCATTGTTTCCGCAAGAAAGGGGGGGGTGTCACTCAAAAGGAAAGGGAAAAGGAGGTGCGCATGGAGGGAAGTAGCGACGCTGATGTCAAAAAGAAAAGAAAAAAGCGTATTTCAGCTGTCTCGGAGGGGGAGATCCGGGACAGAAGAAGAGTTTTGCCGTTTACGACGGGGGAAGGAGGAGAAACACAACGGAGGAGAGGAAAAGAGAGAGAGGAAAAAAAAACTCTTCGTCGGCACGATCTCCCGGGGGGGAAGGAAAAAAAAACAAAGAGGGAGGGGGGGGAAGGTGACATCACCAAGGCGTCTGACTAAGGGGGGGTCCTGCTGCAAACGGGAGGGGGGGAAGCGTGAACCTCCCTTGCATTGAGCAAAAAAAAAAGGGGGGAACCCTGAGGAGAGGAGCACGCTTACTCTCTCCCTCGCTCAGAAAAAAAAAAAAGATGTCTTTGTCATAAAGGCGTATCGGGGGAAAAAAGAAAACTGGCTGTGACACCCAATTTCCAAAAAGACTTATGAAAAAAAAAAAGAAAGAAACCAACCATAATCTCTGAAAGAAAAAAAAGAGCTTTCCAACCCTCCTTGTGGGAAAGCGATTCTTCGCGGGGGAGGGGTTCGTCAGTCGCACCTCGGTGACAAGAGGAGGATAACCACGTAAACCACATGTCCCTGGAGGGAAAAATTCTGGGTCCCAGGGGGGAGGGGAAAAAGGGGGGAAAGGGGGCAACTCGCGGTATTCACAAAGAATCCTCTCCGGAAAAAAGGACAACGAAACTTCCCACCAAGAGAAGGAAAAAGGAAGGGGAGGAACATTCTCGTACCAAAAAAAAGGGATCAGTCCCACGCGAGGGAAAGGACTAACACGTTTTATTGAGGGAGGAGGGGGGGACTGTAGGGGGGGGTGCCTTAAAGGGCGATGACAAAGAGGCGGTCCAGCCCTGGCGATCGAAAAAGCGGTAAGCTTCGGAAAAAAAGGAGGGGTCCAGTTTGTGAAGAAAGGAGGAAGTCAAACGTAACTAATTAATCGAAGGAAAACAATGACAGGGAAAAGGGGGAGGTTGCGGAACGACGTCGGGGGGGGGGTCGTGATTGGGGAGACACATGGAAAAGTAGGGGGCCCTTGACTCCTTCCAGGGAAATTGCCGGGGGGGGAAAACGTCTTCCAGCGAAGAAGGGGACCCAAAGCCGCGGGGGAAAAAGCTCGATCACCAAGGAATTTTTCGGCACCGTCTCGTTTCCCGAAAGGGGGGGGGGGATCGCAACCGATGGAAAAAGGGGGAAGAAAGCCCTGATGCGCTAAGGGGAAAAAATAAATGCCCTGTCGATCAGAATCAGGGGGAGAGCTTTCCCAGCTCAAAAAAAAGATCGTACGGCCGGGGAGGAGGGAAAAAAAAGTCATAGGAGTCTGAAGAAGACGCAGTGAATGTCGAGGTAGTTCAAAGAAAAAAAAATCTGTCCTTTTAGGGGAAGGGAAAAAAATTTTTGCGGGAAAGCGTTGGGGAAAGAGGTTTACACCAAAGCCTTGTCGAGGGAAAAGGATTTTGTACAGAATCTCCTCGCCCATTCGTAGGGGACGATAGATGGGGAAGACGGAAAGCGAGCAGAAGGTTTTTAAGATATGGTCGAAAAAACCGGAAAATAGAGCCAAAAAAAGCAATGGGAAAAAAAACCTTTCACGCCGGAAAGACCTAACTACGGGGCAAAGATACTCTTGCCTGGAAAAAATCTCCTCTTTCTTAAAAATAGAAGAGAAAGGGTTCCCATACTTCCTTACTCTAAGGAGCCGCCATCCACGAAGAAAAAAAGCGGAGGGGAAAGAAAGGGAAACATCCTTCTCCTCACCGCAGTGGAAAAGAAAATCCCAATCAGGGGAGAAAAGACTTGATTTGGTTCTCCTTCAGTGGAGGGAGGAAAAAACGTTGATTTCATTGAGGGGGGGGGGAAGAGAAAAACTTGTCATCATAAAAGCGTCAGAAAAGGGAGCACCGGCTGTAAAAGGGGGGGCTTCGGGGAAGAAAAATTGGGGGAAGGGTTTCGTCGGCCGCTTTGGAAAGGTTTTTGGCCAAATGCGAAAAACTCATCAAAAAGGGGAAAGAAGATCTCGATCGCCTGCTGATTAGGAAAAAAAAGAAGGCAGACAGAAACGAAGGACTTTAACTCAATGGGAAGGGGAAGAAGGATCGCCGCCTTGTTCTACCTAGGGAAAGGCACCATTTATAGGAAAAAAAAGGGGGAAACAAATGAAAGTAAAAGAGATGGACGCAGGGAAAAACAGATAATCGTCTCAAAAAAAGGCTTCTCGAAAGGGAAGGGGGAAGGGGAAAAACTCCCGTGACGAGATTCCGTCGGAAAATTGCTGCCGTGTATAATGAGGTAAAGAACAAGGGGAAAAGAGAGGGGAAGCCGTCAACTGATCGTTTACCGAGAGGAGGAAAGCGTGAAAGGCCTTTCAAAGTGCTTCGGCTGAGAGTGGTTGCAGAATCGGCCCGAAAAACTTAGACCTGCGACAAGGGAACTCGCAAAAAAAAAAGAAGACACGCCTGAAGCAAGTTTCTGTTAGAAGGGGGCCCGTTGTACATCCATAAAGGGGGACCATTAACTTTGGGGGGGAGCGTGGCACTGCAAAAGATCAGAAAGGAAAACAAGGTGTTCAAAGGGTTCATCAACGACCGGAGGGAGGAGAGCAGATAAAGAAAGAGACTCACTAGGAAAAGCCAAGAATATTTTTACTACTCGGAAAAGGAAATTACTCCTTCCTACGAAGTGGGGGGGTCACAACTAAAACGGGAAAGAAAAAAGGTCCTGGTGCAAACTAAAAGGAAACTCTTTTAGGTCTGGCAAAGAGGGGCGATCGATATCCCAATTTTCGGAAAAGGAGGAATTTTGGGGCTGAAGCTTACCTACAACGCGCGGTGAGACCTACTTCGAATCAAATGAAAGGGGGGTCAATGCCCTATTTCGTTTGGGGAAGGGGAAGGGGTCGAAAAGAAAGACCACCTTTGCAAAATCCAAAAAAATCGTCCTACACCTGGCGATATGCAGGGGCGATTCATTAGTTTACGGGGGGGAACCTGGGGCGGGAGAAAGGAAAAATTTAAGGCTTGGAGACATTGAAGAAAAAAAAGAGGGGCGAGAACCAACTTTTGAGAAGAAAAAGTATTTTTTTTCAGGGGAAAAGAGGTGGAAGGGGAAGGGAAAAAGATAAGATATCTCTCGAGAGGGGGAAAAAAAAACGCGCCCCGTGTCTACGCCGCTTGGGGAAGGAAGGGTTGGTCCGTATAATGTTCAGGAGGGCGCAAAGAGGGGGGAGCTGACTAATTTCGACGGCGAGGAGAGAAAGAGGGTGCAACCGGGCAGAAAATCGTTTTGTAAAAAATATGATTGGAAGCAACTTTACAGGGGACTTGTGACGGTTGGGAGGGGGAGAAAAAAGGCCAGCGAAGATCGCGCGAGGAAAGGGGGGGTGGGGAAAGAGTGTCTCAATAAACTGAAAGATTCTGCAAAAGAGAAAGATTATACATTAGTACTCAAAGGGGTGGGGGTGTAATTTGTTCGTAAACGTAAGAAAAGCGATACGCTTTAATGACAAAGCAGGAGGGAGAAGCTGAGCGCGAGAAAGGGGGAAAAAAAACGCGGCATCGAGAAGATGAGGGGTGTGCGGGGAAAAGCTTCACCTCGAAATGGACCAAGGCGGGGGAAGGGGGAAGGTCGTGGCAGACGACGCTTATGTAAAAAAAAAAAAAAAAGATTTCAGCTGTCTGCGAGTTGCGTTTACACAGGGGATCTTCTAGAAAGGAGGGGGGAGAGAATCCATCCTCTCAAAAACACAAGGGGAGAGCCCTTCCCCTTACCGGCAAAAAAGAGAAAAATCCGTTTTTCAACGGGGGGGGGGGAAAAAAAACAGAGATCGCTGGGGAAAAGAAAAATAGGAAGGCACGACGAACCGGTCAGGCGCAACGAATGGGAAGAAGGGAAACCTCCATTTCATTGAGCAAAAAAGGGGCCCTCTCACCTTATCGGGAGAAAAAAACGAAAAAAGAGAGAGAGGAGAGCTTCGAACACTCACGAAGGAGAAAAATCTTCTCTAGCCTTACCAAAAGAAAAAACAATACCACTGGAGAGGTGGAAGGGGATCATTTCCCTCCTTCCCAGAAAAGAGTGCAGAATCTGCCATTTAGAAAACTGTAAAAGGAAGAAGGAGGGAATGGGCAGTTGTTGAAAAAAAAAGAGTGCCACCGTCAAAAGAGAAAAAAAAAAAGGAACCACACTGTCCTTTTCTGAAAGGAACTGCTTCTGAAAAAAAAAGGGGGCCTTTCCCGGTTTGCACTCGAAAAGAAAAAAAAAGGAAGCATCTCCTCGCCGTCTCAGGAAAAAAAAGGATCCGCCCAAATTACGTGTCTGAAAGAAAACAAGTTGAAAAGGCCCAGGCTTAACACGGGCGCGCGGGGGAAGGGTTGATTCGAGAGAGGGGGGTAGTCATGATGTTTGTGGAAAGAAGGCGTAAGAAAAGAGGGGGGGAAGACCTTCTCAAAGTTTGGGGGGAAAAAGCGTGAAGCTTCGGAAAGGGAAGAAAAAGAGGTTCATTTTGAAAAAGGAACCAAAAGGCAAACGTACAATGAATCGCGGAATAAACGCATATCGCCAGGTGGAGGGGGAATTTTTCGTAACGACTGGATTTGGCAAAGAAAAGGGGGGTGGCCTTTGTGCTCGAAAACAAAGCGAAAAAAAAAAAAACTCTTGCTTGAACTCCGAAAGGAAAGTTGATCGACTTCGGGTAAAAAGGGAAGGTGGGAAACACAGGAGGGTCCTCGATCAGCCAAAAAAAAAAAGAAGGTTTTCGCCGTCATCGTTTCCTAAAAGGGAAGAGACAAACCTAGGGAAGGGGGGGAGAGGAAAGTCAACTAGGCCCGGAAGCGCCAAGGGAAAGTCTATCATAATCATTTTTGGGGAAAAGGGGAAAAAAACTTACGGCCTTTCCGGAGTGAGAATTCCCAAAAAAGGAAAAGACGAAGGGGGGGATGTTCTAGGTAGTGCCAGGGATGAAAAGAGGGAGAAAAGGTCGTTGATGAATTAAGGAAAGTGTTTCCCGTCTCGGAGAAAGAAGGGGGGTAAAAAAATTCCGGGGGAGAAAAAAGAAGGGGAAGGGGGTTACCACTGCATCGAAAAAGAGTTCAGCTCTCGATGTAGGGAACGCCGGAAAGAAGGGAGCCGGGAAGGGGGGCTCTACTTTCTCCCACCGGAAAAGGAGTGCAGCCTACTCAAAAAGGGGACCAAAGCATTTCAAAGAAAGAGGCGCGGTAACGATCAAGGGGGAGGAGGGGAAATCTCAGATTTCGAATCGAAAGGGAAATAAAGGATCCGTACTCCTGCTTCCAAAAAAGAAGCCGACGCTCTGCCGCCAAAAAAAAAATCTCCTTCACCATCAGGAAATAAAGAAAAAGAGGCTGGAAGACTGATTCTCGGACGCTGGGAGAGTCAGTTTCGCGTGAAGAAGGGGAGGGCATTTTTGTTTGGGAAGTGCTGGTTAAAAGAAAAGGGTTCATCATAAAAGCGAAAATAAAAGGGGAGGTCGCACCGTCGGCTATAAAAAGAGGGGGCAAGGGTAAGGGGGAGGGAGGAAGGCTTTTGTTTCGTTTTTTCCAAAAGAAGCGATCGATATCGAATCAAAAAAAAAAGGGGGGGAAAGGGGAGGAGAAAAGAGAGAGATCGAGAGAAAAAAAGGGGCTGATTGATTTGGAAAAAACGAAAAAGGGAAAAAGGAAGAAACGAGGACGTAAACGCAATTAAAATTCAACGAAAAAAGGGGAGCTCCGCAGTGCGAAAGAAAAGGGGGATGATTAACATTTTTTTACAGAAGGAAAAAAAAAAGGAAATTAAAATAGATGGTAACTGCTAAATGAAAAGGATCAGGGAGAATAGGGATCACCGAAAAAGGAGGGGTGAAGGATAAAGTATTTGACCAAGACCCTGAAAGAAAGAGAGAGAAAGGTTGCTGGCCGTTGGATAAGAGTACAATAGAAAAAAAAAGAAGGACTCTTCGATGTCAGCCTTCACCTTATCGTTGGAAAGTCGGCCAGTGAAGAAAAAAAGGAGGATGATATATGGGGGCCGACCATGTGGCGCACGGAGACAAGAAAAAAGCAATGCTCGCGTTGCGCCGCGCGAAAAGAAGCCTGAAAAGCACGAATGTCTGTGGAAGAGAAAAAACCTAAAACGTACAAAGAGAAAAGGAAGTTGTTGTAACGGTGGCAAAAAAATCGTTCATAAACGGCAACAATGTGTTTCCCACATTAAAAGAAAAAAAAAGTGCGGAAGGAAAAGAACGGGAAAGAACTCGACATCACTAAGGAAAAAGACTTGGTAAGACTCGCCGCAGGGGGGGAAAAAAAAAAAGGGCGAGTGTTGTATCTTGCACCGAACAACCTTAAAAGGAGGGGAAAGGCGCCGACTTCCGGGCCTCTTTGAAGGGCGATGAAAAAAGAAAACCTAAAGAAAAACAAAAGGGATGGACAACGATTACGAAAACGATTGGTTGAAGGGGGGGGAAGGGGGAGCGGTACTACACGCGGCGGGAGGGGGGGGGGCGCTTACCTGCCTCGAAGAAAAAATTGTAGGCTGTAGGAAGAGTGGGAGTTAGCTTTGTGTGGTCGAGCACACAGAAAAAAAAAAGTTTCAAAATAAGACGTCGTTCAAATCCCAAGAACCTGGAAAAAAAGGGAGAAGAAGGGAAGATTCATTAGTTACGTGGGGGGGGGGAAAAAGGAGTCGTACCATACACGGCTCAAACTGGGGAAAAAGGAGCTTGGAGACTTTCCGAAGCAGGAAAAAAATGGAGCTGGGGGGGTGGATTCCTCGCTTTAAGAACTAGGGGGGGGAAAAAAGGAAAAACGTACAGATACGATAAAAAGGGCACCCCGCGAGAAAAGTCCCTAAAAAAAAAAAAGAAAAAGAAAAAAAAATGGGGTTGGGTCCGGAGAATGGGAAGAATATTTTTGCGTAGACGCGGGGGATGGGTATCTGACTAATTTCGACTAGGATAAGCGTTGTGGAGTGCAAAAGGGGGTAAAAGAAAATCGTTTTCACCTGCAATGGAAGGAAGGGGGGGAAAAGAACGTGGACCGTGTGTTACTGGGGGGGGGGAAAGGGGGAAGGGGGAACCGAGTTTCTTTACTGACTCACGAAAAAAAAAAAGGTCAGATAGCCAAGGGGGGGGGGGAGAGCGTTCTCACTAAACTGGAAGATGCAGAGGGAAGGCATTAGTATGAGTACTCAAGGAAGAAAGTGTCATGGTTCCTTCAGAAGGAGGGGGGGAAATAGATACTCGTGAAGGGAAAGAGGGCGGGGAGACATGGGGATAGTCAGCGGAAAACGCGGCAGGAGGAAAGAAAATAGATTGGTGGCTCAAGGAAGAAAAGCTTCACCGCTAAAGGGGAAAGCGCATGAAAGAGAAGGGGAAGAAGCAGGATTCACAGGAAAGAACGAAAAAGGGGAGCTGTTCCGCTTTTGGCGTTTAAAAAAAAAAATCGGCGCGAAGAGTTTTGTCCGGGGAAAACGTCATCTCAAGGGAAAGAAGAGAGATGGAGTCTATCAAGAGGAAAAAAAGGACGCGCACGATCTTCCCGTTGAAAGAAAAGCACGTGAACCGCCAACCTCGGAAAAAGAGGTTGAGAAGAGAGTACTGCACGACGAACCGGGTCATGGCAAAAGAGGGAGAAAGCTGTTAACCTCCATGTCATGAGAAAAAAGAAGGGGGAAACACCGAAAAAAGAAAAGGAGGGGGACTCCGCTTACTTCTCCCGCGCTCGCGCGAAAAAAAGGAGGGTCATAAATCGATCGAGTGCCTGGTACGCAGGGGGACGAACTAAAAAAAAAAAAAGGGATCGGCAACGTCTTGTTACTTACTCATTCTCAAGAAACCATTCTCTAGAAGAAAACGCCCTTCCACCCCCGTGGAGGGGGAAAAAGGGTCCTGGAAGAAAAAAAGAGGGGCACCGTCACAAAGAAGAAAGACAACTGTCCCCGTTGCTCCGAAGAAGGAGGGAAAAAAAAGGAAAGAAACATTTTCTTTCCCTGTTGAAAAAAAAAGGGAACACCAAAGAAGAGGGGCATCTCTCAGGAGGTCGCATTATCCAGGAGGAAGAAAAACCACGCTCGTCTCCGAAAATGACTGACTCTCAAAAGGGGGGGGGGAAAAATGGGAGCGGCGGGATCAGTCCAAAAGAAAAGAGCGCTTTTGCTTACTAAACAAGGGGGGGAGGGATTATCTTTTACTGGGGTAGTAGGGGGGAAGGTCAAAGAGAAGGCGATTACCATAATCTCGGGGGGAAAAAAAAAAGGTTTTTGTTCTCAAGATCGAAAAAAAAAAGGGAGACCAATCCTTCATGGGTCAGTTTTAGAGGAAGGAAGAAAGGTTAACAATTCAAACGTACGAAGGACTTCTCTCCGCCCGGAGAAAGAAGGGGAGAGAGGTGTTCTTTTGCGGAAACGAAAGGAGGTGATTTTGCAACGGGAAAAAAGTGGTGTTGCAGGGGGGGGGGAAAAGCGAAAAAATCGGGGCGGGAAAGGAAGGGTCAAAATACCATGCAGGAGAAAGGAAACGCCCTTCAACTTGGGGAAAAAAGCAAGAGGGTTAACGGAAGGATAAACACTTGCTTGGCAAAGGAAAAAAAAAAAACGGTTTCCTTCTGAAAAGCATGTCGATCGAAAGGGAAAGAGGGAGAAATTTGTCAGCATCAAAGCCCGGAAAGTGCCACCATTCCCGGTAAAAAAGAAGGGGGGGGGGGGGTTTCTCGTGCAAAAAAACTCTTACTTTCCTTGTCTAATGATAGGAAAAAGGGGAAAGAGAAAGGGGATGTCGAGGAGTTCCAGGGGAAAAAGAGGCTCGTCGCCGGAGGGGGGGGGGATAAGTTCGGAACACCTTGTTGCCAAGGGATGGGGCCGGGAAAAAAGGGGGGGGAAACCAAAGTCCTGTCGAAGCTGTCGGAGGGTGGACCACGGAGAAAAAAAAAAGGAAGCTTTCATGCGCTCGGAGGGCGGAAAAGAGAAGCGAAGGAAGCGGGAGGGAGAGGAAGGGAGTTCTCCACCGGAAAAAAGGCAATCGACGCCCTCAGTGGTAAAACCTTGCGGAGGGTGCTCGAAGAAGGCGGGTAAAAGAGAAGGGGAAGGGGAGGGGAAAAGAGGGAGCCCCCTTTCCTGGGCCCGGAGAAAACTTCCTTCCTCAAAATAAAAAAGAGAGGGCCGCCTAGCGAGGAGGGGGATCTTTTCAACTCCTGAGAAAGGGAGTGCGCGCAGCCCTCCCACTCCTGCGGGGGGACGAGGATTGGGGGGAAAGAAGGGCCAGAGTTCCCATCTCTTTTACGTGTCATTTGGAAGGGGGAGGGGGGGGGGGTTTTTTTCCTTCTGTAAACTTGGGAAGAAAGAAACCGCTCGAGTTCGCAACGGGGAGGAATTTGGACAAGGGGAAAGGGACGGGAAGTCGTCGTTGAGGGGAGGAAGCTTTGTTCGTTTTTTCCAGGAAAAGAGCGAGATCTCTCTCAACAAAAAAGGAAAAGAGGGAGGTAGAATGGCTGATTATTTGGAAAAAACGAAACAAAGGCGGCCGGGGAAAGGGAGGGAGAAATTTTCCCTGTCGGAAGAGGAATGCGGTGAATCGAAAAGGAGACCGCTTCGTTAAAAGACGCTTGTGGTATGCTAGAAAAAAAAAGGAAAAAAACAAACCAAGCCAGGAAAAAAAAGAAGGAGGAATATCTTTAACTCTAACTGAAAGGGAGGAAGCTTCTCACGCATTATTGGGGGAAAAGATGGGTGGTATAAAAACCGCGAATGCCGCGCTGGAAGGAAGGGGAGGATCCTTTTCTGTCCTTTTAGAAGGGGGGGGAAGAAAACGTTCCCAAGTGAAATGGGAGTCAGGAAAAACGAACGGATCGTTTACCGCGCCTGAGGAGAAAGGGAGTTGTTAAAGGCGAGAGCGTCGGCTGCTCTATGTTGAAAAACGTCGAAACATCTAAAAAGAACAAGGCTCGCGTTCGCCTCGCGCAAACATGCAGACAATCAAAGGGGCCCTGAAAAGCACTAATTTGCTGGAAGAAAACTTACAGCTTAGAAAAGGACGGAGGGGGGGAAAGGAAACCAACTCGTTCAATTAAAAGGTTTCCGCCTTACTTCATCAAGGAAAAGGGACTGGGGAAACTAAAAGAATAACGGCGCTCGGGCGGCCCAAAAGGGGGGGAAGAGGAAGAAGGTCTTCCCCTCAGACCCGGCCGTAAGGGAAAAGGAAAGACGAACCACACCCTGATTCTGATCTAACAGGAAGGGGTTCAAGAAGGAAAGGGCCTAGGGGGAAAGGGGCGATGCCAAAGGAATAGAGAGGAGAAGGTAAAAATGTAGGACTATGACGGCGAAGGAAGTGTGATCGAGCTTACCACAAAAAAAATGTTGGAAAAAAAAAGAGAGATAAATGCGGCAATTTATTTTGACCGAGAGTCAAGAAGAGGGTTTTACTTTTAGCTTTGGGGAAAGAGAAACACTCCAAAAAAAAAGGGTGAAAATAAAAGAAAGAAAAAAGACAATCGCCTCCCGGGAAAAAGGGGCGATTCATTTAGTTGAGAAAAACCCTGATGGCGAAAGAAAAAAACTAAACCCATGAAGAAGGTACCGAAGCTTTCCCGAGGGGGGAACACTTTGAGAAGGCAGAGAAGGGGGTCATCTCTTAAAAGAAAAACAAGACATGAACGAAAAAAAGAAGGAAAGAGCGCTCGAAATCAAACGGGGGAGGGAAGGAAGGGGAAGGGTGTCTACGACGGACGACGAAAAAAGAAGAAAAAAAAAAGGGTTTGGGAATTAGAATGTTCAAAAAAAGAAGAAAGGGTTCGTATACGCGCGGAAGTTTCTTTTGGTAGAAAGGGGCTAGGGGGAAAAGGTGGGGAATACCGCGGGGAAAGGGGAAGAAACATCGTTTGTCAAAGGGGAAGGGGGGGAAAGATAATTTAGGAAGGACATTTGTTAGAAAAGTGGTGATGGGGGGGGGCGGTGGGAAAGGGGAGAAGGATCACTCCCCACTCCCATCTCCTAATAAAAGGAAAAAACGATGGGGAAATAAATCTGAAAAGTATTCCTGCAAAGGGGTGTCTCTGAAGAGGGAAAGTATTTGAAGAAAAGGGGGGGGAATTTGGGGGGAAAGGGGACCAGGCACTCGATCCGCTTTATGACAAGAAAAAAGAGGGGAGAGTAGCGCGAGCGAGGGACGCGGCATCGATCATTTGCGAGGGGTCAGGCCGGTATGGGGAAAAAGAAGGGGAAAATTGTGCGCCATAGGGGTCGTCGTGCAGGAAAGAAAGAGAATAACTCGAAAAAGCGAGGGAAGAGGGTTTACAACGGGGAAAGAAAGATTGCGCGAAGAGGGGGGGGGGAGGGGACGGTGAAGGTATATAATCCGAAAGGCAACAACAACAACTGATTATTATGAAAAAGAGAATAAAAAAAGGAAAAAAATCATTCGCGCACGATCTTCCCGTTTTTCACCGAAGAGGGGGGAAGCTTAAATCTCTTTTTCGAGTTATAGAAGAAAAAGTCAGTACTGCACGAAGGAAAACACTGAAGGAAAAAAAAAAGGGGGAGTGACACCTCCATTTCCTTGAGCCACACAAGAGGGTCCCGCGCAAAGGGAGGATTCCTCTTGGAAAAGAGCTCGCTTCGGACCAAAAGAGGAGGGAGGGGGGGTAAATCGTACGAGTGCCTTTGTAAAACGCTTTCTGACGAAAAAAAAGAAGACGTAAAGGATTGGGGGATTTCTCCTCCTGCCAGAGAAAAGGAAAAGAAAAAGAGTCCAGTTTATGAGAACAGAGGAAAAGAAAAGTGGGCATCCGCGCGATAGAAGTGGGTTAAGGAACAGGGAGGCGCACCTCGTTGCCACCGGAAAAAAAGAAAAAGGAAACACACACTGTCCCGTTGCTTGGAAGAACATTGGTCCAGGTGGAAAAGGCCAAGGTTGCAAAGAGAAAATAGGAGCGAAGACCGTCGCATTAGAAAGGAAAAAAAAGAAAAAGGTCCCCCCAACCCGAAAAAATCACAGGATTCGGGGAAGGATCAGACAAAAACCATTTTTTTAATTGCGGCGGGATAAAAAAAGGGAGGGAGAAACTTTGCCGCGCGGGTGAAGGGAACACTTTTGAGGGAAGTGATCGGGTACTTTGGTAGTCAAGGATGGGGGGGGGATCCTTCAAAGGGTAAAAGAACCAATCTCGCGGGGAAAAAAATTCTCACATTTTGTTCTCAAAAGGGGGGGGAAAACGAAAGAGGGCTCCAGTCATGGTGAGTTTGGGAAAGGGGGATTGCGCCCTAAGTGAAATTAAATAACGAATGAATAGCAAGAAAAAAGGAGGCGGGGGCCCAGGTGGGGCGATTTTCTGGGAAAAAAAGACGTCGGGAGGGAAAATGAGTGGGTGAGAGCTCCACAAAGATAAATTCCAAATATTTCTTGAAAGGGGTCCAAATACCAGGAAAAAGGGAAGTTTGGGATAGGTAAAAAAAAGTCCAAGACTGGGGGAAAGGCCGAATTCGAAAAGACATTGAGCCAAATCGAGGGCGGAAAAAGGAGAGGAATCCTTTTTCTATCGATAAAAAGGCGATCATGTGGCATAAAGGGGGACGGAAAAAGGGGCACAAAGGCCAAGATAGAATCAGAAGGGAGATTGCCAGGGAAGACGCCGGTTCTGAAGGGTAGCAAGGGAAGGAAAATCCTTCTTGGCGCCGAGCGCATGGGGAGGGGGACCCAGGTCTTCCCCATAGAAAAAAAGGGTAAGATTAAGAAAAAAAGAAAAAAATTGTTTCCGTCCACCGGAGGAGGGGGTGAAGTGCCACCGAAGGGAAAAAACAAAACAAAAGAATGGGTCAGGATGGTGGAAGGCATGCGACCAGAAAAATTCGGGGAAGGAGAGAAATGTCTTTGCCTGTGGCGCGCGCGAAAAAAGAAGAATTGTAATCGGAGGGGCGACTTGAGGGGAGGGCCACCAAGAAAGCCACGACGCCGCATGTTTCTGAAAAATGTTCAAAAGGCCGGGGGAGACTCGAAGAAAAAGGGGGTTTAAACGATCAGGGGGAAAGAGAAGATTTCTAGCATGAAAAAAGCAATTCAGAGGAGAGTACTCTAAAGGCTCTCACGGCCAGCCACGGCAGAAAAAAAAAAGCGTCCACGTGCGGCGTGTCAACGAAAAAGAATTTCAAAGCGCGAAGAAGGCGGGGAGAAGAGGCTCGTCTCTTGCTCGTGGTTCCGCGTCAGGTGGGAGAGGGGCCCTCTCTTTGTACTTTCATGGGAAAGGAGGGGGGGGGGGCAGTAGGGGAAACTGGAGGATCCACGACGGGTCGCCACGGCGGAGAGAAAGGGAAGGCGTTAACAGACCAAAAAGGAGGAAGAAGGAGGGGCGGTGTGTTCGTTTTTCCAATAAGCAACAAGGCGAGAGGCAGAGAACAACACACGGAGGAGGAAAATAGAGAGACTCGAGGAGGGGAAGGGGGAAAAAACGAACAAAGAAAGGAATTAACGCAATGTGCCGGGCTGGAAAAAGAGAGTTTGATCGCCGCCGGTGCGAATGAAAGGAGAAAAGGTGTATGATAACAGTTTTACAGAGGAAACAAAAAAAAAAAAAAAAGAAAGAGATGGAGGGGGAGCGGAAACCAAATCATCTTCCGAGAATCGGGAAGGGGGGGGAAAATTCTGCGTCGCAAAGAAAGAGGGAGTTTACCCGCGCCCTTTACGCGCTGGGGAAAGGCACGGTTGAGGAGGACGAAATTCGACGGGAAAAGGGGAAGAGGAAGAGAAGGGACCTCTTCGAAAAAAGAAAAGGATAGTTTACCCAAGGGACGTTAAATAAGGAAACATGCTGCGTGCTGCTGCTCTAGGGGAAAAAGGGGGCTCAACGTCGCCCAGAAAGAACGCTATACATAAAAAAAAAACCAGCAAAGCTCGGAAAAGACAGCGAGCGCCTGACAGCACTGATGGGGATGGGAGAGGGAAGAAAGAACGTACATCTTCGACAAGGACTTTGGGCACCATCGTTCATGTAAAAAAAAAAAAATAACTGAAGGGGTCAGCAACTTACTTCATCAACGGAGGAGGAAACCGATTTGGGAATACAAAGAAACTCTAAAAAACGCTGCGATCAAAAGGGTCTCCAAGAAATTGGGAAACGAGAAGAAACATCATACCAAACGATTGGTGGAGAGAAAAAACAAACCCTGATTCTGAGAGGGGGGGGAAAACAAAAAGGAACTTCGCGCCCTGGAGCTTTGTGCACAACATGATCGCTCACGAGGTGTGGCCGTATCGATAGAAAAGATTTGGCCAAGTCAGTGGTGGAGAGAAGAAGACGGTGGGGACCGACGTCGATCAAATCGGAAATGGGGAATGGGGAAGGGGGGAAAAAGACTTCGAGTTCTGGTTGGAAGAAAGGGGGGGGGTCGAGCACAAAGGCAACACCTCCCGACGAAAAGCTCGGAACCGCAAGAAGAAAGGGAACCTGGCGGATGCGGCGAGTACGGCGATTCAGGAGTTAAGGGTGAATGAATAGGTGTCGACAAGAAAAGACCATAAGGAGAAAAGAGATTCCGCTTTTGCGAGAACAAAGGAAAGAAAGGGGGAGGTACCGAGATTATGGAGGGGGAAGCAATAGTTGAAAAAGAATGAGACCAAAGAGAAAAAGAGGATAAATCGACCTCAAACGTGTTAGAAAAGCGCGACCGGAAAAAAAGGAAAAGACTGTCCGCCGCAATTAAAAAAAGGGGGGGCAAAAAACCGAATAAAGGAGTGTTGGCTTAGAATAGAGGGGGGGAAAGGCCTTGGGAGCTGACTAATGGGAAGAAGGAAGGGGAATACCGCTATTTGGAAAAAAATCACGGCACTTGGGGGGGGGAAAAAAACGGACGTGTTTTGACGGTGGAGGTTAAGCAGAGGGAGGGGGAAAATATTTTCGACTGACGCACGAACAAAAAAAGGAGCTCGATCTCCACAAAGGGTTCGAAGAGCAGAGTTAAATGGTGTCTCGGGGAGAAAAGAGTACAAGAAGGTTTCATCTACAGTGGTGTCAGGGGGGGGGCATGGACGTTTCAAAAGGACTCG
>Ga0179593_1353042_pt1 | contig 18394 bp, 25 predicted proteins | sample CZODoug2_1_08_16_FD_185931 | JGI IMG/M metagenome (GOLD analysis project Ga0179593, IMG submission 185931) | Vadose zone soil fungal communities from Angelo Coast Range Reserve, California, USA - CZODoug2_1_08_16fungal (PacBio error correction) | ecosystem: Environmental > Terrestrial > Soil >...
TGGGACATGCTCTTGAAATTGTGGAGGGGGGAGGCCAAGTAAGACAGGCTATTGTGATGGATCATCGCTGATCTGGAAAATCAAACTTTACCTCTTCGAGGAGAGGCGCGAGGACAGTTTCGACTAAAGTGGAGGGGAAGCTCAATTGATCTCGACGAGTCTCAAGAAGACTGAACAATTACAGGGACGTTCTGGAAAAAACTAAGGAGTCGCGGCAGTGAAGACGCGCCTCGTTTGAGTGGACGGCAGCGGGACCCTCGAATAAAGACACCGAGGGGCAGGAGCTAAGAAGGACAATCGAACTAAACTAGGAGGAAGCAGTCAATAAAAGAGGAAGGGGGCAGCTGCGAAGCGACCTCGCGAACGGGGGGTTCGCCGAAACCTGCGCGCGAGGGAAAACGCTTTGGGGGGAGGTGGCTAAAGGCGGGAGGGCAGGAACTGGTACAAAAGCATATATCAAAGCGCAGGCATGGGGCGCAGAAAAGGGCGGGCCAATACAAGCGTTTTTAAAGGGGGATAGGCAAGGTACTTGGAAAAAGCAAGGTCCAACCAAACACCAAATCGAAAACTGCAATATTTGGCCCGCTGAATGGGGACCTTAGGGGGGAGCACCCCATAAAGACCAGGAAGCTCGGTCGAACTCTTAAAAGGCCGTAGGCGCGTCCGTCTCGTGAGAAAGCGCGAGAAGTGCACCGGTCCCTAGAGGCCAGGAATCACATTTCAGAATCTAGGGGAAACGCAGTCTGACCGGGTTGATAGCAGGATCTCACCGGACAAAAAGAATGCTCCCCCCCGCGGCCACCGGAAAAAGACAAAGGGGGAGGGAAGTGGTGGGTAGGGGGGAGAGGAAGAAATAACAGAGCCGCGCCCGGGGATTGCATTAAACGTTCTCAAGGCGACGCAAGGGGGCGCAAGGGGGGCCAGGGGGGAAGGGTTATGCCAGGGCTGGTCGCCCCGGTAGATCCAGCCGGGGGAAGAGAAGCTGTGGCTTATCTGACTCTGGGGAAAACCGGGTGTTGCCAGTTCCGGAGCATGAAAAAGGGAAGGGGACATCCACTAACACGAACCTAAAAAGTCTTCACAAAGAAGGGGGGGGGCGCGGACGGCGAACTTTGGGAATCTGGGGGGGGGCACGAGCCGCCGCGGAGAGAAAAATCAAACTACGAAGAGACGTGGAAAAGAAAAGACCGAGCGCCTCCGCATCGCAACCTCTAAATCAAGGAAAGGCCTAACTTGAACGACAAAGCGATTTCTATTCAACCTCAAAAACGACCATGATAAACCACCTAGAGAAAGAGGAGGGGCTCGCGGACTAAAGAGGAGAATGCTACCGCCCGATGGCGGCGATTTAGGCAAACTGCCTTGAGGGAGGTCTCTGGATGAGTCGATCCAGGAAAAGGAGGCGAAAGAACAGAGGAAGCGCGGTCGAAGAAAGGAATCAGAAAAGGCGCGAGAACAAGAAAGCGCTGTGGGAGGACGACACCAAAAATAAGGATCAGGTCGTCCACTGGCGCGAAGGAAAGCCAGATGGGGGGATTGAACGGCGAAAGTCACTTGCGGGGGTGACGGAAAAAAGAGTTGATTTTTAAGGGGTTTAGGTATGAAGAGACAGTTGAAGGCGGCGGCCCTCGCCCAACACGTCTCGCGATCCGAAAACATCTCCCCAAGGAAAAGGTAAAGAAAACGGGAGTAACCGCAGGACGGGACCACACCCTGCTGTAAGGAAGATGTTCAGGCCGCACTACTCGCAGACGGGCTGGGAAAGGTGTGCGCGGCGTAGAACGTCGACGGAAATCAAGATCGAGAGGCTTTAGTCCGCCGCCGTCTCGGGGATCAAAACACAAGGCGTCCTTCTGAAGGGATTCTTTTGGAAGGGGGGGGAGCCCAAAAGCAAGCCAGCAGAGAGAAGCATTGGGGTTTGCGATGGAGGCTCATCAAACATCCCGCCCTCGCAGAAAAAAATCGGGGCGAAAGACCGGCAATTATGTGCACACTGGCCGAGGCAACAAGGGAAGACGTGCAAAGGGTGAAAAAACCAGAAAAAGGTGGTGGCAATCGGGCGTTCAAAAGATCTAAGAACACTGCAAAAGGTTTCGCGCCCTGAAACACCGGGAAGGGAGTGGAAGACCGATCGCCTCACTCTCGACACCGCCCTGCGAGAAAAAAAACAATTGGCTTATTCCGTGACGGTGCGGGAAAACCGCGAAGGTCAAAGCCCGGTGTGCGGAAAAACCAGACCGGAAACTTGAGAGCACTGAAGAGCGGGAGGCAACCGATCGTCCGCCCTTGCAGCGCCTAAAGCTACCCTCCAAAAGAAGGGAGAACTGCTGACCGAGCGCAGTCCAAAAGGGTAATAAGAATTAGACAATTCGTCAGAAGAGAGCGCCAAAACTCATGCACTAGAAGACTCAGAGAAAAAAAAAAAAAAAGAGAATAGAGAGCAGATGTTTGACGGGGGCGCTTCCGCGCTTGGGGGGATAAAAGCGGACGAGACAGCGTCGGAGGTAGAAAAGCAATGGGAAGGGGCTCGCTGAAGGCGCAAGGGGGAAAAGGAGGGTTTCACTCGTCTTGTCCAACTTATTCCTAAATCCGACGCACAGAGAAACGCCTGGGTGGAATAACGCGGATGAGAGGGGTCAAAGCAAAACACAGGGGGGAGACAGAAAACCGTCTGTGGGCTGACTCGCCGAACTCAAAGGATTTTAGGAAAGGGGGGTCGATGTGGGGGGGGCGTGGGGGGGGACGGGGAGGGGGGGGACGCGAGGTGTACAAGAAAGGGGAAGGGCCGGATATGCCAAATAAAATGAAGCTGCGTTGTTCAATCTGGCGCCGTTTGCCATAGAAAGTACGATGGATGCCGACAAACCGGGGGGGAGGGGGATACTGTGACAAAAACGAGGGCACGTCTGGAAGGCGTTCTCGCCAGTGGTCCGTAACGTCAGCTCGGCGGAGAACGGTCGCTGGAGGAGAGGCAGGAATGTTGATTGGGATTCCGGAAATGGGGGAGATCGAAAAAAAAGAAAGAGGAGGAGATTTTTCTCCAAAACTAAAACTCTACCTGAAGAGCTGAAAAGGAAGGGCGAAAGAGTTAAAAGCGCCGGAAGAGTACAAGCTAAAATGAAGCAAGAGGTATACGTAACGCAGGCCAAAGTGAAAAACAGAAAAATAAATCTTCTGAGAAGTATTGGGCGTCCCGTAACACCATCTCGCATACAAAGCAAGGGGTGGTCAAACGGTTTAGCTGGCACGCTGTCTGGGAAGAGACCGCGGAGGGTCGTATGAGCGCGATAAAAAGGAGGGGCGAGGGAGACCAATTACCGAAACGGAACAGTGCTAAGGAAAAAAAAACCCTTTTAAAACACCGGGCTTGTTCTCTGCATCCTATTCAAGAACGGGCGCCAGGCTGCGGGTCTCAAAGGGAAAACAAAAAGAGAGGGCGTTCAAAACAGGAAAAGGGTGGCCAAAGGCGCGAGCGAAGGGGGGGGTTAAACTGTCCACACACGCAGGGCCTGCAGGAGAGAGCCAGGGGGGGGACTATCCCCGCGAGCAGCTAGAAATGGCATGGTCGGGGAGGGAAAGTGACATCACAAGAGGAACGCGAAAAGAGGGTAAATTTATGGATGCGAGCTCTGCGGCAAAACCGAAAATGAGGGGTCCGTTACGGTGGAAAGAATAATGGAGTGACGCGGAAAGGGGGGCCGCGGGGGAGATCATGGGGTCCGGATTGGGGGAATCGCGAACGGGGCCAATAAAAACGTCAGAAAAAAAACGATTGCGATGTCGGCGAGGCAGGTCGAGGGTCTGGGGAGGAAGGGGTGGGACAAGCGCGAGAAAGTTTGGAGTGGGATAAAGAAGTCAAGGCGTATTCGGAAGGCCTAATCGAACCGTGGCGGCTCTTCTTGGGGGGAAAAAATGCTGGGCGAGGTTTTAATTGGGGGTTGACCTGGGGTGGAATCAGGAACTTATAAGCATGATCCGGGAAAGACTTTGCGGATAAGCCTCAGGGCAAATATGAGAACGCAAGAACCATAGGGGACTAAAGGTAGCAAAGCAGAGAAAATGCCCAACCTCAAGGCGACACATATCGGAGAAGTAAAGGGGCGGCACAAAGTCAAAGAAAAAAAAGGGGAAAACTGGAGACAGGGTCCTTGGGGGGGGGCGCGCCAAAACCAATCATTGAAGGGGAGGAGGCGCGAGTGAGAAGAGTTCGGTAAAGGGAATCAGCTAGAATCGAAGAAGCCGGCAGTATGAAGAGCGGGGCTGTGTGTGTTGCTGAGGGCAGTCGGCTTGGAGGGGGACGGTGAAGATCGCGCGAAGAAAAAAAAAGACAGAGACAGACGAAGCTATTAAGAAAGAAAAAGCTTGTGGTGCTCTGATCAGAATCTTCTCAGGGCAAGTAAAAAGGAAGGATTCGCGATGTGGGGAAAATGGGAAAAAGAGAGAAAAGGTTAGCCTAGTACCAGTTCTTAGGACGAAAGCCGTAGCGCGAAGGGAAGCGAAGGGGAGTAGACCGGCCGACGTTTTATGATGAGCAAAAACAAAAGCCTGATCGAGAAAATCCAAGAGAAAGAGAAAGAGGGAGGGGGAACTTAGTCTGCATCGAGACGAAGGTAAAGGGACTTAGGGTGAAAGGAAAGGTCCCACGGCAACTCGGGCCGTGAACAATTATTTCAAAGAGGAGAGCAGAGATGCCAAAGGGAATGGCCGAGAGGAAAGGTTGAAATCAAGCTGGGGGGGTTGGGCCAAAATTCTTCTTCCGACAATCACTAATACGGGAAGGCCCGGCGACTACCGGTGGGAGGAGGGTAGGGAGCAATCAAAAAGAAAAAGGAACAAATGAGAAAAAGGTTCAAAAAGGCTACGTCTTGCGACAAACCTTCATCGGAATTGAAAAGAGGAGCTTCCACTAGGCAAATGTTAAAGAGAGATACACAAAGGGGCTGAGGGCCCACTAAAATCGGTGTGTCAACGGAGAGAAGGAAGGGCAAGGAAATCAGAGAGACCTCGAAGGGGAAAGAAGAAACAGGAAATTTCACAATACCCGAGAGAGTTCAAGGCGCCAATATAGAGATAGAAACAAAATTAGGAGGGAAAAGATTGGGACGAGTCTAAGATTTTGGGGAGGGTGCAAAAAGATTCGGACTCCGGGTAGGAAAGATTTGCTGGCGCCTAGAAGAACTCAGTGCGACGAGGACAGGAAAAAAAAAACTCGCAGAGAAGAGCGCCCGCTTTTGAGAATCTACTCGAATGTCCAAAGTCTTCAATCCGAGCGAAGCAAGAAAAAGACTTCGAAGAGGGAAGGAAAAAAAAAGGCACGTGAGGGCCGGGGAGTTCTTCGAGGAGGGAAAAACGCGGCTTAGCTACGTGGGGGAAAAAGAGCCGATGGCGTCGGCAAACCAGAAGGGACCTTGAAAAACCGGACGAAAGGGGAGAACACGAGCCGCCAGAAAAGCAAGTCTGGCAGCAGGGGAAACCATGGAATATCTGGGGCGCATCGCAAAGTCCCGATAAGGGCCTCGGCCCTTGGAAGAAAGAGGACAAGACGAGCGAAAGGAAAGACGAATTAACTCATCGCGGTGCGACTTTGGGCGGGGAAAGCTTTGAGGAATGGTAAGGGATCTCTTCAAGAGCGAAAGGTAGCGTCCATCCGATAAGGGAGGAGCCAGCAAGCGTCATACACAGATTTTACTGGAATTCGCAAAGGGGCTAGTTGCGCAAGGCATCAGAGAAAAAGAGGAAAAGAGTGGGGAACGGAGAGAAGGAGGTGCCTCGAGTCGGCTATCTAGCCAAAAAGAACTGCGGGATATCAGCCATATAAAGGGTCAGAAAAGAATGTTTTAGATAGTGAGGAAAGTCCCGTCGAGCCCGGAGGAAGATGGAAAAAAGACCCTAATAAATGAGCTCAGGAGAGAGTAAAAAATTGGAGCCGAACATTGGGAGATCTCAGAAAACACGCAAGCCCCTATCACGAGGATCGAAGGGGGGAAAGTGGGGGGGTTCGGCTTATAAAATTACAGCGCAGCGCTGACAAAAAATGGAAGACCCTGGGAAAAGGGAAAAAGAGAAGCAGTGGAAAAGGAGGAAGATTCGGCGGGAGGGAGTTGTTCTTCACATCTTTGAAGGACCCGGTGATGCAAGACGATTGATGGAAGAGGCATCTGGAGGCACAAGGGGTGGTTCGCGGGAAGCGGAAAAAACCTGAATGAAAAAAGAAGGGAACGGTCACAGCCACTACGGGAAACAACCAAAGCGGAGACAACACTCACAACAGTTCCCACGCAGCTGCCGCTGGGGGAGGGAAACGTGGCGCTCGCCCTCGATGGGCTGAAAAAAGACAAACTTTCGAGAGAGAACAGGGGACAGAAAAGCATCGACGCCAAATCGCACGCTCGGTTGGGAGTTAAAGAAAAAAAGGGCCAAGGGCCGCAATAGTCTACGCAACCGAAGAGAACAAAGGACTCGCCCAGAAGAGGAAAAGGGGGAGGAAGGGAATCGTTAAAGACCTGGGAGGAAGGGGAAGCGCCATATGTCGCTGTTCTGGAAGGAATGGGCGCTAAGATGGCCTGCGCGGATATATAAGGGGAGAAGAGGGCCAAAAGAGACGAGGACGGATGACTAAAAAAAATAAAAAAGTGAAGCGCTTCGGTAGACCCTCAATGGACAGAACCGCTGGCCTGACATGGAAAGAAGGTCTCCGCAAACTCTCGGATGACGCGAATGAGCTTGGGAAAAAGGGGGGGAGCGCGAGAACGACCGACCTTCGGCAAAGAAGGGGAGTTTCGGGGGGAGAGGAGAAGAAAAAGGAAAGGTTAAAATTTATTTAGGAAGAAGCTACGGGTCTACGCCGCCTTCTAGATACGAAACGCCCGCAGGGGTTAAGCACAGCGGACAAACGAGGGGGAAAAAAGGGAGGGACCAAAAGGAGGGGAAGGCGAACCTTTTGGGTCAGTTCCAAAAACGCAGCCGAGGAGGACGAGGTCGGGTGCCCCGGGTTTAAGACATCATAAAAAAATCCTAGGCGGAGTTAGCGCGAAGGACGAGGGAACTAGAGGGGAAGAGGGAGGAAAGGCGACAGCAAAGGGGTTGGTTCTAAAGGGAAAGCGCCCCAGCCTCGAGTTGTTTGCTCAAACGCCAATAGCCCTCAAGCAGAGGAAAGGTAGAGAGGAGGAAGGAAGGAGTGGGGCTTCGTAAAGGAAAGTGTGGACGAACTGCAAACGCATCTTAAAAGCAAGAGCCGTTTGTATAGAAGAAACCAAGAGAGGAGGAGAAGAGAAAAAGGTATATTCGGAGAGCGGACACGCTTTCCAAAGCTTTGCTAAGATTGCACCTCACGGCGCCCTAGGGCTGGCGAAGAATAGGAAACCAAAGAGGAAAAGAGCGGAGGACCATCCTCATAAAGAAACTGGTTGGGTCCCGGATGGCGCGGGAAAACCCCGAATTCAAGCCCTTCCTCCAACTTTGCGAGGCTCCACGGATAGCGGAGAAAAGGAAAGGGGGGGAGAAGGGAGCTAGAAGGAAGAAGAGGCAGGTGAAAGGAGACTCTATCCAAAAGGTTCCACAAAGGGAATGAGGCCGAAATCTCTCCGCGAAATCTAGTCTCCAAAAGGGGGGCCGAGAGCCACGACGAACATCCAGGATAGAGAGAAAAAAAAAAGAGGGGGGGAAAAAAGAGATATTTAGGAGTGACTGAGAAAAGAAGACTACTGGAAAGAATCTATAGAGCTAGTTCTCTTCAGACAAAAGGCGGCATCTTGAAAACTGCAAGGCGCTCGTCAAGGGTGTCCTTCGCGAGAGGGGAAAAGAAGATCTCGACAAAAGAAACACGAGAAAATACTTTCCGTAAAGAGGCTTTTGGTCCCAAAAAAGTAAAAAGGAATAAAGAAACCAAAATCGGTTTTCGCGAGGAATCGCCTTGAAGAGGGATGTGGGAGTAGATCATCCCTAAATCATGGTGGGGAAGGGGAAGTGCATCTGCGAAAAAGCAGAAAGGGGGTCAGAGAGACCGGAATGGAGGGAAGGAGTGGGTCCGAAGCAGAATAATCGAGGGGACCTCTAAAAAAGGAAAAAAAAATTGCGCGAATGGAAGGACAAAAGGGGGACACTTCAAGCTTAGATCTGGAAGAGGGAATTTGGAAAAAGCGGAAAGGAAGCTCAGCCCCCTCTAACTACCGACGGGTTCAGATTCTTTGGAGGGGAGGAAGGCCGACTTATCGGCGAAAAAAAGTGACTCCAAGCGGGGAGAGGACCACTAGCTGGGTGGGGAAGCAAAGCAGGAAGGCTGAGCGGAAGGGACTGGAGAAGTAAAAGGAGACGGAGAGATGCGGATCGCTATGAGCTTTACCCGCTGAAACCCCGCCCAAAGGGGTCGTAAAAATAAAAACCAACGAAAGAGGAGATGGAGGTTTTGACGCAGGGAACAATTTAGCCAAATCAGGTTAGCGGTAGTCGCTGGAGTACCTCTACCCGCATTCGAGAAAAGGGGACGATGGAAGACGGAGAAGGGGGGGTGAGACCAGCAGCTACCTGAAAAAACTCAGGTAAAAATTCTTTGTAGGCTAAAACTGCCGCGTTTCGGTAGGGGGGGGAGAATGCCAGAGAGGGAGGGGAAAAATGGGAAAAAAAGCAGATTGCGCAGGAATCGAGCAAAGTTGAAAGAAACGGGAGGAGGCACTACGGGGTGACCGCCTCTACGCGCTTTCCCTTTCACGAGCCCTTGCGGCCTTCGGGGAGTGGGGAGGGGCACGCGACGAAGGGTCCCGGGGTTCTTCAAACAAGAAGGAGGGAATAGGGTTGAAAGGGGGAAAAAAGAGACGCTCGATTCCCTCCCCAAAAGGAAAGAAGTAACAATCGAGGGGGCAGTGCCCGCAGAAGGGGAGTTTCCACGAGAAAGGGGGAAGCGGTCGCGGTGGCTGCTTTAAATAGTCGAGGCAAAAAGTTGATTTCTCCGCGAAGGGGACGAAGAGTTTGAGGTGTCTGCAGGGGAGGAGTGGGAATTTTGGGATTTCAATGCTCTGATCAAGAGAGGGGGGCGGCGGGAAAGATCGGAAGGTGGCGGCCCTGAAAAGGGGCCGAGGGTGGGAAACTTTAATCTGGGGGTAGGGAAGGTGCTGGGGGGAATTGTGTGGGGGAACTTTAACCAGTAAAAAAAATGAACCCGGTTGTGGTATAAAGCATGAGAAAAAAGATAGATCAGATATCTGCCAGAGAATTTGAGATCTACCCGCCTAACGGCCTCGTCAATTAAAGGAAAAAGGCAACCCGGCAAGATCAAGAGACGTCCTGAGAGGGCGTACTTCCCAGTCACTTTCATCAGGGGAGCCGATGCTCTGGGTCCTGAAGATCCAGAAAAAAAAATTCCCCAAATAAAAGCGATTTCCCCGGCAGTGCAGAGTCACTCGGACCGTTTCAGGGGAGGGAAGAAGAAGACCGGCAGTTAAGGCAATGGTCAATGAGAAGGAGGAGAAGTGTTGGGATGTGTCAATGGAATTCGGGCCGGGCAGGGAATACTTCAGAGGGAAAAAAGGGCGGAACGCGCCTACGGACTGAAGCGATAGGAGAAGGGAGAAAAGCAGCGGCTAGGGGGGATCCGGATCGAAGCTGAGCGAGGCTTTAAAAAAAAGAGGGTGGCACGATTTGAAGGAGAGTGGGGGGGGGGGGGGGGAATGGCAGCACACAAAAGTGTCCCAATTCAACGCTGATGACGGCGTTGGGGAAAGGGGCGCGAAACGGAAGGTAAGGCCAGCGGCATGGACTGAAATGGGGGGAGAGCTGACAGGCCTCTGACGCGCTACAAAGAAGTGATAGAAACCGGAACGTAAAGACTCGTCCTCTTTGGAGAGGATGCGGCAGTCGGTCCGAGGAGGGAAGAGAGGGAAGTCGAAAAAGGCACAACGTCGAGGGAAGTAAATCTGCTGTCGCTGAAGCGCCAAAGATGCAAACGGTTGAGAAAGAGGAAGAGGGGGGGGAGAAAGGCGCTGGTTGAAAACGGAATTAAATGGGAACAGCGAGCGCTGTCAATAAAGGAAAAAAGAAACTATTCGGGCTCGAAATCAAAAAAAAGGGAGAAAGCTGAGGAAGGAAAAGGAGGACTTCCTAAAGGTGGGGCGAGGACTGGGACTGAATTCGATCTTAGGAGGAAAATCAAAGGGAGTCCATCTCACCCAGGCGCGCACAGCGAAGGGGAGGGAAATCACCGGGGTTTACAATAGTGGGACGCAAAAGAATAGAAAAAAAAAGCTCTATACCCAATCGGAACATCTACCTGAGTTCTCTTGGGGAGAAAAAAACAATCTCGTTCAAGGCGAATCGCCCAGTAGAGAGAGAGAAAAAAAGGAGATATATAGGTATTGACTAGGAGGAAAGGGGGTTGAGGTCACCCCACTAAGGACGGCATGGGAAAAGAAGATTAACACCGATTCTGGCAATAAGACAGTGAAGGAGAAAAAAAGACGGGAAAGAAAGGAGGTGCTAGTATCGAATCAGAGGGGATAACTCGTGGGTACTGAGAATGCACTGGACTCAGAAAAAGGAGGACATCGAAGTCTACATGCCATCAATAAGGAGCAAAGGGAGAAATGCCTCGGGGGGCTAGCTGGACGGAAGGAAATTTCTATGATATGGCCGCGCGGGCGAGGGGACTAAAAGAGAAAGGCTGGCGCGAATTGAAGGGAAAAAACCTGTCGAAGGGAGAAAACATCTCCAAGAAACATTCTAAAAAAAAATGATCGAACGGCGACATTGGGAGTTACTTCCCGATACTTGCCCGCGGATAGGAAAAGTGGAAAAGGAGAGGAAAGTAGCAACTGACGGAAAGATCGGGGTGTGGTGGGGGCTGAGAGACCTATGGGTAAGGTGCGACGGTTGAGGAAAAGAAACAACGGGAAAAGCCTCAGAAAGCAAGATAAATTGAAAAGTGCTGGCTGACGGCGGGGTTCTGGCAGAAAAGCTCATACCAGCGTGGGAAGGGGGAATGAGGGCAGGTGGAAACACCGGAAGTCAATTCCATCTCCCTCTCCACGATATTTCCTGGAGGAGAAAAGAGTTGGAAGAAAGGCAGGGGGGTATAGTCACATGATGAGACCGCTTGAAAAGGACTGCAGGCCGTAGCGCGGCCTGAAGGTGGTAAAAGAAGGAAGGAAGGATTTCATTGAAAAGGCATCGGGAAAAGGCCAATGCAAAATCCCATTAAGACACCTGATTAAAAGGGGAAGAATAGGCATGGATTCCGTTCTGGGATAGCCGAAGAAAGAAGGACAGACAAATACGCAAAGAGCACTCCAGGTTAGCTCAGGGAGCTCCGAGGGGGAGGGGGGTTGTAGCTATCGCAAGGAAGAAGGGAGAAAGCTGAAGAGGCGTGTTGGTAACTAGGGAACCGGTAAAATCTATCCATGGACGTATAGTTAAGGAGGGGTCCAGGTGTGCGAGGGGAAAAGTTGGCTGGGGGAGTGACAAAAGTATCATGAGAGGTAATCTCAAAGGAAGCGCATCTGTGGGGGCATGATCTCTGCGAAAAAGGGGGTTTAAACTGGAGCGGGAATGATATTTCCTAAATACACTCCCCCGCAAGGAGGAAAGAAAAAAACCCAGTCCTCGGCGAAGGGGGGAAGGGAACGTCAATTTCTCTGGAATGTAACGCCGAGGAGAGAGAGGGGAAGCACCGCTAAAAGCGAGGAGACTTTGAAAAAGCAACCTAGAACTGCCCGAAGAAAAAACAACGTTAGTAGCGGCGAAACACATTGCCAGAGGGGACAAAAGCGGGGGGGAGAAAGGAAACAGAAGACTATCTTGCACTCATCGCCAAGGAACTAAAAGGGGGAGAAGGGGGGAAAAAAGACCTCCTCGAGGTGTCGCGGCTGGAGATTGGCGCTGGGGGGAAAAGTGCAAGGGAGAGAAGTAGGAGGAATCTTACAATTCAAATCTCTGAATGGGGTCAACACCTGGGGCGCGAGTCCTAAAGATCCGGGAGGATCAAAGGAGAAAGAGAGGTTGTATGTAGGCCGTCACCAAAAAAGAGCGAAAGGCTCAAGAGAGAAAAAAGGGGGGAAGAAGAAGAGGCAAGTGAAGTGTACATCCAATTCTACCGAGAAGAAGTGTCTTTTGAAAAGCCAGTCAAGGGGTGTGAAAGGGGGGGTTTCTGGGAGAAAGGGGTAAAAATGAAAAGGCTGAGGGGGGAGAAAGCTCCACTTTCAATACAAAAAAACCGCAGCAGGGAGATTTACTAAAAGAGGATCCACGGTGGCAATTTGAAAGGGAAAAAAGAGTTGCCTGAAAGCTGTTTACATAATAAGAAAAAAAGCAGCGCAAGGGAGGGAGAGGCGGAGCTTTGTAAGCGGTGGTTCGTAAAAAAAATAACTAAAATGGTCTTATGACGCGGCAGGGACCGAGAAGCAAGGGGAGTACGACTTGCGGCCCCCGTGCGAAAGAAAAAGGGAAGGTGGGAGATTGGAGGGGGCTGGTTCCCCAAACCGAAATTCTCCAAAAGGTTCTCCTAGAGATAACAACACCTGCCGAGGCCATGAAAGATAAGGAGACGGGCATGCGGGCAGTAGAAATAGAGGAAAAACTGAAAGTAGGGGAAAGGGGACAATTATCACCACGTTCCCGTTCGACATTTTCAAGGGGAAAACAAAAAACATCGATAAGGCATTCGGCAAAAGGAGAAAAAAAAATAGAAGGGAAAAGGAGGAGAAGATCCATTTTCTACACCCGCAACGGCAAAAAGGGAGGCGATAGACCACGAGCTAGAAAGGATACTAACGCGACACACCGACGGCTGGGGGGCGTATGGAAAAGAAAAGGGAAGGAAAAAGGAGGAGGAAACTCGGTGCTTCCTACGGCTTGACGAAGAGGACAGTCTCTTGCCGCTTCGCTAACTAGCTAGGGTTTCAAAAAAGGGAGGAAGAATATTCAAAAAAAACGCCCGCTTAGTCCGGGGAAACAGAGAAGAGAAGGCGAGAAAAAAAAAGGGAAGGAGGGGGAGCCTAGTCTCATAAGCGCCAACGAAAAGACATGATACTCTACAAACGTGAAGAAGGAAAGATTGAAGTTCAGAGGGGGAGAGACAAATGAGAGGGAACTAATTACCAGGGATTTAAGGGAAGAGGGCAGCCTGCTGAGCTAAATTCGCAGCAATGTGAAAAGGAAGGCTGGAGTCCGCGCTAAGGGCACTATTGAAAAAAAGGGGAGAGAAAGAGGGGGACCCGTACATATCAGAGAATGCGGCGCACTCAAAGGAAAGAAGGGGGAGACAACGCTTTTCGGCGGGTGTGTCTCAAACAACGAAAGATAGCCATTTTAGAAAGGAGAAGAAGAAAGGTGGGGTCCCGAGAGGCGAAAGGAAAGAACGGGGGGAGCGGCCAGGTCGTGGTAGCCGCAAACGATTTCATTTCTAAGTCGCTCAGAGCTTGAGAAGGTTGCCGGCCGCATTATGTGGGTAGGAGAGAGAAAAAAGGGGGTATCTCCGGGAACTCCTCAATCACACGTTGTAGAGTTTTTCCGCTGGACCTTCAGAAGAGCCGAAAAGCAGGCCGCGCTGCGCCTACGGGTAGAGGGAAAAGGGAGGCGGGGATGGAAGGAAGGACCTAACAGACAGACTTCTCCTAAGGGGGAGAAGAAGAGAAGAATTATAACATCCAGGGATTCGTACGCAGCATGCAGAAGGAGGAAAAGAGCCTTACTGTCTCAAAAACAATAACCGCCCTGGAAAGGACATAACTCTAGACCGATTGTCCAACCGAAATCTTGATGTGAGGTTAGTGCGACATGGTAAAAGCTATGAGCATGGGGGCAAAAGCAAAGGGGGAAGAAAAGGGAGGGGGGGTTGCCTATCATCTCAGAAGATACCTATACGAATGGATATTATAAGGTACTCTAATTTCGAAACCAAAAGGAAAAATAGCGGAGAAAAGGGGGGGGGAAAAAAATCCCTTACAATAAAAAGTGAAAACTTTTTAGGAAACTAAACGCAGGCTTCTGCCGCGAAATGGGGGGAACTTCAAACGAGAAAAAGGGAACACCACGCCGCCGGGCATAGCGCAAAAAAAGGGTGTCAGACAGGGAAGGGAAAAGAAGTTGAGACGCCTGTGGTGGTCTTCTAATCATTGGCTTGCAGAGTCCCAGTTTAGTAAGAGCAAGCCCGCGGAAAGGGGGAAGTACTGAGGGGAGGAGGAAAAAATTCGGATTTGCCTTATCCGAGGTCGCCGTAGACGACAAGCGTCATCTAAAGAGAAAGAAACCGAAGACTAAGATGAGGTAGTATTTCGTGCCACATAGGAAAGTTCGCGGAGAAGAGGCGAATGAGGGGGGAGAAAAGCTCGTGAGGTTTGAAGTAATCAAGAAGAGGACTATTAGTGACCGTTGGGGACTGTGGAAGACTAGCGGCGGGAGCGTTGGGAAAGTATCTCTAAAAAGTGGGGGGGGGGAGAGAGGGGGCAGCTATCTTAGCCAGGAGAAAAATCAATTAACACTTCCTCAAGTCTTGTGGAAAAGGGGTAGCTTTTTCCGTGTAAGGATGACGGAAAGGTAGAGGAAAAAAAGGAAAAAGGGGAAAAAGTGTTGGAAAATCAACTTAAGAAAGGGCCAATCTATGCACTTTGAAAAGACAGAAGGAAATAAGAAAAACACATGGAACACCCGAAAAGCAAGATACAGCACGTTGATATTGAGACCAAACGCCCAAGACACCAAGGACGAGCAATGGCGCCCCGATGGGAAGGGGGGGAGGGCAGACGAAAAAAAAAATGAAATCTCGTTAAAGGTCTGAATCAGCTCTTCCGGCACGGGAGGGATCAGAAAAAAGGGGCAAAGGGAAAGGGGGAAGGAAGGAGATCGACGAAAGAACGGGGATGAAAAAAGGGGGAGGGGGGGGAGGGGAAAGGGGACTTCTGGGGGTGCTGACAGAATCATCATAGATCTCAACGAGGCAAGAACTTAAGGGAAGATAGGACTCCACCGCGGCGGCCTAGGGTGGGGAGAAGAGCGAAGAAGAGAGAAAAAACGAATAGTCAACGGCCAATAAGGAAGAGTTTGTTGGGAACTTGCAGGATGGGCCAGGGAAGAAAGTCAAAAATGTCAAAATACGCAGGGTGGGGGGTCGCTACTAAACAGGCCTTATTTGAGAATTGGAGAAATTTCCCGTTAGGACTCAAAAAAGGATACCCAGGCGTTCCACGCGACAAAAGGAAGAGGAGGGACGAAAGGAGGGGGGGGGGAGTAACGCTAGGGTCCTCTCGGGACCGAAGCATCTTCTAAGTGAAAGGGAAAAAGCGGCAGAGACGCGTTTCCATCAGGAGGAGAAGAGGGGAAATAGAGGGGATTTCTGGCTAGTTTTTATCAAAAGAGTTTTTAACTTGTATGGAACAAAAGCGTCTTTCTTCTCAACCGGCGACAGCAGGGGAGGGGGGGGGCATGGAGGGAGGAAAAGAAACATACTACCGGGTGTCTAAAATGGGAAATGAGTTCGTACGGAGAATTCGGATAATTGAAGAGGGGAGCTTCCCAAGGGGGAAATTCCAGAGCGGAGAAAACCAGGAATGCGCGAGCGAAGATAAACTGGAGGGGTGGTACGCAAGAAGGAAATGCCAGAAAGATAGAGAAGGAGACGAAGAGGGGAGGCACACTCCCCTCTGATTTTGGTCAAACCACTCAATCAGGCAGAAGAGACTCTCACACAAACTTAGGGAAGAACGAGAGAGAGAGGGGGGGAAAAGCCTCTTTAACCGGGGAAAAATTGGTAAAAAACCAAGAAAGACCTTATTGAACTAGATGAGGGAATCTCTGGATGTCTGGCACCTTTCAAGGACAAAAAGAACGCGGTGCGGAAAAGGCGCGGGGGCTACCTCGCGAAAGAGGGGGTGAAAAGCGAGGAGGTCGACGAAAAGACTTCTTCCAGGATCCTGCAAAAGACAAAAGAAAAGCGTCGAAACGGAGAGGGGGAGGAAGAAGGGGCTTCGTATTGGAAAATAATATAAAAATGTGACCGCCGGAGGAGGTCTCGTGGTCTCAAAAAAGGGAAAAAGGCCAACAGTAGCCTTTCACAAATAGCAGCGAGCAAAAAGGCAAAGAGAGGGAAACGTATAAAACTCATCGTGACTTTTCAATGGTAGCTTATTCAAAACCCGCTGCGAGGGGGGGAGAAGGTAAAGGAAGACGACGGGCCAATACCCCTTCTGGATAAAAAAAGGAGGTGTGAGTTGCGATCAGTTCTTTGTGGTGGAGGAAAAGGGGGGGGTACCAAAGAAAGAAGAGAAGAAAAAAGGAGCGGAATAAGAGAGGAACGGGCGACATAATTCACCATCTGGGGGGGGTAATCTCGGTGTTCTCTCGACATGGCAAAAAAAATCAGAGATGAGGCCAACGATATTTGGGGGGAGGGGGGAGAATAATGTCGGGGGGGGGAAAAAGTAGTCGAGGCTTCAAAAAGCCTCCGAAAGAGAAATCTGAGATTCCGCGGGTCATTAGAAAAAGGAGTGATGCCACTTCAGAAAGTAAAAAGTCATCGCCACCAAAAAAAGATAGAAACTGGGGGAAGAGAGAAGAGAGACTGGAGGATTTGTAAGGGGACGTAAAAAAGTTACTCTACGCTAACTCGATGGTGAAACTTAAAGAAGGAGAGACTATGGATTGTGTGGTTGGGAGGAGCAAAGCTGTAAACATAATCTTAAAGGGGTTGACAGGAACACCGCCTACCGGGAGCGCTGATCGGCCGTGTGAAGGAGGGTCGTTGTGCCAAATTGCAACTTTCGGGAAAAAAGGTAGATGTGATTGGAGACATGAGTTGGAGAGGAAGGGGGTGGGGGAGGACTTCGCAAACCGGGTTCCAACTTGGAAGGAGAAGAGAGCATTCGCGAATCCGAAAAAGGAACACGTCTACACCAAAAAAGCAAAAGGTTTGACCCCACACACACAAACCCCAAACACAGCCAAAAAGGTCCACCCCACTGTTGTTTTTAGGGCGGCGCACCTTTTCTCTCTGGTTGTCAAAAAAGGGGAGCACCGCGAAAACTGATTTTCAAGATACGGGGACAAGCGATCCGACAACAAAGCTCGAAGAAACAGCAGCAAAGGAAGAGGGAGGGGAGAAAAAAAAAAAAAGGGAAATCTCATACGATTTTAAGGCAACTCAAGCAAAGGTATCGGCGACCCTAGGAGCACTGTCCAAGAACTACAAAAAAGAAAGTATGTCGGAAAGGGCTGTGAGATGGTGCAAGGGGGAGAGGAAGGAAGTACTACACGATCGTCAGAAACGGAGCTTCCTTTCGAATGTGTAGGAGAGGGGGGATCGGGAGGTCAAGGCCCGACAATGTTCTAAGAAGGAAAGGGCAAGACGCGGTGGAAAGAGGGAAGGGGGAAGGTTACAACATTCTTAAGGAATTCGGGGGACGGTCTCGATTCGGCGCTAATGGGGGTAACAAGGGGAAAACGAGGCGCGACCGAAAACTCGGAAGACAAAGGGGATGGAGGGATCGCTACCCAAATATTTGGGTTGTTGTTTGAAGGATCCTGAATCAGATTCAAAACTACTCCACACACTGAGAGGAGAAAATACGAACTAGAAACTCTGTGAGGGGGTCTATAGGCCAAAGATTTCGTTCAAAAACATTCTCATAATCTGTTCAAAAGAAAAGAAAGAATCCAGAACGCATCAACAAGGTTCTTGATGCGGTGGGGGCGACATCAGGGGGAGGGGGAAAAGGGGGGGAGAAAAACGAATCCTATTATTTGAGGGAAGATACTCGGTTAATTTCTCCCTTCAAGGGGAGAAGATCAAGCCGGTTCGATTCTTGGAGGGGGAACGGAGAAAAAGAAAAGCTCAACTAAAGCGGCTATGGGGAAAAATAGACTTCTTCACAGCAGAAGATAAACAAGGAAAGAGACCACCCATGCGTTCGGGGCCGAAGGAGGGAAACGACGGGAAAGGATGGGAAAGGAACGTCGGAAAAAGAAAAACCCATTCATACTGCCTTCTGTTTGGTGCACTCTATCCAAAGGGGCTTCGGTCAAATTAAGAAAGAGGTGCAAACAGGAGAACCGCGATGCTAGCAGAAAACAATTCGCAGGAATAGAAAAGGAGGGAGGGAGAGTGTCAAAACGCCGCAAAGGAAGGTCGCACTCAAAATCTCTTACGAAAGGAGAGCACGCGAAAAAGGCTGGTGCGTATGGACGGGGAAAGGAGGGAGCGGGGGAAAAAAACGAAGAATTCAAAGGTTCAATTCTACCACAGGATTACTGACGAGAAAGATCAGAATCGAAAGACTACTACATGAAAGCCAGGGATCCTAAGAAAAAGGGGAAAAAAAGGCTGCATAACCTTTCTGCCGAATCAAGGAGGAAGATTCTCGAGCCAAGAGGACGGAAGAGAAAAGGAGAAGAAGGTGGAGTTGCGGGAGATACTACC
>Ga0179593_1631663_pt1 | contig 18394 bp, 9 predicted proteins | sample CZODoug2_1_08_16_FD_185931 | JGI IMG/M metagenome (GOLD analysis project Ga0179593, IMG submission 185931) | Vadose zone soil fungal communities from Angelo Coast Range Reserve, California, USA - CZODoug2_1_08_16fungal (PacBio error correction) | ecosystem: Environmental > Terrestrial > Soil >...
GGGTTTAGGCGAATCCCGTAAAATCTGGAGCCGCACACCCACAGAGCTTTTTTCCCGCTCCGTGAGTCCCTCCCAGGCTACCGAAAAATCACAAAAAAGCGCACCGCTCAAGCAGCCCCTCGACGCACGCATCTAATTATCGGAGTGGCGCCGGAAAAGTTCAGGAATGCCTATAAGGGTTTCCCATGGAAAACAAAAACACTGAGGCCTTAAAAATGGTGTTTCACGGGTTCAAGGGGGCCCTCACGACGAGGACCCTCAGAAGGTCCCCATTACCTCCCTGAAGGAAACTGGCTAGACAAAAAACACGACCGGTTTTGGGCCAGACTCTACCCGAGTAACCACCCTCGGGAGGGGGATAATAACAACAGCTCGCGACGAGGAGGAGAGACACGGAGGAAACGCCTGGACTTCTTACACGGACCTAGGGACCAGGGGATCCCGATGAACGAGACGAGAAAGAAGGATCAAGCGGGAAGCATTGTTTAATTCTAGAAAGGCAAACTGTCCGAGGGGGGGCTATCAGCAAACACGAGACGAAGGCTGTCAAACTCTTGAGTGTTAACTATTCTTAGAAAAGCCCTTGAAGGGGAAAGAGAAATAAGGATGATCAGCCCACAACGTATTATGATAAAAGATATATGGCGTCGAAAAGCTGTTTGTTAGAAGTCCGAAAACTCAATTGACCTTCTGCGGTATTGCCCAGGTGAGATCAAATCGCCAAAAAAGCTCGAAGGGGCTAATCACGCCATTTTGGAGGGGGATTCTGCCGGAAGAGAGTCCTAGGAAGGGCAAAACGCTTCTTTTACAGCCTGGAAAAAACCAGGTTATTCAAGCAGGGTTCCTCCGATCTGGGAGGGGGACCTCAAGAGTACCACGTCGGGGGCCGTTTGCTTAGAGACCCCTCTAGGTGTAATAAGAGTGGATCTCAGAACATCATCTGTGGGAATAGAAGCCGTCCCTCTCAGCAGCCATCCTTAGGGTAAATGTTAAATAGAACGTGACGGGGAAAAAAAACCAACCCCGGGTAAACCCCGGAACCCGAGTTTAGGTGGAGGGGCAAGAGACCACCCTCTATAACAGTATTAAGAAGGATCTGTTCAAAAGATTCTCGAAGGGGAAAGTGATTGTAAGATGCCGAGAAGAAGCATCTGGTTGAAATGTTTGGGGCTTATGTGGCCGTTTGAAGACTAAGTTTTAAAATATGGTGGGTGCTTTTTGGGTACGGCAAGGACAGTACGGAAGCGGACGGTAAGGGCGAAATAAGGAGAGGAAAACCTAGGGCTTGGTGCAAACACACCCCCCCTCAGGACCGTTCTCCACCAACGGCAAGAGGGCAGTTGGAATTAGAAAATGGTCCGCCATCAAGGTTTGAGAAAGGTCTGTCGGGTACCATAAAACTCCAGACGAAACGGCTGGTTGAAACATGACTCACAGACTCGCGAAAAGGGGGCGCAGAGGAAACGAAGAAGGGAGAAAGGAACAGACAAGCAGGTCTTAAAGAAGGAAAGCCGGGAAGTTTTCGGTTCGGGGTCCAGGTAAGACAGCAAGAAAAACTGAGATGTAGAACCCCCATTTGAATACCTGATTAAAAGGGGTTGTTTGGGGGGTTTTTGGCTCAAGCCTTAAAGCGGGACGGAAGCAAAATTAAGCGGCAAGACCTGTCTAGGTGCACCGTGGTCGGATCGTCAGTGAATTCCCCTTCCAAGTTCCCACAGTCCCTGGCCGAAAAAAACAAAGCCCTCTTCCCAGGAGAGTGCGTATGCACTCGCCCCGCGTCCGGTGGCAACCTTCGATTGGTCTATCGGTGCTAAGGGTGTTTGGGGGCGGTTTGCCCGCGCAACACTCAACACTTCAAGAACCTCGCATACTCATCTAGGGTTTTCGACGGTGTTGCGCATTTCAAGGATATTGACTTCCGGTTGGAGAGGAGGGTTAAGACAGCTTAGGACCGATAAACTCCTTTCCCTGGGAATTGACGGCAACAAAGCTCGGGCTCCAAGTGAAATAACGGGGAACTATCGAGAAGGTTGTTGTGGACACAGTGGACTTCGCTTCATCGTCCATCTCGCTATGCCGTAAAGAGGAAGGACCCGACTGACTCTCAAATTCGGGGGGTTAATGACGCTAAGGCGAGCGCGTTCTCGGAAGCTGTTAGCGTTCTGTCTAAGTCTAACGACTCAGGGACCGCGAAATTGCCCTTATCCGGGAGATATGTGGGGCAGAGGGGCTAGGGGTCGGCCCGATTAACAGGATGAAGGCCCCGGATTAGTTTTCCCGATGGCCGCAGAAATTACCATAGGCCCTTGTAAAGAAAAAGCGGGATCAAGAACTGGTGCTCAACCTTCTTCACTTCGGCGGAAAAGAACCCCGGATGTGCATCGGGTAGGGTGGGCCGTAAAACGAGTCAAATTCAAGCTACCGAATCGTAAGAGGTGCGCCTGCTGCCGATGGGGCTCGGGCCATAAAAAAAAATGACTACTCTGTTAGGGAACTCTACGAAACCCGGGAGGGACCTTCGCGACGGATAGGGTCACCCAACCCCATCTTGGAAACCGAGACTTAAGACTCCGGATAAAATCTTAACGATGGCGCAAGAGAAAAGAATTCTGCGAACGGGCCCAAAGCCGCTCGGACGAAGAACCGAAGGTCCCTCGCAACACTGCCCTCGCGTCGAGGTCTTACCGAAGCACTCGTCAAAAGATCTTCTAGGGCTAAAAAGCGGGAAATCACAGGAAGATCCGCACTCCTAACAGCTGGGGATTCGTACCGCCTGCAAAGACTGTTAGGAAACGATTTCAACGGGAAAAAGGGGGCCCCGCGGCAAACGGAACTAGAATAAGGGAAAAAGCCGGACGGGCCGCCACCGATGGCTGGGGAGAGGAAGAAGTAAAGGTATTCCTCTCAAAAAAAGAGAAATGAGGAAGAGAGCCGCATAGAATGCCAATCCTCGGGGAGGGAAACTAACCGGGGTGTTCCTTATGACCCGGATCAGGCGCCGCTGTACCTCGTGGTAAACCTCCCGAGCTGGCTCAAGGGAGAGCAGTGGAGGAAAAAACGGACCCCGTAATGCCTGTGTCGACGAGTTGCTCGATTGAGAGCGAAGCGCTTCGCGGCGGGAGAACGCAAACATAAAAAACGACTGTTTTTCAACCAAAAGTTGAGGGGAAGTCCCAGTGCCGCACTGATCGGGCCCGAAGGAAGGGCCGGAATGAGCGAGGGAGGCCCCGATATGGCTACGAAGGATTACCAAAGAGGTCTGTTCGGAGAATGATCACGATGGCGCCTGTGACAATAGGCCCCCCCCCAGAAGGTCAACCCAAGACGCGTGCGAGTCGCGGGGCGACAAATCACAGTGGTCGACGCTAGAAAGGGCAACGGAGAAAAGAGCATCAGAATGCTCGCGGGTAGGAACCGTTACGCTCTATCCTCCAACATCAGTAGAATTTTCGGGTCCTTCTGGAGAGTGCCGCATGGGTCCGCAAAGAGGAAAAGGGGGGTTCGTTTACGACGCGAGGGAGCGCGGCCAGAAATACCGCAAGAAACTACTGTCCCGTAAAGGGAAGGGCGTGGAAAGCACATCCTCTTCTCTCGAAGAAGGGAACCGGGCGCCCGGAAGGGTTGCTGCGAATTCAACGGAAGAAGAACCAAGAAAGAACAAATCTGGTTTTTGGACGGTACGACAAAAAAAACTCAAGTGATCCGAGTCTTTTTTTTCCCCCCCCCCTGGGAAGGAAGGGCGAAATAGAAACAAGCTTGGTACTTGACTATCAATGCGGGCTCACCAACGAGAGAGAAGCAACGTCTGGGAGGGAAAGTAAGCAGGTGTACATCCTCGTCCAAAACTGAGAGGCCGAGAAGAATCGGGCCTGAAAAAAAAGAAGATAAACGGCAACATGATACAAGAAATCTATCGAGGACGGAGGACGGTGGGGGGAAACAAAAGAAGGAGAAATCTCCAATAAAAAACCGGAACTGAAGAAGTTCCCAGTTCCAGGTTAAGTGCACTCAGGCGGTCCCCATTGATGGTGTGTAAGAGTATGAAGGGTTTATTGACACAAATCCTTTGTGTTCACGGGACATCAAGCCAAGAATAAACCCTTCATGAAGGGTCGTAGAAGGAGGAATACCTCAGGTCCCCTCCTCATCGAAGTAGCCGGGAATGGTCAGCCGTTGGCCCTTCTCAGACACACATCCTTCAACTGGAGGGTATGGGGCTAAACTCCCAAGTAAAAACCCTTATGACAACAAGCTCCTTTCCGAAGAACCTAAGGATAAACGTCTTTAAAGGCTTGAAATCCGCACCTCGAAAGAATCATGACGATTTAACCCCGCCCGGGTGAGCACCCTTAAAGAAGCGCTTGAGCTATTCTTTCCTTTAACCAGAAACGAAATCCTAAAGAAATGTCACCGAAAGTATACTTGACAAACCTAAACTATCCATTCCCGGTAAGGATTCTTTGTGACAATCCGAGGAGAAAACTTCACGCACTCCCTCGAAAGCAGACGCTGATTCACATAGAATTCCTAGCCCTCAAAAGAGGTCACCTTACAGGGTAACCACTTCCCCCCACGTCATCCGCAAGATTAAAAAAAAGGGATTGTTGTCTTAGTACAGCTAAGAAAAAATCCCTCCAGAGGAGTCCGACATTGGAGCCGAAGGACATCCAGCGGGAATTAGAACGAGAGGAAGGGTTTATTCCCCCTAACCCACCACAAACGAGGGGGACGACACGGGGGCGTCATGTGCCCAGGTTTGAAACTAATAGGAAAGAAGACTACCGGAAAGTCCGGGAGACTTCGGAGAAAACAGCCTATTTATTCTCTTCTAATTCTCCAAGAATCTATTTGGAGAGTACTCCCCCAATCTCGCTTTAAAGGAAAACTAAGACAAGCGGCCAGGATTTTTCGCCTTCAAGGGATAAGAGAACGTGTTGGGGCGCCCCGATGCAGAGAACCTAAAAAAGCAACCCCGAGGGAACTGACGCGTCCTTCCTACCGGCGGGGGAAAGAAGGGAAACTGATCAGAGAAATTGTATAGCGGAAACCGAGGGGAGCTCCTACACAGCCTTTCGACTAAGACGCCAAATAGAAGGACTCAACAACAACAACTTAAGTTTAGGATAGGAGTGTGAATCCAGCCCTGGGGGGGTTTTCGAAAAAAAGCGCTCTCGGGGACCTATCAGCCGGGAGAAGTCCAAAGAAACGTCCCCCTCAAAGTCCAGAAGATGAAACGCGAGGACTTCCCGATGTGGATCCCAGGCGGGGAGAGAGTCCAAAAAGGTATCTCCAAACGTATTGGGACCCTTTTACCCGACAGGTGCTAGTTTCCCGAAAAGCGATTTTGAAGTGGGAACCAGGGCAGGCTAATTAGATCTTAGGAAAGCCCCTCTTGGGGGGCGGCTATTGGAGAAAAACGCTTTCTTTTTGAGAACAGGTTCAAAAATCTCGCGTTCTGTCTTCAGAAGTCGGAGCATATGACCTGAACAACTTTTCGCTGCGACACCATTTCCCTCGATCTGTTTCTGGGGGGGAAAACGCTCCACCCCCAGGTCCCCGTTCAAGAAGGGAACTTCGGTTGGCACGTAGATCTATGAGCGTGGGGGGAGGGGAGAGCCTTTTTAAGTAGCGGAGCAGGGGGGGTGAATCGTTGGGAGCGTGGTCGGGTCTCTGGAGAGTGGGAAAACGGTTCTGCAATAATCCGAGAGCAGACGAAAAGGGAAGGGTAGTTTGAGGGAGGGGGAGGTTCGGTAAAAATTGGGCAACACACAGGTACCGTTCCGTAAAATATTTTTGAGGGTTTTTATCATCCTGAAGCAGGTAAAAGAGAAGTCGTTCTTTTCAGGACTAGCAAGGAAGAGGGTCTTGGCAGCTTGCTTCATAAGCCTACTCTTAGGCGCTGGAGTTTGGAAGAAGAAGAGCGAACTAGGCAACTATAATGGACATCCCTATGGGGACAATGAGGGAATTAGTATAAGTCAAAAAAGGCATATTTCCGAGGATGAGCGATCACGGTGAAAAAAAGGTTTCGTTATGCAGCTTGACCGGATAATACTGAATTAATTAAACGACTAACCGTAGGGGGGGCCGGATGAGGGGGGCTGGCCCCCGTCTTGAAGCTAATCCTTAAAAACATACCTCGTATTAAGACACTTGGAAAAGGAAAAGAACGCCCTAGGGGAGCATTGACACGTTAGCTTGCGACCTTAATGAGTTGTTGGGGTGCCCCAGACAGGGGAAGGCTGGAATCGGAGGGCGCCTCGGGGGGGCAGAAGTTTTCCCTACGGTGGATAGACTGGAAGGGGGATACGTCCTCAAAGGAAAATCCCTTGTGCACGGGGATAAACCGACATACGCAAGGAAAGAGATGAGCAACCTAGACAAATGGGTGCGAAAAAGGGAGGTGCCCTTTCGAGTGGAAAGAGGTCCGAGCGGAACGGTGTCGCGTAGTCAAAAACTGGTTCAAGAAGGCAATTTGAAAGAACCCGCCGCGAAAAAAGAGGCCGCGTTTTTCACGCGGGGCCTGGGTAGGCCTGCGGAAGAACAACAAAGGAAAAAGGGCCATGCCTTCGTGAAGGTGAAATCACAGGGAGACCGAAAAGAAGATCCTCCCCGAAAGACTATCCCGTGCTGGGGGCACATTGAAAAAGAACAAACGGCCCCGGGAAACCAAAAAACATTCTAACAGGAAAAAGACTGGCTCAGAAAAGGAGAGATTGTCATCGACTGAGGGGTGGATCGTAGTTAGGAAAACGGGAAATCGCGAAAGACCCTCGCTTATCGGGGTCACTCTCTCTGGTCGAAGGGACCACGACACCTGCCGAAGAGGAACTTGTCCTTCCAATAGAGGCGCCCCCCTATAAAAGCGGAAGCTTCTCTAAACAAGAACGGGCTATTCAGACATAGTAGAACTAAATGAATCTTCGAGGGCGAATAACATTCTTGGAATCGGGTCTCGGACCCGCGAACAGGCTCCTCGGGAAAAGGAGAAGAGTCTACCACAGACTGCCATGAAAAAGTCGCTCGACGGAGAATTCAACCGAAGACCCGATATCGGCGCGTCAGCAGGTGCATCAAAAGAAGAAGAAACGCCCAGTTCCTCCTGTGGGGGTGCATAAAAAAAGAAGGAAAAAAGCGTCGCCATCCCCTTTTCGTTGGAAGGCAAACACCGAGTACTCAAACAGCCCTCGGCGGACTGGAGACGGGCTCGTGTGACCGCCAAAGAGGTAAGAAAAGGAAGGATGTAATCGGTTGGAGCTCTCAACAAAAAAAAGTATGAAGTGAATAAGATAGATACCTCCACGCGCTCGTTGGAGAAGAGGGAAAAATGGAAGGCCAAGAAAAAGGAAAGGGGGTTTCCAAGATAACTTATGATCTCTTCCACCAAAGAATTGTCTAGGTAAAGCCGAATCTGGCGACACGGGCTAGGAGCCGCCCGGCTGGCCAGCGGGAAACGTATTGAGTAGGGACCATTTTCTCTACGTAGGCTAACTTAGGAAGGAAGGCGTTCCCTACCTTATCATTGGTCGTGGGACTCCCCAGAGGGACATCAAAAGAGAGGGAAACTGGTAGAGCGTCTATGAAATGAGGCCTATCCAGGGGTTCTTCAAGAGGGATCTTCTGGGAAGCGAGACAATTAGAGGAAATCCTCCCCCCCCCCCTGGCGGCGGGGAAACCTCGACTAAAGGAACGAAGGTCCCCTAGTGCGCTTGTAAATCGTCACGGGGAAAGGACGAAGGGGTTCCTTGACCCTATGCCAGATATCCCCCCACACGATGCCGTTCAGGCCGAAGAAGATCGCGGGTCACTAAACAGCCGAGAAAAAAAAAAAGAGGAAAATCCGAAAGTCCTCCTTTCAGCCGCAGCCAGACTCATGGGCCGCAACCGTGCCATTGGGAAAAAAATAAGAATTGGTTGACCAAGGGACGTCCGCCACGACTTTCGATAAATCAAAAAGGCTGGGGGCGACCCCGAAAAATCCTTCGAGATAATAGGTTTTCTCAAGGGCCCCCCCCTTCTTGGCATTAGGTCGACCTTCAAATGGACATCCTACAAGAAGAAGCGCTCGAGGGTCAATCTCAGTCAAAGACCTCACTGCCGTGAGACACTTCCTTTCTTACGATTACGGACAATCTCAAACACGACTAGTGACTTGAGACATACTGAATCTACCCAAAGGTCCGGGACGATTGGGGGCCTGATACTTTTGATCGAGGAAATACAGGTAGGAAAGAGCGGAGGGTAATATGGACGCCGCAAGAGAGCGTTCCCAGGAAAAGGGAATGCAAAAAAGAAATAGCATCTCTTAATCCGTAGAGTTTTTGGAACAGACCCAAGGAGAAACATCTCCAAGGCGCACGGCGGTCTGGGGAATGAAGTGCGAAAAAGAAAGGGGAGCCACTCGGGGGTGGTCGTCGTTTTCGCTTCTGGCTGACACGACTGTGGAAAAAGTCATTACTATACGGACCTAAGACCGGTCCCTCCGTTCATGCCCCGGCCGTCACCTCCTAGCGTTCGACGCATCTAAACATACGGGGATCACAAATTAGGAAGACCAGGGGAAGGGGGTAAGGTTGGGGGGGAGAGAAAATTACATTTGAAGGGGGGCGGGGGATAGAAGGGGGCGAGGGAACAAAGGCGTGGGTGGGCGGGCTGAAGAGAGAGGGTGTAGAGCATAAGTGGAGGTGGGAGAGACAAGAGTGATGAGGGGGGAGGCGAAGTGTCGCGGAAGAACGGGGATAGCGGATTGTTCCTTCTATCAAGCTACGCACTTGGCAGTGGACTTGCGCGCCCCTACAAAAAAGAAAGAGTAGTACAAACTTCAGTTTCGTCCGTCGCCCTCGTATTAGTTTCACCGCCTCCAGGAGCGGGGAAGACCCGGGATGTTCAACCATGCTGGGAAGCTTAACAAAACGAAAGGATTGGAGGACCCTACCGCGCTATAGCTCAAACCGGAAACCTTCCCTTTAAAAAGTTGAAGAAGGAATGTTAGAAGAGACGGGGTGTTTTCCACACCCGGCTACGTCCCCTCCTCGAACTAAATACGACCCTGAAATAAGCGCTGCCGCCAACGCAACAAGAAAGACTTTGGAACTCCCTATTATTAAAACACCGCACCGATCACAACCCATCATCAAAGATCTGCTAACCGGACTTATGATACAGAAAGGGGCAAGGATAGAAAGTTAACAGCTCAGCACTTGCAAAAGGTTCTTAGGTGCTCGGGGGGACAAAACTAAAAACAAAAGGGACTCAATTTTTTTTTCACTGCAACAGACGCCTTAGGGACCACCTCCAATGCTATTGAGCCACAAACTACCCTAGTTAAATAATCGAAGGAAAACCAATCTATTGTTTGAAAAGATCACCTGAATGATGCTGACACCTACACAGAGAGAAAGAGTTTAAGGCGTACACGGCCAGAACCTGGCGATGAAAAAGACGAGCCGCGCCGCCCTTGAAAAAGCGAAGGTTGTGCCAACGTCGGAGTGGGGCAGGTGCGACATTGGGGGACGTGCAAAGGCGAAACAGGGGAAGGAGTTCCTAACCCGGGGGCGACTTCTAACCAAAAAAAACAACTTAAGTAAAAGAGGAAGAGATGTATCACAGAGCCCCCGACCGGGAGAACCGTCCAAAAGGGGGGTCAGAGCTCTGTCACTTGGACCAGCAAAGGAAAATCCTAGAGACAAAACACTTGAACGTGGGAGAGACTCGGACGGGGAATACCATCTTGAAAGTCCCTACTTTACCAAACTTGGAAAAGGGGGTTGTCGGGGGAACGAAGGTTTGCGCTTCATCTCGAGGGTGGTTTTTTGACCGAAGGGGGAGAAAGAGCACTAAGAGGGGCAAGGGGTTGGGCGGGCAGCGGGATAACAACGCAAGCTCCTGACACGGAAGCGGGTCCACCAAAGACGAGTGAAAGCAGAAGTGAGGGCAACCGTGGAGCAGCGGGGTAGGGAGACTCAAAAAAGCCCGATGATTCCCGGACACCGGAGCGGTGCAGTCACGCTCTCTTGCTCGAGGGATGAGATAGAGGGGAGATAGCACGGTGGAGCAGTCGGAGCCTGGTTGGCGGGGTACATGAGGAGTGAAAAAGAGTGTGAAAAGCAAAACCATCGTCCTCAGAGGGAATCCGGAGGAGGGAGGCCAGCGGAAATAAGAGTTATTGGGCAACAACCCAAAGCACTTTGAGGCAAACAAGGCGGGGATCGCGAGGTTTGGGGGTAAAGGAGTTCCAGAGCGAAGGAGGGGACCGCACGCCCTCCTGATCCTGGGGCAACCAGCATACCGAGCTGGAACAATAGCGTGGATAGAAGAGCCTTGGGGGGGCGATAGGAGATACGAGAACAAGCAGTCCGGGCCGACGGTTTCACTGGGAAATTGCCCGAAAGAAAGGCGGAGTTATCTAATCCAACGGGGCCCCGCGTCGTAATCTTTGAAGGCTTAGAAGACGCCCTACCAGTCTAGCCTTTCGAAGGGGGAACCTTCTGAAAAGGGAACCCTTCGGGAGGAACAAGACTTCTTAGCCTCCAAACATTAAGCGTACGAAGGAGGGAAAGCAGGGGAAGCCCTAAACTCGGGGACACTACCCGCCACGTGCATGGCGATGACACGAAAGGGTTGTGTTTCTGGTCACCACGTCGAAGCTTGCCCTCGGATGGCTCTCTGTTTGGTTAAAGAAGAGGTTCGACGGGGGGGGAAGAGGGAATTTTAAGCTTGTGGCAATCGGAACCTCTCGCTGTCGAAGTAGGAATCCTAACATCTCGAGGAAGTCCACGGAGAAATTGGGGGTAGAGTCAATAGAGAGAGGATTATCGGGATGTCCTCCGGAGTGAGAAGACTTTAGGTCTTTTGACTATTAGAAGAGCACCAGCGGTTCAAAGGGCGTCCTTAAAGGAAGGGTTACCTACCAAGGCACGGAAAGGACAAGTCGTTCGCTCCCCATGATGACAAATCTTTCCACAACCCTTACGAATGATGACGTCGTATGAGGTAGATGGGCCTAAAAACATCTTAAAGCAGACGACCCCAAGCCCTCCTCGAAGGACGGCCGCCACCCGAGAAGGGATGAGGCCGACCCCGACACGAAAAAAGTGTCAAAGGACCCCTTGTGTTTCCGGGGGATGAAAGGAAAAAAATCCAAGTGAAATAGGCCAGGGGAAGCTCCCAGACGTCGTTCGGTGCGAGCCCCGTCAGAGCTGTTGGCCTCGGAACAAAGGCGAAGATTTAGGTAAAACCTTCCTGAAACGAACAAAGTTGAACCCGCCAATCGGGCCTATACTCGTCACTCCGATCACGGCGAAGTCGCCGGGCCGAGCCCTCGCGATAAGCCACCGCTCGTAAACCAGACTCAAGCGATAAGAAGCTCTCGAACTCGAAACTTTACCAATTTCAAAGGCAACTAGAGAGAGTTCTTACCGGGGGTCCAAAATCGCGGAAGGGGCTAGGGGGAACGAGGGTTTTTGCCAACACCCCTCGTAAATGGGGACGGGGCGGGGGAAACACCTCCTAATCTCAGAAGTAGCCATCTCAGGGAAGTAAAGAAGTAAGATGCCCTACTCCTCCGAGAGGGAAGAAGACCGAAACAGACTTACCACCGGGAGCTTGGACTGCAGTTTGGGCGGAATCTGGATCAATTAAAAAAAGAAAACAAAGAGTAGGAGAAAAAAGAAGATGAGGGAGACGCCCTTGCATATCAGAGAAAGCATTTCGGGAGGGAAGACCTTTACCTTCCAAAGAAGGAGGAGGAATAGAGTAACTCTTTAATCGTGAACCTCGAGGAAGGGAAAAGTTCAAGATCGGGGTCAACTCCTTCACCGAAGAGTTTATTCAACGGGAAAATCTAGAGAAGGGCCGGATCTCTTCGGCGAATGGGGGGAAAAACAAGTAGAGCGAGCTGGAAAAAAGTTTAAAAATACATTATTGGCGCTTCGTACCTCTCTGAAGAGATAACCCTAGCAGCAAGGAGACTAGGTAGCTTGTAGGAAATAAATGTAACAGTCCTTTCTTTCACATTTAAAATCGAACGATAGCGGTTTCCCCGTAGGAGGTAGTCTAAGAGGAAAACGAAGTGTTTCCCGCACTATCCAAATCGCGGAGACCTCCCCCACTATCGCATGGTACTCTGGCTTAGATGAACTACCCTCGAAAAGAAAATCAAAGTAAAGGCCAAAAGTTTAATTTAACGAGGAGTTCTGCGCCCCGTAAGGGGGCTCACGTTCAGCGGGGGGTACGACCAGGTTTTCCGCGACCCACCAGCACTAAGATGGGGGGTGAAGTTCGGCCTTTCTTGCCGGAGGACTCGCTTACGCTCCTGATCTAAGCCTAATTTCCGGTCTTAAATGCGAATTTGGGGCTTACTGACTTTCAGAACCCTGCCTCCGACTCCGCCCAAGGAAAGACAAAGGTATCCCGCGGCCGGTGTGTTTTGAAGCTGGGAGGAAAACGTCCGGTTTCAACCAGGACTTTTCCTTTACGAGAAATCGTGACCGTCAGACGGGTACAGTTTAGGAAAGATACAAGGAACACCCAACTTAGAGAAAAAATCGGCCCGGTGAGCGTTGTCAGGTTGACGAGAGTCCGTCTGAGGAGTCGCTTTCCCCCACAGGAAAGGCAATGCAACGAAGGGGAAATATCCTAAAGGACTGCACCCTGACATCCAAGAGAAAGCAGCTGGGGGGGTCGGGGGGGGGAAACCCAAAAGAAAGAGATAGGTCGGCCAAGTTGGGCTCAAAGCTATAAGATGGGAGGCTTCAACACTTTCAAGTCACTGCCCTAGGGTGGGCTATTCACTTGTGTCGGAAAGTCACTTTTGTTCGGAATTCTCCTTCGAAAATACAAGCCTTAATTTCTTCAAACCCTTTTCAGAAGCCACACGGGGCTGGTCCCCTTCACCTAACTGGGTCATCTCAGAAGAAGACGGTAACCGTGGGAAGAAGACTCGCTCTTCTTGAGAAGGTGACAAAGGGACCAGTTCCACCCCAAAACCCCCACCCCCCGGAAAGTAAAAAAGAAATACTTCTCAACCCAGGACTGTCTGTACCGGGCAAAGTCAGGTATTCCCCGATCCAAAAACCGTCTCCCTTCCTACATTTTTGGTCAGGGAGGATTCTAGAAAAGTTGAAAACCATAAATCCCTCGCCGGGCCTTTTCACCAGGACGAGCTTCCTAGACCCTGAGAAAGTTCCCGACTTCGAAACAACGAACAGGTGCCCCTACCCCCATAAAAAGGGCGATTCGGTCCCCCAAGGGGGTCAGGCAATACCCGGACACAATAATCTACTACTAACTGGGGGAAATGAGGGAATAGTCACTGCCGGGAACCAACTCAAAAAGAGGGGCAACTCCGATGATTGCCCCAACTAGAAACATCAAATATCCAACCCGCTTTTTCTCCCAGACCGGTCATAAGAAGCGTCTACCGGTGGCAAAAAGAATGGAAAATTTGCATGGTCTCGTTTCCAGAAAAAAGAACGAGTTTTTTCCGCACGGGAACGATAAAAGGGGCTGCAACGACGAGGACGGTCCCTTCAGAATATTCGGCTTACGGCATAGAGAGCAAAACAACCTAACCGGTTAGGATTATAGGATACTCGATCAAAAATCTATTTGGGAGGACTCCGCCGCTAAAAGGACACAGAGTCACCAAGATCTTCAGGTACTCTGGGCGGCACAAGAAATTCTAACTTACTGAGATTACCAGACGCTCGAGAAAGAGAAAGGGAAGGCTCGGTTCCCCAAGACGAGGAGAGGGTCTTTCTTTAGGAAGTGTTTTCATGCTGGAAATCGCGTACCTCCGCTGGTCAACGGTAGAAGACTTCTTAATCTAAACCTAGAAGCATAACCACAAAACGAGAGGTAGGCTCCAGTATCTCTCTAGTGATCCCCAGTGCCTCCCTCCGGGGTATGGATCCAGAATTTACGCATCGGGGAGACCACGTGGTAGGATCCCCCACATCGCCCTGTCCCTCCATCAACGAGAGGAAAAAAAAGCAAAAGCCTTAAACGGCGGGCTTCGGCGAGTCCCCGTAGGAGGCCGGCAAGCTGTCGCCGGTAATCATTTACACGAGGGGGACCGCCGGTGAGCTCACGCCCCGGGAATCCCTTGTGGCAGCCGAGATCAAAAAGAGGGTTATCGGGAAAAATCAAGAAAGGCGTTTTTTGCGGTCTAGCCATTCCCCCAGATCCCGGTAGGTAGGCTGCAGAGGTGACCCGCTGTCAACGAGAGACTGGAAGGGGAAAACGTGTCCCCGACAAGGGGTTGGTTGGCGTTTTCAACGAGAAAACCCCAATGAAAATACGTCGCAAAAGAAAAAAAGGTATAAAAGGTTGCAATCGATACTTTTCTGATTGAGGGGAGATCTGTATGGAGCGGTTTTTTTCTGTTTAGAAAGAGGGGGGCGTTACAAAAAGAATTGAAAAGTTGGCGGGGAAGGGCAGCTCTGACCCTTAACACGTCCCGTCCGAAGAGGAACCAAATGCAGGGCTTGGTTGCCAACCAAGACGCCTCCGACGTCCCGAGGGCGGTAGGAATCGTGAAAAGGGGTAAGGTTCACGTCTTTCTTTAGGCAACGCTCACTAGCTGGGCTCGCCCGTGACTTACGCCGCCGCGGGTTTCATCTCACCGATTACGCCTACAAACCAGTCTTTTTAGCTGAGAACGTGTAGGGGCGACCAAAACCAGTCAGATGCACGTATGGAGAGAAACCGGTAAACTGTTGATCTGCTTACTTAGAACAGAGAACGTAAGGAACCGCGCGGAGGAAAAAGTTAGCTGTGTCTTGGAGGTTGGATTCCCCTAAGGGGGACACACTCCACCTGTAAAACAAAAGAGAATCGGACGCTCATTGAGTGCCGTAAAAAAGAGAAACTCCCCCGCCCCGCGAAGATCGCCCCCGAAGTAATTAGATAGGAAAAAAAATCCTGAGGGGTGGGAGGGGGGCCCCTCGTCCGGCCTCGTCCGCTGAGATATGTCTTTCATATCGTGACAAACTGGTGACAAGAGTCTATTTTCCTATTTATGCGAACTATTCACTCTACCGGGTGATTAAAGTAAGGGATCCCTCCAGATCTGGGGAATCAGGGACACCGCGCCGAACCGAAAGAAATTTTTTTTGTGAAAAAAGGGAGGGCGACCGTGGAAGAGACGGGACGTTATTTACAAGCCCTCTGGTCAGACCAAAAAGGGAAGGGAGCATCGGTAAAAGATTTCGCCGGACCAAGAACTTTATAGTGTATGCGTTGAAAATTAAGTCGCCTCCAAAGGGAAGAACCAGCCGGGGATCCTGGGACCGATTGGGATCTTCGTATAAGGAGGACAGATCGAAAACCCCCCCCCTTTGTTCGGGGGGAACACGATTTGCCGCCACAATCAGAAGGGGGTCAAAAAACCAACTCTTGAGGGAAAGTTGAGAAGTCTGCCTTCAAGAAGGGAGAAAACCGACCGAATATACTTATTTGGGAGAGAGGAAGGGGTGGCTTCATGAGAAGGGCCTGAATGTTCTATAGGTGTTCTACTGAAAAAGATCTTGGCGTAATACAGTCCGATCCGTCGTTAAAGAGAACAAGAAGATTCCGCCTGCCGGCCAGGGTAATTCAAAAGGCCCCGCCAACTGACATCGAGTATAAAGCCGATCAAAATGCGGCACGTAATTCTGCCTAGCTCTTCAAGTGGTCCACTCTCTTGCCCTATCCAAGAGAAATCTAATATCCAAATTGGCAACCCGAAAGCCACTCAGGTCAACAGGCATCCTCGGGTCTTAGGAAGCAGAGCCAAATCCAAGTCCTACTTTGCCGGATAAAACGCCGAGATAAAATTTTTAGGGGGAAATCAGTGAGACTATGAACCGAGGGGCCGAGAGTAGAGGCATTTACTCAAAAAAGACACCGAGGATTCGTTAGGCAGTCCGATCTTAGAAAGGGTATACTCATCAACAACCCAAAGGAAGGGGGGGGCGAAATAGAGAAGTGCAAATTTTTCCGACGGGGACAAGACATACTCTGGCGGAAGGCGATTGCATTCGATTAAGACGCGTCACCTCCTGGCGCGTTATAGATTGCCTAAAAACGGGCAGGCTACCGCCTGGGTAGCAGCCCCAGCCGCCATTTCTAGCGACCTTTTGGAAGCCGAGCGCTCAAAGGAGCAGCCTGCTTTATCTCAAAGATGCGGAAGCCCCTTGCGATGGCCACAATCCATACGAATACGGTGGTCGTACAGAGATAGGCCTGTTCCTAGACGCGAAGGACACACTTCCTTTGGAAGTCTTGCTACGGGTATATTCGCCCCAAACCCTACTAAGAATAAGAACATCGTCGGGACATTTACCACTCGTCCCAACAATACCTCCCCCTGGACTCAGATGTCCCCCAAAAAGAAATTGCTCTTCTAACCTGAAGAACAGGCATTGGAGACCCCTATCTCAACGAGAAATAGGGTCTCCAGAACGAAAGGAAGATGTAATCAGTATAGATCCGTCAGGCCTCTATCCCCAAAACATCGAGGACGCATCCAGGGGGATTCTGACGCATGTCCATGGTCTCACCGTTCAAACAGCCCCCAAAAACCCCGAGGTGGGTACGGGGGAGCCCCGACCTTTATCCGGGGTTAGGGGGGCCTACACCGCGTCCAGCAACGTTGAGAGACGTAGTCCCCCGGTTTCAACCCTAGGAGGTCTCAGGCCGTCCGGGATCTGAGAGATCCGTTCCCGACCTCCCTAAAAGTTCCCTCTGTCAAGGGAAGGGTTCGGTGAGGGCAGAACTTCAACGGAGAACTAACTAGAAAACTCTACTGGATTCGGGGGAACTGCTCAACTTCTTCCAGCCCTAGCTTCACTTCGGGGGTTTACCCTAATGGCTGCACTGCGAGCGTCCACTATCAGGGGTCCTACGAGCCACCAGTCCCCCTGTTCTCCAGAGACAACCCCCTTATCTCGGCTCCTTTCCAGTTGGCTTCCTTCAAGCAGTTTGAAAAGTCTCTTTGGGGGACATAAATTGCTAGAGTCGAAGTTGTCCCGTCGAGGGAAGCTCACGCCAGGAAAGATCGTGCCCGGGGAAGCGATGCACCCCAAAAGTAAGGCATGGAGGGAAAAGCGTCGGCCGAGACAAGAACCAAACCAACGACAACATGCAACCGGGGAAGCGGAGGCGCAGGGGGCGCCGGATCGACTAAAAGGGTTGGGCTATGAAGGTCTTTTTCGGGGTTGCTCCGGTAAGAAGGACGGTCTATCTCAGAAAACGGAGTACAATAGAATTTCCTTGACCACTCCTCTTACAAAACAAATACGCAGGAGGCTGGGTCGGGGTTTCCCTCTCGGTGGAACTCCGCCTCGAGGGGCGTCCCTTTCATGCACTCAATAATCGCCTATCCTGAAGAAAGTTGGTGGACCTGTGCCAGTTCCCCAGGCAAACATTCCTTTCATAAAATAGGGAGAAACAAGACGGACGGTCCCTACGTCGGCGAACCCCCGATCGAGGCCTCCCATTTGAAACGGGAAAGGATCCTCTTTCACACAGCATCTGTAGAAAGGGACTTTACCTGGCTATTCTAACTATTTAGTAGACAACCTAAGGTTAATAACCCGCAATCGTCCCCTAAATCCTCCCTATGCTTCGTTTGTTGAAAAGATATAATCTAGTAAAGCCGCTCTCCGTCAATCCTTGTCCTATTGAACACGCTGTGGAAAACCAAACTCACGGAAATTGATAGTGTGTTTTTAACATATCCTCTGGACCCCACCGACACCACCTCTACCCCAGGAGCCTCTCAAAAACCCTATGCTCCTCATCTCAGCCTTACGGCCTCTCGCAAAATCGGACCTACGCAGAATCGCATGGACCCCACTCGCAGAAGCATGGGGAGAACCCCGTTTTTCTCTCTTTGGAAGGAGGTATTGTTGGGTGGGTTGTATCCCCGCGCTCGAGACCACACCCAAGACGTTTTGGGGGAGCAAAGTTTGGGTGGGTTGACACAGCGCCCCCAGGGAAATAGGGGGATTGTTAGAAAACACAGACCCAGGGACCAATCGCCCGACCATTCGACAACTCCCGAACGCTCCGGTTTTTCCTCTCGACCCTAAAATCCAGTCGGCCGTTCCGAACTGCTCTCGGACTCAACAGAGGTTGTCGGGCCTTAAGTCATGCAGAAACCACCGGGGATCTCACTCTGTCCAGAAGGGGGAAAAACGCCGTGGAATCCAAGGACACGATCTGGAGAGGTTCGGCACACTGCGAGAGCTTGGGGGAAGGAATTTGAAATAAACCGAAGGACCAAACTCAAACAAACCCCGAGGGATTTTCTAAAAAAGAATTGGGGCAGAACTGGTGGGGAAGGGCATTGTGATAAAAAATCGCGTGACCGATTGTTGGACACTAATGTTCTGAAAGGGGAGCTGGCGAG
>Ga0179593_1651688_pt1 | contig 18394 bp, 31 predicted proteins | sample CZODoug2_1_08_16_FD_185931 | JGI IMG/M metagenome (GOLD analysis project Ga0179593, IMG submission 185931) | Vadose zone soil fungal communities from Angelo Coast Range Reserve, California, USA - CZODoug2_1_08_16fungal (PacBio error correction) | ecosystem: Environmental > Terrestrial > Soil >...
GCTGGGCAAAAGGGTGAAACGATGCATGTCCTTAACCAACTTCGGGGGAAAAAGGCTCGGGTTGGAAAATTTGTGAGGTCCAAAAGACGTGGAGAGTCCAAACTTGCTCCAACAAGGTAAAAACTTGAAAAGGGAAATGGCGTAAAAAAGTCAACCCCGAGGGACATTGTCGGGGACTAATGAAAGAAGAGAAACTCAGGGAAAAGATGTATGGGGAACACTGTTGTTAAGAGGGACGGGTCCGGGGGAAAATGATTCGGGGAAGGCGGAGCGGACAACGGTCTTAAACTACGAGGCCTTCGGAGGGGGGGAGGGGACAGTACTGAAAAAGGACCCCAGTTGGGGGAAGGTAAGTTTTGACAAAAGAGAAGATAACCGAGAAGAGTCGTTATTTCGTGAGCCACGAGGCCGAGATGTCTCGAAAAGGTAAAGAAAAAAGGTCCAGCTGGGTATCGACGGTTGAAGGCAAGAGGACAACATGTGGAAAAAAACATTCGCGGAAGACACAAGTTGGTTCATGAAAAGGGGAAAAGTACATTGGCGTGCGAAAAAACTGGTCATGATAATTTTCCGAAAAATGCCTCGCCGATGGCCCTAATCCTTTCCTCGGATGTCAGGAGGGGGGGCGGGGTAAGGAAAGGCTATACGGCGAGCACCGCCGTTCCGAAGAGAAAAGAAATCATCCATAAAAAAGAAAAAGCTGCGCAAAGAGACCGCCAAGCACTCATTACATCCAATCTGAAGAGGGAAACGCCGAAACCTGAACTGACTAAGGAATGGCGATTCCAGCGTATCAGACTCAAACCTCCATCCGGCTCAAAGTGGCTTCGTCAACTACGAAGGGGACCGGTTGGTCAGAACTAAGGGTTCGTCGTCAAAAGGAAAAAAAAGACGTGAAGGAGAGGAAAGCAGTTCAGGGAACAGGGGGTGTATAAATACTTCAAAGAGGGGAGAAAAAAAAAAAGGTTGCAAGCGTGCCGAGGGGGCCCCGCGGGACTGACCCAAAAAAGCTCTTCGCACGACGGAAGAAAAATCTTCGTCAAGAGCCCCGATCCTGAAAAGGGGGAAAAAGCCAAACTTGGAACTCTCCCACCGCTCTTGCTCCCAGAAAGAAGGAGCCCCAAGTATCCCATGGGGGGGGAAAAGGGGGAATGGGGGGAGACGGCACTTTCATTTCAAAAAGAAAAACGATGAACACCGGGGGGGAAAAAAGGTTGTGTTGTTGATTAAAAAACCCCCGCCCAAGTTCCCTAAAACCCCATAAGGTAGAAGCCGGACGCCAAACCCGACGCGTCCAGCAGGAAGTAGAATAGACAAACGAAGAAAAAGAAAGAACCCAATAGCCAATCCGAAAAAAAAAAAGAGGGATGAGTAAAAAAAAAAGGCTAACTGCACCAATGAGGGAAGGGTTTCACGTGAGTTTTAGCAAAAAGAAAGGGAATACTGGGAGTTTAACCCCGGTAAACCGCCCATCTTCCTGTAAAGGAGAGGGAGGGGGGGAATAGTACACCGAAGGATGTACCCTTTTTGAAGGGAAAAAAACCTTCTAGAGGGTTCCTTCCTTCCTAGACCAGGCCTGAAAGGGGGAAAAACTGCTCTGTAAAAAAAAAAAAAAAAAAGAAAAAAAGATAGACCTAGGCCTATAGGGGAAATAACATGTTTTGTCAAGAAAAGCCGGGAGGGAACCCGGCGTGGAGGGAAGTCCGCTTCCCTTCCCTAGGTGGCGGACAGTCAAAACAGGAAAAGGTCTGACTGCCCATCGGGAGAAGGCTGTGGGGGCGGACCCATGAGCTGGGGAGTTTAGCTAAGGGCATCCGGCGGCAGGAGGTTTAAAAACCCACCGCCGGGAGCCGAATGACCCGCCAACAAGGAGGCCGGTTCCAGGAATCGGTGATCCAACACTGTTCTGGGGGGAAAAAATGGGGGGGGGGGGGGGCCAACGAAAATGAGAACAGCGAAAAAAAAAAGTTTTAAGTCCTTGAGGATGCGTAAAAGAGGGAGTATTATGCGGCCTTTTTGACGGAAGGAGGACGCTGGGGAAAATGGAGTCCTTGGTAAAACGTTTTTTTCTTGCAGAAAGGGAACAGTCAAAGGGAAAAGGGAACCGGGAAACGGATCTGGCCTAAAGAGGAAAGCGCAAAAGTCAAACAAGGAAAAGACTGGTGGCTAAGAAAAAGGGAATCAAAAAAACCCGCGAGAAAATGGAGAGAAGGGTTTGGATATGAGGGGTCGAAGGGGAAGGTATGAAAATGCGCATTAAAAGAGAAAAAAAAGGATGAGGAGGGGGAAGTAATGCGCGGGAGAAAAAAATCACTTTTCCCCACGGAAGAAAAAAAAAATCATATCCAAAAAAACCGATACTAATAAGTTGAAAGGAGGAGGCGCGCCTTATCAGTTCTTGGAAAAGAACCTCGCCCAGGAAAAGGGTATGAATAGGGATAGGCCATGAACCTGTCCACGGATTAAAGGGGTTCCACAATCGATACAAAAAAAACCGCGGGTGAACAAGGGCCAGGGTATATTTAAACTACGTAAAAGAAAAAAGAAAGACTCTTAACCATCGCCGGGGGAGGTGGGGGGGAACTTTGAGGGGGCCGTGTGAGCTTGAAGAAGAGGGGCCCAGGAAGGGGGGGGGTTTTACCGCTTCCCAGTGTGGATCAACCCCCGGAAACCAAAGACGGCCGGGAGGAAAGGGAAAGGGGCGAGAAAGTGGCAAGGCCTGCCACCTCCAGCCGGGGCCTAACGCCCGATAGAAAAAAAAAAACGCAAATAGACTGAGAGAAGGCAAGAAGGTGTCGGAACGAAGCACCGAAATGAAGAGGGGGGGATGAATTCCAGAAAAAAAAAAAAGAAGAAACTTTTTGTAAAACAATCCCGGCGTTCTTGACCAAGGGAAGGGAATATAGAAAAAGAGCGTGACTCGCCCGGTTTCCATAGGAAAAGCCGTATCACTGCCTGGTCTTAAAGGAACCAGCATAAGCTGGGGGTGGTTTTGAGGGCTATGGTGGTCCCAAGAAAGAAATACCAGAATGGTATAGTTTTAGGGTCAGCCAAATGGAACAAAAGGGGGGAGAAAAATACTGTAAAAAAAAAAAGTGGGGGGAACTAACCATATAGGGGGGGGGTTACTAGCAGGTTGGTTTTGGGGAAGGGTGAGGGGAGGGGGGGAAGTGTCTCTTCTCCGGAGCAGCTTGAGCGGGGTTGATCGCTTCCGCAGGAAAGGAAGTTCCAGGGGGGCGGAGAAAAGAGGCACTGGTTCAGGAGGGAAATAGGGTAACCTTTGGGGGGGGGAATAAAAACAAAAAAACGGTGTCTCTTGTCGGAACGATTGATGGAACTTACCAAGAAAAGCCCATATGAAAATCCGGTGGGCATGGAATGACACCGGCGCGGTGGAGAGTGGGCGGAGGCAAGAATCGGTAATGACCCGAGGATTTCGTGATTTTCTAGAAAAAGGGACGGGAAAAGATGGAACCTAAAAGAGGGGCGGAACCGCTCGGGGAAGTTCGAAAAGGGCAGGGCGAGGGGTGACTTGAAAGTCTTTTATCCAAGAAAATTTTCCACGAAAAGGAAAAAACCGAAAAACCTTGGTGAGGATGACGGACCCTTTGTTTGAAGTAGAGAAAGATCGTCATCAGTCGGCTAGCCAGGCGGGCGCCGAAATGAAAAAAAAGGGGGGGAAACCGCTGGATAAGATAGGTAGTGTGGGGGAGAAAAGGCCCGAGTCCAGATAGGGCTTTCGAGAGGTTCCATGCGCTGGGAAAAAAAGGAGGTTGCAGAAAAAAACTGGAAAAAGTGAAAATGCATTCCTCGAACGCCATCCGGGAGAGAAACCCAGCCGAGAACGCGCGGCCAGACGAAGGCGAGGCACTTCTTCCAAGGCGGGGAGGGAAAATCATGAAATCAAAAAAGTCTAGGTGGGGGGGGGGGGAAGGGGAGTTACGTCCAAAAGGGGGGGGGGGGTCCTGACCCCACCTTGTGACCGCGTAATACTGAGAGAAAAAAAGATTTTGCGGAGGGGTTAGAAAGACAACCGTCGATCACCAAGAAAAATAAATCGGTGGGGGGGGAGCGCTTCCGCGCGATAAACCCAGCCATCTTGCTAAATGGAAAAAGGGAGACTCGGATTTATCAAAAAATCATCACTGGTTGAAGAGAAGAACACCTGAGCCCAATCGGGGAAATGTTGAAAAAATCAAAAAGGCCTCGTAGTTTGAAGCTTAAATTCCTGCGACGCCTTGAAAAGAGAGAATATGACAGAAAAAAAAAAGGAACTTAACACAGGGGAAACATAGAACCTCCTGCTACCTGGGGGAAATCGGAAGGAAAGGCCTGCGGTCTCTGGCAGGGAGAGGGCCCCGCCAATGAAGGATGAACGTCAAGGGGGGCCGTTGAAAAAAGGAAAAAGAAAAGGGGTCCCGTTGGGTGGGAAGAACAGGACCCGTTCTGTTTCAAAAAAAAGGGAAGAAAAACGAAATAACAAAAAAAACGGATGCCCGCATCGCGACGTGGGGTAAGGACATGATCGTTCCAGGGAGAGAAAAAACACAACGGGGGCTGTCAAAAGAGGGGGGGGAAGGACCACGTCTCTATGCTGGAAGAAGATTCCTCGTAAAGGGCCGCAGGTTCGAAAACCTGGGGCGAATCCAAACTGCTCCCAAAAGAAAAGGACACACGCTGAAAAAACTGAGAAACTGAGTCAGAAAAGGGGATAATGTCCTCCCCTTCAAGAGGAAAAAACGGTAAGCAGAAGGGGAACTGTTGGAATTGTCGTCGGGGGGGGGGGCCTGGCATCGTAAAGAAGGAGAGGGGGGAATGCGTCGGGAAGGGGGGGGAAGTGGACTTAAACCAGAAAAGTCGTGATGTGCGGAAAAAAGGAAGGGTAAGGACAAAAAAAAAAAGAAAATTTTTCGGCCTGATGAGGAAAAAAAAGTGATGACCTCGAAAAAGCCAGGAGCATTACGAGGAAAGGGGAGGGACTCAAGATCCGGAAAAAGAGGCAAATGTGTAAGAGACGTGGGGGAAAGATTTCTTGGAGAAAAAAGGGTGTATAACGGTTTCCGAAAGAAGCCTCAACATGAAGAGGGGGAGGTCTTCGGGAGGAAGTTGGAGAAAGCCCTTGGGACGAAAGCGTTCGGGATAAAGGCTGTGCATGAGCCTATGGGAACTCGATTTCGAACGGCGAAAAGGCCCTCGGTCGCCTGCGCAGGAGGGGGTCCGGGGGGCCGGCAAGCATGAAAAGAAAAAATACTCTCAAATAATCATCAGCCGCCGGAGTGCTGCAAAGCGGGAGGAAAAAAGGGAGAAGATGAAAGAAAGGCAAAAACCTGACCTAACAGAACGAGAAGGATCTATGCCATCGAAAAAATCCCCTGCGTCCGCCAAAAGGCACTACGCCGAACTGATGAGAGCTGGTTGCTTTTGAAGAGACGAGGGGACGGCGGCCCAGAAGCGAAAAATAAGGGAAAGGGGAAAGGTAGAACAAGGGGAGTGGAAGGAAAGAAAAGGGGAAGAGGGAAAAGAGCGGTTTCGCCGAACTGGCTCATTCGTGAGAAAGGAGAAACAGAAGACGTCGAAGGTGAAAGACTCAACTGGTATAAAGACGATATCCCGCTCCGGAAAAAGCAGCCACCAAAAAAAAAAGCGTCGTCCAATACAGAAATCTACCATTTTTCCACGGGGGCTGGCTACGGGGGAATCAGGAACCAGATTTAAAAAAAAGGGTCGATTAAACCGCAAGGGAAAACAAAACAAAAAAAAAAAAAACCCCACAAAATGTTTCCCGGGGGGGGGTTGGGGGGGGGGGGGGGGGGGGGGGACCAAACAGTACAGGAGTCCCGCCGAGTAAAGGCAACCAGAAAACGCGTGCCGTATCAACACCGATCAAGCTGCTCAGGAAAGAAAAACGCCCAAAAGAGAAAAAGCCAGACGTCCAAAGGGAGTGAAAACACGCCTAAATCTCTCTCTGATTAAAGGAGGGATGGGGGGGAAAATATTTTTAGCCCTTTGCTGTTGACTCCTTTTGCGAAAGGGGAAACTATACCCATAAAAGAGGGGGCGTGATCTGAAAAAGAAAGAAGTTAACCCTTTTAATAATGAAAAAACATGATATAGTTGGATGCGGGGAAAAAAGGAAGAGTGCAGAACAGGCGGAAAAGGTGGGGTAACCACGGGAAAGAGTACCCCGATTATGAAGAATCGGGGGAGAATTAAACCAGGAAATTGTCAAGCACGAAGGAGGGAACGCCCGGCGTGAAAAAGGAAATGCCTTATCCCCTAAACAGGAGGAAGCAACAGGCGATGAGGGACACGCCTCCATCTGGCGGAGATAGAAAAAACCTGAGCAAGGGAACCGAATCGGAGTGCCATAAGAGGTGGGGCTTTGAACAAACAGCCGGAAAAAAAGAAGAAGACCGTAGGGGAAAAAAATCGCGGGGATTAGAAGTGAAAAAGGAGCGGGACCCTGAGTTGATCAAGCTCAAAAGTGACGGCTGGATAGGGTAAGAAATGTCGGGAAAAAAAGATGAAGCGCTTTGGGAAAGAGGCCAGGCGCTGGATCTCACAAGGGGAGGTTCCAGAAAATGAAGCCGGCACGAGGGAGGAACAGTCAAAGGAAAACGTGGTGCAATTATCAAGTACCTATCATACAATGGCGCGGTGGAAAGGGGGGGGGGGGGGGGTCCCATTCCCACCACCGGAAGAGAGAGACGGATAATACGAAGAAACCCTCGTAAGGCCGTGGTGGGGGGGATTTGTCTAAAATGGCTTGGAGAGAAAAGGGACCTCGGAACCAGCTAAAAAAAAGAAGATGAGGAAAATATGAGAAAAAGTGCGCGGTAGGAAGGATCACTGTCCCGACCCTTTGTAGAGAAAAACCGCAAAAAGGTCAAAAATCGAGTTGCTGCTCACGCTTATGCCAGTGAAAAAAGACCCCCGCGCCCGTTGGGTGCGCTCGTAATGGGATAGGAAATGAGGAAAAAGAAGTCCACTGTTGATTTTCCAATAGGGGCAGAAAAAGGGAAATCCACGTCACGTGAGGTTTACTGCGCATGAGCTCAGGAAAAAGAGTAAAGAAAATCTGGACATCGAAAGTAGGCCAATATCGCCGTCAAAGGGAAAGGGGGATCAACTCATGGGGCATGGGGACCATTTCTACCGCAGATCACCAAAAAAGAAAAAACGAGGGCGTTGGGTAAGGAAGGAAGGATGCGAAAAAATTTGTTTCAAAGCGCCAGCCTCCGGATGAACGAAAGAAAAAGGAAAGAGGGTCAACGACCCAAAAGGAAGGGATCAGCCACATGTTCGCACCTGAATCTCCTGCAAGATGTCTGGGGAGGAGTAGAGGAAGGGGGGGACCGGGCGTTCCCTCAGGGGAAACAACCCTGTTCATGGGGGGGGAAAGGGATATATGAAAGAAAGGGAAAGGCAACGGGTCCAAAAAAAAAAAAAAAAAAAAAAAAAAGAAAAAAGAAAAAAAAAAAAAAAAAAAAAAAAAAAAAAAGAAAAAAAAAAAACAAAAAAGAATCTTCCTGGGGGGAAAGAAAAACAGCTCAACGAAAGCGTGGTTGGGAGGGAAGGGGAAGATGGTGGCAGACCCGTAAAAAAAAAATGTGATAAAGGGGAGCCAATGCCAAAGTAGTAAGGAAGGGCTAGAAAATACGTGACACACAAAAGAGATAAGAAAGATAATTGTAGGAGGGAAATCGTTTTTTGGGAAGCGGGGGGCGGGCGGGGGAAAAGGGGAGCGTCTCAGGGAAAAAAAAGAATTGCGGGTTGATAGAACGGAGTCGGTTTGGACGCAAAGAGGAGAGGGCTACTTCAAAAAGTTTCTGATTGCGAGGGGTTGACGTGTTTTGAAAGGACATCTACAGAGAGGAAGAGAACTATTGGATGGGAACTGAACCGGAAGAGCGGCCCCATATGACCGGTGGAAAAAAGGGGGGGAAAGGAGGGACGACAGGGGGAAGAGGTCCAAATTTGAAAAGGTGGTGGGGGGGGGTGATATGAAGGGGGGAAAAAAATCGACGACGATTTCGTGATGGTTGCACATCGTGCGAAAAGCAAGAAGACAGGTCTCGGGGACAGGGACGGCGGAACCGCTCTTGGTTTGAAACAGCATTCGAGTGATCAGATCTTTATCCCCTTCACAGGGAGAAAAAAATTGTTCTGCGAAGAGAAGAACGTCTTTGGGGGCTTTGGTGGAGGGTAACGACAGACAACGAGAGAAAAGCAAAAGAGGAATCAGGTCGGAAAAACGTAGTGGAAGCCCAGGCGGAAGGGACAAAAAAAAGATCGCTAAGAAATTTCGCGTTTGGGGGGATTATTCCCGGAAGAAGGGGGGCACCGGAATGTACAGATTTGGGGGATTCTCGCTTGGGGAAAGGACTCCGCGATTAGATAAAAAAAAAGTATGTTTCAGAAAAAAAGCGAAATCGGGAGAACTAACTTGGAAAAAAAAAAAAAACTCCGCCGGACCAAAAAAAGGCAGAGCCTTCTTCCACGTTCGAAAAGGCAACCGAAGTCATAAAAGGAAAAGAAAGGAGCACGACAGGGAAGGGGGGAGCCACAGGGTTTCCAAAAAAGCAGCAGAATGAATCCTAGCTGAAAGAAGAGATGAACCTAAAGAAAGAGCACCAGCTTTACCCCCGCTTCAGAAATCGGGAAAGCTTCATCGTCGCCTTCCAAAAACGGAGTGCGTCCCTTGAGGAAAAGGAAAGGAAATCAAAAAAGATGGGAGGCACGCCGACGGCTGCCAAGAAAAACTTCAAGGGAAGAAAAGACTGAGCAATCGTGTATTCCCAGAAGAAAGGGGTTTCCGCCCATCACAGAAAGTAGGGGAAAGGCTTGAAAGAAAGAGAGACAGTTAAGGAACATTTTAAGAATTGGGGGAAAATGGAAAAAAAAAGAAAGAATGCAAAAGGCCAATCCGACGACAAAAAACAGTGTTTGGACTATATCCAGAAAAATAAACACCCCCCAAACAAAAACCCACCGCCCCAAAAAGAAGAAAACCCCCCAAAAAACAAAACCCCCCCCACCCCCGCCAAAAACACACCCCAAACAAAACAAACCCCCAAAAAAAAAAAAACAGGGGAAAAGAACCGGTAAGAGGGATTCATTTATTCCCGCCAATGGGGGATGACTCCCTTTTATGGGGAAAGGGAGTTTCCTCAAAAACGTTGTTACAAGTAAGGAAACAAAGTCCCTTCTTGGAGAAAAATCCTACTAGGGAAAATGCCCTCATCTCTACGTTGTTTAAAAGTTACCTCTTTTGACTCCATCAGAAAGAAAAGGGGGAAAATAGAGAGGGGGGGAAATATCAATCCAAAAACTGGGCATGGCACCTGCTCTTGGGATTTTTGAGAAGGGAAACAGAACGGGCCGGGCGCAGTGTCAAAAGGAGCCCCAAAAAGGTTAAAAAAGAAGGAAGGGAGGCTGGAACGGAGAAGTCATCCCAGAATCCATGTATTCCCCTGAAAGTACAAGAAAGGGGGAGGGATATCGCAACACTGTGGGAAAGGGGATAGATTGGTCCTGTCATCGAGAATAAAAGGGGGGAAAGGCGCCGGATGAAAGAAGTCCGTTGGGGGGGGTGAAATGAGTGCTCGCCTTCTTGTGGAAAGTGTTTCGCAAGGGAGGGTGAAAAAACGTGATGACCTCAACGGATAAGATACCTCCGAAAGGCGTGAAGGGGTCAAAAAAGACCTCATACAGCGCGCTGGACCTTCTAAGAAGGTTGAAGCGGAGGGGCCAGCTGTGATTAACGGTTCCAAAGGAGTTTCATAAAAGTGGAGAAAAAGAAGAGGAATGTCGAGAGGAGGGGGTGTCAGTAATCGTAAAGCCAAAAAGGGGAAGGGTCACGGGACGTCCGTGAATAATTGGATGTTGAAACGACGATGTACGACTTGAAAACCGATGGCAATCTGAGGGTCGCGGTCACTTCGGATTTCTTGGAGTTTCTCAAAGCAAGGTGAAGAGAGGAATAGTCAAAAAAGAAAACATCAGCTGCTGAACAGCGGCGTCAAAAATCATGGAAGCAGGAAAGAAGAGGGACGGCAAAGGAAGGAAGAAGGCCAAACTAAAAAGCGAAGGGGAAAGCGATAAGCGGGGGGGCCAAGAAAAAGCCCTCCTGGCTCGTCAACTACGCCCGGATGACCGAGCTTGGGGGGAAGGAGGGTGCTCTACGAGGGAGTGACACACCAAAGATAAAAATGAAAGAAGATGAACAAGTTCAGGAAAAAAAAAACACCGGTGAAGGGGGTCTAATAAAGGGCAAAGAGCAAGACACCGGGGTGTTCAAGGAGAGGGGGAGAAACTGTCGCCGACTCATTCAGGACAAGAACAGGAGAAAAGGACGACGGCAAAGAAAATCACGAAGAGGAGAGGGTCCCAAAAGGGGGAAAACCGATCCGTAATCCTCAATTGGAAAAAAAGGTGAACTCACGAGGCTGAGGAAAAATGATCCAAAGTCGAAGAAAAAAAGGATCATATGGGAGCGGAAGGGAGTACGGTCAGTTTCCATCCATCTGAAAAAAAAAGAAAGATGAACCAGAGGTAAAAAACACCCACGGATAAAAAGGAAAAAGTCCCCCGAAAACTCCAACGGGAAAAAAAACTGCCCCGCTATAAAAGACCCGACAAGCTGCTGAGCATAAAAAGTATAAATAGGGGGAAAAAAGAAAGCCAAGACCCGAAATAAGGACAGGACAAGAGGTAAACAAAAAAAATATATATCTGTTCTTAGGCCCATTAAATCTAAAAAATGGGTCCCGTATTTTTAGAAAGAAAGGACTAAGGATTCGTAAATGAAGTGACGGGATGGAAAGGGGAAAACACCATAGGGGAATTTTAAATATTAAAAAAAGCCTTATCTCGTTGATTCTGGGGGGGATTCGGGGAAGAGGGGCGAAACCAGGCCGGGAGGGACAAGCTTGGAAACCTTTGAAAAAGGGCATTCCTAAGGAAAAAAGGGGGGGGAGAAGTGAACAGTTTTGGTCAAGAACTCCGGAAGAGGCGGGGCACCCAAACCCGTCCGCTTCAAAGAGAGGGGGGGAGGACCTTCAGAAAGGTAAAAGGGGGAGATGAATGTGATCAACAAATCTTGCGGAGATCAGAAAGGGGGCGGACATGAGAGGAGGGGCTCCGAATCGGTAGTTCATAAGCCGTCGAGGCAACAGCAGGAAAAAAAACCACTAGAGAAAACAAAAAAAGGTCCAGGAGCGGGGGGGGACACTGGCTTTGAAGCTGTAAGAGGAAAAACATGCCCTTAGTTGAAAGGGTGACGGCCATGAAAGGAAAAGAAAAACTTCGGAAGAAGAGTAGCGCGCCGAGTAGGTCCAATGCGCGAAAAGAAAGGGGAAATATCTCACGTGACCGGGAGTCCCAGAAGAAAAGTCAGCGAGGGGGTAAGTCAAAACAGCAAGGATCATGGCCATTACTAGCGGAAAAAAAACTGGCGCGGTGTCACCAAAAAAAGGGAGATCTGGAGAAGCGGGGGCAACTTAAGAAAGACGGCCTGCCGTTGTGGAAGATGCCAAAGGGGGAGTGATCGCGGAAAACGCGTCATAAAGAAAAGGAAGAAATCCGAAGGGAGGGAGGATAAAAAGAAGAGGCGTTCATAAAAATTTTAAAAAAGGGGGAAAGACCAATCATATCCAACCCGGAAGGGGGATCCCAGTTGCTCCGCTTGGAGGGAAGCTCGAAGAAGGAAAAGGGCCAGGCTCTGGAAAAGAGAAAGGGGGTTGTGGGGGATAGGTGGGGGGGAAAAAAGAACCGGTCCACTGATTTGCAGAGGTTTCGCAATCGGGAAACAGGGAAGAATAGGAGGGGGGAAGCACCTGGGATTAACCTCTCATGGAGCTACGGAAAATACTCTTTCCCATCTCCGGGTTTTTCGTGAGCCAGCAGGGGAAAAAGTCCTAAGACGAAACAACTCATGCATTCCTTGCCGGAATCCATTGGGGATCCACCACGGACCCAGAGAGCGCCGGTGAGAAGTCGAGGAGAAGAAACTGCTGTTTGACAGAGGGAAAGACCGGGATGAACTCCGATTCGGGAGGACGCCCCACCGACGAAGGGAGGTAGGTTCGGAACGAAGTCACCTGAGAAGGACTATGGCTGAAGTCCTCCACAGGGAAAAAGACGGGGTGGGGGGAACCCTGACCAGAAATTTTCCGGAGCATGGTGAAATATAGTCAGAACCCTGTTCAACAAGGGGAGGGGGGGGGAGGTATCACTTCAGGATGACAATCAGGAAGGAAACCACATAAGGAGGGTTTTTGAGAAGGGTGGTCACGTCCCTCCCGTACCCGGGAGGGTACCGGAAAAAGGGAGACCAGTGAGCACCAAAGGAGGTCCTATATAACAGATTATAGGGAGGAAAGATTTTGGGGTGGGGGGGAAGAGGGGCGGCTGTCCGATTGGTTAGGGGATTGGGGCCCAGGGTTGGGCTGGAGACTGGAGGGGCGGTTGATAGCTTCCAGGGGGGAAGAGGGAAAGGGGGCGCTGTCTACTTCCTCGGTGGGAAAGGTTCCTGGAGGGGGCGGATATGCTCGGGGGGCTTTGTTTGTGGGGGAAACCACAAGGAAAGGAAAGGTGTTCATCTTGTCAGAAGAATTTGGTGGAACTGGAAGGAGAAGCAATGAGAACTGGGGAAGTCAGTATTGGGGAAAAACTCTCTTTGAGGGGGAAAATTTGACGGAAAATTGCCGGGGGAATCGGGATGGAGGGAAGCCGAAGAAAGATCAAGTGGGGCCTTTGAGGGAACGCAGCGCAAAGAAAGGAAGAGGGGTCATGCCCTCATCGAGGAAGGTCTTAGGGACGTCGAAAGGCAGGAGGGGTTAGAAAAGAAAAAATCTTTCTCCACCTTCACCAAAGGAACTTGTGCCTGCGAGGAGGGAAGAAAAGGCTTTGGGAGGAGAGGGAGTCCAGTGGGAGTTAAAGGGAGAGAAAAAAAAAGCAAAACACTCGTCGAAGGGTTACGAGCCAAAGGGGACCTTATGGCGATTAATACCAACGGATCTCTGTCACGATGAGGGGGAAAGGATTATGGGAAAAGGGGCCTTCAAATGGGGTGAAAGTACGCCGCTGGGGGAAAATTCCAGCATGCCAAGGTGATGAGTCTTTGAAGGATGAAGGGGAAACTGAACGTGAGAAGCCATTCGGATAAAAAACCGAAAAAAAAGAAGAAACGCCTCTGGAAATTTCCATCAGAAGGGGGAGTCCACGGAGAAAAAGAGGAGGGAAACATCTATAAATGAACGGATCCCGAATAACGTCCCCCCGGGGAGGGGGAAGACCGCACCTTGTGCCGAAAGGAAAATGATCCGAGCTCGGTCTAAAAAAAAAAGGCAGAACAATCGTGAGTGAAAAGGACAATCGTTTGGGAAGCCGCCTTCCAGGGCGAAAAAAAGTGCGGCCCTTCTTGGAGCAAGGAACCGTCGTAATTAATCAGGGGGGCAGAGACCGACGGAGGGGAAGAAGGGAAAAAACGTGACATCAGTAAGTCAAGAAGAGTCACCAGAAGCGATCTAAGGGGAAAAAAAAAGAAAAGAAAAAAAGGCCTCGGGGGAGGGAGGAGAAGGCGACGCCTTCCCCGAGCAGGATCGAAAGGAACAAGGCCCAATCCGAAAAGGGAATCCATCTAAAAAAAAAGATGTGACAGGCATCCGGAAGGAGGGGAAGAAAGGGATCCAAAATCCAGTGTAGACAGGGAGAAAGGGGGAAATCAAGCGTGTGTCCCGTTTTTTTCCCCTTTTTGAAAAAGCGCAGGTTGGACTTCGCCCATGAAAATGAAAGGGGAGGAAGAAATCAAAATCCAAGGAAGAGAAAAGGATTACATAAAAGCGGGAAGAAATAAGAGGGGGGTTACAAAGGGAGAGAAAAACACAACGGAAGGGGAGGGGGAAAAAAAAGCTGTCAAAGGAGGTAAACGATCAAAAAACGTCCGCGATGCTGGGCATCCTGGAGGGAAGGAGGAGGGTGTATGGAGGAGGGGAAGAAGGAAGGAGAAAACGAAATTCCTGGCAGAAAAGGGACAAAAAGGGAACCCACTAGGGAGAACGTATACCATGGAAAGAAAAGCGGTCATGGCGGGGAATCCATGAAATGCACAGACCGCAGGGGGAAAACGTAGTCAGGGATGGGATCGAACACGAATGGGGGAGGGGGGGCCTTTTCTCAAAAAGAGCTTCGCAGGGAGGGAAAGGGAGAAAATGGCCTTTTTGATCGGGGAAAAATTCTGCTCGCTTAAGGAAAGCTCATGGAGGCCTGATGAAAGTTTGGGGGAAAAGAAGTCCGTCGGGAAGAAAGAAGGGAGTACCGGACGTTCGGAAATTTCGCCAAGAGGGGAAAAAAGGGGGTTTCAGACGTAATTGACGAAAAAACGGGGGGGGGAAAGCTTTTGAGAGTCATCGAAAGGGGAGAGAAGAAATCGGCTTTCATTCGCGAGCGGCAGGGTCAGGAAATAGTAAGGAGACCCCGCGGCGAAATAGGGAAAGGGGTCCTGGAAAACTCTGAGGGGGTTAAAAAAAAGAGTGCCTCGCCGTAGAGGACTTTGCCGCGGAAAAGCGGGTTAAGGGGAGACCGATGAAGACAAGGGTAAAAAAGATCATCAAAAAAGGAAGGAGCTTCTTGAAGAATCTGCGTCCTCACAAAAAGGACTCAAAGAGTCGATGGACATACGAACCGGACCGGAAATGATCGATGCAAAGAAGAGGAGTATCTGCCTCCGGCAAAGACGGGACTCGTCAACTACGAAAAAGGGAAAACTGATGAAGCGGTGTCTGTCGACCAGAGGTTTCGCGTCCCTAAAGCGAAAAAAGAAACGGGGGGGGAAGGGAGAAGATTAAGCAGGAAGGGAGGTGAAGGTGGATAAGAAAAAAGAAGAAAAAGGGAGAAAAAAAGGGTTCCGCACCTAACAGCGAGGGAAAAAAAAATCAAATGACCAAGATCATGAAACGCTGTGACAAAAAAGAAGGAAAAAAGAGACGAGGGTCATACCGAGATCTCCCGAGTAAGCATTTCCGTACAAACTGGGAAAAAATCGGAGGCCGGGAACAATAAATCCAAACCGGGGGGAAGGAAAGAGGGCTTACGGGGGTACCGAAAGGAAGATCGATGAACCGCCGCGGGGTGTTGGAAAGGGGAAAACAACAAAACTAAACAGAAAGGGAGCCCCCGATTAATTATCAAAACGTCCAACACCGAAGAAAGGGAGAAAGCCCCGATCAGCTGCTTCCCGAGAAAGGCCAAAAAACGCCAAAATCCCATCCCCTAAAGAAAAACCATCGATAGAAAAAAACGCCTAAATATATATCTGTTCTAAAGCTAGGGTCGTTGTGTCAGGGGAAAAAAAGGAATCCATTGAAAAAACCAAAAAATATAAAATGAAAGGGGGGAGAAGTACGTTCACCAGAACCTTTTTAAGAAAAAAAAAAGAAGAAGTGATGCTGGTTTCCTTCTGCTAAGTGGAAAGGGAAAAAAGCTTGTGAAAAGGGAAGAGGACCCAGAGCCGAATTACCATGAAAAAAGGGTTTTTTGAAAAAAAAAGGAAACTCCCGGAGTTCAGTAAAAAAAAAAGACCTTCCCTAAACGGCTGGGTGGAGGAGAATCTCCTGCTATGCAGGTGCAAAAGGAAAAAAATCCCATCTGGAGGGGAAGGGGGGGGGGGGGAGGGATTACGTAAAAAGAGAGGAGCCTGAGGGTTAAACAAAAAGGGGGAAGACGCGTATCCTCCTGACCGTAAAAAAAACGTGCCTCTCCCGGGAATGGGGAAAATTTCGGGGGAAAAACATGCATTCCCATGTGGAAGAGTTTGAAGGGAAGAGAGGGGGGAAGAAAACCTGCTTCCCGGCGAGGGAAAAAAACTCTTTTTGACGGAAGAAAAGGGCATGCGCAGGGGGGGGAAAAGTCGTGTGAAGTTTCGGCAGTCCGGAAGGACGGCAAATCACGGGGGGAAAAAAAGACTGTATCATGGCCTATCCCTATCATGAAAAAAAAAAAGGGTCGCGGAAAAAAAGGAGTTTGAGAAGGGAAGAAGCGTATCGCGAAAAATGAGAAACTGTAGGGGGGGAAGAAGTTTTTATATGATTGGGGAAAAGGGGCACAATTAAGGAAAATGATAAGGAGGCCAGAGAGATAAGAAACACAACAAAAGAAATAGAGATACTCGTATGCGGGAAAAACGCGAGCACGTTTAAAAGGGGTTGTGGGAAGGACCAACAAGGAGAAAAATTTCTCCGGGCGGGGGGCAGGGGGAGGGGGGCGCTTAGCCAGTCCTTTTTCAAAAGGGGTGACCCCTCGCCCGGGGGGGGAAAGAATTCTAGGAGGAAGGGAGAGGACCTTAAAAAAGGAGAGGGATGCACGAAGGAAAAGGGGTCTGAAAGAAACCGAAAAGGAGATTTAAAACATTGCCTAAGTACGGGGCGCCTCTTCCCCGCGGGACGTAGTCAATAGCCAAGTTCAACCGGAAAGATGATCACCTGAATGGGCCAAAACCGGGCGGAAAAAACCATTGTTTTGGGTCAAACAGAAACGTAAGGGGGGACGGAAGGTCATGAAGAGAAAAAGCTTTTGGGGGAAAAAAGGGGAAAACCGCCCGCCGGATGAACTCCGATTCGGGAGCAGAAAAGACATTGTCCGTCCCAGGACGGGGAGAAATGGGAGGTTTCGGGACCGGAAAAAAAAGGCTGAGGAAAAACCCGCCGGGAAAGGGACGAACGCCGGAGGGGGGAATAAAAGGGCGTGACCAAACGCTTTTCCCTGGTTATTAAGGAAAAGGCCTGATTCGTCATAAAATAAAGGAGGGGAAGAAGGAAAAGCCGTTAGAAGGCAACAGAGGGGGGAAATCGATGGGTTTTTTTCATAGGGTGGTCACATGAAGAAAACCTTTACCTTCCGATGTGTATAGGGAAACGGGTCAAGGAGGGGGTTATGAAAAGAGAAAACCATATTTTAATGGCCTATATAACCATATGAGAGGGGGTTTGGTGTGGGGAAAAGGAGAAACTATTGGGTCGGGGAATGGGATGCGTTGTGTCGACAGCTTGATCGGGGGAGGGGTGACGGCCTGGAACACTGGAAAGCGACGTCCTCGTGGGAAGGGAAACTTCTTGAGATAAAGGGATTTGGCGGGGTTGTTGATCAAAAAAAAACGCTGCGGTACATCGCCAAGGGAGGGAAAAGACGCTTTGGGAAAGGAAGACCGGAAGCAAGATCGACTCACGATGAAGAGAGAGGGTGACTACGCTGGTCAGAGGGGGAAACAGTTTGAACGGAAGTGAGTCCGGTCGGGATAAAGAGAAAGGACCCGCCTACTACGATTGAGGGGAAAAAAAGGGGCGCAACGGGGGAAAGACAGTTCCACGGCAGTGACGTCCGGTAACCGCTCGGGGGTCTTCTATGTGATCGGAAAAGGAATTATCCACCTTCACCGGTCCATGAGAAGGCCAATACTTCTCCAGAAATGAAAGGGTACGTCCGTTGTGGGAGGAAAACGACGTATCAAGGCCGAGTCAATCAGGGCTTCGGGAGGGAATGCCGGATGGCAAAAAAAGAGTGGAAACCGCTGATCGCTGGCATCGGGGCGTGTTCATTTGATCGGGAGAAAAATTTCCCGGGAAGGTGAAATTGGGAAAAAATGAAAAAAATGGTTGCAGCAGCAGGCGATGATGGTTGGTACTAGTCTGGTGAGAGACCTTAGGTTAAACAAGGGAAAAGAACATTTCCCAGAGCCGCGGCCAAAGAACGGCGAGCACTTCTTCCCGTTCAAAAAGTCAAACAATCAGGGAGCATTCAAAAAAGGGAGAACGCCATAGGAAAGAAAAATGGAGTAAAAGAGGAAGACCGACGCGGAATGAAGCTATGGCGGATGAAAGAAGGGAAAAAGAGCGATCACCATCTTTACCCCGCGCTTAAAAAAGAGGGGTTTCACCAGCTTCAAGTAACGAGAAAAGGTTCTTCCCTTATGGAGAAATGAAGAAGGATATATCGCGGAGGAAAAAAGGGGGAACGGTTTTCAAAAACTTTCAAAGGAGAGTCACCAAGAGAAGGGGGGAAAAAACATCACGATCAAAAATGCCTCGGGCTGAAAGACACGAAAAAAAAATCTATCCTATAAGATACATCCAACAGGGTCCCAGGGAAGGGAAACCGTTTGTACCTCCGACAAAAGGGTTATCAGAAAAGAAAGAAAAAGGACCGCGGGATGACTCCAGGGTATCCTTTTACCAAGGAGAGGGGGGGAAACCTCATCAATCGTTTGGGGAGGGGAGCCAGTGGGAAGGAAGACCCCAGCAACGCTTAGACTTCCAAAAGAAAAAATAAAAACGAGGATGATGCCCCATCATCAGGGGAGGAAGTTAATGACATGATCGTTGAGAAGTTGGGAACATCC
>Ga0179593_1302484_pt1 | contig 18392 bp, 26 predicted proteins | sample CZODoug2_1_08_16_FD_185931 | JGI IMG/M metagenome (GOLD analysis project Ga0179593, IMG submission 185931) | Vadose zone soil fungal communities from Angelo Coast Range Reserve, California, USA - CZODoug2_1_08_16fungal (PacBio error correction) | ecosystem: Environmental > Terrestrial > Soil >...
GGGGGAAGGGGTATCTAAAGATTCGAGGCGCGAGAGTATAGAAAAAAAAAATTCTAATCTTCTAAAGGAGGTCCGTAGGGGATGTAATTGACTTGTTGCGCAGGGTAAACTCTACGAGAGAAGAGCCTTGTGCAAATGGAAAAGGGAAAAAAGAAGGTCGTTATATGGGGGGAATCTGGGATGCTACCGTTCTCGACGACTCGGAAGGGATAAGGTCAAATATATGTCGGAGAGAGTACGGAAAAAAGGGAAGGGGAGAGAGAAAGAGTTGGATGACGGGGAAAGAAGTAAAAAACCTGCGGAAAGGAGGGCCGTGTTAGGGGTTAAATTTATTTCAGCAGGGGTTCGTATACCACGAAAATAAGTGCGGCGGGAGGCAGAGTAACCTAGTAAAGGAGAAGGTGAAATTCCTTTTAGAGAAATGGGTAAGGGCAGAAACGAAAGTGCGCGCGGGCATATGTAACAGGGTATATTTAATACCGGGCGGAGCGAGCGGTTTGGTGGAAGAGGAATAACGGAGGGTGGAAAAAGAAACAAGAAAGACAAAATGCAAAAATTTGGGGGCGGGTGGGCAAAAAAGAATCCACGAACTGCCAGAGGAAAGGCGTATGAGCGCGATAAAAAACCCACCAGCGGCAAAAAGAACTCAAAGCAGGCCAGTCTCACGCAGCAAAAAATACCGAGAAGTCTTGGTGGAGGGAGCAGCTTTTAAAAAAGAGCGCGACGTTTGGTCAGGAAACCAGACAGAGCGGAGGGGCAGAAGCGCCGAGGTATGAAAGGAGATGAAAAGGCGGAAAAAGAAAAAACACAAACACACCCCAAATGGAAGGCTGGAACACCAGAGGGAAAAAAAGATCATTCCGACAAGGGTTGGTGAAAAATAGGGTGTGAAAGAGGGTTGGCGAGACCGCTCCTAAAAAAGAAATTACCGAAAAAGGAAAAAAAAAAAAAGAAAAAAGTAAAAAAAAGGTGGTCGAAGTGAAACGGCCGGCGCAAGGAAAAACCGCAAAGAAAAAGAAAAAGGAGTCTGAGGTCCTTCCGCTCTCAAAGAAGCTGAAGAGAAGGAAAATGTACTCTCCAAAGGCGAACAAGAGGCGGAGGGATGAGTTTCCAACCGATAAAGTATAGGGGGATCAAACACGTGGAGAACCAGTAGAAATCACTCACGTTCGGTTCTAGAAGTGCAGCGGGGAATTTTCCAACGGAGAAAGAAAAACCAACGAGAGAGCCAAAAATCTTACAGATCGAAGGCAAAAGACAGAGATGACTGTCGAGTGAGCCGAGCAGTGAAGCGGTGGCAGAAGAAACACGAGGGTAGAGATTCGTCATTCTTATAGTTATGAGCCGCAAAGGGGGCGTACTTTTTAACAGCTGCGTTCACGTCAGACGGGGGATTTGTCTAGATACTCTGAATCTCTGGGGACCCGAGAGGGAAAAGTCCCCGCTGCAAGAGCCTAGGGAAGAAGGGTGAGTGGAAGGCGTCTTTATTGGCTGAAAAGAAAAAATCGCGGGCCGCTACTGGGGTAGATTGGTTTAATTCGAAGGAGGGTAAGAAGTATCGCGGGCGGTACGTAACGGGGACTTGACTTCAGAAAAAGTTCAATTGGGGGCTGGGAAGGGAGAATATTGTAAAAGAATAAAAGAAAAAAAAAAAAAAAAGCAGATTTCAAAAAGTTCCCCCGGACGGAGCGTGGGGAATGCAATGGTTGAAAAAAAAGGCATTGAGGAAGTGGAGGGATCAGGTTTTATTTGCGAGGGCAGCGAGTTTGACACTTTTAAATACGAGGAGAAAGACCAAGAAAGTCCAAAGTGTCGCGCGCTGGATTTAAAAAGATGACCAAGTGGGTGCAAAGTCGCAAATTCTCAGGGCGACAGGGCCCAAGCAATTGAGGTGAGTGTGAGTACACAGCGTTGAGACCCAGGCAAGAAAAGTCTTGTTCCATCAGAGACCGGCGGGAGAAATAGGATGGGTTGGGCAACTCTTTCCACGTGACTCAGGAAAATTGGAGAAGCTTGCATACGCAAGAGCACAACAACACGAGAAAAAGAGAAAAGATGAGGACCTGCACGAATCGAGGCAAGTATATAGAAAGATGAAAAGTCACTCGGGGGGCCATAGTTTTCAAACATCCAGGGAGAGACAAGGGAGATGACGGAGAGGGGGGGGACACCATGAGTTAACTTTTCTCAACGAGGTGGACTAAAAATCAACCAGGCCGGCTCGCCCGTCGCGCAATTGTCGAGGCAAAAATGGATCGAAGATCCTTGCAACTAAAAGAGGAAGAGAATCTCGCCAACTGTTTAAGTCACTGTTTGGGCCATGAAGGGAGTAGATATGGCAAGAGGATTCCTTGAAACAAAGCGAATACAAACTAAAAGAAAGAAAGCGAATCCACTTTTAACGAGTTTCAATGTACCAGTTCAAACGCAGATCGGTACATGTACCTTAACTTAAACTGAGGCTTTGAAAGAACTGGGCCGAGCGCCCCACCAGAAAGGGCAATTTTCAAGCATGAAGGAAAAGTAAAAAAGGAGGGTCCGGAAACGTCGCGAGTCACTGGCTGACCAAATTAAAACGTAAAAATCGCCAGCGCGAACCGAGCAATTCTGGCCTAAACAGTCAACTGTCGACGCAAAAAGAAAAAAGGAGGTCGCACAAAAGCCGCGCATGGTACGGGGGAGAATGAAAAATCAAAGCAAAAAATGAGAGGTATCAGGGGGGAAGAGAAAACTAGCAGCTTTCAGGCCGTGCATACCGCATGTTACGATAAAAATGCCACAGGGCGCGACTCAAACAAACAGCTCCCGAGAAAGGAGCTAAAACTAAACTGACGACGAGAGGGGAGAATCACAGCAGATTTCACTGCTCATGGCTCACCCTCGGGAACGCGAGGGAGCACCGGGCAAGAGAGAGGTTATGTGGCTCCGATGAGTGTGAGTGAAGGGTAACCACGGGGGTAGAATCCAAAAAGGCGTGAAACCCACCGGGGGTGAAAAAAGGGGTGATGATTGACTTAAAGGGGGTGAGGCAAAAGAGTATTAAGGGATGCCCTGTTTTCCAGCTCAACCGTTTTATAGGTTGGGATGAGAAAGAAGAAAACGCTGGGTCGAAGCTGCTGGGGTCTAAGAGAAGACAGGAGAATTTTCTTAAGGCGTCCTTTTCTACCAAGCTCGGTAACCTCTACAGAGGGGCTATCGAAAGAGGGGAGGTAATTCGGCGCGGCCGTTCTCAAAAGGGAGAACAACACAGGGAAGGGACTGGGGTTCATCTGGGATACGAAGTTCAGTTTTTAAAAGGTGGGTAGAAGGGGAGTAAACGCGGAGCCAGACGTCTCGTCATCTCACACCCTCATGGACACAAGGGAAGGCTATGAAAATTGAATAGGAAGTGACTTCCAGAGCTGAGGGGGGCGAGAGACATCAAGGAGTTGTCGGGGTTGCTTTGTTGTGCTTTTTCAAATCTTTTCGAGGGGGAACTACGTCCTGCGGAAAAAAGGGACAAGGACCCTAGAGAGAGGGACCGGTGTTTGACTGGGAAAACGTCGATCTCGTGTTCCAATCATTCAAGAAACAAAGAAAAGAAGATTATGCGCTTTCATGAAGGTGGACCCTAGGCGACCGGTGCGCTGGAGGGGGATCGCGCTTACGACTTAAGGAAACGATGGAAGGCTTAGGATAAAAACACCTACAGGGGGCCAGCCGGGGGAATTATTTCGGTGAGAAATCCGAATAGGCTAGGTGCAAAAAAAAGGAAGGCAGAAAGTAAGGTATGAGAAAAAGAGGAAACTAGATTGGGAACAGTCTGGAAAAGAAGGGAGAATTGTCCTTTCCCAAGGTAATTTAAGACTCAATTAAATTGGGGAAACATCGAGAAACGTCAACATCGGTTCAAGAAAGACACATTATTGGACGGGATTCACCAGAACTCACGGGAAAGAAGGGTTCAACGAAAACTTGCCATACCGTTACTCAGGGGTGGGAAAAGATGAACACTATGAGACTCAAAAGCGAGGGAAGAGACGAGGAGCGGGGTAGTACAGACATGCGTGTCGGAGAGGCCTAGAAGTCAGAGTCCTCTCGAACGACGAAATGGAGTCATGCCAGAACTGAAGAAGGACAAAAGAAAAGGACAATTACTACATTTTGACTTCCTTAGAAAAGGGGGAAAGAAAAAAAGGAAGTACACTTGATCTGACAGAAAAGTACGATCCGCTCAGATCATGGGATGTTCTGGGCGCGAAAAGACAAATTCTAAAGTAGCTGAGGAAAATATGACGACAACAACAACCAAGAGATGGAAGAGAGATGTTGAAGGGAGTAAGTATCGCATGGTCACTCTATGTCTCTAAACATAAAATGAGGAGCGGATCACGGCGTCCAGGCTGGTAAGAATGAAAGGGTGGGGGCATTGAACTTGTGCGCATAAATCTCGATCATAAAGACTGTAATTTATCAAAAAAAAACTTAACTGAGGTAAAACGTGATTGATGCAAAGGTCGAGAATCTGAGGAGCTGAGGGTTGAGAAATATATTGTCGGGATGGAAGAAGGGAAGAGGACGGAGGGGATCAACGTTCAGACGAAAAAGCAAAGAAAAAAAAAACTGCAGGTCACTTATTGCCAGGGGGTGTTGGAAGTATTAACGGGTTTCGTTTGAAGGAAACCGGTGTAGGCGAATCGCTCGACGAGGCCGTTCGAAAGGGGAAATTTCGGGAGAGGAGATGAAGAAAAAAGGAAAAAGGGGCAGTCGCTTTCAGATTAAAAAAAGGATTGAATCATAGCCGGGCGGGCGGTCTGTTTGGTTTGAAAGGATCGCGAGGGGGAATCCGCAGCATCAAACAGTGAAATATTTGTGAGTTGTGCAGCCGATAAGTACGGGCCTGCAAGAGAAAGCTGCGGGATAAAACCTCCAGCTCAGACCTTGAAGTAATCAACCGTATTAACAGGATGCACCGCAGACGAAACAGATTTCACGGGTTTGGGGAAAAGGGCGGACTTTGGAAGGCTCGACAGGGTTCGTGAAAAACAAAGGGTAATTAAGCTTGACGCAAAGGGAAGAGGATGAAACACGGGGAAAAAGAAACCCAACACACCGCCAAGAAATGAAGGGAGGAAGCTGGCCCAACGAAAGAGGAACTCAGGGAACTATTAAAGGTTTGGGGTGAGAGGGAAAAAAGGTGCACAGGAAGTTTTTTTCTATCTATCTCTCTCCGCGGCCGTGGTCACATGAAACAAAGTGGAAACAACTACAGGATGAAAAAAAGAAAGGGAAATTGTGACGAAAGGGGAAAGAAAAGCGCAAAAACCGAAAAGAAAATCAATAGAAAAAAATTATCTTCTGGTCGTCACAAAGGGGAAAAGGAAAGAAAGGAGGACGAAAATCATTAAATTTACAGGTCTAAAAAAGCCTAGAAGCGCGGAGAAAACAGAGCGAGGGGAAGGGTGAATTCCAGAGAAAGTAGAGAAAAGGAGCCCAATGGGAAGAAAAACTGAAAGGCCAGACAAGAAAAGAAAGGTGGATGTGTCTTTTCAAGGGTCCGGATTGCAACAAGCTGATAAAATGCACAAAAAAGAAGCACACAGAGGGGAAACGTATTAAGCTTCCCGCTAGCGGTGACCGGTCATGGACATGAGAGAAATCTGTGTCGAGAAAACGAGCTGATTTTATATCTCGTCAGAAGAGGTGCTGGAGCTTCAATGTGGGACTTGGGATGTACAAATGCTGAGGAAAATTAACATTGGTTTCTAAAAGGGAAGACGAGCATAGCTTGGGGAAGGGGAAGGGAATGAACCCGCTGCCATTAGCAAGGTTCTACCTTCCTTGTTGGTGTGGGGGAAGATATAATTGCTCTTAAGCGCACAAATGGAGACCGTAAAAGAAAAGAGATTTTCAATCGATGGGGGTAAAGAAAAGTGTATCTCAGAACTTAACAAGTGAAAGGGGGAAGGGGGATGCTTATACCTGCACACTTGGGGGGCGCGGCATAATGTTGAGGAGGGAGAGATTCCTCCCTGTAAAAGGGGCAACCGAGAAAGCAGGGGGGGAAATGCAACATTTTGGGAAACAGGAGAAAAATCGAAGATGACATCTTTTTATTGTTCGACGGAAGAAGAGGGTGGAAAGGGGCACTACTATACTGAACTGGCAGGAAAAAAAAAAAAAGCGAGAGTGTCACAGTGTGAGTCAAGTTGGGGGGGGCCCTTACCAAAATTGCACAGAAAAAAGCAAGGCTGAGTGGGCTTTTGGGTACAAGAACAGTTACATCAGGCTGGTGTCCACGCCGGAGGTGTCAAAAGACAAGAGAGGTGGGTTGGGGGCAAACGCGTGAAACGGGGCTCATAGGTCTCCGAGATTGGTGCCGAACGAGGAGTGCCATGAGCAGATCGCAAAAGAAAAAAAGGGAGGAGGGAGAAAGAGATATATTCTGCAAAAATTGTTGGGAACCAGACGGCAAGAGCGGCTCTAGTTATTCACAAAGGGGAAAAAAGTAAAAAGAAAAGATGAAAAAAGAGCAAACCCCTAGAGAGAATCTATGGGTAACCAAGAGGAGGGCGAAGACGACTTGTTTTACTCCGATCACCAGCAATGCCTGAAGGACCTTCGGGACGCAATTTGCGGCACAATGGACGCCAAAGAATTTGCCGGAAAAAATAAAAAACCGGGGGGGAAGGAACTGGGGAAGGTCCTTGAAACGAGGGAAGGCAAAAACTCTCAGGCCCCAAAGGGGGGACGAATACAAAAAGGAAAGCCACGGCCTATGCCGACGCTGGTTAAAGTGGGATTTGAAAAAAGAATAGAAGGGAAGAGAAAGGACAAGCATAGAGAGGACGAAGGTTTTGTCGGGGTAACAATTATGCCCGCGCAAACTACACAAGTGGCAACTGTGATAATAAAAGGGCAAATCCGCGGGGGGATAAAGAGCGGATCACGGGTCCTTGAAAAGGAAGACATAGTAAGCGGACACGTCAAGGGAGCAGGAGAAAGAGAAAGTCGACAGAACTGCCTGTCTCCGAAATAACCGGCATGGTCGCCCGGCTACGTCGATTTCATCTGGTAATTCAAAGAAGGCCAAGCGGTGAGAGTGTAAGGGCGCACTAAAAAAGGAAAGCCGTCTACAGTGTAGAAAAAGTCCGCCAGGGACACTCATCACGCAACTAAGCTCGCTAGTCAGACGAAGAGAGTCTGACTCACCGGAGAGGGAGGAACTTCTCATGGCTCACAGACGGTCCGCCGAGGAAAAACGGAAGCAAAATCGGGGGGAAAATTTTGGGGGGGAAAATCCGGGGTCTCTGCAAGGTGAAAGGGTCAGAATACTCCAAAATTAACTTGAAACCTCACGCGGTGGAGGTACATGGTGAGGAAAGGTGAATGCAATGTTCAGAAAAGGGGACTCTTTTGGAAAGGCATCAGAAAAGATACGAACTTGGAGAACGCGCTTTTCTAGAGAAGGAGGAATGAGTGTGGAGGAAGGGTCGGGTCAGTGAAAAAAGTCAAAGCTACGGGAAAAGCGACGAGCGGTGGGAATATGCAGGAAATTTGCGGGAATTCTCTCTTTGCCGTTGGAGAACGTAACACCAATTTCCTTTACTAGGTTTTCGGGTGACTCCTGTTTTCGGGTGTTTCAAAATTTGGTAATGGAATTAAGCAACGAGGGCATAGAGGGAGGGGAGGGGAAACAGCGTGCACGGAAGATAAAAAGGTGAATCTTCATGAGTAGGTAAAGATCGCGGGGTGTCCATAGGAAGAACATGGCGTAGTAAAAAGTTGGAGTTGCCCGCGTTGACAGCGCGGGCACTCGGGGGCAGGAGAAAAGCTTCGAACTAGAGGCCGGTTCACTTGGGGAAAACAGAGAGCGGTCAAGATTCAAAGGAAAGAGGGATGAGTAGTCATGAGAGGGGACATACTGGAAAAGCCTGTGTGAAAAGTGACGGAACGGCTGCTCTGTCGGGGGAGCGGGGGGACTCATTACGACTTTCCGAAGAAGGAGGACTGTACTTCTTCTTAGAACAACTCCCTGGAGACCGGGGGATGAAAGGATGGATTCCACAGCGAGAAGGGGGGAGGGAAAGCAAAAACGATTAAAGGGACTAAGACCAGTGGGGAAACGAGAGACTGGAACCTCTCGGTGACAATCGACCTCCATTGTGAAGGGTTCCGTCACCATTAAAAGGTCAGTTAAGAAGAAAGGAAAATTTCAAACATGAAAGACGGCACAACTGTGCGTCATGCGCGGGATGAGAAAAGCAATTTGGTTAAAAAGGGAATTTTTTTTTTTCAACCACCAAAAACCCTAGGAAGCCCGGTTAACTACCCAAAGCAGAAAGTAGCTTTTGGCACCGGAGGAACGCTGAGAGAATCACGCGAAGAGGACAAACGGGGACGAACATATGGGGTCGACCGATCGCCGAGGACATCGCAGAGCGAACAGAGCCTAACAGAAAAATGGCTAAAAACAGAGAACTACCTTCAAGGACGAACATTGGGGGGCCCGGCTTGAGGATCGAGAAAAGGGAAACGTAGAAACGGCCCTTAAGGGGAAGCGGAACAAGGGAAGAGAAACTGAACTATCCTCTCGGAGCTTGGTCTTTGGAAGCTCGGCGGGGACAACTTAGGGGGGGGGGGGGGGTGGGGGGAGGAATACTAGATTCTTCAAGCAAGAGCAACACAAAAAGGGATTAGTAGGAAAGAATAGAGGTTGGCCGAGGAGACTCAGTACTCGGGGCCAGATAGGTCTCCAAAAAAGATCTATGAGATCGAGAAAGGTATTAAGGGCAGAGTTCAAAGTTGGGGGAATTGAACTGTGTGGCGCAAGGGGGAAGCTAGGACAGTCTTGGGTCACAAAGGGGATTCAAACGGGCAGGACGGGCGGGACTGTTTTGCCAGGGGAGGGGGGATGCGCAGGGCGAGCCTCGAGAAATCTGAAGATAGTCAGAACGAATAGAAATACTCAATCGGAAGAGGAGGACTATTCTCCATAGGTTAAGAAAGAGGGGGGGGGCAGGAACTAAAACCTACCTGGGGGGGGGAAAGGGGTAGTTGTGGTCAGCAGGGGGGGAGGGAAGAAGGAAATAAAGGTTCGATCAAGAAACTGAAAAGATTTGGGGATATCCTTGGAAGGTCTTTTAAGAAATGAAAAAATTAAAAAGGGGAAAATTGCGTCGGGCGGGTTCAGTTCATGAAGTGGAAGCATCCAAGGGTAAAGGTAGCGAAATTGTTTTTTGCCGGAAATAAGGGTGAATCCAGGCCAGATAAAACCCACAAATCTTGGGGCGGGGGGGGCTCGAGCGCGCGACCTTCCGTCAGAAAGTAGTAAAAATAAACGAAACGCAGCCTAGTACGAAAAAAAAGGGCCAGGGCGTTCAAAGGGGGGGAAAGAACGAGAAGTAGGGGTTGAGGAGCCGATGTACCTAAAAGAGGACTGGTGAAAAAGGAAAAGACATGAAAAACGTATTAAGGTCCTCCGAGGATCCCCGCTCTGAAAACGCGGAAAAATAAAAAAGACGAAAAGATCCATAGGGGGAGAAGGTAGCCACCGCTGGGAACAACCGAGATCGGAGAGCATGAACGAGTAAATTGTGTTATAATCTCTCGGGTGGGCCAGGGATGTTGAGGAGTAAGCGCCTTGGCAAAAGGATATTTCCATTCACAAGTGACCACAGGAAAATAGACCGGAAACAAAGTACCAGGGAAATTTGGGGCGACGGGGAACTTTCCAGAACCGGGGGGTAATTCCTCATTAAAGAAGAGAGAGAAAGATAAGCGGCTCGTTCCTTACAGCGCTGGTAGAGGGACGACAACGCAAAGCAAATGTACGGGAGAAGAGAAGCAAGGGGCGAACAGGCGAGGATGGTTTACCAAATGAAAGGAATTAAGCAAAAGAACCAAAGAAATTCAATACACCCCCGGTAATCAAAAAAACAGTTCGGGGTTAGGGGAAAAGGTTCAAAAGGGGGAGACGTAACAACGGGAACCTTGAAGACAAGAAAGGACCAATGTAAAGGGGGGGGAGCGCAGGCCCCTTTCTTATATCGGGGGGGAGAGGGGAATGAAGCATGGAAGGGGGGGTTCGTGAAGAAAAAAAGCTCGGCGGGTAACTATCGTAGAGGTCGGTCTTTGGCGGACCGAAGGAAGGTGGATCGGCACCTAAGGAGCAACGGAAAAGGAAACGAGGCGAGGAGAGGGTAATCCGTCGCGGGGGTCCTTATTTGGAAGAACCGCTGAAAATCCTCTTCTCGTGCGACAAAGGAAAGTTGAAGGGGTTGTGAGAGGAAAGAGAGAAGTCTTAGCTGAACCCGAAGTGCTACGGGGATCACGGGAATGTTTTACTTAGGGGGTAATTTTCAAAGTGGCGGAGGAAGTAAAAGGCGTTAAACGGACCTTTCCCGGCTTGAAAGGACACAGTTTTGCCAATGGGGCTTGGGGGGCGTAGAGCTGGCATAATTGTGTCGAAAGAAAGTAGAGGAGATGTGGGGAAAGCGGGGGGGTAACCCGAGCACAGGGAAAGTGGGGGTGAAATTCACATTTTTGAAACCAGAAAAGAGGTGGAGGGGGACGAGTACTTTTATTGTTTACGGAGGGGAAAAGAGAGTTTGGCACGTGAAAAGAGCAAGGCAAGGGGGAAAAAGGGATTCAACCTGTATGCGACTTCTTTCATGTGTGGGCGGGGGAGGTGCGAGGGTTACGGTGAAAGTGGGGGGGGGGGGAAATTGTGTGACAAAGGAGAAATTGGAGGGGAACGGGGCATGATGATTTGGTTCATTGGAGGGAAAAGTCCGCATTTATTGTGACAGATGAAAGGGCAAGGGAGAATCGTTGGTTTTTTCGGCTCACACAAGGCAGTGTTGGGGGGGAACAGTGGGGCAAAAATGTCACGAGTACCCTAGAAGTAACCGAGGCGGGGAAGAAAATGTGAGAGTCTCAACGAACAACTGATGTAGGAGAGAAAGATAGCGGAGGAATTGTAGGAAATGAGAGGAAGACCTCCGTGGTAGAAACGAGTGAAGTGGCAAGAGGGGAAGAAAGCCGGGTGTTTTTCGCAACAACCAAAGGAATCAGAAACAAAATAGGGGGAAGGAGAGTAAAAAGTTATGCGCAACTCTTTTCCTCCAAAAGAACCGGCAAGGGAAAAGGAGCTTAAATTCTCGGAATGGGAAGGAAAACATTTTAATCAGAAGAACGTGCCATCGGAAAAACTAAAGACCATCGCCAAGGAGTCAAAGTTGAACTAGTAGTCAATATATGGCCAATAGGACGCAAAATGCCTAAAACAAAGAGAAAGAAAAGGAACATCACAGTGGGCGAGTTCAAAAAATGTAAAAGGGACCCAAACGCCTCGACCGGAACGGGAGGAATCGCCGAGAAGTTACTTGGTTGTCGCATTAGGCAGAGCCTCACAAAGAAAGAGAAAAATTGTGGGAAACGGGTGGAAAACGGCAAGGGCCTTCACTCAGGTTTAGAAAGAGGCGAATACACTTTCTTGTAAAAAAGTCCTCCTAAGAGAGGGAAAAAGAACGCTCTTCCAAAGAGAGAGGGAGGGGCCGAAATACGCTACAAGGGAAGACGGACTTATCCACCTACAGGATCCGAAATGCGCCAGGGGGAGGGAAGATTGTACTCACTCTAAGGACAAGCGCTGAGATTAGAAGGGGGGTCAGGGCCCTCTTTCAATTGCCTGGGCTCCGGCAAAAAGGTACCGACCAGGGCCGCCTCAAGAGGAAAATCCAGATGACAGAAGGTAACCCTCCGAGACGTTTCATGACGAAAACGTTCACTGCAGGACGGGAAGCCATTAGAACGGGTCACGCGAAGACACCGGGGGAGAAATCGTTAACCAGTGTTGGAATCGGGTGGTCTCTGAAAGTATCCTAGGGTGAACAAGCAGAAGAAGGAAATGAGGACCGTCAAAACAAAAGACAAACTGTGATGGCTTACAGGGGGTTCTTGGCAAACCTTTGGCAGTCAGTTGGCCTCTCAAAGTTGAGAGGTTGGAAAGGCATCAATCACAACGCTTCGCCTCGCTTAGGAAAATGAGAAGGGATCATTTCAAAACGGGGAATGTTTGCAAATGCAGAGGAGGAAAAGTGGAGTACAGCTCTTACGAATTAAGGGCTAGGGGGGCGAGATGGGGGGGATGGTCCTGGGGGGGAAAAAGTTCTCGAGAGGCCCGGGAGACACCGTCAACAGAGAATGGTGGTACAGCGTTGAGAAAGTTATTGGGGGGTCAAAGGGTGTCAGGAATGGAATTAAAAAGGGAACTCTGATAGAGAGAGCGGTCTAGACCCACCCTCCATTTGCACACTCGATCCATAAAAAAAAATTGAATCGTGACTATTCGGTCCAGACTCGGTGAAAAGCGATCGTCAGGAATGGGCGGTGGGGGAAAATGTTGGTCTGGGGGCCCTAGGTTCATCTGGGAGAGAAGAGCCGGAAACCAGCCTTTACCAGCGCGAAGCCGTTGGGGCCAAAAAGGAAACGTAGAGCGCGTTAAAAGAGGAGGAAAGAAATAAAGTCTGCGGGAGGGGAAAGAGGCAGGGGAAGAATTGCCGGGGTTGTAGTAACCGGCTGAGATGGTGGGGGAGAGTCGCTTTACTGACTTGAAAGGAAGAAGGAGCGGAAGGTATGCGATCAAGAAAACAAATATGAAGACAACGGGGTTTTGGATAGGGGCCTTAGGGACACACGATGAGGAAGGGGAAAAAAACATATGGAAACTAATCCCGGGATGATACTCAAATGACTGGACTCAGTCCAGAAGAAGACTAAAAGGGGAGTTCCCAGGACAGGGGCGGGAAAAAAATTAAACAACTCTCTAGAAAGGAAACTCTTCAAGAAGGGGCGATTAGCCAGGTATCAAGGGGGATTCCACCGGGAACCGGAGGAATAAAGGGACAAAGACAAGAACCTGCTCATAGACTCTGGGGGGTTGAGGTTGGAAACCGGATGAAAACTAGGAAGAAGAAAGTCCTAGCTACTTATTATCAGAATATCTGTGGGAAAGACTATCAAAACCATAATTATCAGCGAGCGCAGGAACTCTGCATCTAAAAACTGATAACAATCAACGAAAGGACAAAGGACATAAGTTTACAGGGCTGATGATCCTCGAGTTGAAATTGAGACAAACCAATTTCACGAAAATTTGATCGACAAAAAATGGAGGAAAAGGTCTCATTTAGTGAGGACTCGCGAGTGTCCACGAATAAGAAGATAGAAAAGCGAGCGCAAACAAAAAAAAAAAATGAGTAAAGAGAGAGAGGAAGGAAAACACGAAATAGGAGCAGGGGGGGGGGAAAGGGGATGATACGGACATAAACTGAGCGAAGGATAAAGGTCTCCAGGTCTACGCAGATGAGGGGGGTGGAATGGTGCTCAGGGAAAACTCGATAAAAGAAGAAGGGAAAGGGAGGCCGGGAGAATGCACGTGAAAGGGGCAATGTTATTCTCCCGGAGGGCACTCGCGGGAAAGGGATAGGGGGAGCACAGGCGGGTCGGTCAGGTCTAAAGGGAAAGAGAGCAGAGGGCAAGCGTTTCAAAAGAGGAAAAAAAACCTGCACTTAAAGAAGTGGAGGGGAAGGAGTCATAAAAAGATTTGAAAAATTAAAATATAATTTCGGAGAAAAATCGGGGGGGAGGAGGAAATATGTTGGTCAAATCAATTAAAGTAAAGATAACTGAAAATGCAGGGAAGGGGAAAAGGGGGGAGAGGGACAGTGGCATAAAAGTCGTAAGAGAATCGGCTTAGATAGTGTTTTTTGCTAGAGTAAAAAAGCAATCATCAAAAGGCTGAAGATGTGTTCGGGGGAGACGAGAGAAGCGCCTGAAAAAAGAGCGGAATCAAAGGCGATACAAAAAGAGAGAATCGGGAAGACAAAGGAGTTCACACAGTCACGGAAAGAGACAGTACTCGCTGGTATGCTTTGGGGGATGTGAACGGCCGTTTGAAGAGCGTTGGTCAAGCTGGAAGGACTGGAGCAGATGGGGAGAAGATGGAGCTTAAAATGTAGAAGCCCCTCGGGAGAAGAGGGGAAAATAAAAACCTCACACAGACAGAGTGATGGATACGACTTCCCCGGTAGAGCGGAACATTCACGTATTCAATTGTGTAATAGGACGACTCTGGTGCACATGGGATGTGGTGCGAGACCGAGAAAGATGAGACCTCGGCTTAAGTAAGGAAGAAAAAGGGGAAAACCCGAAGGTATAAAAAGAAATTAAAGGGAATTGGTTTCGGACGTTTATAAAGGGCCGCCGCGAATACTCAGAAGAGAAGAATAAGAGGGAAGGAAGAGCTATGGGTAGAAAGAAATACAGCGGGAGAGCGGGATGGTTACAAAAACCGGGACAGAGGGAGAGGGCTATTTACCAACCGAGAACGGAGAGAAAAAGTTCAGCACTGGAAGAGAAAAACAAGAGGGAAGAAAGAAGGCACAACAAAGTTTCCTTTTCTGTAAAAAAAGGTCAAGCTTTAAAGAAGGCAAGCGAATAAAACTTGAAAAGACAAAAAGATGAGGCCAAAAGCTGTGAACGATGCGATCCGTGATGAAGAGAGGTGAACGAAGTTATAGTAGATTTAAGTCAAAGAGTGGGGCGGAAACCTCTGCGGGTAGAGGACTGCGGAGGGAAAAAGAATGGAGGGAGGGAGAACCATGGCGGACTGGTTTGAGGTAAAAAGGAGGGCAAGGCAGTAACTCGAAGAAGAACTATAATCAGTAGGGGGGGACGGATGGTTGGGTAATGGGGCCAACTGCAATCGGGGAGTCTTAAAAAAGGCCGGTGGTTGGGAGACAGACAGTGATTTAAATTTCACTATAGGAGGAAAAAGAATTGCAAAAGGAGCTCGTTTAGATTTTGGAATTCGATGAAGAAGTAGAAAAAAGGCGCCGGTACAACTCTCTGGGAAGAATTGCCTGGACTGGGGGACCTAGTTTAAATTGTGGCGGGGGGGGGTTCTCGAAAATAATTGTGTCAAGAAAAATTAATGATAGGGAAGGGGGAAACGGAAAAATAACATCAGAGCGGTAAACAGTTTTTTAAACCAGGCGGAGCACGTGGATCGACGTGGGGGTGCATCAGGTTTTAGTTTGCGCGGTGGGGACCACATCATATGTTGAAAGGGGAAAAGAAGGAGAGGAGGCAAATGGCAAAAGTTTACTTCCAACGTGGGGGAGAACAGAGTTCGGGGGAGTCAAGTCTGCGATTCCAAGTTGGGGGAACTTCGCAAAATTGCAGAGGAAGTGGCCAAGGAGGAGGGGATTTGGAGGTGAAGAAAGGGGTGAAACAGGACCATCATGGAGGGTGTCAAAGCGACCCTCGACGGTTAAAAGCACCTTTTGGGGTTTGGCAAAGAGGAACACGAGGGTGGAAACCAAGAGAAAAACCGAAGAGGCGCAGGTCAACGCATCAATCGCAAAAAACCGGAGAGAGAAGTAACTTGGAAAAGCAAAAAAACTCGGCGGAAATTCTCGGAGCGCTAAACGTTTCGGACAAAAAAAACAAAGGGATGCTTTGGGATCGAAAAAAGAGGGGTCGGGGACGGGAGATGGCACCAAGCCATGGGGAACGGGGGCAGAAAGAGTGGGTTACTCCAAAAGAACCGCAATGAAAAAAAAGGGGCCAGTGGACGCGAGTTGAAACAAGGGGGAAAACTGGGGTCGCCGAGAAGGAAGAAAAAAACAAGAAAAAGAAGCGAGAAAAACGTGAGGAACGGAAAAGACGTAGGATAGATATTGCCAACGAGGCTGCTGCCACCACAAAGAAATAGGGAAAGAAGAAAGGAACTGCCGGGCGGTCAAAATGTTATTTAAAAAAGATAGCGGTGGACCTTTTAACCGGGCGGAAGAGAGAGAGCGGTCGGAAACCGATGCTCCACCAAAGAAAAAGTGGGGACTAATCAGCTGCAAGGTAAAGGCAAAGGTGAAAGGTACCGACTCTAAGACTCTGAAACCTGAATAAGCGAAGTAAAAAAAAAATCACCCAGCAAGGCGGGTGAAGCTCAGCGGGACATTGTGAGACTGCACGTCGAAAAACCAACAGAATGGTCTCCAAGGAGAAGAGATGGCAGCGGGGGACTTAAAAGAGCACATAAACTTTAATGGAAGACTGGGAGCAGAGCTCGTTCATGAGAGAAAAAGTCATGGTGAAAAAAGAAAAGGGAATCAAATTTCAGCCGAACAGCCAGAGAGAATGACGAAAGTCACTGAAAACGAGCGGTAGTTCGTCCGCAACTCGGACTTGCCTGCAAGCATGGAGGAAAAAGAGGGGACAGGTAACGAAAAGCAGGGACTCGACAGCGTACCCAGACTGTGGGGGGGGGGGGCGAGAAATCTGGTCTCTCAAAGGGGTAGACCCGGGGGGCACCGACCCCGGAAATGTTCGGAAAAAATAAAAAGGGGGACGTGGGGTGCTTAGGGGGTTCGGAAAGGTGGATGACCTTTTGCGCGACAACTGTGTCTCAATTTTGGGGAAAGTGGAAATCAAATAAGGAAGCGGGTAAAACACCTCCGAGCTTCTGGAGAAGTAAGAGTGTTCAAGGACATCTTCCTTTTCGAAGAGAGGTGAGAAGACCGAGAGCATCTTTGGTCCGATGCGGGGGGGGAAAAAAAAAGTTGCGGGATAAAACGAGAGGAGGAGGGATCAACGATACCCCAATTGGTTGGAACGGGTTTGGGAAGAAGAGTTCGGTTTGTCCGACACTTTTGCGGAATGGGAAAGGACGCAACGGAGAATCAAAGGCGGCGACGCCAAACCTCTGACACGGGGAAGTAAAAAAAAAATTGAGCGTGCAAGGAGAGGTAACAGTCTAATGTGGGGAAAACGGATCCATCATTTGGACGGGGGGGGGGTTCGGGAGAGTTGAAAAACCGCGTTGAGTCTACATCGGCGAGAAAAGATTAAGAAAACAAAATAGAGAATGTCCAGGTTGAAGGGGGGAAAACGTCGGGATCGGTCAATCGGCGAAGGAGGAGGCGGGAGTCATTCCAGTGCATACAAGGCAAGGTGAGTACGAAACCGGGGAAAGGCGGTATCGAAGGAAGAAGGTCGACGGCAAGTGCGCTTTACTGATGAGCACAAAGCACAAAGAGGCAGCGTTGTATGAGGGCGGGTTCACTCCGCGATTCGAGGCAAAAAAAATCGTTCACCGTAATGATCTAGAAAGAAGAGAATGCCGCTGGAGAATCGAAGAAGGGGGTCGGGACTTCCTGCAAGGCAATTCTGATCAAGGAATTTCAAAAGGAGGGAAAACTGACAAAGGGGAAGATTCGACCAATTATATTTTCCGGTAAAAAAGGAAAAAAGGGGAAGCCAATTTCCAACTACACGAAAGAAGTACGAAGGGTGGTTACTTTTGCCCCCAAGCGAAGACCACGAGAAGCTTCGAACGTGAGACATAAAAGTTGGAAGACCGTCTCGACGAGAAGCTAAGCCGAGGACCAGAAAGGAGAAAAAAAACATCCGAAAGTCTCCCTGACGAATGGAAGGCTCATGAGGAAGGGAGGGGAAGGTTCGCAATCACTTACACTTTGTCATGACCGGATGGAGCCAATGGGTCGTGTGGCCCAAGGGAAGGCTCAGTCGTGAATCTGGGGGGGGGGAAAAGTGCTGGGAAAAAGTGGGTCGCGAACACGCAAATAGATAGAAAACAACACGTAGGTGGAGAGAGATGGTGCAAGAGAGAAAAGTATTCGCAGTGCCCCGAAGAAGAAAAAGGAAAAAAGGATAGAATCCAGTCTGTCCTGTTCAGGAAGTGTAGGAAGGCAACGAAAAAGAGCAAAAGAGAACGGTAATAGAAGAAGGAGGAAGGGAGTGATCGAATCAAATTCTGGGATAGCAAGGGAAAAAGAGCGAGGGCTGAGGTCGAAAGTAGGGATTTACTCAAAAAGCTGCTCTTGAAGAGAGGCATCGTGGACCAGGAACAAGTCGAAAAAAAGCTCAAGGAAAGGATAAAGTGGGAAAGAAACCCGAAAAATAGAAGAGAAAAAAAAGAACGAAATGAAAGAAGTTGCCTACGACGTTGAAGTGAAGGGGGGAAGAAATGACCTTGCGGAACAAAATGGTCTTGGCCAGATTTTTCCAAGGTAGAAGAGTGGAGTCAGAAAGGAGAAAATAAGGTTGTCCACGATAATGGCGGGGAAACAGCCAAGCACCTTCTGCAATCTTGGTAGTGGGAGAAAAAAGAAGTCAGCCGAAGCGACGCTATAAAAAAAGCAAGAGCAAAGGGTAGAGCTACCGGACTAAAAAAACTGCAAAAGAAAAGACCGAAGATTCGGGGTGTATTTCAAAGGAATCGAAAACTCGGTACGTTTTCAGTTACCAGGAAAAAACTAGCGAGGGCTGATGGAGGAGGCAGAAGGTATCCCTCGCTCGGAGGAAGAAAAAAAAAACAAACAGAAATA